>Ga0209083_1000007_pt1 | contig 349035 bp, 279 predicted proteins | sample AM7aDNAmetaG_FD_184132 | JGI IMG/M metagenome (GOLD analysis project Ga0209083, IMG submission 184132) | Freshwater microbial communities from Finland to study Microbial Dark Matter (Phase II) - AM7a DNA metaG (SPAdes) (version 3) | ecosystem: Environmental > Aquatic > Freshwater > Lake ...
CACAAGATGAATTATCAGCCGATGAATCGACCAATATTCTCTTTGGTCAAAAACAAAATTAATATTTTTTCAAAAATTATTTGGTTTTTAACACAGTACCTCTTTTTTTATGGTCGTACCTCCCAGGGAGCGACAAAGCAGGCACCCCACACACTATTACTCGAAATCATTGCAAAGTTACCTATGGGAAAATAAAACTGTCAAGGGCGGCCTCCTTTGGGAACTGCCGCTTTTAGTGTATTCAGATTGGAAGGTCAATCTGACCAACACCCGTTGACATTATTTATTTCTCCCCGGTAATGGCCATGCAGCAAGATTTCAGTACTAACCGCGGCCATGATAGCTGCATAAAACCATTCAAAGATGAAAAAATCAATCATGGATTCACAACCAGGCCAAGTTAATGGCACAACCTACGAAAACAGGATTCCGATGCATTTCTGGGCAGAAGATGACATCCCAATCGAGAAGTTACTGCTCAAAGGCACCGCAAGCCTATCTGATGCAGAACTGCTCAGTATTCTGATTGGCTCCGGCACTCCCCAGGAAAATTCCCTGGACATTGCTCAGAAAATAATGGCAACGTGCCAGAACAACCTTTGCGAATTCTGGAAACTCGGAATTTCTGACCTGCAAAAAGTCAAAGGCATCGGAAAACAACGTGCCTGTCAAATTGCCTCCATGTTTGCGCTCTCCCGCAGAAGAAATGCTGCGGAAGTCGTTGTCAAACCTAAAATTTCCCGAAGTCAGGATGCCTATACAATTTTCCACTCCCTGATTGGCGAACTTCCTTATGAAGAATTCTGGATGCTGCTGCTGAACAGGGCAAACAAGATCATGAAAACGGTGAAGGTTTCCGAAGGCGGAATCTCCGGCACCGTGGTGGATCCTAAAAAGATATTCTTCATAGCCCTGGAGTATCATGCATCGTCGATCATCCTGGGTCACAACCATCCGTCGGGGCAGGCTACTCCAAGTGAAGCAGATATGAAAATCACCAAGAAACTCAAAGACTCCGGCGCTTTACTTGAAATATCAGTTCTTGATCACATAATTGTTGCCCATGAGGCTTATTATTCCTTTGCTGATGAAGGAACCATGTGATTTTTTAGTCCCGGGAAACCGGGACTTTATATTTACTTCCCTGATGAAAGGTGCTGATAACTGGAAGACCTTCATTACTTTTGCATCAATAAAGTCAATAAAATTCAATTACAAAACTCAGTATGAGCAGGTTCAAAAATACTTGACTGAGTATTCACAAATGCGAGGCAACGAATGAAAATTCAATATTGTTCTGATCTGCACCTGGAGTTTCGCGAAAACAAGGAATTCCTGAGATTAAACCCTTTGCAACAGATGGGTGATATCCTTTTGCTGGCCGGAGATATTGTTCCGTTCAAAGTTATGCATAAACACGCCGATTTCTTTGACTATGTTTCCGATCATTTCGAAACAACTTATTGGTTGCCTGGGAATCATGAATATTACCATTCCAATATTGCTGATAGAAGCGGTAGGGTATATGAGAAAATCAGGGAAAATGTTTTTCTTGTAAACAATCTTGCAATTGAGCATGCTGATGTAAAACTTATCTTTTCTACATTGTGGTCAAAAATCAGTCCGGCTAATCAATGGCCCATTCAGCAAAGCATGTCTGATTTTCAAGTAATCCATCATAATGGTCATCCATTTACCCCCTTCCATTTTAATCAGTTTCATGAAGAAAGTCTTCAATTTCTGAAAAAGGAACTCAACAAGGGAAAGTCGATGGTCATCACGCATCATGTTCCGACTTTAATGCACTATCCTGAGCAATATAAAGGAGATTTGTTGAATGAAGCTTTTGCGGTCGAGTTGCACGACTTCATTGAGCCGTCGGGAATTGAATACTGGTTGTTTGGACATCACCATCAGAATATTGCTGATTTCACAATAGGTTCTACAAGATTGATTACAAATCAGCTTGGTTATGTGAAGTATAATGAAAATGCCGGATTTGGCATTGGCAGAATCATTGAAATGTGAAATCAATCTGGCTCATTCTAAATCATATTATGGATCATAAGAGTTGAATTACGAGCCACTATTGAATTAGTTAACTATATATGAGTTCGGACAAAACTAAATTTTTAGTTACATGCGTGTGCAGACAGGGAATTAAATTGAATCCTATATGTTACCCAAATGGTAAAACCAGGTAGTTAATATATCTAGTATATTAGATCAGATAGTTACAACTAAACAAGTTACAAAGATGGGAAATAACACAAACAACGACCCCGGCAAAATATATAAAGACAAGGCAACGGAATTATTACCTCTTCTAAATGGGTTCAAAATATTTGATGCTAAACATATTTTGAACTAGCAAAAGGGATGCTATGTCAGTCGGTTGTTTCTGTTAAGGCTGAAAAATTAACCTAATAACTGTAGGAGATAGTCATGTCAAGTTGATGTTATTATTTTATCATTTTTGCAACTTTTTTCGATAAAATAGTAGTATTTTGCCAAAAAGCAGTATATTTGTTACTGCTTAGCCTATGAAATTTTAAAAAACAGACCTTATATGATGGACTCAAGAAGAGTGGCTAATTATTTGGTTCAATATTTTAACTCCGCTGGCGATCCTATCACAAATCTTAAATTACAAAAATTATTGTACTATATTCAGGTTTGGTATATGGTACATTTTAATGGTAATTTGATATTCGATGAAAAACCCCAAGCCTGGGTTCATGGTCCAGTTTATCCTTCAGTATATAGAGATTATAATGAGAATAACGGGTCTCCGATCATTCCAAGTGAACCTTATTCTGATGAAGAATTAGAACTCGAATGTAAAAAAATATTTCATTCGAGTAAAGATCAAGAATTTATCAAGGCTATTTTATCATATTATGGCGGGAAAAGCGGTTTTATGTTAGAGTTAATGACTCACAATGAAGACCCCTGGAAAACAGCAAGGAGAGGGTATGCCCCAATTCAACCGTCAAATGTAGAAATAGACTTACAATTTGCCTCAGAATACTACAAGAAGCAACTTTCTATGAAATAGCACATTCATGGATATATCATTTGCCAATCCTCCTATTAAGATTAAGAAAATGCCATCCTCTCAAAAAAAATTTGAGGATATGTCCTTTTCATTTTGCTTTGAACACGCATCTTTAAGAGGGGGGCGGATTTGTTTTGATAATCCTAATTATGACCCCACAGATTTGATTAAATTGATTAAATGTTTAAAAGATTTATCCAAAGTTAAAGTTAGTGAACTTGAAAACAATTTTGAGTTGTATCATTTTCATGATGTTGATCTGTCTCATAAGGCCTATTTGAAGCCAATATTAAAATCAAGTATCAAATACGATAGCGGTGATTTTAGCCAATTACCAACACTTTATTCGATAGAGGTTTTTACAGATTCAAAAAGATATATCGCTCCAAGATTAATTTTTTACGTGCTTAGTTTGGGTATTGCCAAAATAGTCTATTTTGATTACCATCATCTTTTATTTTCAAAGAACTATCCTCCAAAAGAAAAAATACCAGATAACTGGTATGAGCATTATGTTTAATAACAAAACCGATGGAGCCAATTAATAGAATTATCAAAATAATTAAAGCAAATGAACTTTTCTTTATATCTGGTGGAGAAGAAGTTAGCACAACAAGCGTAAGACATTTTGAACAAATAAAAATTGTATCAATTAAAATTAAAGGGATTGATCCAACGGATGTAATATTGCAGATTTTGTTTCGGGATACGTTTGAACATCGAATTGGAAAAGAAATGAGTTTCTATTTTGGAGATTTTGGTCGCCACTTTATAAATCAAAATGATTTTCTTGTCCTGTATCCCAATGATGGTAAGGGGTTAATAATAAACAAACCAGAACACACAGAAGATGTGATATTTAGACTAACCCCATTTGATAAAGGTATTAATATGTCAGAATTTGAATGTAAATTAAATGTAATTTTTTCGGATTCGTCATTTACATTTGATTTTATTTAGCAACCATCCCCAAGTTGACAATTCTGGTAATTTTTCTCTTGTCCTAACTGGTATATAGTTACCTTGAATTAATATTGAGCCCAATCGGGTTACGGCTCAAAAATGATGAATATATGGCTCAACTATGGTTGTTGTTGAGCCGTAATTTGTATATTTGTGAGCCATAAATAATTCAAGCATGACAAAATCGGGTTCTCAACTAGGGGGTGTTATCGTAGATTACGTTAAGAACCACCCAAATTGTTCATCGAAACAAATCCATGAGGGTATCGCGCAGGAATGGGGTTATGCCACCGTCAAACGATCCATCCAGGTCTTGCTTTCTGACAACCTGATTGTCGCACTTGGTAAGGGTAAAGGAACAAAGTACGAAATCAGTCGGTCCTATGAGTTACTGATCCCAATCAATCCAGACAAGTACTTCCAAAAGGAAATTGATGAACGTGAGATCAAGGCAGACTTCGACCTGAACCTGATCTCTGATCAACTGAAGGGAATTTCACTTTTCAGTGACCAGGAACATGCGTTCCTGGACCAACTTCAAAGTACGTTTAAGAAAAACACTGAAGTCTTGGCACCCCAGGAATTTAAAAGGGAATTTGAGCGCCTGGCCATCGATTTGAGTTGGAAATCCTCACAGATAGAGGGAAATACCTATTCGTTGCTGGAAACAGAACGCCTCTTAAAGGAACAGGAAACAGCCTCAGGAAAAACAAAGGATGAGGCCATTATGCTTCTGAACCATAAGGCCGCAATGGATTTTATTCTGGAACACCCCAATTACATTCAGCCTCTATCCCTTGCCGGTATTGAAGATATACACAGTCTTCTGATCAAAGACCTTAATGTTGCCCGGAATATCCGGAAACGAAGAGTCGGAATCACTGGAACCAATTACCGCCCACTGGACAATGAATTTCAAATCAGGGAATCACTTCAAAGCATGTGCGTTTTTATTAACGGGCGTAACGATATTTTTGAAAAGGCATTGATGGCGCTGGTGTTAATCTCCTACATTCAACCCTTTGAAGATAGCAACAAAAGAACAGGGCGGATTATCAGCAATGCGGTGTTGATGAATTATCAATATTGCCCGTTATCCTTCCGGACCGTTGACCAGATCGACTACAAAAAAGCGATGCTGATATTCTATGAACAGAATAATATCAGTGTGTTCAAAAAGATTTTTATTGAACAATTTGAATTTGCGGTAAGAACCTATTTTTAGGTTGATAAATAGTCTTGCCTTTCCTAAGTGTTAAACTCGAAATTTCCGCAAAGGTACTTGCGAAAAATACTCTTTCAGCTATAAAACTGTAAAGGGCGATCTCTTTCCTAAACTGTTGTCGATCCCTTGGTTGTCTGAGTCCCTTTCTCATCCAGTTTTACTCAAACCCTCCCGATTAATTCAGCAATAGCACATTTCCGATATGTTTTTGTACATGTTTACATGACCAAGTGGATCAGCAAGCCTCCCTGAGGCAGCACTGCTCAGCATCCTTATCGGCAGCGGCACTCCACAGGAAAATTCCCTGGACATTGCCATGAAAACCCTGTCAATCTGCGGAAATAACCTATGCGAATTCTGGAAGTTCAGCGTTTCAGACCTTCAGAAGATCAAAGGCATCGGTGAAAAACGTGCCGTGAAGATAGCTGCCATGTTTGCTCTGGCCCTCCGACGGAATGAATCAGAAGTGATCTTCAAAACAAGATATCAAAGAGTCAGGATGCCTTTGAAATTTTTCATTCCTTGATGGGCGACCTTCCATATGAAGAATTTTGGCTCTTGCTGCTTAACAGGGCAAACAGGGTCATCAAGAAAGTAAAAATCTCCGAAGGCGGAATATCTGGGACTGTCGTTGATCCGAAAAAGATCTTCCAGATTTGTCTGGAACAACATGCAACCTCGGTCATCCTTGGGCACAACCATCCGAGTAGTACTATCACCCCAAACGAAGCCGACAACAAAATCACCAAAAAGATCAAAGATTGCGGCTTGCTGCTCGATATGGCTGTTCTGGATCACATCATTGTCGGGGATGACAGGTTTTATTCATTTGCTGATGAAGGTGCACTGTAGGATTTGGGCCCCAGAAACCCGGGATTTTTTTCCTTTTATAGTTAAAATTAAAGAAATTGGTTTTAAAATGGCAAGTAGATATTAATATTTTGAGTATTATTGAAGCTGATATTTGAATTTTATTATAATTTTACTAGTTGAGGATCCGGTATGGGGGAAGCCCTCACAGTTTGACAAAGGAATGAACAACATTAAATTATTGAAATAATTTGTTATCATATGCGTCAATGATACATTTGCTCTCAATCAAACATCGTAATTTCTATTGATTATTACATAAGTTGAAATCAAATTAAATATAACTACCCCACTCAGGTTATCCTGCGGAAATTGTGAGTGTCTCTAATAACAAGATAGAAATAATAAAACATGATAAGAACGAAACATAATATTGATACTAGATTAGTCAATTTCTTTATTTCTGGAAATAATTTTGATGAATCAATTAATAATGCTTTAATAGAATGGTATGGGGCCTTAGACGATAAAGATCATCAAAAAACAAGAGATAAAGCCATACGATTTCTATCTGAATTATCAAATGAAGTGTTAAGCGTCATTGATTATCCAACTAATGAAAGAAAAAATTTAATTGGAATTTTTGAACCTCTTGAAAGACTATTAAGAACTGCTATTTCATTAAAAGATTTTGGTCCGGAGGAACCCGAGAATGTGAGAGACCATCTGAGCCATACTGTCAGAATAGTTTTATTCACGAACTTCCTATTAACTCAACATAAATTAGGAAACAAATCCAAATTAATTAAACAACTTTTTATTGCTGCAATTTTTCATGATATTGCATATCCCTTAGAAAAATTAAAAAAAGTAGCAAAAAAACTTGGAGATGCTACATTTAAACATTTATTAAATTCATCTGGAAAAATTGAAATTGAGTTAGACAATCCAGATGATTTGTTAGAAATGCTTAATTTTTTCGGAGAATTTGTTAATAAACTCGAAGACAAAAAAATTGATTTAATTGCAAAGAAAAGAATATTAAAAACCGAAAGTTCAATTCAAAGCGTAGAAAATGAGTTAAAAAAGTTGAAACTTTCAATTTATAAAGTACAACATATTTATAAAGAGATAATAAGTCCTGCAATTGCTGGACAAGGATTATTTCATTCTTCACATTCAATTTCATCAATTGTTTTATTTTTAAGACCAATAATTAAACATTGGAGAGATTCTGACACTTATCAGGCATTGAACTTTGATACTATTGCTGATATTTGTTTGGCAATGACATACCATGATAGGAAAAACAACCCCAAAAAATTGAAATGTGAAATCCCCGAAATACTAAAAATAATAAGGATTTCGGATGAACTACAAGAATGGGATCGAGAAAATGGCTCATTTTTTAAAGATGTGATCATACAAAATGACCCATCACATATTCTTTCACTAAAAATAATAATGAAAGATAAGAGTGAAAAAGATTTGTGTAAACCAGAATTAGTCATTCCTCACAAGATAAAAGGCATACTACCTGTAATTCCTAATGGCAGTATTAAATTAAGCTTTGAATTTCCAAGAATGTTCGGAGATAAACAGATTTTAAGAGATAATCTTAAAGATGAAGGAATATTTCCATTGCATTACAAAATTTTAGGTAATGGTGAATCAAAAGATTTAGACTTGATATTCAAAGATTCAAAGGCTCAGATTATATTCAAATAACAAGGTAGATGGCAAAGAATAAAATAACTCCTAGTGAATGTTTAGATAAGGAATTATCCGCTTTTCGAAAATCCTTAGGCCACTTAGAACCAGGACCAATTGAGCTCTCTTTAAAATCTGACATAGCTCAACTTCTTGGCACTTCACCTATGCAACTTTTACAAGAAAGGTATCAGTTAGGCCTATTACGCAAAGTGTCAGATGATGGTAATTGGCATCGGGCCGTGCATACCAGGCTAGCACATACTATAGGTGTTGTTGCCAAGTGTATTGTGGCTTGTGATGTTATTAATTCTAATACAAAGGCAAGCATTAATAGAACTCTGACTGAAACGGATGCAAGGGAATTAGCAGTTGCAGCCGCATTGCATGATTGTGGACATTTACCTGTTTCCCACGCTTCGGAGAGAGCACTCCTGACAGCTAAAGGATTAACTTCTGGTATTACCCATGAAGAAAGAATTGTCCCATTAATAATTAATAGTAACCCCATATTTGATGACCTACAAAGACTTGTATTAAGCTGGGATGTTCATGAACATTTTTTCTACAGAGTTGCTTGCATTATTAGTCCTGGAATTGCAAATGAATTTGTTAGAATAATCCCAAATTTTAAATTGCCAAAAAGAGCAACACAGCAATTGCTTGTTTCTCAAATTGATATGGATAGACTTGACTATATATTAAGAGATTCAAGTAATCTCAAATATTCTCCTGTTACCATGATTAGTGACACAACAATCGAGTATGTTAATGGATTGTTATTAGAAAAATCAAAAACTCTTAGTGAGGGGAATCCTGATGATAATGCAGAATTATGTATCTTAGATAATTATGTAAAAAATGTTTTCTACTTACTTGTTAGTAGAGTGTTACTTTACAAGTATATATATTTTTCTAAAAAGGTTAGAAGTTTTGAAGCAATTTTAACTAATTTAATAGGTGTTCTTATCGAAAAAGGAATTGCATTAGAGCCACTAAAGCTGATAGCAATGTCCGATGATTATTTTATTGACAATTATTTAGAAACTCTTGTTTGCTTCATTGATGATCCTAACCTAAAAAAGCATTTAATTGAAAAGCATGTTAAAGTATTGCAAAATGAAAAAGTTGGAAGATTTCGTCATTTACTTTCTATCCATTCTAAACACATTGGTAACCCAAGGTTAAAGGAAGAGTTTTCTGAAAACATTAGCAAACAAAGCTATATTGATAATCTTCGTGATTACGTATTCATGTCTGTAAAAAAGAGGGGAATTTCTTTAGAAAGAAGCGATATCCTCCTCGATGTTTTTCATTTGAAAACAGGTGGTGGAGATTTACTTGTCAGAACAGATAAAGAAAATGATGACCATTCTATTACTTCAACATATAAAACTCTTAAAGATTATATGAATGGAAGCAATATGCATCGTTTGTGCACTGAGATTAGACTGGATGTTTATACTAAATCAGACTTAAGTGCTAAAAAAACAGATTTAATTAAGGAACGGATATTTAGTTTTTTTAAATATAATTATAATGGATAGTAAACAATTAGAACTTTTTCAGCCTCTTGGAGAGCATGAATCTTCAATTTTTGAACAAGCCAAGTTAGCAAAGGGAATAATTCAAAGGCTATATAACAAGTTAGATTTGCACTTACCTCAGGATAAAGGATTTCCATTCAGTTCATACGCCATATTAAAATTAGAAATTCTTCTTGATTTGGTTGGTGATACAAATAATTTGGGAGAACCAAGCAGTCCAAGAGTGTTCATATGGCAATTCACCCCTTCATTTATTCTCATGGTGAAAGGTGAAGAAATAGCATTGAATAATAAATTTGCATCATTAGCAGAACCTAAGGTTATTAAGAAATGGATTAATACATTGTACACTACTCGAACATTTTCCCAAACTGAATTTCATGCAATTGCTTCGCAATACTTCTCATTGGAATTACTTTTCAATGCGTTATCCAACAATGATTTTGTAAATTTCGTTGAATCCAAATTAAATGGTAAAAATCTTATTATCTACTTTGAAAATAAATTATTCCCATCAAGTAGCTTAGGAATTGGAGCATTTATGGAAAGTGATATGTTAAAAAAAGTGAATAATTATTATAATCGGTTATGCATGCTACAAAAGCAGAATTGGTATTTCATTGGATGCTATGAGTTTTTCACTGATAAATATTCATTATTAACTGACCTTGACAAGAACACTAAAGTAAAACGAATAAGGCAAGAAAGTAGTTCTGCAGGAATAGAATACAAACCCCTGAATGAAATATTTCAAAACGACTTTCTCTTTTTAAATAATTATGCATTTATAGAGAAGAAACATAACACACATGGATGGAACGAAAATTACATTGTGTCGCCAGAAATATTAGATATTGAATTTAATATTATTGATGAGAAAAAATTATTTAAGGCAAATGGAGACGAAAGTATTCCTAAAAGACAACTTTACATTTATTTTAAAAAGCTTAAGGACTCTAACTTCATAAGGACGGACATTTTAATTCCTAATACAAATTTGAGAAGTGAAAAAATTAAAGAAATTATTTCCATAATTCAGGAGCTAAATAAATGAAGAATACCAATAGTATCGTAGGTTCACTTATTGGAGCAATTTGTCAGATAGAGAGCGATCGGCAATTGCATTTTATTGTCAATAACGAGATCAAATGTAATATAGGTGATATTGTAGGAATCTTAAACAATGACACATCAATTGTTGTAGCAATAATATCAGATATTGAACTGGAATATTATTTGGAAAATGCAAAATTGTTTTTTATTTCCAAAGCGGTAGATAATAATATTCAGCAACTTACTGATCCGAAACATAAACCTCGGTACGGTCAATATGTTTCTGCTACCATTATGGGTCATTATGAATTAGATACAAATGATAATCTTATTGAAATAAAAAGCACTATTAATAGATACACTCCTTGCATATTTCAAGGTGTATATTCAATTCCTTTCGAAAACTCATTAGAAATATATGGGTTGTGTCTTCCAAATCTCAAGCAAGACGAATTCCTTCTTTCCAAAACGTTATCTTTAGGTACTCTCTCTTTCCCACATATACGCTCAGATAAAAAAGGTGATTATCTACATTTTAGAGCAGACGTATTTAAAAGACACACTTTGATTACAGGTGTAACAGGTTCTGGTAAATCTAGATTAGCGGCTTTACTGTGTAAAGAATTGGCACAAATTGGGGCTCATGTCAGTATTCTTGATCCACATAATGAATATACAGACCTTTTAGCAACCGATAATAAATATCAGATTCATAAGGTTTGTCAGAATAATAATGATAGTAATGTAAAATACGATAACAATGTGAATTTTAGGTCAATTTCTTTTTATGAAAAAGATATTAACGCTAATACTCTAGCAAAATTAATTCCTTCTTTGTCCCCACAGCAAGAGAATAAAATATATGAGGTTTTCAATGAACTTAATTCCGCGACCTTCAATTCAAAAAGTTTTATTAACAAATTAATTGATGATTTAAATTTTGAACTAGAAGCAAATTATTCAAACCGGATGGAATTGATACATAAATGTCATATCGAAAGTGAAAAATATACAAAAAACCATCCAGAATTCATAGATAAATACATAAGAGGAATAAAATCAATAACCGACAATGGTAAAGCTGATAAAACAAAAGTACTTACTGCGTTGATATCAAAAATTAACGATCTTCGAATTAGTCAATTATTTGGAAATATTGAGCCCAATTGGCTTATAGAATCACCTCATTCTGTGGATGTACTTAATATAGATTATAGTACAAATGAGTATATAAGAAGGTTTATAAATTCAATTTTACATTATTTGTTAAGAAAGAAAAATTCTGATAGTTTTCGAATTCTAATTATTGATGAGGCACATATGTTACTAAACGACGTAACTATTACTTCTCAACTGGTAAAACAACTTTTACGGGAAGCTAGGAAATTTAACCTTTCTTTGATATTTGTTTCACAAAACATGAATGATATTCCAATTGAAATACGAAATCAGTTTCAAAATAATTTCAGTTTTCGAGAACCTGATATTGATACAACAAAATATTTTCAAGATCGGATATGTCATGTTTCTTTATTTGGTTCTAAAACTAGTTTTTCTTTGAGAGTAAAGGACATTAATAGTACGATTTCATAATGTAATAATATTTTATTGAGAAGATTGTAATGCTTCCAAATACAGGATTCAGTAAAGTTTAATCGTTAATGAGTTCCTCTTATTATTCAGAATATCCTACTGTATAGATCTCTGGGTTAATTTAAATCTAACGAGAAGTTTTTCCGATTGCTTTTCCTCAAATTGGGCAGCTTTTTAGAAATAAGCAAAAAGCAAGCAAAAACCCACCGCACTTTATTAAACTCGAAATTTCCGCAAAGGTACCTGCGAAAAATCCGCTTTCAGCTATAAAACTGTAAAGGGCGACCTCCTGCGGGAACTGTCGCTCTTCGAGTGTATTCAGATTGGTAGTCAATCTGACCTACACCCTTGACATTATTTATTTTTCTCCGTATGCACCCTGGCATAAATTTCAATTTAACCAGGTGGGCCAGAAACCTAAATAAGACCCGAGGGCACGGGCAGCTATCATGAACAACTCACAGATCTATGCAGCCATCACTGAGAAGATCATTGCCAACCTCGAAACAGCAGGAAGCTGGATGAAGCTTTGGCAGGTTCCTTCGCCGGTCAGTATGAATGGCCATTACTACCGGGGCATCAATCGTCTGGTGCTTTCTTCCGATCCCTACAAGAGCCGGGTTTATGGCACATTCCAGCAGATTCGCTCCAACGGTGGACAGGTTCGCAAGGGCGAAAAATCCACCATCGTTGTGTTCTGGAAGACCGGCATTGAACAGGATGAAGTCACCGGCATTACAAAGAAAACATTCCTTCTGAGGTTTTACCATGTCTTCAACTCCGAACAGGCCGACTTTGACGAGCAGGGTAAGCAGAAAATCGCCCAGCTTCAAAGCCTGGTTGACGAGAAGGTCAACGATGAACACCTGGAAGCTGAATCAATCATCGAAGGCTACGCAGGCCGTCCGGAAATCATCTTCTCCGACAAAGACGACCGCGCATACTATGCTCCGGTTGCCGATCTGATCTCAGTTCCGGATCGAAAATATTTCACAAGCTCTTCTGCCTTCTACCGTGTGGTTTACCATGAGCTAGGCCACTCGACTGGCCACCCTAAAAGACTCAACCGATATGACGGAATGTCGAACAGTTTTGGCGATATCCCTTACAGCAAAGAGGAGCTTGTTGCTGAACTCTGTTCTTCCTTCCTTTCCGGTATCGCTCACCTTGACCCGGATATCCGAAACTCAGCCGCTTACATCAGGGGATGGGCATCGGCGCTCCGTGACAACCAGAAATGGGTCATGTGGGCTGCTGCAAGGGCTGAGAAGGCTGCCGATCATATCCTTGGCATTGACTCTTCTTACACTCCTTCAGAAGAAAAAACCACAGCCGAGGTGACCAGCGAAATTCCGGTACTGGAGCCTGTTCTGGAAGATTCCCCCTTTTAACAAAACCAATCATTCAATAGAGCCATCCCGGGTGACCGGGGTGGCTTTTTTCATTTACACTAAAACCAAAACTCATGAACAATTTTAACAGTTATTCCGGAGATCCACGCCAGATCACAGCCCGATTCGCAAGTAAATGTCACACCTGCGGCAAGCCAATCAAAAAAGGCGAACAAATCATCTACTGGCCAAATGGCAAACATGCAGGGCATCTGAAATGTGATGAGGCTGACTACCGTAATTCTTTGGCTTCCTTTGAAGATGAAGAGCGTTACAACAGTCAGTACCGGTAATTCAGATTCTTAAGCTGCTGCGGGAAACCGCAGCGGCTTTTTTCATGCTCGTCAATAGGTGTAGTCATTAGTTTGCCTGGGGTTATGCGTTTTCGGGTTAAGTATCATCTGGTTGTAGAACGTTCCGGGATTATTTTCTTTGATCATTCAGGCCGACTGATTTTCTTTTCCTGGATGCAATTACAGAAATCTGATGACTGTGGTCTTTGTTTAATTCCTCTGCTAAGCTATTATCCCATTCCAGGGTGAAAGTGCTACTCATTCAAGAATTTTCCCGGCATATCCTGCAGGTATTCGGTATTCCAGTTCCTACTTGAGTGCCCCTCCATGGTCTTAATTACACTTGCATATAAATTTCACTTAAAAATCACAGCCATGAAAAATTTTGTAAAAAACTACATCGGAAAAGGAAAGAAAATCGAAGGCCTTGAAATCATTAAGATCAACTTCAAAATCGAAGACCTCGTAAAGTTCTCACACAAATACAAGGATGAAGATTACATCTCCCTTGAAATCGCAAAACTGAAAAGCCCCGACCAATTCGGACATGACTACACCGCTTATGTAAACCGCCTGGAAGAATCCGAAGTTAACGAACCGGTAAAACCCACTGAAACACCTAAAAAGAAACGCAATACTTCAAATAAGGTTTCCAAAGAAACGCCATCAGATGAAATCCCCTTCTGATCAAACACAGAAACCCTGAGAAAGGCTGCCCTTCCGGCAGTCTTTTTTTTGTTCGCGAATCAGGCTTTTTTCTTTGAGACCAGGACAAAGAAGAAACCCTGCCAAAAAAGAAATCCCTTCCGGGCAGCTTTTATAAAAAGCAAGCAAAAGCCAACCCACTATTACTCAAAATTTGCAGCAAAGGTAAACTCGTGAAAATCTTTTTCGCTAAGAGTGACCGCCTTCTGGCACCGTCACCCTTGGGGTTCATTCAGATTTTATTGCATAAAATCATGACCTGAACTCTTGCTTAAAATTTTCACTCCGTTTGTTCCCGGTGGCATAAATTTTTTCTTAAACCCCGGCGAGCCAGATGCCTAAAAAAGTCTGCAAGGCAGCAGCGAAACACAATGACAAAGATTACAGCACCAGTACTGAAGCCGACCAACGGCGGAGCATCCAAGGAAGAAAACGCAGTTCTTGCAGCTGCAAAAACGGTTCTCAACCCTGAAGAGAACAAAACCGAGGAGCAAAAGCCGCTCTTGAAGGTCGAACCTGAAAAACCCGTTGTTCCTGCTCCTGAACCGGTCAAGGAAATGACCCTGATGGAGAAGATCCTCAAGGTCGAAAACCTCCAACTGGTCATCGAAAAAAGGGCGAAGCTGGTCCAGACCCGCTCTGAACTGGAAAGGTTTCAGACAGCCTCCAATGATTTCAACTGCTCCATGCGGCTGAATGACTCAGACGGAAATGTCTTCACCACCAGTTTCACCCCTGGCATCAAGAAAGTCATTGATTTTCTCAGGTCATCATTCGATGCAAGCATCTCTGATGTTGAAGGCAAAATCAAGTTCTGACCTTTGGTTTTCTATTCAGGATTTTGGGTTCCGTCTTTAGACGGAACCTTTTTTTATGGTCGTATTTGCCTAGAGCACGTGTGTCAATCTAAGTGGTTGAATCGAACACACTTTATTAAGGAAATAATACTAAGGAATGTTGAACGACGATTTAATAAATATAAAACCAGTTTATTTGATGGCCTCCTTATCCTTCAAAATCTTGAGGTAATCAGAATGGCTAAGGGGACAATTGGCTAAATCTATGAAAGATTGCCTTGTTAACATACACTGGTGAGACATTTTATGAATCAATGATTCTGTAATGTCATGCTTTGATCCATGGCTGACTTTTGTATGCAATACGTATTTACCTTCGTGCCAAAATTCAAGGACTATATGATCAACTTTGTTAGTAACAAAACCTTTATTTTTAAGATTCTTAAGGGTTTTTTGCGAATCAAGTACAGACATATTAATCTTTATGTAAAACCATATAGTTTAAGAAGGATTTTATAAATCGAATGCGTTCAGTTATTTCATTATCCGAAAGATCATTGTATCGGTTGTAAATAAAATCAAACTCTTCTGAAAAATTTTCTTCTGCTTCATCCTCCGTATCCCCAACTCCAATAATTCCCAATATGTCATTTTTTACTGAATAGAAATTTTCAACCTTTTCAAAGGTACAAGATAATGGATTTCTAAGATGATATACATGCTCTTTATAAATAATAACTTCTGGTGCAAAAGAAAGCAATACCTTTTTATTTGGATATGCTTCAATGGTACGGAAACTAATTTTTTTTCCTATGGTAGTCAACCTTACTAAACCAGGTACTACCTCACTATTTTGAAGTTCAGACTCATCTTTGGGGCTGATGACTAATTTATTCCGAACCTCCTTTTTAAACTTTGATATCTTATATTCCTCCTCGAAATTTCCATTACTTCGGGAAACAATTTTCAATGGTGAAGTTCCACATGAATGGGTGAAATCATAAAGCGCAGTGACAATGGCAGAACGAGGTTGTGGTAATTTGTAAAGTTCTGATAATTGGTGATAATCACCTTTGTTTGAAATAGTAAATAGAGCATCTATTTTTTCATTGACAATTTCACGCTGATGATCAACTGTACCTCCAATTGTGTGCTGAATTCTAGGTGTTAATATAAATGCAGGAACAGCACTATTATGAAAGAAATCTGCCAATTCGATCCTGAAGTTTTGTAAATCTATTGTCTCTTCGGATTCCAGATCAAAATGCACGATGGAATTGATTAAATTTTGCAAATTCTGACCTAATGAAATTAGGTTCTCAAGTGGGATTGTTTCAAATTTGCCGATTTCGCCACCAACTTCAATTAAAATACCTTGTTGTAAGTTGATAGCCATAATAGAAATTATTACCCGGGGGTGAAAGCGAACAAAAATACCATTTTTTTGACATCCTTCTCATTCAAAGGGTAAAATATTTGGCAAAACAACAATATAAAACCATGGCATTCGCTTGACTTTTTTATCTAAATTGCGAATATATTGAAGCTTGACTTCAAATTCATCTCCTGGTTGCTAAAAAAGGATATTAAAACACATATAATCAGCTATGAATTCTCTCAAACAAACCCTCACCCCTCGACCAACGGTTTTTGATAAATCAAGGCGGGATGTTGTACTCGACTTGTCGGATCTGCCTGAGAATAAAATAAATCCGGAAGAGTTTTTCTCTGAAAACTTTATCACCAAAGGAATGGAGCAGCTTTACGAGGCTGTTTTCAAGAGGCTGGAAGGGAAATCGGATGACGGGATTTTCAAGCTGACCCAGGCAATGGGTGGAGGGAAAACCCATAATATGGTCGCGATCGGATTGTTGGCTGGGTTCCCGGAATACAGGGATAAAGTGATGGGAAGGGTTTATAAGACAACCTTTTTGAAGAAAGCAAGGGTTTTGACCTTTACTGGCCGGCAATCGACGGAGTTTGGAATTTGGGGACATTTGGCTGAGCAGATGGGCAAAAAGGGATTATTCAATGATTTCTATTCCCCTCTGAAAGCGCCAGGACTCGGTGAATGGATTAAATTGTTCCAGGGAGAACCCACCGTGATCCTTTTAGATGAGTTGCCACCCTATTTTCAGAATGCTGCCACCATGTCCATCGGAAAAGGAACACTGGCGGATGTTACTACGCATGCTTTGTCCAATCTCATGAACGCAATTGGTAAAGCTGAATTATCAAATGTTGCTCTGGTCATTTCAGACCTTACTGCTACCTACTCCCGGGGTTCAGGAGCGATTACTGAAGCTTTGCAGAATTTTGAGAATGAAACCCGGCGGTCAGCCCGTAACTTCACACCGGTACAGCAAAACAGTGATGAAATTTACCATATCCTTAGAAAGAGGTTATTCGAGCAAGATATTAATCAGAAAGAGGCCGATGCCATTGCCGATGCTTATGGCAGTGAACTTTCAAAGGCCGTTAAGATGGACCTGACGAACGAACAACCTGAAAAATTAAGTTCAGCTATCAAATCTTCGTACCCTTTTCATCCATCGGTAAGGGATTTATATGCCCGGTTCAAAGAAAACCCTGGATTTCAGCAAACCCGCGGCCTTATAAGGTTAATGCGTACTGTCGTTTCTAACATGTGGGATCCTAAACACGGATGGGCGGATAAAAGTTTGCTGATACACCCATACGATGTGGATCCCAATGATCCGGATACCTTTTCGGAACTTTCAGCCATCAATGACACACTGACCAATGCTATTTCGAATGATATAGCTTCACATGGGGATGCCGCTGCCGAAAAAATTTCTGATGAATTTGGGAATGACCTGCCACTTAAAACCGCAAGGTTATTGTTGATATCGTCTTTGAGCCTGGTACAGAGTGGAGTCAAGGGACTGAAAGCAAATGAAATTGCTTCAGACCTTGCTGCTCCTGGTATAGACCTTGGTACTTTAAACTCAAAAATAATTCCAGAACTCCGGGAGAAATCGTGGTATTTGCATTCAGATAACAGCGGGAACCTTCTTTATAAAAATGTGCAGAACGTTTCTGCAATGATCAATTCGTATAAACAACAATATCAAAAGGAATCTGTAAAAAAAGAGATTATTCGACTGCTGGATGAATTGTTCAAACCAACTTTAAAAGATTGCTATCAGAAAGTTTTCGTGTTGCCGGGTATTGATCAAATTGACCTCGACTCAAGGAATGTTGCCCTGATCATCTATGAACCTAATTTACAAGGTGGGGTTCATCTCGATCTGCAAAAATTATACGATCATAACGATCGCTTCAGAAACAGGATACTCTTCCTCACAGGGGATCATCAATCCATGGAAAACATTTATGAACAGGCAAGGGGTATCAAAGCATCGAATTCTGTAATTGAAGAATTCAAGAAGCAAAAAGTAGCAGGCAATGACCCGCAGTTTGAAGAGGCTAATACACAATCTGAAAATTACCAATTCAAATTCAGATCAGCCGTTACAAATGTTTTTGTGAAACTTTTCTATCCGACAAAACGTGGTCTTCTGGATGCCTCAATTCAACTACAATTCTCAGGAAACAATTACAACGGAGAAGAGCAGGTGCGAAAGACACTGGAAGAGAAGAAAAAATTTACTTGTGATATTACTTCCGAAACATTCATCAAGCAAATTGAAGCAAAATTGTTTGCCGGCCAGAAATCGCTTCCATGGGCTGATATCCTTAGTAATGCCTCCCAGATGACCGAATGGTTATGGTGCAAGCCAGATGCTTTGGACCAGGTTAGAATTAGCCAGGTTAAAAAAGAACACTGGCGTGAAAACGGTAACTGGGTAGAAATAGGGCCTTTTGAGAAACCGCCGACCAGTGTTACAGTGCAGCAGATAGAAAGAAATCCAGAAACCGGAAAGGTAAAACTCAGGATCAAACCAGTACATGGTGATAAAATTCTTTACCAATACGGGAAAGGTGTCACAGACCAATGTCCTGTGTGGGATTTCCAAAATATCATGGAAACTGATGTCATGGAAGTTGAGTTTCTGTGCCTTGATTCAAAAGGTGAGCATGAAAAAGGGAAGCCAGTTCTCTGGACCAATGAGATAACCATGAAACATGGATGGATCCCTCAAGGTGATGAAACATTAATGGAGATAAATGTGGCGCCAAAATCTGCACAGGTTAAATACACAACAGATGGCAGTGAACCGATGTTGCATGGCGGAATCTACCAATCGCCTTTCCTTGTGCAACCGATGACACTGGTTTCATTTGTAGGTGTGAAGGATTCCTTCCATTCAGAGATCAAGCATATAAAGGTTCCTGCAAAACCATCCAAATTTGAGATAAATAAAATGGCACCATTGGTATGGAGGGTGCGATTAAAACGGGACTCAACTTCAGAAAGCTACAAATTTGTGGACGCGTTAAAAAAGACCAGTGCCAGGGTTTCTGGTGTTGACATCAACTCTCACGATGAAGGTTGGGTAAGTCTTCAAACAAGCCCGGAATTAACCTTTGAGGCCTCCCAGTTGGAAGAATTCATGAAATTTATTCAGGATCAGATTTATGGAAAGGGTATGCTAAAGCTACAAATCGATGCCTGTCATTTTGAGACTGGCCAAAAATTTCTGGATTTGATCCGTGAACTTAAATCAGACTACAAGGAAAATGAAATCGAGCAATAACGGCCTGTTTGAGGAGGCACTGGGATACGGGTTCGTGCCAGCACAAAGCCAGCATCATTTTGTTGTTTTCATCCCGAAATCGAAAACAAAAGATATTTCCATTTTTGAGCTTCCTGTATTTGATGAGGAGTTGACGGAGGATGGACTATATGCAAATTTTATTGGGCCGGAAGGAACCGGGAAAATTATGCTTCAAGCATCGAAGTGGGAGAAGATAAAAACCTTTGCAAGGGTAGAATTTAACCAGCGACTCAAACTGATGGGACTTCCTGTTTATAATTGGACACAAGGTATAAACCACCTCCACCGGCTTTTTGGCAAAGAACTGATGGTATTGGCATGGGCAGTTGAGGATGCTGACCCCGGGAGTATTCCTCAAGCGGTTGAAAACTGGCTGGGGTTGAAACCCGAAGAACGTTGGTGGCTCTACACCATGACCAATGCTGCCACCGGACATCCTACCCTTGGAAAAGGACGAGGCTGGCGCAAAGCACTTCGTTATGCCCTAACCGAAAATCCAATCCCTGAAGGGCGTTATACTCAGGACCTGCTTAACGAGGTTCAGAAATCGTTGTTTGAAGAAGACCAGGAATTTTACCAACCTATAAAGAAGAACACGAATGAATAAATCCTTTATCGAGGTTCAGTTCCCGGTTTCAAAACTATCAAAGGAAAGCTACAAAGAACGCAAGGCTGGAGCTTCACAAACACTTACTTGTCTTGGCAAGTGGTGGGGTAGAAAACCCTTGATTTTAGTGAGAGCAACTATCCTTGGATTACTGCTTCCGGCTACTGAGGACCCTGAAAAGGACCGGGAAATCTTCCTGAAAATCCTTACTATGGACGAAGAGGGATTACTCTTCAGAAAAGAAAAGCCTGTTCCTGTTGGCATTCTTGAAAAATATGCCACAGCCGCTGAAAAGCAAATATATTTTGATCCAGCCGGAGGATGGAAAAACACAATATCCCGGGATGAAAAGCAGGAGTTCGAAAAGTTGATCTTTCTCCGGAATCTGAATTACGACCAAAAATTAGAGTACTGCCGAAGACCTGAACAGGTTGAAGGACCAAGCGAAGAGTCATGGAATGCAATAAATGTTCATCTGGGAACCAGTGCCCGAAATCTGAATGAATTGATCGCCGAATTGGGATCAAGACAATTTGGACACACGCCACGGGTTGGTGATGCCTTTTGTGGTGGAGGTTCAATCCCTTTTGAAGCCGGCCGCATCGGTTGTGAAGCATTTGGAAGCGACTTAAACCCGGTAGCAGCACTTTTAACTTGGGCAGCATTAAATGTTGTTGGTGGAGGTCCTGATTTACATGAAAAATTGAAAAAAGCCCAGGAAATAGTATTCAACAAAGTGGATCAACAGATAATTGACTGGGGGATTGAACACAATGAAAAGGGCTGGCGTGCCGATGCCTATCTGTATTGTATAGAAGCAAAAATAGCAGAGAATGGGTATACTATACCTTTGTCCCCATCATGGATTATATCAGAAAAATTTAGAGTATGTGCCGTTCTGGAACCTGATCACATAAACAAACGTTATCATATTAAAATAGTTACAAATGCATCTGAAGATGTTTTTGAAAAAGCCAAGAAAGGAACAATAATAGATAATAAAGTAGTCGATCCAATGAACCCTGAAATCCATACTTCAATTTCAACATTAAGAGGTGACCGGACAATTGATGGGAAAACAATATATGGATTGAGAATGTGGGAAAACGAAGATATTCTACCTCGAAAAGATGATGTTTTCCAGGAACGTTTGTATTGTATTCGTTACCTTGAAAGGTACTTCGAGGTAAGGAAGGATTTTGTACAAGGTAAAAGACAATTTAAAAAAGGGCAGATCTTAACAATAATAGAATCTGAAAAGATTGAAGGAATTGATATTTTAATTGTTAATGGCGTTTTAAAGGAAAATTTTCAGCGAAATTATATCGAGCCTGATTCAAACGATATTGATAGAGAAAAACAGATTTATAAATTATTGAAAGATCGGTTTACAGATTGGCAAAAGAAAGGGCACGTTCCATCGAAAAAGATCACTCCTGGTTTTAACACAGATCAACCGATACGGGAACGAGGCTGGACACATTGGCATCATCTCTTTAATCCAAGGCAACTATTAATAATTGGATTACTCAATGAACTTTCATATCTAATAAATGAAAACAAACAAGTGCAAATAGCTTGTATGGTGGGAATAGGTGTTTGTACTGATTGGTGTTCCAGATTATCAGGATGGGATCATTCACTAAGTAAATCAGGAGGCATCGGTGCAATTTCTCATACGTTTTACAATCAAGCTTTAAATACTAATTATTATTATGGTGCAAAATCCTTCAAGAAACTCGATGCTCATTTTTTTATTGAGCCAAAAATACAACAAGTAGTTTCTTCTGATAACATTGTAATTACCTCTGATGCGAGACAACTCACACTTGAAAATGATTTCTGGATCACGGACCCTCCTTATGCTGACGCTGTAAATTATCATGAATTGGGCGATTATTTCTTGTCATGGTACGAGAAAAAATTAAAAAAGAATTTTCCTGATTGGTATAATGATAGCAAGGCAGCGCTTGCAGTGAAGGGATGCGGGAAATCATTCAACCAAAGCATGGTGGAGTGTTACAGCAATTTCACCCGTCATATGCCTGATAATGGCGCACAGGTTGTAATGTTCACCCATCAGGATGCCTCCGTATGGGCGAATCTTGCATTGATACTTTGGGCTAGTGGTTTGCAGGTGACTGCAGCCTGGACCATTCAAACCGAAACGGATGCCACCGGGATCAAGAAAGGAAATTATGTTCAGGGTACTGTTATCATGGTGCTAAGGAAGCAATCAAGCCAGGAAACAGCTTTCTTAAGTGACATCCAGATCGATGTTGAATTTGAGGTGAAGGAACAAATCAAGCAGATGCTTACCATTGACGACCTGGATGATCCCAACTTTAGCGACACTGATTATCAGCTTGCTGCATATGTGGCTGCATTGCGTGTTATCACGGGATATGCGAAAATCGAAGATGTGGATGTGAGTTATGAACTTGAACGCGAACGAAAACCAGGTGAAAAAAGCGAACTCGAACAAATCATAGAAGATGCAATCAAGATTGCCATGAACGAACTGGTCCCAGCGGGATTTAGAGAGAATAACTGGCGAAGGTTAAGCCCCGAAGAGCGGTTTTATCTGAAAGGATTAGACCTTGAATATAAAGGCGAATACCGTAGTGGAGTATATCAGGAGATGGCGCGTGGTTTCGGATTGCGTGAATACAAGTATATGCTTAATACAAGTAAAGCAAACCAGACACGGTTATATACCCCTATAGAATATAAAAACCGTGACTTAGGAACGGAAGGTTTCAGCAACTCCCTGGTAAGGAATATCTTGTTTGCAATCCGTGAAACCCAAACCAGTGATGACCCCGAAGAAGGAAGAAACTGGCTTTATACAGAATTAAAAGATTATTGGGATCGACGTGAATTTATCCTGGACATTTTCAGGTATATCAATTCCCGCTGCTATTTTCTGGAACATTGGAAGAGTGATATCGCCGCATTGGAACTGCTTATTGGAAGAATTGAAAATGACCGCGTATGATCAATCGATTTTCATCGCGTAGGGAACCCGTTTCAGAAACTTTTCTGAATGCCCGGCTACGTCATGCTCAATGCTATGACCGGATCGCTGGATATTTTTCATCCTCCATACTTGAAGTGGCAGGTGAAGCCATTGAAAGTGTTACCGGAAAAATAAGGCTCGTTTGCAATGCTGAACTGGCACAGCGCGACATTGAGACTGCAAGAGCGGCAGAGATGGCCGTGGGACAGGAGTGGCGAATACACTCTGAAGATAAAATGGATGAAAAGGTTCAGCCGAGACTTCAACGGTTATATGAATTCCTGAAAAGCGGAAAACTCGAAGTCAGGGTACTTCCTAACGAAATTTTCGGATTAATTCATGGCAAAGCTGGTGTGATTACACTGCCGGACGGTAGAAAAACAGCTTTTTTAGGAAGCATAAACGAAAGCAAAACCGCATGGAAACTCAATTACGAGTTGCTTTGGGAAGATGATTCAGAGGATGCAATATCCTGGGTACAAGAGGAATTTGAAACACTTTGGTTTCACCCTAAAGCGGTTCCACTTGCCCACGCAGTTGTTGAAGATATTGAACGATTAGCAAGCAGGAAGATCATAACCCTCGACCAATGGAAGGAAGGGGACAAACCTGCAGGAGCGATTGTTGAGACACCTGTTTACAGAAAACAATATGGATTGTGGGCGCATCAGAAGTCCTTTGTAAAACTTGCTTATGAAGAGCATTTGTGCGGACGAGGCGCCCGTTTTATCCTGGCCGACCAGGTAGGACTTGGAAAAACCCTTCAATTGGCACTTGCTGCCATGTTGATGGCCCTCCATGGTGAAAAGCCCATCCTTGTTATAGCGCCTAAAACGCTGATCTGGCAATGGCAGGAGGAGATCAGTAAACTTCTTGATTTACCATCAGCCGTTTGGGATGGGAAAGCCTGGGTTGATGAAAATGAAGTCCGGTACATCAATTCCAGTCCGGAAAATGCAATTACAAAATGTCCACGGAGGGTTGGTATCATTAGTCAGGGTTTGATTGTTAGAGGGGGAAGCCTAGTTGAAAAGCTTCTCGAGAAGAATTATGAGTGCGTAATTGTAGATGAATGTCACCGGGCACGGCGCAGAAACTTGCATGCAGGATGTGAAGACGAAATTCCTGACCCGAATAAATTGATGGAATACATACTCCGGATTTCAAGACAGACCAAAAGTTTGCTATTGGCAACGGCGACACCTGTCCAGTTATATCCGATTGAGGCATATGACATGCTGATGATGTTGGCAATGGGGTCACCTCATGTTTTAGGAGATGAATTGAGTAAATGGAGACATCGGGATAAAAAGGAAATTCTTGAATTGGTTCAAGGCGTGCAGGAACAACCAGAGATGTTTGTTGATCGATGGGATTGGATGAGGGATCCTTTTCCTCCGGAATACGAAGATGACCGGATTTGGGGCCATTTACGCCGGCAGATAGGAATGCGACCTGTTGATTTTTCAGTAAGCGGAGATCAACTCAGGAGTCTGAAACCATGGGACCGGAAGAAACTTGAAGATCTTGATTCGTTTTTTACAAATAGCAACCCGTTTTTACGTCAAATTATCCGGCGAACCAGGACATTTCTTGAAGAAAACAATGATCCGATAACCCATGAACCATTCCTGAAGAAAGTAATTGTAAAGCTTTTTGGTGAGGATGATAATGAGGCAATACTATTGCCGGGATATCTCCAGGATGCCTATAATACAGCCGAAGAATTTTGTAATTCACTTGGGGAGATCATGAAATCATCCGGTTTTATCCGAACCTTATTACTCCGCAGGATGGGCAGCAGTATTGAGGCAGGGAGGTTGACAGCTATTAAAATGCTTGGTAAAGAAACTACCTATGCGGAATTGGCAGAGGAAGACGATGACGATTTGCAGGAAAATGGCCAGGAAGAAACTTTATTAACTCAACTCAAAACCGGAGTTAGTGCCAGGATCACTGGGAAAGAGAAGGATATTTTGCAGAGACTCATCGCCCAGCTTGAGCAGAACCAGGAAAATGATCCGAAAGCAAACCGATTACGTGAGTTATTATTTACGGAAAACTGGATAGATGCAGGCTGCATCGTTTTTTCCCAATATTACGACACGGCGCGATATTTTTCCGCATTAATTGCCGAAGAACATCCTGAAATTCCGGTAGCTGTTTACTCTGGTGGTTCAAAGTCCGGGCTCTGGTTTCATAAAGAGTACCAGCTTTGTTCCAAAGAAGAGATTAAACAAAAAGTACAGACAGGGGAAATCAAACTCATTTTCGGAACCGATAGCGCCAGCGAAGGATTGAACTTGCAGCGGTTAGGAACCCTCGTCAATATCGACCTTCCATGGAATCCCACTCGCCTTGAGCAACGTAAAGGACGTATTCAACGAATAGGCCAGGTGCGGGATGAAGTTTTCGTTTATAATATGAGATACCATGGCTCCGTGGAGGATCGGGTTCATCAGCTTCTCTCAGAAAGATTAAAAAATATAAACGCCATGTTTGGTCAATTACCGGATATCCTGGAGGATGTATGGATGGAAGTTGCCATTGGCAATAAGAAAAAGGCCGAAGAGATCATCAATGCAGTTCCGGAACGCAACCCATTCGAACTCCGGTATGACAGAATTGAGCATGTTGATTTTGAGACATGCAGTGAGGTGTTGAATAAGGAGGAGGTGAGGATGAAGTTGGGGGAGGGATGGTAATGTTTAAGATAAATTAAATTTTCGGAATACAGTTGATCATCTTTCATTTATAACGTAAAAAGTAACACCAATAAGTCAAAATAACTGAAATCCACCTCTTATTTGAAGATTATAGACCGATCTGATTTACTGAATAATATTATGAACTACAGATAATAATGCGTTTAATCCCGTGCTTATTCAGAAATTGATTGTTATTGTGTTTTACTATACATAGGTTACCTGAATATGGCAAGTAATTAATTGTTGAATTGATTAGTAAGAAAAAAAATGATAATAACGTGGGGAAAGCAAAACAAGAATTTACAAGTCAAAAAACAATGACCATTTATGTTGCCTTTAGATGATTAAGATGTCATAGATGGAAAGAAGGGTAGTAATAAATTATAACTCTATAAGCATTGTTCAAGTTAGTAGATTAAATAGTCAATTTTATGGAAGAATTTAAAAGTGTTAAACTATTCGATTGGGTTCCTTTTTTCAAAGAACTTTGCTCCAATATCGCGATAATAGCTAAAAATAAAGCGAACAGAAACAGCGCTTTACATCAAAAGGCGAAATTTATTTTTGGTGATACTCATCCGATTTTTACAAATCCGGAAATTGACCCTTTATCCTTTGTCTATTCACTGGCTCAAAAAAATACAATAAATCAAAAACAAAATACATTTGCTTCGGTGAAAAACACATTCAACCTAGTTTCATCTATTCCTACTGATTGGTATTTCCCAACCCCAACACCGCACACAAAAGCTCTTTTTTATAATAAAGGAGTATATGTTACAAATGGAGATGAGATTATTGATTCGGAAATCATATGGCGTTTTTTCCTTGATGTTTTTGAAACAGGGAATATTTCCGAACAAGATTTTTTTAGAATATTATCGATTAAAAATGTTGGCATTACTAAGCTAACACAGACTATGTATCTTATCAATCCAATCAAATTCATAGCTGTAGACGAACCTACTTCATGGCTTCCAATATTCAATGTTAATTTAAAAGAAATAAAAAGTAGTATTGAGTTAAAAGGTCTTACATCATACAATGAATATCTTGACAAATTTGTTTCAGCATACCCGGAATGTAGTTACTATGAAATAAATCTTCTAACATATTTGTTAGGCAAGTCGAATGGTTCCCTCAAAGTTTCAACAACATATTGTCAAGTAAGTAGTAAGGTTTATGGCCAAAACGAAGATGATTACTTTGACGAGTTCGTGGAGAATAATTCCATTCGTACTGGAGGCCCCGATAGTACTAACGGTAAATTTAAATATCGTTTATCTGATGTTAATGAAGGTGATATTGTTTTAGTAAGACGTGGGACTAAAAAACTGGGTGGTATTGGTATAATAATACACAATGGATATCTTGATGGAGGATATACAAAGGAGAAAACAATAAAAATTCTTTGGTTTAATAAAAAAAATAAAGTGCTTGATAATGCACTGGGGGATATGTCGGGCTTTAATATTGCCACCGATAAAACAAGAAATAGTTTCAATAGCTTATATCCTGAAACCTTTCATTTAATTGATAGGATAAGAGAGAAACAGAATTTTAAAAAGTCAAGTACTAAAATAGTTAAAAACGGTATTATGGAGAAGAATCTTATTCTTTATGGTCCTCCGGGAACCGGAAAAACTTACTCCACTATTGGGAAAAGTATCATTATTGCAAACCCAGATTATATATTTCCAATGGAGGGAACAAATGAGGAGATTCGTAAAAATATTAAGGGCGAATTCGAAAAATTACAAAATGATCATCGTATTTTCTTATGCACCTTTCATCAGAGTTTAAGCTATGAGGATTTTATTGAAGGGATAAAACCAAAGTTAAATAATGAGACAGAAAACAGCTCCCTTTCATATTCACTTCGACCAGGTATTTTTAAGAAAGCTTGTGCTTATGCGGCCTATTTCTGCTATAATGCATCTAAGATGGTTGATCCAGATGCCACTAATTATTATTTTGACGAATTATATGAGGCTTTTATTGCCCACTTGTCAGATAAACTAATTAAGGCTCCTCCAGAATTTGATTCGATATCAGGGAAAAAGATAACAGTAAAAAAAATCAACAGTAATGATTCCATTATTGCCAATTCTAAAGCAACCAAGAGTCTTAAAGACCCTGCTCCTTTAACCAAAGAAAATTTTCAGAAATTGTACGATAAATTTGACTCCGCTGAGGAAATCACGTCTCTTCAAGAAATAAGAGACGCCGTCCAAATTCAACCACGTACAACCGAATTTTATGCATTATTTAGCGGGCTAAAAGAATTTGAAAAAACATTTACGCCCGAGCAGTTTGATGAGTCTGAAGTTGATAATTTGGAATATTTGGATGAATCAGAAATAATCAAGAAGTATGAAAGTGGTGTTTTTACGGAATCCGTTACTTCACATGGTAACGTTGCGGATTCAGTCGTTTTGATAATTGATGAAATTAATCGAGGTAATATTGCAGCAATTTTCGGTGAACTTATTACATTGATTGAATCCGACAAACGTTGGGGAGCAATGGAACAAATGAAAATATGTTTACCTTATTCTCAATTAGATTTTTTTATTCCTGTCAATCTTCATGTTATTGGTACAATGAACACCGCAGATCGCAGTGTTGAAGCGCTCGATACGGCTCTGCGTCGCCGGTTCAATTTCGAATTTATGCCTCCATTAAATAATGAAGTTCCAGAAAATATAGAAGAAATTCAATTCAGGAAAATATTTATCGCTATCAATGAGTCTATTGCCTATTTAATGGACGAGGATCATAAAATTGGTCATTCATACTTCATGGATATTACAACCAAAACTGCATTGAAAGAGGCTTTTAAAAATAAAATAATCCCACTTCTGAAGGAATATTTCTATAATGATTTTGGCAAAATTAGATTAGTGTTAGGTGATGGATTTGTTGTAAAAAACGATGGACCAGGTGCGAAACCTAAATTCGCTGCTGATGATAGTGACTTTATTCTAGAAAAGACAATCTTCGAATTAATCCAAATTGATGAAGAATTCGATATAGCATTAGCTTTGAATAAAATCATTTAACATGCCTGGGTCAAAAACCATATCAGTTTTTGAATACGGCTGGCTTGTTGTTGGTTGTAGTTATGGGTTATCTAAAACAGTGTTTACCGACATTCATTATAAACTATTAAACCGGTACCTTACTCAGAATCCTGATTGCGGCTATTTTTCTGTTTACTTTAATCGTATTCGATTTTGCAACTATGTAGGGGTTATTCATGTCGGCGATGTAACAGTCGAAGTACTTCCAAAAATTGACAAGCATATATCAGACAAGTCAGTCTGGCAAAAAATCTTAGTTGACATGTTGGCCATTGCTCTTCATGTTGATGCTCAAACAACGACCTTTGCCAATATTCAACTTCGTCAGTTCAATGTACTAGAAACATACTTGTCATTATTTTTATCGCATGCCGAAACTTTAATTCATCAGGGCTTAGTTAAAAAATATCGCACCAAGTCATCAAATCAAAATGCGTTAAAGGGGAAATTGCTCTTTCAAAAACAAATATCTGAAAATCAAGTTCATGCGGAACGATTTTATATTTCACATCAAATATACGATAGAAATAATATTTATAATTCTATCCTCCCTCAAACGATGCAGTGTATTCAAACACTCAGCGTTTCTATGTCCACTTCTAGGTTGTGCCTCAAACTATTGCTTGATTTTCCTGAATGCTCGCCAATAAAAGTATCGCATAAATTGTTTCAAAATTTAAGTTTTGACCGAAAAACTGAAAGATATAAAACCGCTATAGAATTAGCCAAAATAATTCTTCTCAATTACCATCCCGATGTAAAGGGAGGTAATGAAAATATCCTTGCAATTATGTTTGACATGAACTTATTGTGGGAAAGTTATATCTATGCAATGATTTTAAAATCAAAGAATTTTCAGGATATTGAATGCAAAGTCGAGGCTCAAAAACCATTGTATTTCTGGCAACATCCAGACAAATGGAGTTTCCGATTAATACCTGATTTGGTGGTAACAAAGAATGACACCAAAGAGATATTTATCCTTGACACTAAGTGGAAATATAATAGAGATACAGCAATTGAGGACATTCGACAGATGTATGCCTATGGTCAATATTTCGAAGCAAAAAAAAGATACTTACTCTACCCGGAAAAATTAGATGACCCCAAAGTAATGAAACAGGATGGTAAATTTTATGACATTATAGGGAAAGAGCCATCCGATGAGAATATCTGTGGATTAATACATATTGATTTGCTTACTATTGAAAACAAATTGAATCGCGAAATTGGGAAAGAGATTTTGAGTGTTTGTTTCAAATAATGGAGTTTTATATGAATCATTGGTTAGAAAAATTTGCCCCATTCCGATATAGTTGGCAGGATGTTCTACTAAACGGCAAGTATGGAATTTATTCTGTCAGAAATCCCCGGGCTCGAAATAATCCCCAGGCAATGGGATTAAGAGATGAAGTCTTGTTTAATCAAAGTAAGGAAGGGAACTGTGCGATGGGGAACATGAGAGTAATTCAGGAAGCCCATCAAGATCCAACGATCAAGGATTATTTTTGGGCATCAACCACTTTTGAACCAATAAAATCGTTCGACACTCCATTCCCATTAGGAAAAATCAAACAAATTCCAGAATTGCATAGTATTAGATTAATAAAATAGCCGTGGTTGTCGATAGTTCAATTGAATAATGATGACTACAAATTGATCAAGCAATGTGTAATATTTACAAGCTTCTATGACACCCTCAAATTCAATAATAAAGACATTAAACATATTTATAAATGAACGACAAATCATTCTCCGATGCATCACGAGCAGAGCAATTTCTTGGTCTTTTTAATGAAATCGAGCAGGAATTTCGTTCAAGGCTTCTGACTGATGAACACAAATCTTTTTTTGAGGTGGTAGATACTCTGTCAGATAGAGATCAGGCAGTTCGTCATTATGCAAGAAAGTTAAAAATGTACGCTGGTTTACGAAATGTAATTGTTCATGGCAATAAAACAAATGGTCAGGTTGTTGCCGAACCGAATGAATTTGCCCTGGACGAATTCACTAGGATAAAAGAAAAAGTTCTGGCCCCAAAGAAAGTTTTTCCGGATTTATTGAATCATAGACCTGAAAAGATTGATGCTGATGATCTAATCTCAGCAGCACTGATGATTTTCAAGGAAAAGAAATATTCACAAATACTTGTATATAGAAATAATGCTTACATCGGGATGCTGAGGACAATGACCATTGCCAGCTGGCTTGCAAATTATCCGGAAACAGATCTCATCAACCTTCATAACTTTAAAGTTCAGGAAATTCTCAGCTTTGACGACAAGGAAAGAAATGAAATATTCAGGTCTGTGGAAGTGAATATATTTGAGGTTCTCGAAATATTTCAAAAGAATGAGGTATCAAATGTTAAAGTTGATTCTATTATCATTACAGACAATGGAAGGTCATCGGGTAATCCCCGCACAATAATTACCGAATGGGACCTCCCAAAAATATTGAAAAACGTATGATGAATAGAAAAAGCAAGGTATGCATCCCAATTGCTGCAAAAGAAGAATGGCAAGCATTCCTTGTCACGATGACTATCAATGAACAAGACTGTAAATCCTTTCCATATGGAGTTTACATCGAACTTCTAATAAATGATTGGCATTGTGTTTTTTATCATTCAGGTGCCACTAAAACCCGTTCAGCCGGTGCTTGCCAGTATGCCATCGATAACTGGCACCCAAGAAGGATTATTCTTCTTGGTACAGCCGGAGGGGTGGGCGCTGATCTGCAAAACCTTGATTTGGTGGTTGCTTCCAAAACCAGCCAATATGACTGTATTGAAGGGATGAGCGCCAAAATTGATTTTTTCTATGAAATCTTTAATGAAGAAATCGATAATAGTTGGATCGATTTTTCAAAACTTCCGAATAGAACCTTCCATGGCCTGATTGCAACTGCTGATATGGATGTAGGTTTCTCTAAAGCAGAAGACCTAAGGAAATATGATGTGCTTGCTGCAGACTGGGAATCAGGTGCAATTTCGCACATTTGTAGGATTAATGAGGTCCCTCACTGCATCATTCGAGGGGTTTCAGATGTACCTAAGTCAGACAGCCCGGAAGATATAAAAAAACAGCAAATAGAATTCCTGAAAAACACACCAATTATCATGGAACTACTTTTAAGAAATGTATTGCCAGCCTTATTGTCGATGGAGAAGAACTAAAAACCCCTATCTGGATAATATTATTAGGAAACATCATCTTTAAGTTGTACATTTGTCGTTGCATTAAGAGATTCTGCTTTGACAGGACGGCAACCGGGAAAGAACACCACGGTGCCAACACAATGCGCAGCTACTGCTGAAAAAAGGTTCGTTTTCCCTTTTCTAAAATTTTCAGTGGTTTTCTTGATGCAATGATTTTGAAATTTAATCTTTCATTGAAATGGAAGAAAATAATCAAATCTCATTTGTCTTTTGACACATTGCAATAGTATGGATCAATTTAGCCTTATAAAAAAGTTGAATTCTTGTTTAGACCATCGCAAAGTCATTATACTACATATAGAATGGCTGGATGATCGGTTAGAAACAATATATTTTGAACCGTATCTTCTTGGGTGGAATTCTGATAGTCAATGGACTTTTCTTTATGGCTGGTATCATGAAAAAAATTGTCTGAATTTTATTCCTGTTCAATATATTGTATCTATTGAAGAAACTGAGGAATGGTTTTCAATTGACGAGAAAAATAAAGTCTTTTTCCTTCTGGAAAATGAGAAAAATAAGGTAATAAAAGTAAATTCGGAAGTCCATCTTGAAGACTTAACTGATCATGATGATGATGAAACTGATGATGAAGATAATGAAGGTGGTGAAGATGATGAAGAAAACAGGCCTGATTGTCCTTTTTGCAAGAAAGAGTATGATTGCGAACACCTGATGTTTGATTATGATTTATCATTTGGTGAATGCAAGGGAGGATGTTGTGAAGAACTGAATGAATTAAAGAATATCATGGGAGGTGCATTTGTAAAATTGCTTTCTCAAAAGAAAGCAGTCCATTTCTCTGATCATTATCCACCTGATTCATTTAAAGATATTTGGTCGTACGCTTTAGAAACCTATAAGCCAAGGAAAAAGGTAATCTGTTTTGATTATGATAGTTTTATTCAACTGATCGAACACCTAATTGATAACGAAATTGATGAGGAGTGTCATAAATTTAACTATGGAAGTGGTGGGGCACCTGGATTTGATTCAGCGATGGTGATTTGTTATACTGCAAACCCAGTATCCGCATACAATTCGATGGCAACAATTATTAAAAAATACATAGAAGACATTCAAGAATAAGCTCATTTTTTATTTCTATCGTTCTTAATTTTTCTCTATTGCATTAAGAGATTCCGCTGGGACGGAACGACAACCGGGATAGAACACCACGGTGCCAAAAACAATGCGCAGCTTCTGCTGAAAAAAGGTTCGGAATTGCTTTCGCTACTTCCCGGCTGTTTTTATTAGTGCAATAATTCCTGATTGTAAATGAATTATTACGCTATGAATAAAAGAAAGAAGTTTCTGAGGAACCTCAGCGTGTATGGTTTCGACCATGTTGAGCTGATCATCCTGGCATCTTTGATATCGGAAGATCCGCTCCTGCTGATCGGCAAGGCTGGAACCGGCAAGACTTACCTGCTCAACAGCATTTCAGAAGCGCTGAATCTGGAGCACCGGCACTACAACGCCAGTTTCCTCTCGTTCGACGACCTGGTCGGTTTTCCTTATCCTGACAGTGAAGGCAAAGAGATTTCGTTCCTGAGAACCCCGGCTACCATCTGGGAGGCGGAATCAGTGCTTATCGATGAGATCAGCCGGTGCAAACCCGAAGTCCAGAATAAATTTTTCTCCATCATCCATGAGAAAAAGATACAGGGCATTGATCTGCCTCACCTCCGTTACAGGTGGGCGGCCATGAACCCTATTGTTTCGGAAGATTCCGATGCAGATGATTATTATGAAGGCAGCATCTCCCTCGACCAGGCACTTGCCGACCGGTTTGCCTTTATCGTCCAGGTTCCCGACTGGGACGAATTAACCATGGAAGAACAGGAACTGGTCATTTTCCCGGCAGGTGAGGGAAGTATCTCAGCATTTTCCGGCGAGCTGATCAGTTTGATCAGTTCGTATCGGGCCAGGTTCCTTGAACAGATCAAAGCCCCGCCACAGGAAGTGATTACCTATTGCAGGATCATCAGCACGCTTCTGGGACAATCTGGTTTGCGGATTTCACCCAGGAGGGCGCGGCTATTGGCACGGAACTTCATCGCCATCTTCCTGGCTGCCGAAGCGACCGGTCGCCAGGTAAGAGAAGCAGGAAGAAGGAAACTGTATGAACTGGGGCTGACCTGGAGTATTCCGCAAAGGGCCTGGAAAACCACCATCCCCGCACATGTTGTCGCAGCAGCGCATGCCGAATGCCTGCGGCTGGTTTTCTCAAAGGATCTGAAAGAACGATGGCTTTCCGAGTTCCTGATGGTTCCCTCACTCGCTTCCAAGATTGGCATGCTGTTAGATGATGATGTGCCTCGGGAGATCAAGAGCCTGGCCGTTCTCCAGTTCATCAGGCAGGACAGCACCGCGAGGGCGGGAATTTTTGCCTTCGCCATGCAACCCCTGCTGGAGGCATACAGTGTTCTGGATGAAGAAAGCCTGGAAGAGCTGACGGAAATTGCCATCAGCATCATGAAGGTTGACGGGGAAATGGCCTGGAGAGAGCCGCTCAGTCAAAACACCCAACACCCTTATTGGGCAAAATGTGTGCAGTACCTCGACACCATTCCCGATGAACTCAAAATGAGGAAAACCAGGGCAAAACAGTTGTTCCTTTACCTGGTGTGCAAAAATGTGCCGGTCATTGAACCAGAATTGGTTGAACAGGAACTGACGGAATGTTTCCGGGACCTGGGCAAATACCTTCCGTTTATAAATAAGCCGGATGAACGCCTTTGAAGAACATATTCAGACCCCGGGCTGCTCTACCCTGCTGAACAACATGGGTGGTCCAACCTCCCGGGCCAGGACTGAGAAAATAAAATCGAGCCTTTTCGATATCCCGGGGATAGGCTGCACGCGGGAAATGCACATGCTGGATGTTCCCCGCGACGTTGTGGATATCGAGCACTGGCTCCTTGCCATTGCCCTTGTGCTGAATTGGAACACACTAGAGGAGGCGCTGCCCCACCTGGATCTGCCGGCTGGCCGTTGGATGATCTTCCCGTCGGAAGGCAACCCGGCGCCTTTTAAATCTTTACTGACCCGGAAATTAAGAAGTGGGATCATTCTGTCAAAATGCAATAAAAGTCATTATTCCCCCGACTCCCCGATGATCTTCACAAAATCCAGGCTGGAACGGAAAATAGAGATGGTGAGGATTAATTTAAACGGCTATTATGAAATGGACTGAAAAACAGGTAAGGTATATTGTTCAGGATATGGCTTCGGAAAATGCGCTGGCCTGCCGGGCGCTCTTCGAAATCTCGGAAGTGGTGTTTACGGAGAAAGTGAGAACGATGGCGGTTACGCTTTCCCAAAACCCGGTGTTGCATATCAACCTTGAATTTTGTTCCGAATATCTTGAAAGTGAAAATGATGTCAAAGCTGTTCTGTTGCATGAATTTCTGCATGTTTTGCTATTGCATACAGAGAAATATTCAAACATTGATCCTTTACTCAACATCGCCCTCGATGCCATAATTAATGCCATTATCTACCGGTATAAAGGGATGGATTATGCAGAATTCTTCGTGCGCTTTTATAAATGGGAAAAGATAACGTTCCTGCTAAGACCACGCGGGTATGATAATGCCCTTGAAAAGGAGTGGATGGATATTCACGACAGTATATATAAAGGGAACTATTGTGCCGACGACCTTTATGAGTTGCTCGACTACCTGAGAAAAAAGGCAGGAGCCGAAAATTATATCGAGGTTTTCCTGCTTGGTGATCATTCAGACCACGTCATTTCTTCTAAAATGAAGAAGGTACTGGATGGTATCATGAAAAAAATGGATGGTACGCTTATCTGGAATAACCCGGTCAGCCGTGGGGCGGGAGAAAAACTTTCCATAGAGGATGAACAGGTCAGGAAATTTAAAAACAGGAGGTGGCAGCACACCACTATGACGATCCTTGAAAAATGCCTGCTGCCCGACAACAGGATAAAAACAGCAGATACAAGCCATGAGGTCATGATGCCGGTTCTCAGCTCATCTGACAGAAGGGCCATGGCCCGGTTTAAATACAGCGGCATGGTCCCCTTTTCAAAGAACGAAAGCATCGTCAGGGTTGCGAAGGAGCAGGCCGTGGTTTATCTCGATGTCAGCGGATCGATGAGCGAAGAGATTGATGATCTTATCTCCCTGCTTCATTTTTTTCGCGCCCACATCCATATGCCGCTATACGTGTTTTCGGGAGAGGTTACCGAAGCAACCTTTAAAAATGGCCGGCTGGTCTATGGAACCTGTTACGGCACCAGGATTGGGCCGGTTTTTGAACACATCCGTAAAAACAGGATCCGCAAAAGCCTTATTGTTTCAGATGGCTATGTTGAAAAGATCACCCCAAGTATGACAAACGGGCTGGTGAAAGGGAACATCCATGTGCTGATCAGTTCAGGCGGCAACCCGGAAGAGTTTGAACAGGCCGGTATCAACTGGTCACAATTGGACAAAAAGTAAATCAGACATGAAGTAACAGGTAAAGCTATGAGAAGATATTCAGAGGTTGTATTGAACGGGCATCCGGATAAGTTTTGCGACATCCTTGCCGACAGGATTATAAGGCATGCATATAAGACAGATCCGGAAGCCTACACACAGGTGGAGGTTTCAGTATGGTCTGACCAGCTGTTTTTCACGGGGGGAGTCGCAACCAGGGAACGGCTGGCCCTGGATTTGAAGAAGCTCATCATCGAAACAGGGGATGAGATCGGTTACACCCGCAATAACCATATTGATGCCAGTCAATATAAGATCTCTGATCATATTTGCTGGATGACCGACGATCCCGGGAAGTGGTCGGGTTTTGTCAATGACCAGGCCATCGTGATCGGTTATGCCGGGTACGATATGAAAACCGGGTTCCTTCCCCCTGAACACTACGCTTCTTGGTTCTTCAGGGAAAAGATCATTATGGAACTAAAGTCAGGAAATTTGCAGGAACAGGGCCCCGATGGCAAGATCCTTGTGATGATGGATGAAAATGGCGATGAATGGCGCATCAAAACCTTCCTGCTTACTCTCCAGTTGCAGGAGAATTGTTCATTTACCGATTTTACGTTTGCCTGCAACAAAGCATGCCAGGTTGCCTTTGTGCAATTGCAGCAAGCCGATGTCCGTTGGAAAGGAGACTGGAAAGACATCCAGGTGCTGATCAACCCGAACGGTCCCCTGGTGAATGGCGGCAGTGACGGGGACAATGGCCAGACCGGCCGGAAACTGGTGATGGATTATTATGGCCCAAGGATCCCGTTAGGAGGTGGTGCCCTCTATGGGAAGGACCTTACTCACATTGACCGATTAGGGTCCTATGCGGCTCGCAAATATGCCCTTGAATTGATGGCCCTTGGGGCAAAAGAAGCCATGATCACTATTTGCTATGCACCGGGGATGAATGTCCCGCTCGATATTACGCTGAGAACCGATATCAAGCCACATGTTGACCCTTATAGCTTTTTTGATTTCAATGAGATGCGCAGTCTAATCAACTGCAATGATCTCTCTTATGATTTGGATAAGCTTGGGTCGTTTTATAATTCTCAACTATCTTTTAATAACCCAGGTAATGTTCAAAGAAGAAACCAATGAGTTTAAGTCTGAAAAACATCAAAAAAATCTTTTGGGTACTCATTTGGGTACCCAAAAAAGAAAAACCCACGACTGGCGTGGGTTTTAGAGGTGTTTTTGTACCCGGAGCCGGAATCGAACCGGCACGAACTTGCATTCATTGGTTTTTGAGACCAACGCGTCTACCTATTCCGCCATCCGGGCAGTTGTTCCGGCCTGTTTTTAGTTGAAGACCGGCTTGGGGTAAACAAGGGTGCAAAAATACCATTTTTTTTTCAGCATCCAACTGCTGATGGTTTATTTCAACCAACCTTTTTGTCATCCTCAGTTCTCCGAGTCTGTCGTGACAAATCACCAAAATGTTGATCTCTCCGGCAGGTTTGTTTTTTTGTGCCTGAAAAACACTACCTTTCCCACGAAATCCTCCGGGCGGAGTAAAAAGAAAATATTTTATAAAGATGCACGCAGATTTTTGATTTTCAGGCCAATTCATTCTTGCTGATTTAAAAAAACCAGGGAGGACCCTTATTCTTGCCACTTTTTAGCCTGTTTGAGGATTGGGGTCAAATTACACTATGTCGCGTCAGATTTTTTACCGGGTGGTTTTGATGCTACTTTTAATATTCGCGCCATTCCTGATGCCTGCGCAGGAACAGGCGATGCATTTCTCCCGGCTAACTCGTGAAAATGGATTGCCATCCAATCGTGTCCGTTGTGTAATTCAGGATTTCCAGGGTTATATATGGATCGGAACAGATAACGGACTGGTAAGGTTCGATGGTCGAAATACCACGGTATTCAGACCCGACCGGAATGATACCTCCTCCGTGGTCGACATCTGCTTCGATGCCTTGTTGCAAACACGCGATTCATTGCTGTTGATCGGAACGATCGACGGCCTCTCCGTATATGATCCATTTACAAAAAGATTTACCAATTACTCCATTTATCGCAAGGGTAAAGCCTGGTTTCCTGTAAAAAATATTGTCTGTTTATTTGAGGATGCAAATGGCAGTATCTGGATCGGTACCGAAAACGGGCTGGTGCATATGCACAAGAATCCGGTCAGGTTCGACGCTTATCCACTTAGAAAAAGCGAACAAAATATTGACAGGGAATATCAATTTAACTTTATTACCAGCATTATCCAGGATCCCAGGGATAAGGACAAATTGCTCATTGCAACCCTGGGTGGGTTGCTTCAGTTTGATAAGAGAAATAACACGGTCACCCGTGATTATAAAAAAATCATCAATAACATGACTGGCATCATCGCACTCAACCTGGATGCCGGCCGTTACCTTTGGAGCTGTGGTTGGGGAGTGGGATTGAATTGCCTTGACCTGAAAACCGAAAAGTGGCAGGAATATCCGTATGATGCACAAACACCGATCAGCATTGTGGGCATTACAAAAAAAAACCAGGATGAATTCTGGCTGGCGACTATTGATCACGGGCTTGGAATTTTTAAAAAATCTGATCACTCTTTCAAATTCCATCAAAAATTCGCAGATGAAGAAAAATCATTGTTCCCCGGTTTGGTGGGAATAAAATACCTGAACAATAAAAAGGATCTCTGGATCCTCAGTGATGATGGGATCTATATCATGGACATGCGATTTCAATCCTTCCGGAATGTTGACATTCCCTTTGAGAACAAGTCTATCAACACTTTTTTCAGGGACTGTGAAACAGGACATTTATATGTTGGGGCCACGGCTTGTAATGGTCTTTTCGACTGGAATGAAAAAGAGAAAAGCTGGAGCATCATTCCTCCCGCCAGGTATCCCGGAAAAAACGGACTCAGCATCCTCACCCTTTACAAGGATTCACATTCAAGGCTGTGGCTTGGAACAGTATCAGGACTCTGGGTTTTTGACCCGGTCGGCCATGTGCTAAAAATGTTCCGGACACCTGCTGGCAAACCTTTGCCATTGAAAGATCCCCGCGTATATGCCATCATGGAGGACGACCGGTTCAATTTATGGATCGGGACACGGAGCGAGGGTGTCATTAAAATCGACTCCTCGCGAACCCGTTTCACTCATTATCAGTACAACCCACAGGACCCTTTCAGCTTCATCGATGGTGGCCGGTGCGGGACCATCTGTTCCGATAAATTCAAGAACATCTGGATTGCCACCGACAATGGCGTGAGCATCTTTGACCCTGAAAAAAATCGTTTCCGAAACGATCTCATGGATTCACTGCTTGAATTCGGGGTGACCAAACGCTGGATCAATGGCATCGTACGCGACACCCTCGGAAGGATGTGGATGATCGCCGACGCAGCGGGTTTGCTTCGCGTTGAACTTGCGGAAAACGGACACTTCCGGTTTAAACTGTTTGACAAGTCAAACGGGCTGAACAATCCAACAACCGGCAGGATGACCATGGATGCAAATGGTGGCATCTGGATGATCAATTACGGGCTTCTTTACGTCAATCCCTATGATGAATCGTTCCACCTTTTCGATGAACACAACGGACTCAGCCGGCCATTGAGTTTTGATGAAAGTCTTTATACGGATCCTGATGGAAATATTTATATTGGCAGTAAGGGTGGGTTTGAAACAAAAAACATCCGTGATCTCGATTTTACCCCTTTGACCATCAAACTTCTGATTGAATCACTGGAGATTAACGGGAAGGATGTTCCCCTGGGGAAAATTACTGATGTGGAACATCCGTACATCCTCGGTGCAGATCAGAACAATTTGTTATTCCGATACACCGGCATCTGTTTCCAGGATGTTGAACAAATCCTGTTCCGGTATAAACTGGAGGGTTATGACCGCGACTGGATCATGGCTGGAACCGGACGAGAAGCGCGATACACCAACCTGCCCCCGGGAAAATACAGGTTTATCTTCCAGGTATCAAACCGGGGAGTCTGGCTTTCGCAGGAGTCCTCGATGTGGATAGGCATCCGTCCGTTTTTTTGGAAAACGTGGTGGTTTATTTCCCTGGTCATCCTCATTTCCGGATTTGTCCTCTTCAGCATTTACCGATACAAGGTCAGGGAAATTCTCCGGCTTGAACGACTGAGAACCCGCATTGCCAGAGATCTCCACGATGATGTCGGTTCCACCCTGAGCAGCATCTCCATCCTCAGCGACATCCTGGTCCATCAGGCTGAAAATCCGCAAACGGTAAGGATGCTGGGCACCATTGGTACCAACGCACATAAAATGCTGGAAAAGATCGACGATATTGTATGGGTCGTTAATCCGACAAATGATAAATTCCAGAACCTCGGGCTGCGCATCCGTGAATTCGCAATCCCCCTCTTTGAATCCAAAAACATCCGGTCCGAAATCCGCTTTGATAAACAGATGAACACTTTGCAACTGTCGATGGAGGCCAGGAGGAATATTTACCTGATCGCCAAGGAGGCCATCAACAATGCCATCAAATATTCCGAATGCAAATCGGTGAAAATATTATTCCGGCAGGAGCATCCGGGCCTCATTATGGAGATCATTGATGATGGAAAAGGATTTAATCCGGAGGTACTAACATCCCGTAACGGGATTAAAAACATGAAACTGAGGGCCAGTCAAATCTATTCGGTGATCGAAATCAACTCGGTTCCCGGCGAAGGGACGCAGATCATTTTGGCGGTGAATCTGAAAAAAACGTGACGCGCGATGTGTGACGAAGCTTCCTGATACCATACATTTATACAGTTGTTATCCGGGTTTTTCGGTCGTAATATTGCAGATCAAACAAGCGATTCAAAAGATGAACATCAAAGTCGCCATATACGAAGACAACGACCCCCTGCGCGAAAGCCTCTCTTACCTGATCCTGGGAACGCGATCCCTTGATTTGACGGGCGCTTATCCCGACTGCTCAAAGGTGATGGAAAACTGCGTCATGGCTAAACCGGACGTCATCCTGATGGATATCGACATGCCCGGCATTTCAGGAATTGAAGCTACTGCCATGGTCAAGGCGACATTCCCGGAGATCAACATCCTGATCCTCACCATTTTTGAAGATAAAAACAAAGTGTTTGAAGCGCTGTGCGCCGGCGCTACCGGCTACATGCTGAAGAAATCCTCCGCAGTTGAGATCATCGAAGCCATTGCTGAACTGCACAATGGAGGCTCGCCCATGACAGGTGAAATTGCCCGGAAAGTATTTGATTTTTTCTCCAATCCAGCCATTTCAAAAAATAATGATTATGCGCTTTCATCCAGGGAGTTCGACATCCTGAAATGCCTCGTTGACGGTGACAGTTATAAAATGATCGCAGATAACTGCTGCATCTCCATGGGGACCGTTCGTTTCCACATCAACAACATTTACAAAAAGCTTCACGTCAACTCAAAGTCGGAAGCGGTGATCAAGGCGCTAAAGGAGCGGTTGGTGAGATGAGTGAAGGGTAACAGGGTAACAGGGTAACAGGGTAACAAGGTTACAGGGTTACAGAGTCGCAAAGAAGACCTTGTACTTGTTAGCTGTTATATTACCCTGTTATTCTAATACTTTATGACCTTTCTCCCGCAACCCGGATCAGAAAACCCGGTCCTTTATCCGGTTGCGCCCTTTGCCCTTCCATCTTAATTTTGGCGAATCATTCATATAATACATTCGCTATGAAAAACCTCTTCACTGCTTTTTTATTTTCTTTTCTGCTAATCAATGTAGCAGCGGCCCAGGTTGCCATCAATACCGATGGCATTGCCCCTGACAATTCTGCAATGCTCGATGTGAAGAGTACGGCAAAAGGACTGTTGATACCACGGCTAACACTGCCCCAGCGAAATGCCATTGCCAGCCCTGCGACAGGATTAATGATCTATCAAACGGACAATACGCCAGGGTTTTATTTTAATTCAGGTACTCCAGCAAGCCCTGTGTGGAAAATGGTTGACAACGGCACAGGCTGGAACCTGACCGGCAACAGCGGCACCTCCTCCGCCACTAATTTTATAGGGACCACTGATAATATTCCCCTGACGTTCAGGGTCAATAACCAAACAGCCGGTAAAATTGATCATTTGTTATACAACACATCACTGGGTTATAAAACGCTTTTTTCCAATACCACCGGAGGTGAAAACACTGCCAGCGGAATGAATGCACTTTATTCCAATACTACAGGATATCAAAACACCGCAACCGGGAAGGACGCCTTGTATAACAATACCGAAGGCATCGTTAACACCGCCTGTGGATATGCAGCATTATATTTCAACAAAGCGAACTACCAGAACACCGCCATTGGGGCTGGTGCCATGTATTATGCCGACAACCGAACTTCGGGCAGAGAAACCAATAATACGGCTGTTGGTTTTAACGCCCTTCGGGGGAGTGCAACACCCGGTAACAATACAGGGCAATGGAATACAGCTGTAGGCGATAATGCTATGCATTCAAATACTTCAGGGAGCGGAAATACTGCGACAGGAATCGGATCTTTATATACGAACACCACCGGATCAAGCAATGCCGCTTTTGGCAGTGACGCACTGCAGGGAAATATCACCGGGACGGATAATTCGGCTTTCGGGACCTGGGCCCTGTATCATAATACTGCGGGATCCTTTAATACGGCCGTCGGTAAAGACGCCCTCCTTAACAACACAACAGGACTTTCCAATGTGGCTATTGGTACAGGAGCTTTATTCCAGAATACCACATTTAGCAACCTGGTAGCCATTGGCGATTCGGCCCTTTACAATAATGGATTGGGAACTATTGAAGGTTTGCAGTCTGCTTATAATACAGCTATTGGATCAAAAGCATTGTATTCAAATACAACAGGATTCTACAATACCGCCAGCGGGACGAAAGCGCTTTATTCAAACACAACCGGATACTGGAATACGGCAACCGGGGCTGAGGCGTTGAAATTCAACACCACTGGCTATTACAACACAGCCATCGGCCCTCAAGCGTTATTCAACAACAGGGCGAACAGCCAAAGCACAGCCGTTGGGAGTTATGCAATGTTTTACGCTGATGACCGATCCTCTTCGGGAAGAGAAACCTATAATACGGCGATCGGCTATAATGCACTCTCCGGCAATTGGCCCCCTTCAAATAATACGGGAAGAGCTAATACCGCTGTTGGCGACCAGGCAATGTTTTCAAATTCTTCAGGTGACCATAATACAGCAACAGGCGTTTCAGCTTTATACTCAAACACGACCGGTAATGAGAACACAGCTTATGGCTATTTGGCGCTCTATTCCAACAACGCAAACAGCCGGAGCACAGCCATTGGAAGTGGAGCCATGAAATATGCCGATGGCAACACCACGGGCAGGGAAACCTTTAATACGGCGGTCGGTTATCAAGCCCTTAGGGGGTATTCTTCTTCATCAGATAATTCAGGGCAATATAATACTGCCGTTGGCGACCAGGCAATGCTTTTAAATGCTTCGGGATCCTGTAACACGGCCGTTGGCTACAATGCCCTCAGCGACAATTATAGTGGCGCCCATCATACCTGTTTGGGGTATAATACCAATGTGTTATATTACAACCTTGACGACGCTACTGCCATCGGGTGCAACGCGCTCGCTACGGCCGGCGTATCGACAAAAATCGGCGACAACTATCAAAGCTGGATCGGAGGATATTCTATCTGGTACACGATTACCGATGGATGTTTCAAATCGAACGTGATGGAAGATGTGAAGGGACTTGCGTTTATTAAAAAACTGCGCCCGGTTACTTACACCGATGAGAGCCAGAAATTAGAAGAATACCAGATCAGGAATTTCCCGGACAGCGTAAAACAACGCTACAGGAATGTTAAGCATGCAAAGATGAACCCGGTCCGTAAAACCGGGTTCATCGCCCAGGAAGTTGAAACAGCCGCCAAATCAGCTGGTTATGACTTTGACGGGGTGCATGTGCCTGTAAATGATATTGACACTTACAGCCTTGCTTATGGCGCGTTTGTGGTTCCATTGGTAAAAGCAGTCCAGGAACAGCAGGCGATGATCGATGATCTGAAAAAAGAAAATGCCGACCTGAAAGGCAGGATGGAAGCCATGGAAGAAAGGCTTAAAGAAAAATAGAAACCCAAAACTTCCAACTTTGTGACTCTGTTACCCTGTTACCTTGTTACCCTGTTACCCTGTTACCCTGTTACCCTGTTACCTTGTTACCCTGTTACCCTGTTACCCTGTTACCTTGTTACCCTGTAACTCAATTGCCCAATCATTTAACAACTTCACCATGAAAACCCTTCTCACTCTCTTTTTGTTTTTTTCCCTGTCAGCCAAGGTAATGATTGCCCAGGTGGCCGTCAATACCGATGGTACAGCCCCCAATGGCAGCGCCATGCTCGATGTGAATTCAGGTGACAAGGGCGTGTTGCTGCCCCGGATGAACTACAGCCAGATAATGGCAATCGTCAGTCCCGCATCGGGATTGATGGTATTTTGCACCGATTGCGGGACAACAGCATCGGGGGCGATGGCGATTTTTATCAACGGAACCTGGAATCTGCTTAACACCATCTGTTTGACTCCGCAGGCTCCTGTTGCTGGTGTACACGTGCCATCGTACACCCAAATTGTCTGGAATTGGAATACCGTGCCTGGTGCTACGGGCTACAAATGGTCTATGACCAATGATTACAGCAGTGCTTACGATTGGGGAACAAACACGTCAATGACCGAATTAAGTTTGACCTGCGGCACGGTCTACACCCGGTATGCCTGGGCATATAATGGCTGTGGGTATTCATCACCGGTGATCATGACCCAGTCAACCACCGCATGCCCTTCCTGTCCCCCTTCCATCACCATCAACCATGTTGCAGGAACGATAGCGCCGGTGTCTAAAACCATTACCTACGGCATCGTTTCAGGTATTCCCGGGGCGGCATCAAAATGCTGGATCACCAGCAACCTGGGCGCCGATCATCAGGCTACTTTCAGATCGGATGCAACAGAAGCTTCCGCAGGCTGGAACTGGCAATTTAACCGCAAACAGGGTTACAAGAATGATGGTTCTTCGCTGACTCCGTCATGGACAATCACTTCGATCAATGAAAATTCCGAATGGATTGCTGCCAACGATCCCTGTGCCCTTGAACTTGGAACTGGCTGGCGAATTCCAACCAATACTGAATGGGACAATGTGGATGCGGCAGGATGGTGGTCAAACTGGAACGACCCCTGGAGCTCGAATTTAAAACTTCATGCGGCAGGGTACCTCAATTCCAGCAATGGTTCGCTCGTGCTCCGTGGTTCTTATGGTGCTTACTGGAGCAGTTCGCAGCCAGGGTCTGACGCCGGATATGCCCTCTACTTCGATGAGTCCTTTTGCTACACGCGCTCATACGGCAAGGCATATGGCTTTCCGCTGCGCTGCCTGAAAGAGTGAAAGCCAGGGTGGCTGCCATTGAGTCCCGGCTGAAATAACAACAGAAATCCAGGCGCTGTGACGCTGTGACTTTTATACCGGTGAAATTTGCCTTACCTTTACAGCGGCTGCTACTGACTTCAGCCTGTCATGAACATCATCGAAATCAGCCATCTTACAAAATCCTATGGCCGCTCACGGGGGATAGAAGATCTTACCATGAATGTTGCACAGGGAGATATCTTTGGTTTCATCGGCCCCAACGGCGCCGGGAAATCTACCACCATCCGCATCCTGCTGAACCTGATCTTCCCCACTTCCGGAAATGCTACGATCTTTGGACTGGATGTGGTACGTGATTCAAAAAAGATCCGCAACCGCACGGGATATGTGCCCTCTGATGCCAATATGTACGACCGGATGACCGTGATGGAATTCCTGAAATTCGGAGCAGCATTCTATGGTGCCGATAAAGAGGAAAAACGGATCCGGTATCTGCTTGAACTGTTCGACCTCGACCCCGGCCGGAAGATCCCAGAACTATCCATGGGCAATAAAAAAAAGGCATCGATCATCCAATCCATGATCCATAAGCCGGAACTGCTCATCTTTGATGAACCGACTTCCGGACTCGATCCATTAATCCAGTCAAGGTTCTTTGACCTCCTGCATGAAGAGAACCGGCAGGGGACCACTGTCTTTTTTTCATCGCATACCCTGAGCGAGGTGCAGGCGTTCTGTAAAACCGTCGGGATCGTCAGAGACGGCAAGATTGTAAACGTGGAAGAGATTGCCGCCCTGCGGAAAAAGCAGTTGAAAAAAGTACGTATCCTTGTTCCGGTGCCCATGGCCATCGAAGAACTTGGCCTTGAAGGCACCGGTTTGCCAGAACCAGGGTCCGGAAAAACCCTGGCCTTCCTCTATTCTGGTGAAATCAATGCACTGGTTCGAAAACTCGCAGCGTTGCCGATCGAAAACCTCACCATCGAGGAGCCTTCCCTGGAGGAGATTTTTCTACACTATTATCAATAAGCGTTCATGAACAGGGTCCTTTTTTACATGGAATTGCGCAGAAACGTCAGAAGCCTCCTTCTCTGGTCGTCGGTGATCGGATTGCTGATCTTTTTCACCATGTCGTTTTTCCGTACCGTCCTCCAGTACCAGCAACAGATCGCCGGGATGGTTCAGCTGGTGCCGGCTGTGGCCATTAAAATGCGGGGATTTTCAAACATCAGCGACATCTTTTCCGTCCTGGGATTTTATACGGCCAACAACCTCATCTACATGATGCTCCTCGGAAGCATTTATGCCATCGTACTTTCATCAAACATCCTGCTGAAGGAGGAGACCGGAAAAACGGCAGAATACCTGATGTCGCGTCCGGTTTCACGCCGGGAGATTTTTACGACCAAGCTGGCAATGGTATTCCTGAACATCATCGTCCTGAACCTTCTTGCCGCCCTCATTGGATTCATTTCCATCATGATATACAAAAAAGGGGCGTTCGAAACGGAGCCTTTCCTTGTTATCTCCTTTTATACCCTGCTGCTCAATTTTCTCTTCGGTGCCCTGGGACTTTTCATCTCGGTGATGCTGAAACGTGCCAGAACGATTACCTCCTTTTGTGTCGGACTGGTCCTGGTCCTCTATTTTATCTACACGATCTCCCGGATGTCGGGAGTTGACGGGACCTTCGGTTATATCAGCCCATTCAAATGGATCAATATCAATGTCCTTTCCAAATCCTATGGCATCGAATTATGGAGTACCGTTGCCTTCATCGGGGTGTCGGCAATGATGATCGTGGCTTCAGGGGTTATATACAGGAGGAAGGATATATTAACATAAGTTAATTAATGTTGCTCCGTATTTCCGAATTATAGTCGTTGATCATATCCATCCATTCATCCATGGCTTGTTGCCATGAACCGGCACCATAGCGTTTTTCATACGCAGCCTTCGGACCCGGATCTTTCTGCCAGTCGGAATAGGTATCAAAGCTCCAGACCAGCGCTACATCGGGCATATCCTTTCCATGAAGGTTATTTTCCAACACGAGAAAACAGGTTTTACCTTCCGATTCGTAGACTTTTTTCAGCTTTTCGCACAATGCCTTGAACCTGTAAAACTGCTTGGGTTTCAGGTCAATTCCCCAGGTTTCATAGTGCTTTGCTTTCTTGAAAATGTCCAGTCCACAGGAAAGTTCTGCATTATAATTCATGAACCCTGCCGCACCGTAAGATTCGACCAACGGATCGATGGTGGTATTCCAGTCTGCGTCGTGTCCGCTCTCTTTTGTGGGACGTGTATCCAGTGAACCATAAGGGACCGGCCCCAGCACCCACACGTAGTATCCGGCTTTCGGACCATATTCGATCTTTCTCAACCCGGCGAAATAGGGACCTTCCGGATGGAATTTTTTGTTGTGCGCCACCACGGCTGCTTCAAATTTGTCTTCCATTCCCCGTTTGGGCAACATCGTCAGCGTTTCTATTGCCAAAGATGTATTGCCCGAATCGGATTGTGCATAGGAGTTTAAAGCAAAACACCCTGCAATCACCAACAAAACCATATACTTTTTCATATAACTGTTTTTAAATGAATACTTAAATTACTTGAAATCCGGTGCAATATACAATGAAAAACCATAAGTTGTTTATTTAAACTAAATAAATATAAAAATAATTTGTTGTGCTGGGGGACATGATTGAACCAGAGACTCCGGAACCAAAATTGTTTACTTATCTCTGTTACCTTTGCATTAAAATTCCGGTTATGTTCGCTGTTCATTCTGTTTATCGCAAACCCATTGAAGAGGTTGATCAATACCTCCCGGCACACCGTGCCTTTTTACAGAACCTTTACAAAAAAGGGGTCACGATCTGTTCCGGCCCGCAGGTACCGCGTAACGGAGGGTTTATCCTGATGAGGGCCGCGAGCAAAACAGAAGCAATGGAAATCATGAAAAACGACCCGTATGTGATCAATGGTGTGGCAGAATATTCGGTGATTGAGTTTGAAGTGCGCAGTTTTGCGGAAGGGTTTGAAAAATTTTTAGCTGAATAGACCCGTTTTCCGTCAATGGTGATCAGCATGTTCCCTTATTCGGAGTCCCCTAAAAAAACGTCCCATACCCGCAGGGTATCTTTCCCGAATGTCTTTTCATGTTTTATAACCAAGAAGCCGACCGTTCCATGGCCAGGGACCATTTTCAGTTTTATGATATCCTTTCCCCCGGAAGAAAAACAGGGATAGCCAAGGGTGCCGGTATAAGATGAATCGTCTGCCCGCTCCAGGGTTTTGATTACTTTAACCGAATCCGCTATCATCCGGCCACATGGGAAAGAGCACTCGTTGCCTGCCATTAACAGCTGATTTACGGAGACCTCCATGTCCCGGGATCTCCCGGGAATTTTAACCCTCAGAACTGATTTGCCGGTATAGAAACACCCACGGATCATTTCCCGCGCCTTTTCCCTGAAAGGGCGTGCGGTTGTTGTGTCCCGGAGGATCGACAGGTAATCGCTGAAATCACAGAACCGGATCCGGGCAGCGGCCTCAAATGCCCTCAATGACACGCCATTCAATGTATCTGGGGTAAAAGTCGATTTGATGCTGTCCTGTGCTGACGTTATTCTGGCCTGATCGCGGGCGGCATCATCCTGTTCCATGTTATCGCAGCTTTTGGCAGAGAAAAGAAGGTACATAAGAATAAAAACCAGTATGGAAAGAATTCTTTTCATCTTCGTTTTTCATTAATGCGGAACCTCAGCACCATGATCTTTTCATTCCTGAGCCTGGAGCCAAGGATCTCCATGTTCTTCAGGCTCCCCGTCGGCATGGTCATTTTATCGATGAACTCCTGCTTGTTGTAAAGCACCATCCCGGTCGCTTCTTTTTCATTCACAACCTGGTATATCATGGCCGCATCATCGATCATGGCCTCAAGCCGGTTTTTCCGTTTTTCCCAGTCATCCACTTTCATCATGGAAAAATAATGGATCATCAGGGCATAATCGTTTGCATGCAGGCAGACCATTTCTTCCAGGTCAAGTTTTTTAAGGATCCTGACGATGGTATCCGCCTGATAATATTGTGCATTGATCACCATTTTAATTTTTCCCTGATCGGTCTTTAACTTAAAGCATCCATCCGATCCGAGGTTGTAAACGACCGCCGATTCTCCCTCGTTCACCAGGCGGATTTCGATTTTACTGTTGACAATGGGTTCCCGGGTATCCGCATCATAAAAGCAGAACCGGTATTCGCGGGTATTAAACAATTTAAAGAGACCGTAAAAGATTAAAACGATCAGGAAGGCCATCACGGGAACCAGGTAGAAAAACCTGTTCTCATTTTTTGGCGGTCTGCCTGTCGCCATGGCACTAACGACGTCGGTATTTTTAAAGACAAAATCATCCCAATTCAAATACCCGGCGTATTTGCTCAGGAGGTTTAACATGTCAATTCTCGGGATGGACGAATGGGATGACTTCATGTGGGTATAAAACCACTTCTCGCTGATATGGGCATTTACGTGGATGCGCAGGTCCTCCTGGAAATCGGTGATCTCCTGACCTTTCCATTCCCCGATGGAAGGATTTATTCCAGGGTACGACTCCTTCATCATTGCCACGATCTTTGTTTTCAGCAGATCAAATTGGATATGGTTTTTCCCAGGCAAAGTTGAAGCGATATTAATGATTTTGAATGCAGATCCCTTGTAAAACGATTTACAACAAATTTACAAATGAATTTCAATCCCGTCGGAATGGCATCTTTTACCTTTGCTTCCGAAGAAAGGACAAAAACATCTTGTCAGTTCCAAAAATAGTCAAAAGAATTAACCGAATCAAAAACATCCAGTAAAAACGGAGGCTCTTATGAAACAAAGAATGACGATTTTCAACACGATAATTGCCGGTATGGCTGTAACCCTGCTTTTCTTATCAGGGAATATGTGTATGGCACAGAAAAAAAACGCTGCAATAAAAATCGGAACATATGATTCCAGGATCGTGACTTTTGCCTGGTCAAGGTCAGATGCTTTTAACCAACACATGAAAAAGTTCAACCAGCAGGTCGATTCAGCTGAGAAAGCCCATGATTCAGCCCGCGTGAAAGAACTTACCGTCGGGATCATTTCTTATCAGCATCTGCTTCACCAGATGGTTTTCAGCAACGGGTCGGCAGGGATGCTACTGGTACTTGTAAAAGATAAACTTCCGGAGCTTGCTAAAACTGCAGGTGTAAGTAGTATTGTCAGCAAATGGGAACTGAATTTCAGCGATCCGTCAGTCGAGACCGTCGATGTGACCGACCAGGTTGTTAAGCTCTTCATTCCTAAGGAAAACATTGAAAACATGGCCGGAGAAATCAGAAAGCAGAATCCCATTCCAATGGAGGAACTTTCGATAGAAGGCGAAATGCTGGACATGTTTTGCAAAAGATTTGGCGGAAAATAGTTATAACTTTGGTCATTCATCAACAAATTAAAAGGAGGCACCCTATGTTAGCGCATGTACACACCCATATTACCAAGGAGTTGGAACAGAACACGAAGACCGATACCATCTTTATCCTGACATCCATCCTGCTGAATCTCATTACACTCGCAGTTAATTCAGGACTGGTGGAAAAATCGAGAACAGAAAGTTCCACCCTTGCCGTTATGTTCGTTTTTGTTACATTGATCGTTCTGGTGAACCTGGTGGTCATTATCGGACTCCTCAAGGGCAGGCAAACGCGATTGAAACTGACAAACGGACTCATCAAAATGTATAAAGACCAGGATGTGGCCAAATACTATGATGAATCGCTGCTTGGCAATTACAATGTCAGGTACAACCTGTTCATCCTGGTTGTTGTTTGCACAGGCATCATCGCAACGATTGTTCCATTTATCCTGAGATAATTCCCGCTATGAAAACATCCCTTAAACTATTCCACTGGGTGCCACGCATCCTTTGCATCCTGGCGATCCTTTTTGTCAGCATGTTTGCGCTCGATTCGTTTGATCCCAGGTATACAATCTGGCAGCAGTTGCAGGCGTTTTTTATTCACCTGATCCCTACCTATATCCTGATTCTTTTCCTGGTTGTTGCATGGAAGTGGGAACTGATCGGGGGTGCGATTCTAATTATCCTTGCCCTGGGATTCACCCCTTTTATCTACATGCATAACTACGCGATGAATCATTCGGTATGGATAAGCCTTTCCATTATCGGAATGATAAATTTCCCGTTTGTCCTCACCGGCGGGCTTTTTGTTTTAAGCCATTTCCTGAAGAAAAAAAACAGGGTGGCATAAAAAGGTAAAGACGGTTTGTTGCAATGACCATGCGGTTGCTGAGAGCAATGGACAATGGACAATGGACAATGGACAATGAGCAAGGAACCGTGGCGGGTCAACGGATTTTAAAACTCGTCGGGCAGGTTTTTCAATTGTTCATTGGTAAACACCGGTCCATCTTTGCACACATAGGTTGAGCCGATGTTGCACCGGCCGCATTTCCCGAGGCCGCACTGCATTTTCATCTCCAGGGTGGTGATGATATCCTTGTCGGCAAAACCGAGTTTTACAAGCGACTGGATCGTGTATTTGATCATGATCGGCGGGCCGCAGGTGATCACCATGGTGTTTTCGATCACCGGTTTGACAACCTCTTCGAGAATTTTAGGCACCACGCCCACATTGGTCGTCCAGGTTTCTTCCGGTTTGTCGATGGTGAGCACCACTTTCAGGGTTTTATTGTCCTGCCATTCTTTGATCTCATCCTTGTAACACATATCGGCCGAAGTACGGGCGCCATACAGAATGGTAAAATCTTTATAATCATTCCGGTTGTCGGTGCAATATTGAATCAGCGACCTCAATGGGGCCAGCCCGATACCGCCACCGACAAACAGCAGGTTTTTACCTTTGATGTCATCAAGGGGAAACCAGTTCCCGAATGGCCCGCGGATGCCGACCTCATCACCTTCTTCAAGACTGGTGTGAATGTCGGCAGTCACCACTCCCGCTTTTTTGATTGAACAGTCGAAAAAGCCTTTTCGGGTAGCAGAGGAGGCTATACAGAAAGTACACTCACCGGAACCGAGCAGGGAGAATTCCACAAACTGTCCGGGGAAATAGGTGAATTGGTCCATCATACCTTCCTCCCTGAATTTCAGTCGGTAGGTGCGGATGTCAGGGGTTTCCTGGATGACTTTGTCAACTTTGCAGATCATCGGGACTAAAAGCTGTTCCATATTCTATGTTTTTACCCCACCCCCGGCCCCCTCCCCAGAAAGGGAGGGGGAGGTGCATGAGAATCTCATTTTGATATTCTTATATTCCTTTATACTTTTATGGCCTCTTCACCCCTTCCCTTTCCGGGGAGGTAGCTGGAGGCAGGGTTATTGTGCCACTTGGTTGACAACTTCGAAAATACTGATGTTGACGGGGCAGGAGATGGTACATTTGCCGCATCCCACACAAAGGTTTTCCCCAAACCGCTCCTTGTAATAGACAAATTTGTGCATGGCACGCTGCCTCCACCGGCGATACTTTGCCGGGCGGGGATTATGTCCGCCGGCCATGAGGGTAAAATAGCCGTTATTGCAGGAGTCATAGCTCTTGTAACGAACGCCTGCATCTTTCACTTTTTCATCGGAGATCTTGAAGCAATGGCAGGTCGGGCATACGAAAGCGCAGGTGTTGCAACTCACGCAATTGCCCGAAACGTTTTCAAATTCAGGGGTGTCGAAGATCTTCGAGAGTTTCGCGTTGACCTCAGCATAATCCATCCTGAGACGGAAAGAAGCCGCAAAAGCATCATACTGTTTTTTGAGCTCAGGGGTGGCGGATTCTTCCGTGACGGGTGACGCGTGGCGTGTGACTTCGGAATTCAGGAGTCCCGCACCTTTTTCAGTTTTTGCCCTGATATAAATCTTTCCATCTGCACCATTCACAATCAGCACATCCATGGCGTCGAGGTTCTCCACATCGTAATCGAGCGAGGTGCAAAAACAATGGGTATCGGCCTTGTCGCAACGGGTGGAGATGATTACGGTATTTTCACGGCGTTTCTGGTAATCGGTATCGATGTAATCCCAGTTGTATACTTTGTCAAGTACCTGCAGGGCGCGGGCATCGCAATGTTTGGCGCCAAGGATGACCCTTTTGACTGCCAATGGGTCTTCATCCGTTTCCGACACGTCTGTGCCGGCGCTGGTGGCGATGTATTTCATCACCCTGGATGTTCGCGGGAAGAAGAGTGGCTTGATGCTCCGGGTTTTCGCAACCGGCGATTCAGGATCGCATTCCGTCAGCCGGGCCACCCGTTTAAAATCAAATTTGCCGAATGTTTCTACCGGGGCATATGTTTCGTGATTGGCCATGATGGCTTCATAAAACTTTTGCAAGCCTGCTTTATCGGTAACAAATATTTCAACGCTCATAATGTTTGATTCGGATTACATAATAAAATCATCTGGATCCTGCATGCTGTATTTGTAGAATGCCCCCCGGTCCCCGGGATTAACCCCGGCCAGGTGTTCCTGGAAGTTCTTGAAAATCACACTTTCATTCTGCTTGTGAAGCAAATGCAGGGGAAGGTGGCTCGGGCAGGCTTTTTCGCAGTTGCGGCAATCGACACACCGGCCAGCCAGGTGGAGCGACCATGTCATCAGCGCATGAAAAGCGGCGGAAGTGGTATTTGCTCCATTATACAATGTTGCTGTTTCCTGGTCGATACAGCATTTGGCACAATAGCACAGCGGGCACGAATGACGGCAGGCATTGCATCGGATGCAACTTTCGAATACCTCCTCGAAATAGGCTGCACGTTCGGTCAATGGTTTTTCCGCCAGTGCAGCGATGTCGACATTCACAATATAAGGTTTCGACCCTGTCAGGGTCTGAGACCCTGACAGGGTCTCGCCGAGCAACTCATCATACACCACCGCATCCGGCACCATGCATTCCACACAGTTCTGCATCCGCTGGCCGTCATCATCCACCACTCCTTCGCAGCAGATACCGACCACATAGAGGTTTTCACGCTTCACCTGGCTTTCGGTAAGCATCAGGTTCAGCGAACGGCTGTCGCAACCTTTTACCACCAGTCCCACCCGCTTTCTCCGCGTGTGATCTGTTTTGAGGTAATTCACGAGGTTGAAAACGGATTTGTCGGTGAAAACCAGTTTGGAAATATCCTGCGGGCCGCTGATCAGTACCGGAACCTGGTTGTCGTCGAACCCGTTCATCCGGTAACCAACGAACACATCGATCTTTCCTTCGGCAAACAGTTTCGCCGCTATCTCCTGGATCTGTTTCGTATAGTTCATTTCTTTTCGAAATTTTCTTTTTTATACAAGTGAAGTGGCCCCAGTTTTTTAATGTCTTCGGTCACTTTATTCACCACCTTGGCGAATTTTGGGCCTTCGGCAGCCGAAACCCAGGAAAACTGCACCCTGTTTTCGTGGAATCCTACGAAATTCAGCAGTTTCTTTGTAACCAGGAACCGGCGCCTTGCATAATAATTTCCACTGATATAGTGGCAGTCTCCGGGATGACACCCCGAAACAAGCACGCCATCGGCGGTGGTTTGCAATGATTTGATCAGGAACCACGGATCAACGCGTGAGCTACATGGCACACGGATGATGCGGATGTTGGGCGGATACTGGATCCGGGAGGTTCCCGTGAGGTCGGAACCGGCATAGGAACACCAGTTGCATAAAATCCCCATGATCACCGGTTCCCAGTTGGGAGGGGCGACCAGTTCAGGCTTCTCGATGCTTACAAGTTGATCTTTTACTTCTGTTTCCATCAGATTGAAACTATCTCGTTAATGATTTGAGGATCGGTAAAACCGGCCAGGTTGATGGCCATGCTGCGGCAGATTGCCACGCAGGAGCCGCAGCCCTGGCAAACGCCTTCGTTGATTTTTGCAACGGTGCGCAGGTCTTTTGAACCATGTCCGACGGGAACTTCATCGGTTACAATGGCGCCATACGGACAAACGTTTACGCAATTCTGGCAACCCGAGCAATACTCGTTGTTGATGGTTGATACCATCGGATCTTTCTTCATGGTATCCCCGGCAAAAAGACCGCACACTTTAGCGGCACAAGCAGATGCCTGGGAAACGGTTTCGGGTATATCTTTGGGCGCCTGGGTACAACCGGCAAGGAAAATCCCTGCCTTGGCTGTTTCGACCGGGCGTAGTTTGGGGTGTGCTTCCGACATATAACCATATTTGTCGTACGAGATCCCCAGCAAACGGGCAAGTTCCGGATTATCTTTCGGAGCGCTCACGGCTGTGGCCAGCACGACAAGGTCGGCTTCTACCTCGACCACCTGTCCGATCTGGGCATCCTCTCCTCTCACCATCAGTTTATCACCCTTCTTGTAAATCTTCGAAACGCGTCCGCGAAGATAGGTTGCCGCTGTATCAACCTGGGCCTTTTTAACAAATTCCTCATACCCTTTCCCTGCCGCACGGATATCCATATAAAACACATAGGCGTGGGAATCGTGCACTTTATGGTGCAATAGGATGGTGTGTTTGGTGGTATACATGCAGCAAATTTTCGAGCAGTACTCGATGCCTTTGGCTTCATCGCGTGAACCGACGCATTTGATGAAGACAACATTCTTAGGGACCTTCCCGTCGGAGGGACGGACCGGCACGCCATTGGTGGGGCCATTGGCCGATACCATGCGTTCAAATTCAAGAGAGGTGATGATATCTTTGAACCTGCCCACGCCATATTCTTCATACGGTTTGGGATCCCACATGTCGTAACCGGTAGCTACGACCACGGCGCCAATTTCCCGCTCAATGATCTCATCCTGCATTTGATAATCGATCGCTCCGGGAAGACAAACCTTGGCGCATATCCCGCATTTGCCCTTGGTAAGCATGGTGCAATGTTCAGCATCGATGACCGGCTTGTTGGGCACCGCCTGAGGAAAAGGGGTATAGATGGCTTTGCGTTTATCGAGCCCCAGGTTATATTCGTTCGGAACCTTTACCGGGCACTTCTGCCAGCAGGCTCCGCATCCGGTGCAGGTTTTAAAATTGACATAGGAAGCCTTCTTTTTAATCTTGACCTTGTAATTTCCTACGAACCCTTGCAGTTCAAGCACCTCGGCATAGGGAATGAGTTCAATGTACGGATGGGAGGCTACATCCACCATCTTCGGGGTGAGGATACACTGGGAGCAATCGAGGGTGGGAAAAGTTTCATCGAGCTGGGCCATTTTTCCGCCGATGGACGGGCTTTTTTCAACCAGTACCACCGGGATGCGGGCATCGGCAATGTCGAGCGCGGCCTGTATTCCGGCAATTCCGCCACCAATCACGAGGGCACGCTTTGTTACCGGTACCGAAATCTCATGCAGCTGTTCGTTGGCAATGGATTTGGCAACAGCCATGCGGCAAAGGTCCATGGCTTTATCGGTGGCAGCCTTCTTATCCTTCTGGTGCACCCATGAAGAGTGCTCCCTGATGTTGGCAACCTCTAGCAGATAGGGATTCATGCCGGCATCGGACAAGGCTTTGCGGAAAGTCTTTTCATGCATGCGGGGGGAGCAGGCTGCCACGACGATTGAGGTGAGTTTGTGCTGCACGATGGCATCGCGGATCATCCCCTGCCCCGGATCGGAGCACATGTACTTATACTCAACGGCGTATTTTACCTCCTTGATGCGTTTTACTTCCTCAACAACCTGGGGAACATCCACATAGTCGGCAATGTTGGCGCCGCAAAAACAAACGAAAACTCCTACTCTTGCCATTATTTGACCTCGCTTTCTGCTTCAACAGCTTTGATGGGTTTTTTAACTTTCTCCGGCCCGGGTTCAACCTTTCCGATGTTTGCCAATGCACCTTCCACGGGAATGATGTGTTTGGGAAACTTCAGCTGACTGATCGGGTTCCCGAATGCCAGGGCCATGAGTTGGGTGATGTAAAAAACAGGGATGTCATACTTCACACCCTGCTGCTTTTCAATATCCGGTTGCCGCATGTCAAGGTTCGACTGGCACAGCGGGCAGGCCACCACGATGGCGTGGGCGCCGCTCTCTTTGGCCATTGCCAGGATCTGACCGCTCAGGTTCAGGACTACTTCGGTATTGGAAATGGAGAAGGAGGCGCCGCAACATTCGGTCTTGTAATCAAATTCAGTGGCAGTGGCGCCCAGTGCTTCACAGATCTGGTCCATTGAAACCGGGTATTCGGGCGAATCGAAATTGGTGATGTTTTTAGGCCTGGTGAGCAGGCATCCATAATAACAGGCCACCTTCAACCCTGCAAGGGATTTGACTACCTTTTCCTTTATGGCTTCAATCCCAATATCTTCGTAAAAATACTGCAACATCGACTTCACATCAACTGTTCCCTTGTATGTTCCCTCTTCCACCACGGTCGTGTTGATCCGTTTGGCCAACTCCGGATTTTCGTCCATATGCACCTTGGTCACTTTCATGCGCTGATAGCAGGAGGCACAGGCAATTCCCATGGTGGTATTTTCGAGTTTTTCGGCCAGTACGAGGTTGCGCATTGGAAGCGCATAGGCCAGGTTCTCGGTCATCACATGGGCAGAGGTGGCACCACAGCAATTCCAATCGGGAATGTCTTCCAGTTCCACATCCAGGGTTTTGAGCACCAATTTGAGGGTACTGTCAAATTCCTCACTGGTACCATGTGCAGAGCAACCCGGGAAATAGGTTAATTTCTTCATGTTCTGTCAGGTTATTTTTTCTTTTCCAGTCTTTCGGCTACTTCATACATGCGCTTGATGGCTTTCGCGCTTTTCAAAGGTTTTACTCCCAGAGGGATTTTGCCTTTCAGGAGGGCTTTGGGCGCAAGGTGCATGTCCTTGAAAAGGTTACGGGTACGGATGTTGAATTCGGCCATCATGCGGAGTTCATAATTCCGGCCATACCGTTTGATCATATCGAGGAATATCTCGTGGAATTTACGGATCTCCTTTACCTTTTTCGAATCGTTGATGTGGTTTTCTTCGATGGCGAGGTGTCGAACCGCCTCCATCACTGCGGGGATATCGATTTCGCGCGGGCAGCGGCCGGAACAGGCGGAGCAGGTCAGGCAAAACCAGTGGGAATTGGCCATGTAACACTCCTCCTTCAATCCCAGTTTGATCATTTGCATGATCTCACGGGGAGGAAAATCCATATATTGCGACACCGGGCAGGTGCTTACGCACTTTCCGCATTGATAACATTCAAGCACATTGGCGCCGCTCTTCAAATTGACGGCTTCCAGGAATGTGTTTTTCCCCTGAGATCCAAGTGTTATCATAGTATTAAATTGTATTGTTAATGTTTTAACAGCACAAAGTTAGCAAAAGATTCTTTTGGAAATATTCTAAATTATTTACTGCTGGTATTCAGCAGGATAAACGGAGCAGGACCGTCAAAAATCGGTGACACGTGATGCGTGACCTGTGACAGAAATTGTGACAATTTCCTGTAAGGCTAACCCCTACACAAAAATCAGTGTTTCCCTTACCACCGGGTAATCCGTTTTATTCGCTAAATTGCGAAGAGGAAACCGATTCATTTTTTCTCCGTATAAGTCCTTAAATTAACCATCACCCTCGGTTAACACTCTATGAATGTTCTTCTGGTTAACGGTTTGTGAATCAAAATAATTTATCCATGAAACTGACCATTAAATCTCTGCTTGCCACCCTGTTCACCGTTTTTGTTTGCATGCTGGTGGTCGCCCTCTATTATGGCATGACCTCCCTCGGATCCATCGAGAATCAGACGAAAGGAATTGTTGAAACTGAGTTCACCAAATCGGATGAGGCCAGGAACATCCTGGAGACGTATAACTCCATTGCGGGTTATGAAAAGGAAATGCTGCTCAGCCTTTCACCTGAAAGGAAACGGGATCTCAAGGAACTTTACATGCAGGGATTCAGGAAAGCAGAGGCCGGGCTGGATGAACTTTTCGTGATGGAGGATGCCGACGGGAAAAAATCCGTGTCTGAATTGAAACAAGGATTTAATGATTACCAGGAACTCCTGAACAAGGAGTATCAATGGTTCGTTGAAAACGGCCTTAAAAATAATTCCTCCCCCGGGCAGAAAGAAACCACTGGAAATCAGGTGACCCGGGAATCATCAAAAAAACTTGAAATCCTGCTCGAACAACTGGTGGATAAGAAATCATCAAGAATCAACTCGGCTTACTCCCATGCAGCGGAATCAGCTTCTATCTTTAAGTGGGCAGTTATCATCTTTCTGGTGACCCTTCTCCTGTTCGGCGTTGTGGTCCTGACATCCATTATCTGGTTCGTTTACACCATGGTCGGCGGTGAACCCGGCATCATCAAGGAGATGACCAGGAAAATTACGGAAGGAGACCTTTCAGTGAAATTTCCGGCAGAAACGAAAGGAATTTTTAATTCGATCCGGATTCTTCAGCAAACGTTGGTGATCGTTGCGAATAAGGCTGAAAGGATTGCGGGCGGGGATTTTTCGGTTGAAATCACGCCCCAGTCTGAAGCCGATCAGTTGGGAAACTCGCTGGCAAAGATGACCCGGACCCTGACCGATCTGGGCATAGTGACAGAAGAGATCTCGCAGGGAAATTTTATCAGGCGGATCGAGGTTAAAGGCAAGAACGACCTGGTTGCCAAATCAATCAACCGCATGAGCCAGAACCTGGAAAAGAACGAAAGACACAACCGGGATCAGAACTGGCTTAAAGACGGACTAAACAAACTCAGCATAGCGCTTTCGGGCGACCAGGCCCTTGACCAGATCACCTCGGCCTCCATCAGTTTCATCGGGAGGTATCTTGAGGCAGGACGCGGAGTGCTCTATCTGAACAATACAGATAAAAAACAGTTGCATCTTGTCGGTTCCTTCGCTTTTACCGAACGCGACCATCTTTCAAACGCCTATGATTACGGGCAGGGAGTGGTGGGCCAGGTCGCACTCGAAAAAAAGGCAATTTTACTCAGGAGCCTGTCACATAACGAAGCCCCAATCAGCACGGGAACCACCCAGACATCACCATACAACACGTATACCTATCCGTTGCTGTATGAAAATGAGCTGCTGGGAGTTGTGGAACTCGCCACCCTGACTCCATTCACCCCAATTCAAACGGCATTCCTTGACGAATCAAACCAGGTCATCGCTTCAGGAATGTTTTCTGCCATTCAAAGAATGAAAATCGAAGAACTGCTTGTGAATTCACAGGTTGCACAACGTGAAGCCGAGGAGAAGACCATGCAGGTACAGGAAGCAAATGCCCGTCTTGAGGAGCAGCAACAGCAGATCCAGCAGCAGTCGGAAGAACTTCAGCAAAGCAACTCGCAACTGGAGGAACAGCAGCAACAGCTGCAGCAGCAGTCGGAAGAATTACAACAAACCAACGCACAGCTGGAAGAACAGCAGCAACAACTCTTTCAGCAGACAGAAGAGCTCCAAAAGGGGAACGATCAGCTGCGCCAGGCAAAAGAAGATCTGGACATCAAAGCGGGCGACCTGGAAATGTCGAACAAATACAAGAGTGATTTTCTCGCAACCATGTCACATGAATTGCGCACCCCGCTTAATTCCATCATTCTGCTTTCAAAAATGATGCAGAAGAACGAAAGGGGCAATTTCAGCGATGATGACATCAAGCGGGCCAGGGTGGTCCATTCTGCAGGGGAAGAACTGCTCAGGCTCATCAATGATATCCTTGATATTTCAAAAATCGACGCCGGTAAAACGACCCTGAGCATCAGCGATTTTTCTACTGAAACCCTGCTGAATGATCTGAGCCACTTTTTTTCCTCTACCGCTAAAAACAAGGGAATTGCGCTTACCGTGGAAGATAACATCAAAACCACAATCACTACTGACAAGGACAAAGTTTCACAAGTCCTGCGCAATTTCATTTCCAATGCACTGAAATTCACCAAAACCGGTACGATCACCCTCAAAGCCGAAGAAAGCGGGAACCAGGAAAGACCTGTCAGAATAAGTGTTCAGGACACCGGGATCGGTATCGCCCCTGAAAAACACAAATTGATATTCGATGCATTTCAACAGGTTGACAGCTCCATTTCACGCGAATATGGCGGCACAGGGCTGGGCCTAACCATTTCACAGAAGCTTACTTCATTGTTGCAAGGAGAAATCGGGCTTTGGAGCGAGGAGGGCAAGGGCAGCGAGTTTGTACTGTTTTTACCCAGGATGCTTGTGCCGCATGCAGGCGATCAGGCCGAATATGCCAAACCAAAGTACAAGGGCAAAGATCGCCCGGCGGAAGCTGTTCCGGCTTTGGTTTCCGCCTCCGAAGTCTTTGTTGACGACCGTAAAACAATCGTGGCAGGTGAAAAGATCATTCTGATCGTCGAAGATGACAACAACTTTGCCGACATCGTTGCAATGGTCGTACACAACATGAAAATGAAAGTGCTGCATGCATCCACCGCGGAACAGGGGCTTCATCTTGTGCAACAATACAAGGTAAACGGGATCATTCTTGACCTTGTACTTCCCGACATGAACGGCGTTGATTTTTTACGCCGGTTGAAAAGTTTTAAAGATCTGAGGCATATTCCTGTTCAGATTATCTCCGGCCATGAGAAAAATCCCGAACTGATGCGGCTGGGGGCCCTTGATTTCCTTCAGAAACCGGTGGACCAGGAACAGATACAGGATGCGATACAGGGAATCCTGGATTTCAGTGAGAAAAATCCGAAAGACCTGCTGATCGTTGAAGATGATGAGAACCACAGGGAAGCGCTTACCGACCTGATCAGGAGCCCGGATATCCGCATCACGGGGGTAGACACGGAGGAAGATGCTCTAGAAGAGCTGAAAAAAGGAATTTATGATGCAGTGATTATCGACCTGGGTCTGAAATCGGGCAGCGGAATGAACATCTGTAAATATGCCCGCGAAAACCAGATCAAAGTACCGATTATTGTCTATACCGGGAAACAACTGTCAGCCGTTGAAGAAAAAGAACTGAAACGGTATACCGACCGCATCATCATTAAAACAGTTCATTCTGAAAACCGCCTGCTGGACGAACTCATGCTTTTTCTTCACCAGACCCAGGATGCATCCCGCGAAGCCCCCCCCGTTGCTTATGATTTGAATACCAAGATGAAACGGCTGACCGGGAAAACAATCCTGGTGGTTGACGATGATATTAAAAACGTTTTTGTACTGAGTACCGCGCTGGAGGAACATGGCGCAAAGGTGATCGATGCCCAGAACGGGCAGGAAGCCCTGGCCCTGCTCGAAAAAAAACCCGTTGACCTCGTGCTCATGGACATCATGATGCCCGTGATGGATGGCTATACCGCCATGAAAAAGATCAGGGAAGACAACCGGTTGAAACACCTTCCGGTCATTGCACTCACCGCCAAGGCATTGAAGGAGGACCGTGAGAAATGCATATCAGCGGGTGCCGATGATTATCTTGCCAAGCCAGTGGATTATGACATGCTCATCGGATTGGCCGAAGCCTGGTGCCAGAAAAAATATTGACCATGAATGTGCACGCAGTCGATACGCGAAAATCGCTTCATATTTCGGTGCAGGGGAACCTTCAATCACAGGCCGACCTGGAAGAGTTTTTTTCGTTGCTGAAACCCGGCAGCCATAAGGAAGTTGAACTTACTTTTTTTGACGCCCGCATCTTGCCGGCAGAAGTGATGACAGGAATAAAGTCCTTTGCTGCTCAAAACAAATCCATCAAATTAAAAATCAATGTGTTTCACCGTTACCTCGGGTCCTATTTTTACAGGCTCGGCGTTCCGTGCCATGTGATGCAGCAGCATTCTCTTGAATACCGTGAAACCAAAAAAATCAAGGCCATTGTGCTCGGCGGATCTGCCGGTAGCCTGGATAAAATCATGTCGATCATGGCAACTCTTCCTCCCAGGGATATCTCGGTATTCATTGTCCAGCATATCCTTGAAAATGAACCCAATTACCTGGGAGAGATTCTTGAAAGAAGTACAGGCTTTAAGGTCGTGCCCCTTACCAACAACATGCCCGTCAGGCCCAACTGTGTTTATATTGCCCCCCCTGCACATCATTTAACAGTTGATAACGGAAAGATCAGGCTCTCTGCCGAGGCAAAAAGGAACTTCGCCCGGCCCTCCATCGAAACCACGTTCGAATCGCTTGCCATCGAGTACAAGAATGGACTGATCGCTGTGATGCTGTGCGGATATGGCGATGACGGCAGAGAAGCCTTCTCCTTGCTGAAAGAGCACGGCGCCACCACCATCATTGAGGATCCCAACGACTGCGAGGCCAGGGAGCTGGTGCTGAATGCGTGGAAAACCGGGTTGGTTGACTATAAGTTTCCCCTTCCCGAACTTTCCTCGTACCTCGCAAGGATCATTGAACCGGAAACCCTTAAAATAGATGAGGGAGCACTGAAGCGGTTCTTCAACAAGCTCAACGATCATTATGGTTACGATTACCGTCATTATAATGTTCAGAGTGCCTCCCGCCGCATTGCACGGGTGATGGCCGATAATCATATTTTTTCATTCCGACGGTTTGAAGACTTTGTAATGCAGGATCCCGATCTGTTCGAAAACCTGTTTCTGGAATGCTCCATCAATGTAACAGAATTTTTCAGAAATCCAACGGCCTATCTATCGATTCGCCAGAAGGTTCTGCCTTATCTCGACTCCTTTCCTCATATCAAAATATGGAGTGCGGGATGTTCCACCGGGCAGGAGGCTGTATCCCTGGCAATCCTGCTGGATGAACTCGGAATACTGCATAAATCGCAGATTTACGCTTCCGATATCAATCCGTTTGTAGTGGAAGAGGCCCAGAATGGCGTTTATTCTCCGGAAATGTTGGAAAACAGCCGTGAAAATTACAGGATCTCAGGTGGTTCAGCCGATTTCAGTCATTATTTTACCATCCATGACGGCTATGCCCGCGTGAAACCCCATTTAAAGGAACGGATATTGTTTTTTCAGCACAGCCTGCTGAATAAAGGAGTCTTCAATGAGTTTCATCTGATCCTTTGCCGTAATGTGCTCATTTACTTCGACCAGACCCTTCAAAAGGCAGTGCTCGACCTTTTTTACCGTTCCCTCGATATGAACGGATTTCTCGTGCTTGGCGAAAGTGAAAATGTGGCCTCTTACCCAATTGGGTTCCAGGTATTTGATAAATCAAATAAGATTTTTAAAAAATAATCTGATCATTCCATGGAAGCAAATTTTAAGCCCGATATATTGATAGTGGATGACTTTGAGCATAACATCTTTGCTTTGCGATCGCTGATCGAGGAGCATTTTGATGCCAATCTCATTGAAGCCACTTCCGGGGAGCAGGTTTTGCACATTGTCAATATGCGTGCCATCGACCTGATCCTGATGGATGTGATGATGCCCGGCATGGATGGATTTGAAACAGCGCGGTTGATTAAAAACCGCCCGAAAACATCCAACATCCCCATCATTTTCATCTCCGCATATGATCCCACACAGAAACTGCTCGAAAAGGGAATTGCCGCCGGAGGGTACGACTACCTGACCAAACCGATCGACGACAACCAGCTGGTATACCGGCTTAAAATGTACCTGCGCTTTATCAGACACGAATACCTGATGAACCTGCATCTTCGGGAACTAAACCTGAAACTCATCGAGGAAATTGAAGAAAGAAAGGCGACTGAACTCAGTTTATACCATTCGCAAAACGAGTTGAAGGCTGCCAATTCCTCCAAGGATAAATTCTTTTCAATCATCGCCCACGACCTGAAAAACCCATTCAATGGCATCATCGGATTGAGCAGTCTGCTGATTGATGACTATGACAGCTTCCCCGTGGAAGAGCAAAAAGAATTCATCCAAAATATCAAGAGCACTGCTGAAAACACATTCCGGTTATTGCAAAACCTGCTCGAATGGTCGCAAACACAAACCGGTCAAATCCATTTCGACCCGGTACAATTTGCATTGGCCTCCATCACCGATGAGATTGTCGACCTGGTCAAAACCTCTGCAGGAAATAAAAATATTACCGTGCACACAGCCATATCGCCGGAAATAGAAATTTTTGCTGATAAAAACATGATCAACACCGTCATCCGGAATTTACTGCTGAACGCTGTCAAATTCACAAAAAGCGGGGGCAGGGTTGTTCTCTCGGCGCGAAATGCCAGCAGCATGGTTGAAATAAGCGTGGCAGACAACGGCATCGGAATGAACCAGGAAACCATCAACAAATTGTTTTGCATCGATTGCAACATGGTCTCCTACGGCACGGAGGGAGAACAGGGAACCGGTCTGGGATTGATCCTCTGCAAAGAGTTTGTTGAGAAAAACGGAGGCATGATCCGTGTTGACAGCCAGGTGGGCGCAGGAAGTACTTTTACGGTTTCCATACCGGAAACAGCTCAAGTAAATTGAACAACTTTATGGAAAAGACGGAAAAAAACACGATCCTGATTGTTGACGACAACCCGAACAATCTTTACTCGCTGCACGAGCTGATCAATGAAAATTTCCGGGTGGAAGTTGTTGAAGCAAAATCGGGCTTTGAAGCCTTGCGCATCATCAGCGAGCAAACGATCGATTTATGCCTGATGGATGTCCAGATGCCGGAGATGGATGGCTTTGAAACGGCTAAGCTTGTGCACTCACGGCCGAAAACAGCTCACATCCCGGTGATTTTCATCACGGCTTTCGACCCCAATAAAATCCTGATGGAAAAAGGATTAAATGCCGGGGGCCTTGATTACCTGACCAAACCCATCGACGATGTTCAAATCGTCAACACACTGAATATGTACCTCCGGTTTCTTGACCGCGAACGAACCATCAACAGCGGCCTTGAAGAAAAAGTGCAAATGCGCACGATGGAACTTCAGAACATCAACCGGAAACTCGAGCTTGAAATAGAGGAACGGAAAAGGGCAGAAACCGCTTTGCAGGAATCGGAAAAGAAACTGAAAGAAGCCAATGCCGCCAAGGATAAGTTCTTTTCCATCATTGCCCATGATCTCCGCAATCCGTTCAATGCGGTTATCGGGTTTTCAAATTTACTTCGCGAGAACATTAATGAATTCGACATCAAGGAGATCAGTGAATATATCGGGTACATCAATGATTCAGCCATCCATGCCTATACTTTGCTGGGCAACCTGCTTGACTGGGCCAGTTCACAAACGAACAACATCCGGTTTAAGCCGGGGGCCGTCAACATCAGCGACATTATCAATGCAATACTGCTGATCCTGTCGGGAGAAGCCAGTAAAAAAAACATATCCATTTCCAACACGGTTCCTGCCTTGTTCGTTGTATTCGCCGATTCCAATATGGTTTCTACTGTTTTTCGGAACCTTGTGTCAAATGCCATTAAATTCACCCGGCCGGGCGGAATGATCACCATCTCTTCACACCCTACCGAAGGATACAATGAATTTACGGTAGCCGACAATGGCGTGGGCATTCAGAAAAAGGATATTGAAAACATGTTCCGGATCGATACCAAAATCAACACCAGGGGCACTGCACAAGAACCAGGGACCGGACTGGGGCTGATCCTGTGCAAGGAATTTATCGAGAAAAACTCCGGAACGATCCGCGTGGAAAGCGAACCAGGTATCGGAAGCCGGTTTACATTCACTCTGCCGTCTGTTTCGGGATGATACAGCAAAACAGTACCTTTTTTCGAAAATATTGTCAACTTCGAAAATTGTTTTTAATTTTAGCACCTTATAAACACAACAACGAGCTTCCGTTGACGAAGCAACATCGCTGATCAACAGGAAGTTGAATTGAAATATTTGCGGCCATGTTGAAAAAAATCCAGTTGCTTATTCTTCTTATTGCGACGCAAAGTTTCACAGCCCGTGCCTGGGTCTATCCCGAACACAGGGATATTGCCGTTATTGCCATTCAGAAACTTGATTCCGCACACCGGGCATTGCTTGACAGAATTTGGGCGCTGGCCCGCAAAGGTTATGAATCAAGGCTTGATGCGTCTGCAGCCGATGCATCACAGGGAGAGCATCCGAAGTACCTCGACTATGCAGCCTTCCCTGCCATCGCCGGCGATCATTCCACATCGGCCGACAATATGCTGTTCAACATCCTTCACACCGACTGGATCATGAATGTTGCAGATGTTACCGCCCGTCTCAAGGCCGGGCTTGCCGATTCTAAAGACCGGAGTGACAGGGAAAGCGAACTGCGCAACTCAGACCTTCGTTTGCTCAGGGCCGACCCTGAATATGTATCAAGGGCCGGATCGAACAATGTCCATTTCATGATGGCACGGCCAGGTGAGAATACATCTGCCGGGAGTTATTTTGACAGTTGCTTTATGGAAGGGGCCGAACTTAACCTGGTTGGCACTTATAAATGGTACCATGCAAGCGCCTTGTCAAAAGCCAGCCGGCTATCCGCCCCTGCCTTGACCCCCGAACAACGGTCGGCGCTCGCACTTGCTGCCATGGCTGACGAAGCCTTCTCCCTGCATTTCCTGGAGGATGCATTTGCCTCGGGCCATGTGGCAGGCATCTGGGGAAATGCGGCTTTGCGTAAAGGCACCCACGACTATTATGATGAACATGGACTTGAAATCTCCACCTGGCAGGGGGAACGGCTTGTATTAACAGGCGACGCCTACATGCGCAGGCGCGATGCCGAAAGGGCGGCAAATACGGTCCTTTTAAGCCTGAACCAGTTCCTGGATGCCGTCAATAAAAAGGAGGATCAATCCGCATATGGCGGTCAGCCGGGAGTTTTATCACCCGACACTTTTAACATTGCAAAAGCAATGAAAATGCCCTATCGCCAGATCGATCCTGCATCAAGGGCATTGACGGACATGGTGCTTGTCACCACTCCGGTTCCGGGTTTGAACACCGGCCTGGGTGAAATTCCAAGGTTCCGTTCGGAACTTGGGCCTTTTATTGGAATTGCACCGGCGGCAAGGATTTCGGTATTATCCGGCGGATTCGGAACCGGCCAGGTTACAGCCGGGACCATCGCGGGGCTCGAAGTTGCACTGCACATTGGCCTTGGACTGGATGGGATACTGAATGAATCCGGCGACGGGCTGGTGTTCGTCGATCTTGGCTGGCGATTGGACGCGGCCTCTTCCATTAAACTTGAAAAGGACCCGGGATACAAAGAATTCGGTTCAATTCTTTCTGCCATCCCAAGCCGGGAGGCAATCTACTTCCGGATTCGTTTGCCCTATTATGTAATCCCGGGCGACCTTGTCATCCTGGGTCCGCTCCTTTTCCTGGTTGCCCCCAAAAGCCTCAGCAACGTGGTATCCACTGCCGGCGCGGGAGGCCTGATTCCCTGGCAAACAGGGATGGTTACGCCCATCGGCAGGTTCCAGTTCATCGTTGGGCGGGAAATCGGCGTGACCTTCTATGGTTCGGTTCAGGGCGCTGATTCCTACCTGCTGCCCGACTGGGATGTGACGGGTGGCCTGGTCCTGTTTTCAATGCATACGACCCATCTTGAGTTTCCAATCCTGGAGTACCGTCCTGTCAGAACGTTTTCGCGCAGGCAAAGCGCAAGCATGGTCATGCAGATCAATGCCGGCGTTGACCTCCCGGGAAAAGTAACCATGATCGAGCCGGCAGATGCCATACCCATGAAGCTGAAACCCATATGGACCGTTGGTATCAGGCTGGCTTTTGACTGGCGGTACTATTACGCCAGAAAAAAAACAACAAAATAAAACACTGCATGAACCATCCTGACAGAATAATTAGATTTGTCGAATTTTTATCCGTTTTAAGACCTGATTGTCTTTGAAAAAATTGTGCACTAAATTTACAAAAAAATTCACATGAAAAAGAACCTGACAATCATCGTATTGATCCTGCTGATGGGCGGTCTCCAGTTAAATGCCCAGAAACCCCTGGTAAACGTTCCCTTCATGATCAATGTGGAGGGTGGTACTTTCCAGATGGGCAGCAATTCTGGAAACGCCGATGAAAAACCCGTTCACCCGGTTACGCTCAACAGTTTTTACCTTGGAAAATACGAAGTTACCTTTTCGGAATTTAAAAATTTCGTGGATGCCACCGGGTACAAAACGGATGCAGAAAGTCCCGATACCCTAAGGTTAAAACATGGGCTTCCTCCCCGCGGGATCAATAACGGCACCTGGAACACCTATTCAAACGGAAAACCTGTACCTTTTTCCGACTCTCTCAACCCTGTCGGGAACATCAGCTGGAATGATGCCACGGCATACTGCAAATGGCTCAGCAAAGAAACAGGAAAAAAATTCCGTCTCCCAACCGAAGCCGAATGGGAATATGCAGGAAAAGGAGGCAATAAAAGCAAGGGATTCAAATATGCGGGCGGCAATAACCTGGATGAAGTCGCCTGGTACCTCGGAAATTCCGGCAACAGAGCCCATACGGTAGGCAAGAAGATGCCCAACGAGCTGGATCTCTACGACATGGCCGGCAACATCCGCGAATGGTGTTCCGACTGGTACGGGGAGTCCTATTATAAAACCAGTCCTGCAGAAAATCCGGCCGGGCCCGTCCGGGGCTCGCACCGGGTATTAAGAGGAGGTTCCTGGGGAAGTGAAGAAGGCCGCATGAGGATTTCATACCGGAACAATGAATTTCCTTACAACAGCGCGCCGGGCTTCGGCTTCAGGGTATCCATAGCCGGCGAACCGGCCGTAAAAAAAGCTGTTCCCCAGAGCAATACAAACCTGATGGATGGTTTGGACACAAAAGGCTTTATTGATGTTTACGGCATCCATTTCGACATCGGCAAGGCCGCCGTCAAGCCTGAAAGTTTACCCATCATCCAACAAATTTCCAACTATTTGAAAGAACACCCGAAAATGAACGTTATTATTGAAGGCCATACGGACAACACCGGCAGCGATGCCCCGAATCTTTCACTTTCCGATAAGCGGGCTTTGAGCATCAAAGCCGAGATCGTGAAACAAGGCATCGATCCCGGGAGGATGGAAACCAAAGGGTATGGTTCATCAAAACCGGTTGCCGACAATAAAACTGCCGCAGGAAGAACCCAGAATCGCAGGGTGACAATAAAAAAGCTATAATAATTGTTTTCCTTGTAGTTAAAAATAAAATAATCTGAAAATTCAAACTGTCTTCTGACAAAAACTCAAAATCATGAAAAAATTACTGCTGTTTTTAGTCATTGCATTTTTTGCAACGGAGTTGTCATACGGCCAGTTTGCCCTGGGGGTAAAACTGGGATACAACGGAAGCAAACTGACCACCAATCTTGATTCTATCAAAAACCAGTTTAACAGCGGTTTCCATGTCGGGGCCTGGGCCCACTTTGGCAAACGGCTCTATTTCGCACCCGAAGTGCTTTATTGCATGAGCGGAGGTGTATTTTCCTACGACGGGTCTGTATCATCACCCAAGTACTGGTCGGAGAAAATAACCATCGGGAGCCTCGACGTTCCTTTGATGGTTGGATTTAAAATCATCCATTCCGACTTCATCACCTGGCGTGTCGAACTTGGGCCTGAAGTCTCTTTCGCCATGAGTAAAAAGATCAGCGACGATGTTAATCCGAAAATACAGGCCAGCGACATCAATACTGCAAACTGGTATGTTTTGGGCGGGACCGGGATTGACTTTTTATTTCTCACTTTTGATGTCCGTTATAAATATGGCCTGAGCCAGCTCATCAGTGATGCCAGCAATCAATCTTTCGACACGAAAAACAGTGTATTCCTGGTATCATTGGGCTTTAAAATCATCGGAAAGAAATAAAAACCTGTTATGAAAACCATTATCTTCCTGCCTTTCATCATGATCATGCTGATGGGTTGCGGGAACAATCAGCCTGCTTCTGAAAACAGCACTGCAAAAAAGCCTGTTGTGGCTGCAAATCCGGATGCAACTGTCACTGCCGTTACAAAAACGGAATATAAAACCAGAACCGGGAAAACCATCCTTGTTTCTGAATCACACCCGCTGGGACAGAGCCTGAGCAACATCAGCGTTGCTTTTGCCGGCGATCCTGCCTCTGAAATGAAATTCACCGACGTTGATCCCATCAATAAAGTACTGATTGGTGACCTGGACGGGAATGGATTTGACGAATTGTATATCATCACGGTTTCAGCGGGCTCCGGCAGTTATGGAAATGTCATCGGACTTGCGTCCAATTCCGATAAATCCTTGTCGCAGATTACCTTTCCACCGGTTGAAGAGAAAGACTTGAAGAAAGGTGAAAAATTTGCCGGGTATGAAGGACATGATGAATTTGAGATCATTGAAAACTCCCTGGCAAGAACATTCCCGATAAAAACTGCCAAGGCTGCAAAACGAGCCATTCACTACAAATTGAAGCCAGGCGAAACAGGCTATCTGCTGTATATGAAGTCGTCAAAGGACTGGTAGACCATTCGTTTGAAATGCAATGGAATCATCCTTGCCGCCCGGGAATTGTAAAGAAAAACGTGCTCCCCTGGCCGGGTTCTGATTCCACCCAGATTTTACCGCCATGCATTTCCACTATTTTCCTGCAATAGGCAAGGCCTGTTCCGTTTCCTTCATATTCATCCCAGTGATGCATTCGTTTGAACAAAATGAATATCTTCTCCTGATCTTTCGCCGCAATGCCAATGCCATTGTCTTCAACCGAGAAAGTATAACCACCCTGGTTTTTTTCGGCTGAGATTTTTATCTCCGGATGAATCTCCTTTGCCCGGAATTTAATGGCATTGTTTATCAGGTTTTGAAACAACAACCTCAATTCCGTTTCAAAGCCGTTCAAAAGAGGCAATTCATTCACAGTGACCGTTGCTTGACTCGAATTTATTGAATCCCCCAGGTCGGCAAGGACTTCACCGGCAATTTTATTGCAGTCAACCACTCTCATTACACTGTTTTTCCCCAGCAATGAATATTCGAGCAAATTCGTTACCAGAGTTCTCATCCGGACAGCCGAACCGGAAATAAAATCAATGTATTGATTCCCGTCTTCATCCAGTTTCCCGGCATATTCTTCTTTGAGGAGCCGGCTATAGTTGGTAAGGGTTCGCAATGGCTCCTGCAGGTCATGGGAAGCGATGTAGGAAATCTGTTCCATTTCCTCCAAATGAAATTCAAGTTCCTTGTTGAGGGTTTCGAGTTGAGCGGTGCGCCCGGCAACTCGTTTTTCAAGGGTTTCATTCAACTGGCGGATGTCCTTTTCTGCCTGTTTGAGCTCGGTGATATCCATTGCCGCCAGGAGGCATTTTTCACCGTTTTCGGTCTGGATAGCGGTCAGGAAAACATTTATTGGCAAATGGCCATCGGGCAACAGGATTACCTCACAGGATTCTTTGCGCCTGCTTAGAAAAGTCCTTTCAAGAAAGAGACTGAACCCCGGTTTGGAGTTGTTGGAAACAAAAAAGGAAAAATTGCTGTTTTTTAATTTATTACGCGGTTTGTCCAGCATTTTCGAACCGCTGAAGTTCAGGTTATCAATCACCCCATCCCTGGAAAGTGTGAAATAGCCGATTGGGGCGAAATCGTACAGTTCGATGTATTTATCGGCGGCTTCCTGTGCTGTATTTTTTACCCGGATAAGTTCTTCATTCTGCAATTCGAGTTCAACCTGGTGAACCTCAAGCTCGTAAATGAGTTTCAAGGTTTCGGCTTCAGAAGGTTTCGATGCTGTCGCAAGGGAACGCTCTTCCAGTTTCGCCAGGGCATTTTTGCGTAAAAGCAGGGATGCCATTTTATTATCGTCTTCCATTGCTGTTGTGTTTTGCGCCTTATTTAACCGGCACGACTTGGTTTTTTCTTCAGGCCTGCCTGCTTTGCTTCATAAGCCTTCCGGGCTTCACCAAGATCATAATTGGTTTTTCTGAGTTCCATTTCCAGTTTTTTTGCCAGCGAGATATCAGAAAAGGTGATCACAAGTCCGTCGATATGGTCATCGCATGTGCGATAGGGCATGATCCTGACATTATACCATCTTCCGTCGCGGGTTTCAATTTCCGAACCCACCGGCACCAGGGTTTTCATCACCTGCCGGGCATCTTTCTCCATTTCGGGATATTGCAAATCGGTAACCTGGTCGGTAAACGGCCTGCCGATGTCAGCGGTTCGCAATTTGAATAATTTGGTTGCCTGCTCGGTGTACCTTCGTATTTTCAACTCTTTATCGAGGAAAAGCGTAGCGATCTCCGTGCTGTTGAGCAAGTTGTTCATGTCGTCGCTCGCACGCATGAAATCTGTGACTTTGCTTTGCAGTTCAATGTTAACTGTTTGCAGTTCTTCATTCAGGCTTTGCATTTCCTCCTTGGAGGTGGTGAGTTCCTCGTTGGTTGACTGGAGTTCTTCGTTGGTTGACTGCAATTCCTCGTTGGCCGATTTCAATTCCTCCTGCGACGTTTGCATCTCTTCATGGGTACTCTGCAAATCCTCGAGACTCCGTTGCAGTTTGTTTTCCAATTCAATCCGCTCTTTGTTTGATTTTTGTTTCCTGGTTTGCGGTATTGTGGCACCCTGTTCATCCAGTGCATCCACTTCGTTAAACACAACAATAACCAAACCCCTGATGGCTGCAGGGCTTGCGATGCGCTGAATGGTTGTATCCACGAAAATGGATCCCCCGTTGGTCCCGACTTTTACATTCCTTACACTCACGGGGTCAAAGCCCTGCAATGCTTTGCGGAAGGCCCCCGGTAATAACTGCAGCAAGGGGCCGCGTGCCATGGCAAGCAGGTTCCAGTTAGCCGTTCCGGCAACCGGTTCCAGAAATTTTCCGATGCGGCCGGTAATATAAATGATATCGCCATTGTCGTTCACCAGGACACTTGCGGGGGCAAACTGCTGAACGATAATCCGGTCGGCCAGTATTTGCAAATTCTCTATCTCCCTTGGTGAAATCTTTTCCTCGGTTGCCGCACTTGCGGGACTTGAAAAAGCGGTCGGGAAATCAATAATTTCATGCGGTAAATTTGTTGCCGTGCATTTGAAAATCTTTAACCTGGCATCAAGTTCTTCATAACCTTCCGTCGCCTTTCCCAGGGTTTCCGCTGTCCCCAGCAATAAAATTCCACCGGGGTTCAGGCAGTAATTAAAAAGGGCGATCATCTTTTTCTGGATTTCGGCCTCCATGTATATCAGCAAATTCCGGCAGGTCACCAGGTCGAGCCGGGTAAAAGGCGGGTCCCTGATCACACTCTGGGTTGCAAACAGGACCATTTCACGAATGGATGTCTTTACACGAAAGCCTTCCGATTCAACAGAAAAAAAACGGTTGATCCGGTCTGGAGAAACATCAACGGCAATATTTGTTGAGTACAACCCTTTACGGGCTGTTTCAATGGCATCATGGTCGATATCGGTTGCGAATATCTGCAGCGAGAACCGTTTATTCTTTTTGTTTTTTTCAAGTGCCTCCTGAAAAACAATGGCCAGTGAATAGGCCTCCTCGCCGGTTGAACAGCCTGGCACCCATGCGCGTAAAGCATATCTGTCGGGCAGCTCCTGGAATATTGCCGGGAAAACATCATTTTTGAGTTTTTCCCATACGGCAGCATCACGGAAGAAACTGGTTACGCCGATCAACAGCTCATTGAATAGAATTTCGACCTCCTTGGGGTTTTCCTGCAAAAAGCGTACATAGCTCTGTATCTTGTCAATCTGGTGAACACCTTTGCGCCTTTCGATCCGCCGAAGCAAGGTGTTTTTCTTATACATTGAAAAGTCATGACCTGTTTGTTCACGCAGGAGGATGATAATTTTATCGAGGCTGCCTTTAATTTTATCATTCAAATCAGGTTCCTGCCTGATGGCTGGCATAAACTTCAGGAAGGCAATCAGCCTGGAGGGTAATTCTTCTGCCGGTGCTACAATATCGGCTACCACGGCTTCGGTAGCGCTTCGTGGCATGCCATTGAATTTAGCGGAAGCGGGATCCTGCACAAGGACAATGCCGTTTCTTTCTTTTATCGACTTAAGCCCCAGGCTACCATCACTGCCCATGCCCGAAAGGATGATGCCAATGGATTTTTCCTGCTTGTCGGCCGCCAGCGAACGGAAGAAAACATCAATCGGCAGGCGCAGTCCGCGCGATTCAACCGGATCGAACAAATGCAATGCGTCATTTAAAATCGACATGCTTTTGTTGGGCGGGATCACATAGACGCAATTTGGCTTCACTTTAAGGTTGTCGCTTGCCTGGTATACCTTCATGGGAGTAATCCGCTGCAGCAACTCCGGCATAATGCCAATGTGGTTCGGGTCGAGGTGCTGGATCACCACGAAGGCCATGCCGCTGTTTTTGGGCATACTTCCGAAGAACTGTTCCAATGCCTCGAGCCCGCCTGCAGAGGCTCCGATGCCTACAACGGGGAATTGGCCTGTTGATTTTTTTCCCTGTGATGAGGGGGAGACGGCCTTTTTCTTCCTGGAATTCATTGAGAAGGTATTGTTAGGGTTTTAACGCCGATAAAGAGGGGAATATCATGTAAAGATACGTTGAAAATTTCAAAATTGGAAGAACAGGCCAAAAGAAAATCCCCGGATTCCGGCATAATCTTTGTACTTTTCCTCTCTTTTGCTAATATTGTATCTGAATTTATCCGAAATACATTACAAATGAAAATCAACCATTCACTCCTGGTTCTCGCAGTTATTTTTATGCTGGGCATCATTTCCACAGCCAGCTATTCGCAGAAAGCACAGCTTAATAAAAACCCAAAACCCTCCAGCCCTTCTTCAACCCGTTTTACCATTTCCTGGATGCAGGCCGACTCCCTCGCCAATCTCGGCCAGCCCAAATCGGCCCTTGAGATCGTAAACAAAATATATGCGCAAGCCAAAAAAGAAAAAAATGATCCACAGGTGATCAAAGCAATCATTTACCGCATCCGGCTGAATTCCGATTTCCAGGATGACTTCCTGGAAAAGACCATCGCTGACCTGCAAAAAGAGATTTCCGGCGCCTCGCCGCCTGCAAAACAGGTTTTAATTTCCATCATGGCCGAAGTCTACTGGAAATATTATCAAAACAACCAGTATCGTTTTCGTGACCGGAGCCGGGTGAATGAGGTAAAGGTCGACAGCATCAACACCTGGGACCTGGCGACCATGTCCTATGCAATCAACAACTCCTATGTTTTCTCGCTTGGCGCCGACACCCTGAAACACATCCCTATCGCGACATACGATGCCATCGTGGACCTGGAGATTTTCGACTCCCCGAAAAAGGATACCCTGCCAGCCGAAGCAGCCAGGCTGTTCCCGACTCTTTATGATTTCCTGGCAAGCCGCGCACTCGACTATTTCACCACTGCAGAGACCAGCTCCATCCTGCCGGCACAGCACTTTGAGGTTGATCAGCCATGGTATTTTGCACAAACCTCCTATTTTACGAATGAAATGATGAAGGTCTCCGCCAAACCTGTCATGCCGTACCTCTTCGCACTGCGCATTTTCCGCGACCTGGCAGTGTTTCATTTGAACGATGAAGATCCCTGTGCGTTTATCAATACAGAGCTGAAGCGCTTTGAATTTGTTTATGAAAAATATACGCTACCCGGCAAAGACAGCCTTTACCTTGATGCCCTCCGGCAGTTTGAGCAGGCAGAACGCAATTCCCCATGGAGTTCTTCCATTTCCTTTGCCCTGGCCTCTCATCTCAACATCCTGGGCCAGCAATATCTGCCCTTGATTTCGGACTTGCACAAATGGGACATCCGGTCGGCCGTTGAAGTTTGCGACAAGGCCGTACAACGGTTTCCCGTTGCGCAAGGATCGAAAAACTGCAGGTTTCTCGCACAATCGATCAGGGAGCCGTTTCTGCAGGTCACCACCGAAACTGCCGTCGCGGTTGGAAAACCATCACTGGCATTGGTCGGTTTGAAGAACCTGAAACAGCTTTATTTCCGGCTGGTCAAGGCAGATCCCGATACCTATGGGGAAAAAGCCGGAGTTTCAGACCGGCCGGCGTTTTTCAAATTTCTAACCGCCTTTCCTGCTGCCTTATCCTGGTCGCAGGTATTTCCTGACGACGGGGATTTTCAGAAACACCAGGCAGAAATCCGGGTTCCGGAAGTTCCTGCCGGGTATTGGGTGCTGCTGTGCGGGCCAACCAAAGATTTTGCCGATCCCAAACTGGTATTTGCATTCACCCCTTTCTGGTCGACGCAGATCAGCTATATCAGTAAACGCAATGATGACGGGAGCTTTGCATATTTCCTGCTTGACAGGGAAACTGGTTCTCCGCTGAAAAACGTAACTGCCGAAGCCTGGGAAAAAAATTATGACTACCGGGAACGGAAATATTCAAATGTAAAGCTTCAGACATTCACGTCAGACGAACTGGGTTACCTCGAGATCCCTTCACAGGAAAACAACAGGCACAATGCAAACAGGTTCTTAAAACTCTTTTACAACAATGATTTTCTGGTCACCGATAACTTTTATCAATATCCTGTTTTCAAAGGCCAGGAACAGACTGCGCTGCAAACCATGTTTTACACCGACCGGGCTATATACCGGCCTGGACAGATCATTTATTTCAAAGGGATTATTCTTGAGAAAACCGGCGACAAGTCGAAGATCAAACCAAACCATCCTGTAAAAGTGGTCTTTACCGACGTAAACGGGCAAAAGATTGCTGAGCAAAGCCTTACCTCGAACAAATTCGGCTCATTCAATGGTTCGTTTGTCGCACCAACCGGTGTTTTGCCCGGTCAAATGACCATTTCCGGCGAATCCGGTTCAACTTCTTTTTCCGTGGAGGAGTACAAACGCCCAACCTTTGATGTGTCGTGCGATCCGCTGGAAGGAAACTACAAGTTGGGTGAACTGCTCACCGTTACAGGGAAAGCCATCGCTTTTGCAGGAAATCCCATTGAAGGCTCTGTCTTAAAATACCGTGTTGTCCGTTCTGCCCGATTCCCTTTCCGGGATTGGGGTTGGCGGTGGCCCATGCCTGCATCCCCGCAGGCTGAAGTTGCCAATGGCACAACCACCACCGATTCCGGCGGAAAGTTCAGCTTTTCGTTCAGGGCAATCCCCGATCAGGGTGTTGATAAAGGAACCTGGCCTGTTTTTGATTTTTCCATTTACGCCGACGTGACCGACATCAACGGCGAAACACAATCGGCTGAGCACAGTGTTTCGGTCGGTTATAAAGCCCTGCTGGTTGAAACCGATCTGCCCGAAATGGTCAACCTCGCAAAAGACACCATTGTAAAAATTACCACCACCAACCTGAATGGCAGGCATACGCCAGCAGTGGTTACCATCACCCTCCAACGACTCCGTCAGCCAGGCCGGGCATTTATCCAGCGGTTATGGGACCGGCCCGATTTAAGCATCATGACACGGGAGGATTTCCACGCCCAGTATCCGTATCATCCTTATGATGACGAAAACAACCCTGTGAACTGGGAGAAGGAAGACCTGGTTTTTGAAAAAACGATCAATACGGCCGGCGATTCACTGCTAAACATCCTGAACCCCGGGTCACTTCCGAACCAGGCGGCCGGTAGGGCGTATCCGGGATCGTATCTGCTAACGCTGCGTGCCACCGATCCTTTCGGCATGGCCGTAGAAACAAAAAAGGTTCTTACCGCATTCGCTCCTGAATCAAAAGCAGTACCTGTAAATACACTCTGTTGGTTTGTTCCGTTAAAAACCTCCGGTGAACCGGGTGAAACGGCCAGGTTTCTCATCGGGTCAAAAGACGACAATGTCAGGGTGATTTATGAAATCAGGTTGCATGACAGCCTGGTTTCACGTGAAGTGATCAAGCTCAATAACCGCGCGATGCAACTTGAAATTCCGATCAAAGAGCTCTACCGGGGAAATTTTTCTGTCAATTTCGTCTTTGTCAAACACAACCGGGTATTCCAGCAAAGTCAGGTGATCAATGTGCCCTATACCAATAAAAGACTTGGCATTGCCTTTGAAACTTTCAGAAGCAAGCTGGATCCGGGAGCCAAAGAAACCTGGAAAATCCGGATTTCCTCCGCAAACGGGAAACCGGCCCATGCCGAATTCCTGGCAGGAATGTATGATGCATCGCTCGACCTGTTCCGATCCAATGAATGGACCTTCAACCTATACCAGCGAACCTACGGAATAATTCCATGGGATATCAGCAATTCTTTCAGTATTTCATCGGGACAATGGGTTTCATCAAATGAAGCGAACGGCAACTATATCATGAATCCCGGGCTGAAACTGAACTGGTTCGGCACGAATTACTTTGGTGGTTCGATGCGCTATTCCGGGCGTTTGGGGGGAATTGGCGTCAAAGGAATGCGTGCGGAAATGATGGACAGCCAGGCACCTTCCGCCGTTATGTCAACCGGAATAACACCGCAACCCGAACAGAAACAGGAAAAAGCAAAGGATACCGTCATGCCTGCAGGGAACAGGCAACAACCCCCGAAGGCACGTCCGGAACCAGTCGCCCTGGTGCGGCGTGATTTCCGTGAAACAGCATTTTTCTATCCTTCCATGGAAACAGATTCAACCGGAAGCCTGGTCCTGCAATTCACGGCCCCTGAATCACTGACCAAATGGAAATTCCTTGGACTGGCCCATACGAAAAACCTCGATTACGGATTGGTCGAAAAAGAGCTGGTCACCAGCAAAGAGATGATGGTATTCCCAAATTACCCCCGGTTTGTCAGGCAAGGCGACACTGTGATCTTCAGTACAAAAATCGTCAACCGGGCCGACCACGAACTTTCCGGAGAAGTCAACCTCGCTTTGTCTGATGCCATCACTTTGCAGCCCCTCAACCTGATATCAGACACCCTTCATGATCCGGGCCACCTTCCCGACAGGTTGCCATTCACTGTGAAAACAGGGCAGAGTGCCGTTGTCTCCTGGCGGCTTTATATCCCTGTCAGTTCCGGCCTTTCAGTTATGCAGTGCCGTGTTACGGCGGTTTCAGGAAGCTTCAGCGACGGGGAGGAGAAAGCAATTCCCGTGCTCACAAACCGCATGCTGGTTACCGAATCGCTGCCATTGCCGGTCAGGGGGGCAGGCACTTCTGGATTTTCTTTTGATAAACTATTGAAATCCGGTCAGTCAAAGGGAAATGATGCAACCCTGAAAAACTATAAATTTACCCTTGAATTTGCTTCAAACCCCGCATGGTACGCCATCCAGGCGCTGCCCGTACTGAATGACAAACAGTATGACAACGCCAATGACATTTTTTCGGCATTCTGGTCAAACAGTGTAGCGGCATTCATCGCCAATTCAAACCCGAAGATCAAGGCGGTGTTTGAAACCTGGGAAAGCCTCACCCCCGATGCCCTGCAGTCGAACCTTTCAAAAAACCAGTCGTTAAAATCAGCATTGTTGCAGGAAACACCCTGGGTGATGGAAGCAATCAGTGAAACCGGCCGCAAACAAAAGCTTGGCCTGTTTTTCGACCCCGGAAACCTCAGGGAGAACCTGCAGGAAAACTTCAAAAAGTTAAAGAAACTGCAGTTGCCGGATGGCGGCTGGACCTGGTTTGAGGGAATGCCTGAAAACCGGTATATCACGCAAAACATCCTTACCGGGCTGGGACAACTGCATCACCTGGGGATCACGAATATCCTCAGCGACCCTTCTTCGCGTGAGATGGTGTTGAAAGCCATCGGTTTCCTGGATGGAGAATTGCTGAAAGATTATGAAAACCTGAAAAAGTACCAGCCCGATCATCTTGACGGCAACCACTCCGGCAATGCCCAGGTTCAGTATTTGTATGCGCGTTCGTTCTTTATGAAGGAAGCCGGTTTCATCATCCCTGATCCGGATGCGGGAAGATCGAACTCCGGTTCATCCTTCGCTGAGGCCTTCGCCTATTATAAAAAGCAGGCTTCAAAATACTGGCTTCAAAACGACCGCTATCAGCAGGGAATGATTGCCCTGGCCCTGAACCGCCTTGATAACGGGGAGGTTCCCCTGTTGATCATGAAGTCGCTGAAAGAAAAGGCGCTCCGTTCCGAAGAAACAGGTATGTATTGGGCCGGGGAGCCCGGATATTTCTGGTACCAGGCCCCCATTGAAACCCAGGCGCTGATGATTGAAGCCTTTGATGAAATAACGCAGGATAAATCCACGGTGGAAGAGTTGAAAATCTGGTTGCTGAAACAAAAACAGACCCAGGACTGGCGGTCACCACGTGCGACCCTCGAAGCGTGCTATGCGCTATTGCTTCGCGGAACGAATCTGCTCACGGAGGATCCCGGTGTAAAAATCACACTCGGCAAAGAAAAGATCAGTTCCGGTAAACTGATTGATGTGCAAAAGGAGCTTGGAACCGGTTATTTCCAGGTTTCCTGGTCGGGGGATGAAATCAAGCCGGAAATGGGGAAAATCACGGTTTCAAAAACCGGCGAGGGTGTTGCCTGGGGCGCAGTTTACTGGCAGTATTTTGAAAACCTCGACCTGATTACAACCGCGGCAACCCCGTTGAAGCTGGAAAAGAATTTGTTTGTCGAAAAAAACACCCCTTCCGGGCCGGTACTGGAGCCACTGTCAAAATCAAAAATCAAAAATCAAAAATCAAAAATAGCCGATAGCTCATCCGCTTACGAGGTTCCCTGCCCGCTTCATACCGGGGATAAAATAATGGTCCGCATTATTCTTTCCGTTGATCGCGATCTTGAATTCGTTCATATGAAAGACATGCGGGCAAGCGGGTTGGAACCCGGCAACCCCACCCCAAAACAGGAAGGGGGCCTGGCGGCTGGTTTGTCGGGGTACCGCTACCAGGACGGGCTTGGCTATTACCAAAGCACCACCGACCAGGCAACGAACTTCTTCTTCGACTATCTCCCTAAAGGCACCTATGTTTTCGAATACGGGTTAAAAGTGAATGCCGCAGGCGACTATTCCAATGGCATCACAACCATACAGTGCATGTATGCCCCTGAATTCACTGCTCATTCGGAGGGGATCAGGATTAACGTCAGATGACCTGATCCCCCCCGAAAGGGTCCGGCTAATACGCAATTAGAACTGCCGTTTATTTTCTTTGTGCGTCTCACGCCTTTTTTATGAACGTGGTGGTTCAATGATTTAAAAATTGACCACCAGGGGTTCGATGTTTTTCACAATGGCCTCAATGCTTATTGAACCCAAAATATTTTTTATTTTAATGTTTATTATCATATCTTTACCTTTTCATAACCACACCGTGTCATGAATCAGCAACCCGCAATCCAGGAAAATCTATTTCAGACGATCAAGAGCAAACTGGCTCCGAATATTTCATTTGTCCATGAGCTCTCAGAACTTTTAGGGATCAGTTATGACAGTGCCTATCGAAGAATCCGGGGGGAAAAGGAATTATCCCTGGAAGAGTTGAAAACCATTTGCCTTCAATACAAAATCTCGGTCGACGCACTTTTCAATTTCCAGAGCAACCATGTTATTTTTAACTCAATGGCCATCGGAGAAAGCGGCCTTGACATTGAAAAATGGATGCAGTCGCTGCTGGCGGCAATAAAACTGATCCATGGAGCCAGGGAGAAGGAGATCATTTACGCCGCCAAGGACATTCCCGTATTTTATTATTTTGAATTCCCCGAAATTGCCGCTTTTAAGATTTATTTCTGGAATAAAGCATTGATCCCGGCGAGCGGTTACGAAGACAAGCTGTTTACGCTCGATCCGCCTGAAACGCTTTTTGAAACCGGCCGGCAGCTGCTTTCACATTATATAAAAATACCAACCATCGAGATATGGAGTGAAGAGACCATTTCCAGTGTGCTCCGGCAAATTGAATATTGTTTTGTTTCAGGATTTTTCGTCCGGGTCGAAGATGTTTACAGGCTTTGTGATGCGCTGGAAGCCTGGCTTAACCATGTTCAAAGCCAGGCTGAACATGGATTCCAGTATATGCGCGGAACCCCTGCCGAAGGGATAGAAAATAGCTACCGGCTATACCACAATGAGGTATTGGTTAGCGATAACACCATCCTGGTGAATATGGATGGCCAGAAAATTTCTTACAACACTTATAATGTCATCAATCAACTGATCACAACGAACCCATTGTTTTGCAACCAGATTGAGAAATCGTTCCGGAACCTGATGGAGAAATCGACCATGATCAGCGGGACTTCCGCTAAAGAGCGTCACCGGTTTTTCAACATCCTGCTCGAGAAGGTGAGAAATCTCCGGAACCGGATCGAACGGTTGGGCTGATTTTAGTTATCCCGGATGCATCTTACGGATAAACCGGTCGTTTTGGCGATGGTGGCAACCATCACAACTACCGGTTTTTTATTCAGGTAAAAACTTTGAGCATGGTCGGCATCCGTTTCCGTTGATGACCACCATTGACAATCCTTATCCCGGGCCGAAAATCCTTCTTTCAGCTTTTCCGCAGCGAGCTCTTCCCCTCCCAGGGAATTGAAAAGCGATGTCCACGCCCCACTGGTTGGAACATGCCAGCCAGCCGGGCAAAGGCTCCGGTTGTCACTGATCACATACCAGTTATAAGATTCTCCCTTCCCTGAAACATCCCCGGTCATTCCGAAAATTTCAGAACCGTCGCGAAAGCGTGTTGTCTTCAGGTCCTCCGCCATCCATACCTGTCCGCCGAGTGCGAGGGTTCGATAGATGTTTCCATCGATGTCAGTTACTGAATCGCGTAACTTTGAAAATGTCCGGTCGTTGATCGTTTTCAGGGATGAATTGGGTTTTAGTGCATATTCATTCAGTTTGATTACGTTCCTGTCATAGAGTTCCCGGTTTCCCCTGACCGGGATTTCTGTTTTTGATGCGATGATCCCACCGGTTGCAAGACCAATGGCTGTCGAAATGAGAGCCGGTAAGATCCCCAGTAAACCGCCCCCCTTCAGATATTCTTCTGTCGTCATCGATTTTGTGAGGCTTTTCGAATATGCAGCAGATATAGCGCAGCCAACAACAATTCCCGACACCCCCCCGGCGAGGATTGCAAACCCCTTTCCCTTTCTTCTGACATTGATCTCATCGATGTTCCTGATATCAACCGTGGTCACATCAAAATTGTTATCGTAATAATCCTTTTTCCAGGGAGAATTTGAGACAATCACCGACGAGTCTTTTACCTCATACAACACCCCCGAAATTACTTTTTTGCCCTTGACCGGCATGATCCAGGCCTTATAAAACTTATTCAGAACAATTGAATCTTTTTGCGCCTGTGAGGAACAGGTGACGAACAGGATAAAAACCAGAAATAACATCAGTGTTTTCATACTTTCAATTTTTAGCGGGTAAATTTCAAAACCCAATCCAAAAATAGGAGCCGATGGGTTCTTCCCAATACGGAATTCAAAATCATCTTTGAAGGTTCTTGCAATATTTGAGATCGGGACAAGCAGCAAGCCGGCTTTTTTATAACAAAAAGCCATTTTCAGCATCCATCCCCTTTTATTATTGATTTCTGCAAGATTAAATCCTGAGAATTGCAAATAATGCCAGAGAAAGGAGGTCCCCGGTTTTTTTCTTCCGGGAAACCCGGTTAACTTTGATCCATTATTCGTCAGGTTATGAATTACGGTTCATTTCGTCAAATAACATCATCCCGGGCGCTGATTTCAGCCATTGTCATTTCTCTTGTTTTTCTCCTTATCTCTTCCTGTGAACCCCTGGCAACCGGTTTTGATGATACCGAAGGGGCAAACTATTACACCGCAGGAACCATCACCCCGGTGCCCGACACATTCACCGTTGTAAGGGTCATGACCTGGAATATCCGTTTCGGGGCCGGGAGGCTCCCCTGGTTTGGCGATGCCTGCGGCAACCGGGTCATCCTTACCAACGATGAAGTTTATAGCTCCCTGCAGGCCATTGCGGACAGGATCAACCTGGTAAAACCGGATGTGCTGCTGCTGCAGGAGGTCGATCTCAACTCAAAGCGTTCCGGATATATAGACCAGCTGCGGTGGCTGCTCGATCATACGTATTTCAATTATGCCGCTTGCGGATCACAGTGGAAAGCCCAGTTCATCCCCAGCGACGGTCTTGGCCGGATGGATGAAGCGAATGCAATCCTTTCACGATGGAAGATCAGCGATGCGCAGCGGATACAGATGTCCCTGATCAACGACCAGGACAAACTTACCCGGTATTTTTATGAACGCTGCTGCATGGTGACGGGGCGCATCGAAATTCCGCATGTAAATAATTTCTATGCCGTCAATATCCATGCTTCTGCTTTTGCCACGGATGATACTAAGCAAAAGCACATTAAACAGTTCAAGGACGAGCTGGACCGGATCAACAGCAATGGCGGGTGGTTTGTCGCGGGCGGCGACCTGAACACCCTTCCGCCAGGATCGGATACAACTGACTATTGCATCCAGGACAAGTGTTCCTGGGAGGAATTTCATTGTACGGGAGATGACCCGATGCATAAAGAAGGAAGCAATTATACGCCCGAGATCCATTGGCTCGACACCCTGTATGCCGCCTATAAATGCGCAGTTCTTCCGGAACTTTACAAGGTCAACCAGCATCAGTATTTCTCCCACACAACCCGGGGAGATCATTTCTGGGACAGGACACTCGACTACCTTTTTACGAATTATCAATGGGCCGGTAACTCTGTCGTAACCCACCAGGAAGCAACAAAGGAATCGGACCATGCGCCGGTAAGCGTGCTTTTTGTTTTACCCAAATAACTGTGCAGGAATGAAAAAAGTACTGCTGTGCCTGATCGGGATCTTTTTATTCAGCAACCTGTTTTCCCAGGATTCGCTGACCGGGAACTACTGGACCGACGGCACCGCATACAACATTCCGAAAAAAAGATGGGAATTGGGACTTTTCACCCTCTCCCGGTATGGAATTAGCGACAAGATTGAAATATCCGCCCATCCGTTGATGTTCTTCCTGATGCCCCAGGTGAAGGTCAAGTTGGGCTGGGGCGAGCACGCCGGCTTCCGGCTGGCAACCGAACATGAACTCTTTTACCCGACCCTGTTTATGAACCTGGTCGCCACCAAAGGCACCGGCGGACTGATCTCCTCCGAATTTACCATTCCGCAGATGTTCGCGGTGTACAACCGGTTCCTTGTATCCTTCAGGCCATTTGAGAAGGCAATCCTGACCGCCCATGCCGGAATTGCCTTCTCAGTGAAATTCGGCCCGCTGGATCCGCGAACCACCATCGATCTGCCCGTCATTTACCCCCGGCTTGCTGTGTTTTATACTCAACCGGAAATCGATGCAGGCATTGATTTCCGCGGGCATTTTGTTCCCCGAATCGGATGGCTTTTCAATGTGGAGAATTTCTTTGTTTGCGGCACCCCACAGAATTACTTTCTTGAAAACAAAGGCGTCCTGGCCTATACTTCAAAAAAAGAGAGCCTCCGGATTGAAGCCGGTTATAAGTTGTGCTTCGGAAAGTATCCAGCCGGGCCACAATGGCATTTGCTGCCGGTGATCGATTTGATCCTGGGGATCGGCAGATAACAGCCCAACCTAATTTTTCACACACCGGACTGATTGTCCGTCTGTTATAACCACACTCCCCACATAGACTCCTGCCGTATCGAAATCCAGGGTGCGTGTTTCAATCATTCCATTGGTTTGAGTTACAGACCACCAGCTTCCGATGGCTTTCATTCCGGAAAAGCCAACACTAATACATCCGCTGGAAACACTGAAAAGATTTCCACCGGGAAGCGCTAAAAAGCCACTCTCGTTTGTTGCGCCGGTATTCGGGGCGGTCCAGTGCACGATTCCAAATTCCTTCATCTTGCCACCTGCAACAGAATAGCCACCGAGATAGTCAGTAAGATGGGTCCAATCGGTCGCAGTCGGAACATGCCAGCCAACAGGGCATAACCTGCCGCTTACCGCAGCATGCCCGTTGTATACAGCTCCATAGCTGTTTTTATATTCCTCTTCCTTGTTCTCATACCAGCCATAAGCGGGTCCGGCAGTATTTTCCCACTGCATGGGATCATCGAGCAATTGGATTGGGTCGCCATTGTTCAGTTTAGTGGTCCGGAGATTTTCACCAATCCATTCCTGTGCCCCAATGATTACCGTTGGGTACACATTTCCATCGTTATCGCTGACCGTTCCCGACCTGGTATGAAACTGAACAACATTGCTTGTAACACTGCCCACGCTATTGGTGGCGTATGCCCGGGCAAAGTAATTTGTGTTTGGTGACAACCCGGTCAATTCGGATATGTAAAAACCGGTACCCTCGCCATCCATGGTTTTGCTGTCGTTTATGTCGGGCGTTTCTCCAGTCCTCCAGCACACTCCTCTTTCGGTTACCGTAGCGCCACCATCGGAGTTTACTTCATAACTGCAGGAAGCCGAAATTTCTGTAACATTGCTGATCCCCCTGGTGGTCACCCATGGCAAACTGGCCTCTTTTTTGCAGCTGCTTGGCAACAGGAAAATAACTGCAGTGATGCCGGCAGCCAATGGTAAAATGACCAGCAACCAGGTTTTGTTTTTCCTTATCATGACTTATTCTTTTTATGTGTTGATCACTGTTCGGTTATTGTAACGCATCATCCGTTTTTCTGTTAGTTTCTTTAAAGCTGGCGATAACCTGCCATGCATCCTGATGGGCAAAGAGGTCCATTGGCCGCACGATATTCCCTTCGAGAAAGTTTTGAAAAACAAACGGGATGTCGGGTGGATGATCTCTTTTCGTCAGCGTTTGTGTGTAAACCCAGCAGATCAGCCCCGTACAATAAAACATTTCATCCGAATTACGGAAATCAAAACTGTATGGGAGTCCAACCAGGGTTGAAGCCTGCTTACCTGCGTTGTTCATGATATCCCGGCAGCAGAAACGGGGTTTTAAAACAACGAAATCATCAACGGTAGAGAAAAAGGTTTCCAGGGTGTTCATACGCACCCCTTTCCCGGTCGCTTCAATGATATAACCCGGAGAGGTCACCAATGCCGAGTGGGTCCAGTACCCCGGAATAAACAAGGTCGAAAATTCGTACCTCTTATGTGTCAGGATCACCATCCCGGGTTGTAAATGCCCTTTAACCGGATCTATTTGTTCATAGGAACAGCGGAAAGGCCTGCCAAAACGCCAGTTGATGCGGTTGATCATTTTGGAGACCGGCAGGCAAAACAACAGGAATATGGACAACACCGAAGATCGCACCATGTGATGTAAGTTTTTTACGGTGATTCATCATCCCTCTGAAGACCGGGCAGTTTGAGCCTGATCCCGTCTTTGGTGACAATGACGGACATTCTCAGGATCGTAAAGACGAGCACCGGCAACAGGAACAACAGGATCAGTGACATTTCGACCGGGGTAAACCAGTTTCGTCCGGAATAGGCCACAACGGTAAAAAAAACCACCATCACAACCTGCCGGGATGCCGGCATGCGCATTTGCTTGATTATCAACAAATCATGATCCTGTCTTTTCTCCCGTCCGATCAGGAAAATCAGTCCTGTGACCATCACGGCCATGATCACCCATTGGATGGTCTTTAATCCGGAATAATCCTGTGCCATGACGAAACTCGATTCGGGCGCACGCACAAATTCAACCAGGAACCGGAGCATCGCATAACACAATACTGAAAAAAGGAAAAGGCTGCCGCTGGCGCTCCACCTGTTGCGTGTTTTCCACACGAGAAATGCGATCAGGAGACAACCCAGGATTTCATAGACCTGGACCGGGTGTATCAAAGCCGACGCGGTATCATGCGGGTGCAGCAGGCCATGCATCATGTGGACATGACAGGCAATGGATGATGATCCGTAATGAATACCCCAGGGCACATTTGCAGGGGTGCCGAAGCAGCACCCTGCCATCAGGCACCCGATGCGTGAGATGGCCATGGCAACCGGCAGCGCGATCGCGAAATTATCAACGACAGGCCGGTAAAAACGAAACCATGTCTTTCCCAGGATCAACCCGGCAGACAGCCCGAGAATTCCTCCCAGGATCGTTTTTTTCCCGGTTCGCGGAAGTTGAAAATCGGTGAAAACCTGCATCCATTGACCCGGTGAATAGGTGGCTACCTTTTCACCGATGATGAAAAACATGCCTCCGGCCATCATCAGCAAAAGCCAGGGAAATTTCGGATAGCCCATTCTGACCCCGGCATAAAATCCCATTGCCGCAGCTATCAAAATCGCCGCCATGTAAGAAATTGAATAATAAATTTCCCCGTGGGTTGTGTCGATGATGAAAAGTGTTTCCATACACATCGGGCTTTCAGGAATGGAATTCTAATGATGAATATCCCATTTAGTTTTTAATAAATTTCCCGACCCTTTCTTCTTTAACATTGCCCATCCTGATAAAATACATTCCCACCGGGAGGGAGCCGACATTGAAATCAATCCTGGAACCTTGCAGTTGCTGCCGGATCATTTCACGCCCATCCATACTATAAATAATAACGGTACTGGTTGTATTGCTTGATGGTTTGGGCAGTTCAACAGATATATTCTCGCTGGCCGGATTTGGGAAAACAACAAGAGACCCTTTGCCGGGGAATAACCCTGCAATGCCGGTAATAAAAGAAGTGTATGTCGCTTCATACCGGTAAATCTCCCATAAAGTGCCTGTAATTTGTTTTTGAGAATAAAGCTTTGGATACCCCATGCCGGGTTGCCAGGTTCCTGTTTGCCATTCTTCATATTTTCCGGTTGCAGAGTTCCCGTTCGAATCGTAGGTATAAGTGTATCTCTGGTTGTTTACCCATGCGCCGGATACCCATACTTCATTTAAATCAGCAAGCATGTTCCCGGCCGCATCACATGAATAAGTATTTCTCGAAAAATTCACCCATGCGTTTGACTGCCATAGTTCAGATAAATAATTAATCAGGTTTCCGTTCGAATCGTAAGCATAAGTATCTTTCTTGTAGTTTTCCCAGGTATTGTTTCCCCATAATTCCCCAGTTCCCGTCACCAGGTTTCCGAATGCATCGTAAATCCAAGTAGATTTGTAGGCGTTAATCCAGGCATTGGTTTGCCAGTCTTCTTCAATCAATAACAACATCTTTCCGCCCGCATCGTAGGTATAAGCAACCCGGTAATAGTTCGCCCAGGTATTGGCTTGCCCGGTTTCACCTAATTCGGTCAGCATATTCCCATTTGCATCATAGGTGTAATTATATCTCCGGTAATTCTGCCAGGCATTTGATTGCCATCTTTCATAGATCTCGGTCAGCAGGTTTCCATTCGCATCATAGGTGTAAGTGTATCTTCTGTCATTCACCCAACCGGGGAAGCCCCACCATTCATAGAGCTCAGTCAGCAGGTTTCCGTTTGAATCGTAGGTGCAGGAATTCCTGGAATTATTCACCCACTCGTAGCCATCCCAACTCTTCCCTAATCCAGTCAGCATATTTCCATTTGCATCGTAGGTATAAGTGGATTTATAGACGTTAACCCAGGCATTGGCCTGCCACTGGTCTGTCAACGCAGTTAAAACGTTGCCCCGGAAATCGAATGTCCGGGTGTTCCTTTCCGGGATCCCCAATGTATCATACGTGAACAGGGTATCCCAATTCCAGGTTTCCGCCCGGGGACTGATCAGGTGTGCCATTCCAGCAGGAACGGTCAGCCCCTCACCGCCGGAATAATGCGTTTGCATTGACCTGGCGGCATGTTCCCTGGTATTTACGGGACGGTGATTGTTTGTTGCTTGCTGCCATTGTGCGGATACAACAGCTACAAGGCACATAAAAGCGACCGAGAAACAGATAACTTTTTTCATATAGACCTCCTTTAAAAAATTACTTGATTTTGATCATTTCCAATAAAAGATGTTTCATCTCATCTAATAGAAACTGTACCCAAAACTCATTCCCACCCATGGAATGAAAGAACTGGTTGTTTCGAGTTGCCGGTAACCCGTTCTGTTTTCAATAATATTCGTCAGTTCTATAAGAGGCGTAAACCCAAACCGGAACAGGAACCCTTTTTTCTTCTGAAAGCGAATCCCGGCAAAACAGGTGAGGAGCGGGTCAACAAAAAATCCGCTTTCATTGATGGTGTTGCGGGAAAAAGCCACTCCTTCACTGGTATAATCCTGCCAAAAAGTGAAGGTGGTGTTGACCCCGAAACCTATTTCAAGCAGAAATACATCAGATACCTGGTACAACCCGTTTACCAGGGCAAGTATGCCAATCGTATTGATTGTCGGAGGTGTATAGCCTGCACCGATTCTCCCGGTTATATAAAAACGCTCTTTGTGAATAATCATTTTTTCATAATTTAATGAAATGACATTCAAATGTCCGGCCAATTCAAGATAAAAGCTTTGCGTGGGAATTCTCCTGTATGAATTATTTGTTTTTGTGAATGCGATTGGCAAAGTCAAATCGATGGTGTCCTGGTATTGTCCGGAAGTTCCATTAATCATAAGGTTCAGGATGAAAAACAAGAGGACTCTTTTCATGATTTTCAAATGAAGTCCATTGTTAAAACATACTTATTGTTAATAATCCCTGAGACATCTCACCAATGAACCGGCATTTTTGTCAATACCGGTAAGCATGATAACATCAGTCATGTTGTCCAGGTAAAAGCATTTGGATGTTTTTGGATCCTCTTCCGTCGACGACCACCACTGGCAGGATTTTTCATTGTCGGAAAAGCTTTCCTTCAGTGCGTTTACAGCATGGGATACCCCTCCCAGGGAGTTGATCAGCGAGGTCCATTCGCCTGCAGAGGGAACATGCCAGCCGGAAGGACAAATTTTGCTGCTGTCGATCACGGCTTTCCAACGGTACAGGGTTCCAGATTCCGGGCCGGTGGTGGTCACCCCTGCAATTCTCGACCCGTTTTTATATCGCAACGTCCTGAGATCCTCCGCCATCCATACCTGGCCTCCAATGGCAAGGGTATGATACACATTGCCATCAATATCGGATAATACATTCTTAAGTTTCGTAAATGTTCCGGCAGGCAATCCCGGAATCATTTTTGTTGAATAATCATTCGGTGTGGTTTTGATTTCCTCAAGAAACCGGAAATGAGCGCCGAATAAAAAAACTCTTTTCCCATCCTCCCCTGTTTGCAGATTATCCCCGTAAAACGCTTCCAGCACCACTATGTTTTTGATTGGAATGGCGCATTGTGCATAAATCCCTTCGTGGCAATATCCGGCGCCGAGTTTGGTCCCGTCAGTCTTTCCCAAGCCGGTTCCAATGCCTGCCTGAAAAAGCGGATACGGTGTTGCGGAAGGAAAAAGACCAGGAAACGTTGCTTCTGCATAAAGGATATCAATGGGTCCCGCCCTGACCGATACCGATGGGAGACAATAGACATTGATATAATCCGGCGATACGATGTCTCCGTCATTAAAATGATCATAGGAGGATGCCGGCCGTTGAGCAAGAAATTTTGACTGCCCCAGCAGAAGGCCGGTTTTGAATCCAAAATTCTGCCAGTCCATGCCAAGATACGGACTGACCCCGGCTGAGATTTGCGAGTGCGGATAGTCCGTTACTACTCCGCCGGATTCAAATCCCAGGAACGCCCTGGCGCCAATGGTATACTTGTAGTATTTCCCTTTCCAGACATTATGTGAAATATCCAGCCCTGCCTGGTAAAAAGTTTTTTTCTGGGTTCCGACAGGCTCTAAATGCACATCCGTACCACAGGGATGGCTTGTTTTAACGGCCCTGGAAATATCTTCATAATAGGTGCCGAACAGGCCTGTTATTCCTGCATCGGTAAAAATGGCTGTCTCTCCCTCCTTCAGCGAAGGAATACTTCTTTGTGCCATGAAACCGGCACTGCATGCCAACATCACCGGAACAACCCATCTGAATCCCGGAACAGAGACCATTCGATTGGCATGAATGGCCATGTTCATCAGGACGGGCATCAGGAACAGGAATATTGTCAGGGTTTCGACCACGGTAAACCAATGCCTGCCCAAGAAAAGCAGAACAAGCAAAAAGATTGTCAGCATGACCTGGCGCAGCTGCGACACAGGATCAGGTTGTGTAACCATTGAGATTTTTTCTGCTTTTGATTCCCTGTAAATAAGGAGGAAGAGTACGGGCACCCATGCACAGATGATCATCCATTGAATGATCTTCAATCCCAGGAAAAACAACCCGGTGTGGAAATTGGTTTCAGGTGCGCGGACAAATTCAACTACAAAACGCAAAGCCCCATAGCACAATACCGAAAACAGGAACATGCTGCCTTCAGACCGCCAGTATTTCCTGCTTCTCCAAACGACGAACGCAATAACGACACATCCTACGACCTGGTAGAGCTGAGCCGGATGGACGGCCAGCGATAACGCGTCGTGGGAATGAACCAGTCCCCGCACTGATTGAACATGGTATGCCCATGAGGTTGAATCATATTGAACACCCCATGGTAAATTTGTCGGGGTGCCGAAACAGCATCCGGCAAACAGGCATCCGATGCGCGAGATCGCCATGGCCAGCGGCAACGCAACCGAAATGGTGTCGAAAACCGACCAGTTGAACCGCAGGCAGGCTTTAGCTAAAATCAGGCCGGCGACCAATCCTGCAATACCTCCCAAAACAGACTTTTTATCCGCAACCGGAAAACAGAACCGGGTAAACACCTGTCCCCATTGTTCCGGGGTATAGGTGAGCGCCTTGTTCCCGATGACAAAAAACATCACTCCAGTGGCAATGATCAACAGCCAGCTGCCCAGCGGATACCCTTTTTTCATCCCCTGAATAATCACGATGGCTCCGGCCACTAAAAAGGCAGCCATGTAGGTGAGCGAAAACAGCAGCCCGCCATGCGTTGTTTCAATTATCATCATTGTTTTCATTGCCTGCATTTTTTATTGAAAATGTCACCCGTGGGCATACGTTTTTGCACTACTTTTCTTTCCGCCGCCGCGGAGGGAAACAGTCTTTGAAGCCATTCTGTGTTTAAAGGAGGTCACCGTGTTGCGGAACAGGATCGCCATCACGACCGTCATCAGTCCGCCCGGGATGGGGAGAATCGCGCCGGCGATGTTTGTAACGGAATTTACATTGACCCCACCCCTGATCACAGGAACCAGTTTTTCCGGGTCTGATTTCGACGGCACTTCCCTCACCAGGTTGGAATAGATGTCGATGATGCAAACACCCGGTTTCAGCCATTCCGGTTGAACATATTCCGGGGTCTTTGTCACTACCACCAGCACATCGGCCCTTTTACAATGCTCCACCAGGTACATTGACTCCTTGTTAATAAAGGAAACGGCACAATCATCCGGTACAACCCGCGATGCTGCTGCCCTGACGATCATTTTTGTCAGGGTATTCGATAAAAATCCATCGTCAAGCAGAAAAACCCATTCCTGGTCTTTCTGAGGATGAATCCCGGCCTCCCTGAACATTTCAAACATGGCTTCCGGCAAACACATCGGATATCGTGATGCCTGGATATCCGGGATCATCGTACCCATCATGTTCACGGGGTGGAAGCCTTCCACTTCTTTTTCAGGATCAATTTTATTGACGATCCGCACAGGATTCAGCTGGTCAGGCAGGGGCTGGAGCAGCACGATGGCATCAATGCTGTCGTTTTCATTCAATTTTTCGATAACCGAAAACACCTCCTCTTCCGTCGAATCATTTGACAGGATTTGCGTAAATACCCGAAACCCCATGGCCTGAGCCATTTGAATATGCAGGGGAATGTTGTATTTTGCAAGCGGGACACATGAAAATCCAATGAATGCAATTCCTGGCGCCTCTTTGTAATTTGCCTGTAATTCAGCAACTTCCAACTTTACTTCGCTGAAAATCTTATCCTTGACTAAATCTCCCTTGATGATTTTTGTTTCCATGGTATCTGGTTTTATTGAAAGGTTTTGCACATTTTAAAACCAAAATTACCCACGGTGGACACGCAGTCAAAATTGGTTCTCCCACAACAATGGAAAGGTTTTGCATTAAATCAGGAAAAGAAAGGAAAAGGGCCGCCATTTTGCAAAAAATCCAAACAGGTAATGACTTCAGTCCCTTTCTGACAGAAAACAAGAAAAAATTGGAACCGAAAATTGCTAATCGCAAATCGTAAATTCCTTCTACCTTTGCACTCCTTTAAACGCACAAACTATGCTCCGAACACATACCTGCGGTGAACTGAACATGACCCATACAGGCATGGAAGTCACTTTATCCGGCTGGCTTCAGCGCTCACGCGATATGGGCGGCCTTACCTTCATCGACCTGCGCGACCGCTACGGAATAACCCAACTGGTGTTTAACCTTGAAGCAAATACCGCTCTTTGTATGGAAGCACGCAAGCTGGGGCGGGAATTTGTGATTACAGCCAGGGGAAAAGTTGCCGAACGAAGCAATAAAAACCCGAAACTTTCCACGGGCGACGTCGAGATCATTGTCGACAGTTTTACCGTGCTGAACGTCTCGAAAACGCCTCCTTTTACCATTGAAGACAACACCGATGGGGGTGAAGAGTTGCGCATGAAATACCGCTATCTCGATCTGCGCCGGAGCGTGAACCGGAAAAACCTTGAACTGCGTCACCGGATGGGAATCGAAACCAGGAATTACCTGAATGGTCAGCATTTCCTTGAGATTGAAACACCTTACATGATCAAGTCGACCCCCGAAGGTGCCCGCGATTTCGTAGTGCCCTCGCGGATGAATCCCGGTCAGTTTTACGCCCTGCCCCAGTCACCGCAAACATTCAAGCAACTGCTGATGGTCGCCGGATTTGACCGGTATTTCCAGATCGTCCGGTGTTTCCGGGATGAAGATCTGCGCGCCGACCGGCAGCCTGAATTCACCCAGATCGACTGCGAAATGGCTTTCGTCACCCAGGAAGATATTCTCAATACGTTCGAAGGCCTGGCCAAACACCTGTTTAAATCGGTACTGAACGTCGAAATGGACGATTTTCCAAGGATGTCGTACGACCAGGCCATGAAGCTGTATGGCTCCGACAAACCGGACATCCGTTTTGGGATGATGTTCACCGAGTTGAATGACCCGGCAAAGGGAAAGAACTTTAAACTGTTTGATGAGGCTGAACTGGTTGTAGGGATCAATGTCCCGGGGTGCAGCGAATATTCAAGAAAACAGCTTGATGAATTAACCGAATTCGTTAAAAAACCCCAGATTGGCGCCTCAGGATTGGTCTACATCCGTTACGCAATGGATGGATCACTGAAATCATCTGTGGATAAATTCTATCCTGTTGAAGATTTGACCGCCATTGCCAGGAAATTCAATTCCAGCCCCGGCGACCTGATGCTGATCCTGGCAGGGAAAGCGGAAAAGACCCGTACCGCATTGGGTACGCTGCGCCTTGAAATGGGAAAACGCCTTGGCCTTTTCCGGCCCGGCGAGTTCAAACCTTTATGGGTCGTCGATTTCCCGCTTCTTGAATGGGATGAGGCCACCAACCGGTTTTATGCCAAACACCATCCGTTTACTTCACCGAAGCCGGAAGATATCCACCTGCTTGATACTGATGCCAGCGCTGTTCGTGCAAATGCATACGACCTTGTCATCAATGGCACGGAAATCGGTGGCGGGTCTATCCGTATCCATAACAAGGATTTGCAAAAGAAAATGTTCTCCGTACTGGGATTTTCAGATGAAGATGCGGCAGATCAGTTTGGTTTCCTGATGAATGCTTTCGAATATGGCGCTCCCCCTCACGGGGGGATCGCATTCGGTTTCGACCGATGGTCGACCATCTTTGGCGGCGGAGAATCCATCCGCGATTATATCGCTTTCCCAAAGAACAACTCCGGCCGCGATGTGATGATCGATTCACCTTCTGCGATCAAAGAAGAACAATTGAAAGAACTGCAGATCAGGCTTGTGAAATAAATACTATTTTGTGCCCTTTTCAAAAGCCTCCCGGTCCTCTTTTGAAAGGCCTTTGCAATCAAGCATCGATTCATTCAGGAATTTGCGGAACCTTTCGTTAAACTCCCTGTTATTGGTCTTGTCCCCATATTTTGTCTTGAATTGCTGATACAGGGCGGTCATTTCCGACTCGACTTTTTTATACTCCAGCTGCAATTTTTGTATGAGGAGAGAATCGTCCGGGTCGGCTGTCTGCAGGTTTTTCATGGCCTCCAGGCTTTTGCACATGACGCCGGCAATATTTTGTGCGTCTTTTTTCAACTCCTTGTTTTCATTACTGCACGCGGAAATACTGACGATTCCGGCAATAATTATTAAATAGAAGAAGATCCTGGCTTTCATAATTTGATAAATTCAACCCGGCGGTTATTGGCTTTGCCCTCGGGCGTTGTGTTGGGTGAAACAGGCTGCGATTCTCCCTTGCCATCCGTTTCCATGCGCGCGGCGTCGATGCCAAACTGTCCGGCCAATGCGGTTTTGACGGCAGCTGCCCGTTTTTTTGATAGTGCAAGGTTGGAAGATTCGTCTCCATCGCTGTCGGTGTGGCCGGTTATTTTAATCCTGATGGCAGGATTGTCCTTTAAAACTCCGGCTATCTCCTTCAGGGTTCCATATGATTCTGCTTTGATATTGTCGGAACCGGAGTCGAACGTGATGCCGCGTGTAACCAGTTTCCCTTCCGTCATCAACTTGTTGCGCATATCAGGAGCCCCGGCGGCAATGCGAAAGTTGCTTATAAAAGGCTGGTATCCTTCCATTTCACACGAGCCCAATGCAAAGCGTACGCGGTCAATCAAAATGCCTTCGGGGAAAAACCGGGGTACATCATAAATCTTCACAGCGTCAACATACAGTCTCATTCGCTGCTTCTGTACAGAAACCGAGATACGTATTTTATTGTTGTTGTGCTCGAAATAATAATTATTGTCCGTCGAATTCTCGATGCCGGCATAATTGCCTTCTTTCCAGTTGAAGATCGATATGGAATGTCCTTCAAGCCTGCAGGTTCCACCGCCCTCTCCCGGAACCAGGCCATCCATGGCCTCATCGGGGGTTGATTTGTACATGCCGATATCGATGCATCCGGGTTCCGTTTCAAAGCTGGCAACCAGGTCGAATTCAAAAGTGAAATTTTCAGGAAACCCTTTTCCGGTCTCCGGATAAAAGGTGCCTCCTGTCTTCATCTTAAGCCATTTACCGGGCATTCCGCCCAATGTTACGACTTCTCCCGAACCATTTGTATTCCATCTGCCGGGAAAATCCCCGATATTTTCGCCGGAAAAATCATCAAAAAACAACACCTTTTCACCCGGTACAAAATCAAACTTACTGAAAACCTGCAGGGAGGGCTCATTCTGCTGTTTACCCCCGGCATTGTCAGCGGTTTTTCCCGTTTCGTCTTCCTGGGCGGAGGCGACAGTTGAAATTGCAATCGAAAAAATGATGATCAAGGATTTTATCAAATTCATGTGGATTTAACTTTAGGAGATTTTATTAATTAGCTGATTTATTGATAAAAAGTTGATAAAAATACACAGAATTTCAAAGGAATGGGCAGGCTCATGCAATAATGTTTGAAATCCCGATCGTTTCTGTTTCTTCCGGGAACCGCATCGCGTTGATCAGCTGGCAACAGGTAAAGTTACAGAGGTCGTCCGTGTGGATATCCATTTCTTCAATGCTTCCTTCCGCCAGCAGCCGTTCGCGGCAGGTTCCTTTCAACAGTGGTTTCTCAGGGGTGAACCACGCCGTGCCATTATAAAAAATGATGTTCGACATGGAGGTATCGGTAATCAATCCATTTTTAACAATTAAAATCTCATCACAGTCTCCCTTCATGGAAAGAAGGGTTTCCAGGAATGTACGGTCCATAAACTTGACATGATAATCGGCAAGGTCAGCATATACGATTTTCAGAGACCGGATGATCTTTCCTGAATAGGGGCTGAATGTAATGTCGTTAATCGCGGCTCCATACCTGATGTTACAATGCACGATGCCTGTTGAAAATTCAGCCGGGACAACCAAAAGGTCATGCAATGCAATTGGATGGTTCCCAGGCCAGTACTCATTTCTGGCCATGTCCATTCGCCGTTGATGCCATGAAAGATGAAGCGGTATTCCTTCTGCAATCCTGACAGTTTCAAACAAGGGGCACATATATTTTTTTTATCATTTCCCGGTATTCACTTTTTGCATCGCTCAACGTCGTGATTCCACCGCCACTCTTATAGATAAGACCATCCGGTGTTTGTTCAATGAAACGGATAGAAACAGCCGTTGAAAGAAAATTCCCATCGAAAAAACCAAATACCCCTGTATAAAAACCGCGATGGTACGACTCTGAATCCAGGATGATCTCAACAGTCCTTTTTTTCGGAGCACCGGTAACCGAACCCGCCGGCAGCAAGGCAAACAGGATTTCTCCAAGCCGTTCCCGGTAGTTAGCCGGCAGATCTCCGGTTATTTCTGAACTCATCTGCAGAAGGCCTCCCCGGTTGGTATGAATATAATCAATGTAACGAAACCTTGTAACGGTGACGTTGCAGGAAACCATTGACAAATCGTTACGGATCAGATCGACAATGGTGTTGTGTTCAAAAAGCTCCTTTTTATCATCCAATAATTTCTGTTCGGCACCCTGAATACCCGCATCGATGGTGCCTTTCATCGGGCAACCGGATATCTTGCCATTTCCGATACGTACGAATGGCTCCGGTGAAAATACCACAAAATGACCCGGTACAAACAGTTTATAAGGGGCAGCGCTGATGCTGAATATTTCTGACAATGACAAGGTTGAAGACAGCGGGGTTGGAAAAGTAAGGTTGAGCAGATATGTGTCACTTCTTTTAAGATGAGAGATGACCTTTTCAAATGCTTTTTTAAGGTTTGAAAATCAACCGGAATAAAATTGAATTGTAACGGCTTATTTATCCAATTTCCAATTGTGTTTTTCCTTCCTTCTATATCATATTTTATTCCAATGATATCAGCCTCTTCAGGAGATAATACAAATCCTTTTTCACCATCGAAATTGATGGCAAATAAAAAAGATTGATTTCGTCCTGCAAACCAGTTCATTTTCCGGATGATTTCAGGACGGGATATGAACATCGTGCTTGGGTTGGTCATTGCATTTCAGTTGGTAAGTTGGTAAGTTAGTAAGTTGGCAAGAGGACAAACCGACATCACCGAATTTTATTATCTTTTTTTTAAAGAAATCCCTGATGACTCCATCGTGGGCCTCTATCATTCATGGGCTGTCGATCCCGCCAAACTTCCCGGATGCCTGGAAACGCTTGCAATCACCCATGATGGAACCATCATGTCCCTGGCTCATCAAACCCTTCCCATCTGCGGCGTTCAATTCCATCCCGAATCGATTATAACAACAACCGGAAAAAAATTGATCGAAAACTGGCTCGGTATTTAACCCGCCTGTCCTCCCGTCCGCTCGTCCCCCCGTCTGCATGTTCCCCCGTTTACCAGACAATTCGTACCTTTGCAATATGCAAAAAATCGAAATCACTGCTCCGGTAGGTTCGTGGGAATCACTGACTGCGGCCATCCAGGCCGGGGCCGATTCGGTGTATTTCGGAGTCGGAGCGCTCAATATGCGCGCCAGGTCATCGGTTAATTTTACGTTGACCGACCTGAAAAAAATAACACGGATCTGCCGGAAACAAAACCTGAAAACGTACCTCACCCTCAATACGGTCATTTATGACCGTGAATTAAAGGAGATGAAACGGATCATTGATTCTGCAAAAAAAAACGGTGTTACCGCAATCATTGCCTCCGATCATGCCGTAATCCAATATGCACGTTCCGTTGAAATGCCGGTTCATATGTCGACACAGACCAACATCACGAATCTCGAAGCAGTGAAATACTGGTCGCAGGTTGCCGATGTAATGGTCATAGCCAGGGAACTAAGCCTGGAGCAGGTTGCTAAAATTACCCGGGCCATCAGGAGGCAAAAAATCACGGGTCCTTCGGGAAATCTTGTACAGGTGGAAATTTTTGCTCACGGGGCTTTATGCATGGCGGTTTCCGGAAAATGTTACCTGAGCCTTGATCATTACAATGCCTCGGCAAACCGGGGTGCCTGCTATCAGCTCTGCCGGAGGCCATACCATGTTAGGGATACAGACACCGGTATTGAACTGGAAATTGACAATGAGTATATCATGTCACCGAAAGACCTGTGCACCATAGGCTTCCTGGATGAAATTGTCAAAGCCGGCGTGTCTGTGCTGAAGATCGAGGGCCGTGGCCGCAGCCCCGAATATGTGCATACGGTGATGTCATGCTACCGCGAAGCGGCCGATGCGGTAATGGCGGGAAAATTTACCCGGGAATTGGCGGGGCATTTGACAGAACGCCTGAAAACTGTTTATAACCGCGGTTTCTGGGATGGTTATTACCTCGGAAGAAAAATGGGCGAGTGGGCGCAGGGACACGGCTCGGTGGCAACGCAATCAAAGGTATATGTCGGCAAGGTCACCAACTACTTTACAAAACTGAAGGTCGCCGAGATCAGGATGGAGTCGGGGCAGTTGAAACCCGGTGATCGTGTATTCATACAGGGGCCAAATACCGGGTCGATCGAACTGACCGTCCCTGAAATCCAGGTAGACCTTCAACCGGCTGAAAAAACCGTTAAAGGTGAACACTGCAGCATTTTCGTAAGTACTTTTCTCCGCCGTGCCGACAAAGTTTATAAAATAATCCCCGGCAAATAATACTACTTCAAACTTCGTTATTCAATATTCAATATTCAATATTCGTTATTCAATTGCTCCAAAACCTCCACACCCACACCCATTTCAGCGACGGTTCCGATGAACCGGTGAAATACATGGAGAAGGCCATGGAACTGGGGCTTTCGTCCATCGGGTTTTCTGACCACTCGCCTTTACCTTTTGAAAACTCATTTGCACTGAGGGAGAACCAGGTCGGTAACTATTGCGATGCAATCCTGTCGCTCTGCAATCGGACTGTATCTCCAACAAGTTGCGATCATCTGCCACAACCCGAAAATCAAAAACCGAAAATCGAAGTTTTCCTTGGCATGGAAGCCGATTTCATCCCGGGAATCGGACATTCTTTTTCACATTTCCTTGAGAATTATCCGCTCGATTACCTGATCGGATCGGTACACCTCGTAAGGAATGAAACTTCCGGTGAACTTTGGTTCATCGACGGGCCGGATCCCGCCACTTACGACGACGGACTGGACGCCCTGTTTGGTGGGGATATCCGCAAAGGGGTTTCGGCATATTACCGGCAAATCAATGAGATGCTGGCGGCAGGCAAAATGGATATGATCGGCCATTTAGACAAAATAAAAATGCACAACCGCGGCAGGTACTTCTCTGAAACGGAACCCTGGTACATCGCATTGGTCAATGAGACCCTTGATCTGGTGAGACAATGCGGTGTTATCATTGAAGTGAACACACGCGGAATCTATAAAAAGCGATCTGATTCACTTTTCCCCGGACCGGCCATTCTGAAAAGAATTCATGACCTCAACATCCCGGTCATCATCAGTTCCGATGCCCACAAGCCCCTTGAAGTTGCCATGTTGTTTGGTGAAACAGCCACCTTATTGTTTGAAATCGGCTTCAGGGAGCAGATGAACCTGACACCATCGGGGTGGGAAAAAATATCTTTGAAATATCATGAATGATTATAAATTTATGAAAAAGACTCTCCTCCTGGCCATCATTCCCCTGGTCATCCTCTCCTGCAAAAAGGAATCACAGAACATACCTCCCGTCATTCCACCTGCCACTGATTCAATTCCTGTTCAATATGGCACACCATTCGGTAACGTTGCCGACAGGGAGGATGCCATCATTTACCAGGTGAACATGCGGGCTTTCAGCCAGCAGGCGAATTTCAAGGGGGTTATTGCTAGACTTGATTCCATCAAAGCGCTGGGAATCAATGTTATTTACCTGATGCCTGTCTTTCCGGTCGGGAAAGTGAAATCTGTCAACTCCCCTTATTGTGTAAGAGATTACAAGGCCGTGAACAGCGAGTTCGGAACCTTGTCTGATTTACGTGCCTTGGTAGACGGGGCGCACGGCAGAAACATGAGCATTATTTTAGACTGGGTCGCAAACCATACCTCCTGGGACAACGCATGGACGGGCAGCCATAAAGACTGGTACCTGCAGGATCAATCAGGCAATATCGTCAGTCCGCCCGGAAAGGGATGGAACGATGTGGCGCAACTGAATTTTAACAACGCGGCCATGCGGCTGGAAATGATTAAAGACATGAAATACTGGGTCTACAAGGCAAATGTGGATGGTTTCCGGTGCGACTATGCCGACGGGCCCCCGGTTGATTTCTGGAAACAGGCGATCGATACGCTCAGAAATATTTCAACGCACAAACTGCTGATCATGGCCGAGGGAAGCAGAAGTGCCAATTATACTGCAGGATTCGATTATAATTTCGGCTTCGGTTTTTACGGGCAGCTGAAAAATATTTACAGTAACCATGGTTCTGTCGCTACGATTGACAACTTAAACACCACGGAGTATCTCAGTGCAAGCAATGGCCAGCAGGTCGTGCGATATATTACCAACCACGATGTCAACGGTTCAGATGGTACTCCTTTGGAATTATTCGGTGGCCGGGATGGTTCAATGGCAGCGTTTGTCGTGGCGGCATATATGAAAGCCATTCCCATGATATACAACGGGCAGGAAGTTGGAACCCCGTTCAGGATAACCTTTCCGTTTACCGGGGCAAAAATTGACTGGACGCTTAATCCCGGTGTCACCGCCGGATATAAAAAGATTCTTGCTTTCAGAAAAAGCAGTGCCGCGATCAGGCGGGGTCAGTTAACATATTACAGCGATGCCGACATCTGCGCTTTTACAAAAGAGTTGGCCGGAGAAAAAGTGCTGGTTGTAGCAAATCTCAGAAACAGCACGGTTGTTTTTGCATTGCCTCCTGCATTAATTAATACTTCGTGGACGGATGCCATGAGCGGCAGCAGTTTGTCGATAACCACGCAACTTACGTTACAGCCTTACGGATATATTATAGCAAAGCAATAACAAGGTGGCTTATGTTCAAAGTTGAAAAATTTGCATTTAGCAACAAAGAGTTTGCAAACCAGGCATTGGCCATCCGGGAAGCGGTTTTTGTCGAAGAACAGGGTGTTGATGCCGGGCTGGAGTACGACCATGAGGAAGAATCCTGCCACTACCTGCTGTTCCTTGGAGAAAAACCCATTGCCACCGCCCGGTGGCGCGAAACCGGGTCGGGGATCAAACTTGAGCGCTTTGCCGTACTGCTGCATTACCGCAACCGTGGCATCGGAGAGATCATCCTGAAAGCGGTACTCAAGGATGTAATCTCATCGGGGAAACAGATTTATCTTCATTCGCAGGTTAACGCAGTATCATTTTATGAACGGAACGGCTTTATCAAGGAAGGGCAAATGTTTACCGAAGCGGGCATCCGGCATTTTCGCATGATTTATCTACCCGAATAATTCTGAAATTTCCTCCCTTGATAAATCTTGCAACGGATTCCCGGTAGGAAGGAATGTGTCAGAAAGAACCTGCTTCCGCTGTTGCAGGATAAGCATCTTTTCTTCGATGGTTCCGGATGTGATGAATTTATACGCAATCACTTTTTTTTCCTGACCGATGCGATGGGCCCGGTTGATTGCCTGCATCTCTGCAGCAGGATTCCACCATGGATCGAGCAGCATCACATAGTCGGCTTCAATGAGGTTGAGCCCGGTCCCGCCGGCTTTCAGGGAGATCAGGAAAAACTGATGCGTTGGATCCTCCTGGAATTTTTTAACGACCATTTCACGGTTGATCGTTCCCCCGGTAAGCATTGAAAATGGAATTCCCCGGAGATTGAAATGGGCGGCAAGCAACTGCAAATGCTTGACAAAAGAGGAAAAAACCAGGGTCTTGTGTCCCTCTTCCTTCAGGGTCGATGCCATACGGACGATCTCTTCGAATTTTCCGCTGCCATGGGTATATTCCGGATCAGCCAACAATGGGTGATTGGCCATTTGCCTTAACCTGATCAAGGCTTTCAGCACCACCAGGGATGTTTCCGACGACCGTCCTGATTCGAATTGTTGCATTACTTCGTTTCTCACGGCCGATTTTTCCATTTCATATCGTGATCGCTGATCGTCTGTCATATCACAATACCACTCTTCAATGGTCAGCACGGGCAGATCGGGTTCCACCTCCCGCTTGGTACGGCGTAAAATAAATGGCGATATCAGCTGCTTCAACCGGCTGGAAGCCTTTTCGGTCGCTTCCTGGTCCCTGGAATCTGTCCCTTTTGATGTGTATCGTTTCTGAAACTTTGCGAGGGAGCCAAGAAGCCCCGGATTCAGGAATTCAAACTGCGACCAAAGGTCGGCCAAAGAATTTTCGATCGGGGTGCCGGTAAGGACCAGCCGATGATCGCATTTCAACTGGCAAACTGCCCGGCTAACCTGGGCGGCAGGGTTTTTAATTACCTGGCTTTCATCCAGGATAACGTAATGAAAATGATATTGCATGAAGAGTGCAAGATCGTTGCGAAGGGTGCCATAGGTTGTAAGCATTACCTCGGCTGAACCGAAAAAGCTTGTTGTGGTGGTCCGCTGCATACCCGAATGCTCGAAAATCATGAGGGAGGGAGCAAACCGTCTGATCTCGTTCCGCCAATTGTGGATCAGCGATGCCGGCATGATGACAAGAGAGGCGGGATGAGGTGATGAATAGCAGGAGAGCAGCATGGCCAGTGTCTGAATCGTTTTTCCAAGGCCCATGTCATCAGCAAGGCATCCTCCAAACCTGTTATCATACAAAAACCGGAGCCATTGCAGTCCTTCTGCCTGGTAGGGTCGCAAGGTGGCCTGCAACATCTCCGGAATGCCCACTGAAACTGCCTGGCCGGGATCCAGTTGCCTTAACCGTTCGGAAAGAACTTCATTTTGAAGTAAATCCATATCCCTGACTATCTGAACATGATGCAGGGGAAGTCGCAAATGATTTTCAACAACCATCGAAAAATAGGTTAAATCGCCGTACCGGGTGAACCACTCCAGCGGCAGCACCGCAATTTCTCCCCCTGGCAGCGGGAATTCGCGGATTCCTTCAAGAATATATTGCCGGAGCTGGACGAACGGAACCTTCATGGCACCAAAAAAAACCGTGGCTTTCACATCAAACCAGTCTTCCCCTGGCTCCACCTGGATTTCGGCAGAAACGGGCCCGGTGAAAAAATGAACCGGAGCCCGGTCGGTACAGATGAAGACACCCTGCTCCCTGAAGAATTCCGAATTATTATTCAGCCACTCAACCAGCTGGTACATATCCTGAGCCGCAGACCCTTTGAAGCCAGGCAGGAACATGGAGTTTTCGTTGAGCATGGAAAGTCCGGAGGAGAGGCAACGCGAAGTCATCTCTGTTTCCCACAAGGAATCCCGCTCGGTCTTGTAAAAAACGACCTCATTTTCATCCATTTTCAGGTCGATAAACAATTTCTGCGACTTTCCTGCCATAATCCGTTTCTCTCCATACCGGAAATAAATCACAAGGATCGGCTTCCCCTGCCAGTCTGTTTCTGCTGATAACTCCATCCTGGGCAGGGGATTCAGTACCTGAACTTTGAACCCAATGGCTCTGACCTGCCCGGTTTTCAAAGTGTTCAGGATGAACGTCTCAAAATATTTTTTTTCTGCGGAAGCGGGAATGAGGATGGCCTCCTTCGACAGGAACGGTTCTATTTTCTTCCCGTCGAATCCCTCCGGAAAGTGAAGCAACCGGTTCTCCGCCCTGAACCAGCAAGGGTTTCGGCAGATGATTTTATTTCCGGCCCGCTTCAGGATGATCTTCTGATCCTGCTGAGATAGTTCCAGCACATAATTTGATCCTTCGGAAGTTTTGGTAAAACAAAACCAGGGTTCAGCCGGCTCCGGGCTGGTCTTCAGGCGGTTTTTATAATAAACACGTTTAGAGCCGTCATGTTCAAAAAGTGAAATACCATGAAGAACAGAAATTCGGAATATTTTATCCATTTGCCGGTCGATAAACGGACGGATCTGGGAAACCAGCTGCTCTTCAGAAAGGCTATTCAGGAAATCCTTTAATGAAACTCCTTTCCGGGCAAACTGCCGGTGTATTTCCGAATCAGTGAATGATTGTGATATAGAAATGACATCCTGATATACCTGGAACTGATCCGGCATCTGCGTGTCAGACATTGTTAAAATCAACCGGTTTTCAAGGATAAACCAGCCTTTCGCATCCAGGGAAACCTCCCATGGAGCCACCACGGGCCCGAACTGGCGGTGATTGGTGATCAGCAGGATCGGAGAATCCGCTGTTTTCAAGACATCCATCGTCCGAAAAGAAATCCCGCCAGGCTGACAATGGTTGTTAAGACCATTCCCCAGATGAGATCAACAATGGTGATGACCAGAGGCCAGTCTTTAACGGTAGCCAGGTTGGTAAGATCATAGGTGGCATAAGTGATCAATCCGAAGAGGGCGGCTTTGACCAGCATTACAGGCAAGTCATTTTCTTTTAACCCGGGAAGTACAACAAACACAAGAATCCCCAGGATAAACAGGAAATAGAATATCAGGGCGGCATACCAGTTTACCTCGGGGGCCATGAGAAAACCAAGCTGTTTTTTATAAAATGTGCGGGAGATCACTCCAAGCCAGAGCATGTCAACCGCGAAAAACACTAAAAATGTGGCAAAATAGAGTTTGATATAATACGTCATGGGATTTTGAATTAGTGTAATTCCGAAAACCGGTGAAGTTCCTTACCGATCAAAGATAACACATTTACTTCAATTAAAATTGCACACCCTGTTACCGGATTTTGCGGTTTTTCCGCGTCGCTTTGCCAGCCACCATGCAAAAAATCCGGTGATGAGGATAATAAGGGTGGCTAAACCAACAAGCGGAACCACGAGGATGTAGAAAGGTCCCAGCATCGGTTCGAAAATACGCCCCGTGTGAATTTCCAGTGCGGCATTCCAGAGGGAAATGGGGCTTGCTGCGATGATGGATGCCGGGATCTTTGGAAACGGGTTTTTCCCATCGAGCGGGAAAGCCCCGTGGGCATAATCGAAAATGATTCCGGAAGATTCGTTGTTACGGATGAAACCAGCAACGCTCACTTTGCCGAAAGGGGACCCTCCTTCACCCGGATCGGTATATTCAGTTCGGGTAATACAATCGACTGTATGACCGGTAGCCGGTTCCCATTCAAAGATCCCGCTGAATGAGCCTATTAGAAAACGGCCAGGGCCGGACTTTTCAAAAACATTGATCCCCATCACGCTAACCGGTGGCTGGATGGAAAAAATCTTCAGCTCGTTGCGAAAACAATCATCAGAATAATAGATGCCTTCGCTGGTAGCCACCAGGTAGCGACCCGATTTTTCATCATACAGGAGATCGCGGAAACGGTCGAACCAGGGATTGGGGCTGTCGAGTTCAGTGTACTTCATCTTCGCAACCCGCTCCCCGGCGATGGGGATCAGCAGCGGAGGGCGGAGAAACATTCCTGTAGTCGTGTTGAGGAGCAGGATCAGGATGGCCCAGGACCCGATTGTGTTGTGCCACTTCAGGGAGGATTTATTAAATCGTTTCAGTTTTGAACGCTTTTGGCCCTCTATCAGTTTCTTTAACCGGTATGGAGCAAGGAAATAAATCAAACCGGTGATGCTTAGGATGATGAAGATGGCTCCTGCGGCATCAACGATCAGTTTCCCCGCCAATCCGTAAATCTCCCCGCTGTGTATCACCCATAGGGTTTTAAACAAGCCCACCTTGCCATCGTTGTCCTCGCCCTTTGGAATATGGATTTCACTAAAAATCCTGTAACCCGAGGACCTGGTAGCCATAAAAAGGTTCGAGCGGGTCAACACAAGCAAACTGTCGCCCTGCTGCAATACTTTTACAACACGGGGATGCTCAACAGGCAATGGAACCCGCTCCCAAGCCACGCCGCGATGCCTGAAAAGCCCGAACAGGGTGCCCGCATAAAGCCCGGCCTTAGCCGACCATGACATTGAGTTGATTTTTCGGTTGTCAATCCCGGCCGGGAACCCTTCATTTAGATCGTAAAACGATTTAAACGATTTGCCGGTCATCCACACCCCGATATTTCCATAAACCAGGATGGTGTCGCCACCGGCGTTGACCGACCCCTTGATCGCGGCAAGATTCCAGTTATTGTAACGGTAAATCGCAGGCAACAGCCTTCTGTTAATATCAATCCCCGAAAGCAACTCCCGGTGATTGAGTACGATTCCGGAAAGTGCGGATAAAAGAATGAAAAAGGTAGCGATCAGGCTGAACCACTTGTGGTATTTACGAAAAAATTTCAATGTTCTGCCATTTCATTATTTTAACGTGAGTTCGATGTAAGATTAATAGAATAATGCCAATTGATCTGATTTGACAACTTCAAACTGGATAGAAGGTTTCTTAGGGAGGAAAGAATAGGCGATCAGTCCTGAGATCAGGTTGACAATGAAGTTCTTAAAGCTGCGATGCCTGGAGTGTTCGATTTGACAAATATTTTTAAGCTCATCGATAACCGATTCCACGATGGCTCTTTTCCTGAGAAGGATTTTATCCGAAAGAGACATCAACGAGTTTTTCATATTAGTTCTGATTTTCGTGATTAAATGAATACCATCGACAAACAAGGATTCAAAGAGCTTTTGAGACAAATACCCCCTGTCTCCGAAGAGTTTTCCCCAGACGTTTTTCAATATGTTTGTGGCAAGCAGAGGGGTCCTGTCGTCAACATTTCCCTGCGTAATGACAAAGCCAATGATTTCACCTTTATCATTGATCACATTATGAAGTTTGAATCCAAAGAACCAACCAATGCTACAATGTCCTCGTTCAGCGATTCCAGAAAACACTTTGTTGCTATGGATGCGTCTGTTATGACAGACCCGAATCGGAGTGGAGTCAATGAAAGAAATTCCAGTACAATTGGACATTCTACATGTTTTCAGATACAATACCATCGGCAATAAAGCTCTTTGCATTAACTCAACGAAACGATTATAAGACACTGTTTGTGGAAAATCATTTTTTAAATGTTTGCAGATATAACCAAGGTAAAAATGCTTGAAATTCCTACACCCACTGAGATGGAACATAACCGTGATCGTGATTACCTCGCTTTCGCTCAAGGTAAAAATCCTATTACGTTTACGTTTCCCATCGGTGAGTTGATGTTTTTTAAGTTCTGTTTCAAATGCGGTACAAAAATCATCTACCGAACAAAAAATTTCTATAATTTTATCCTGTGGTACCATAAGATTCTTCCTTTTTTAGTGTGTTTGCTACTACTAATTTAGGAAGAATCTTTATTTTATATAATTGACATTCAAATATTTATAAACATTTTTCTGTTAATAACGAACCACATTTTATTACATCGAACTCACGTTATTTTACGATTCCGCTATTGTAAAACAGGTGTGGAACGCCCCGTCACCAAATACTTCGGTGTAGGTATCGTATCCTGCTGCGGCCATTTTTTCAATCATGGGTGCCGGTGGAAACGGAGTGATGATTTCAAAGATTTCTCCCGGTTGCAATGCTGCACATTCCTGCTGAACCCGCTCCAGCGGATGGATTCCCTGGGCCAGCAATGGCCGTGCATCGAGGGAGGTTTTAATATTTTCTTTTTTTAACCAGTCTGGCGTTTTCATTTTATATGTTTTAGTTGTTTGGCATACTCCATGAGCTGCCCTTACTTGTAGCTGATGAGTCGCTGGTCTCCGCTGATTTTTCTCTTTTCAGTCAGATCCTGCGACATTTCAAGAGTTCCCAGGTACTCTCCTTGCTCATTCCGGAGTGCAAAGTACTCAATGTGAATAAACTTTCCGCCCATCTGGATCCAGAACGGGGCCCTGTCGGCGATACCGCTTTTAAAATCTCCGATGATCTGGTCTACAACATGAACGCTTGACGGGGGATGGCACATCCTTACGTCGCGGCCCAGGATGGCCCGGTTCCGGTCGAAAATCCGCTCTTTCCCCTGGGAAAAATATTTGACCTTGTCGTTGCGGTCAACAAAAGTGATATCAACCGGCAACATGTTCAGGATTGCAAGAAGTTCTTCTGATGTAAATTTCCCGCTGGGCAGGCTGATGGTCCCCTCTTTGGCCGAGGACACTTCTGCGATTTCCACACCCTGTGGCTTCCAGGTGTCGGTTGGATCATAGAGACAAAACCCGATTTCATTGGTTTGCCTGTAAATTTCGTACCAGTCGGTCTCCGACAATTTATCGAGTGTCATGGGTAAAAGGATCTCCTCTTCCTTCATGATCATGTCGGTGATGGCCCTGGTTGCCGGGTCCAGGTATAAATCCACCTTCATCCGGATCATCTCCGGGGTATAATCACCGGGCATGTTCAGTGCATCGATGGCGTTTTTCAGCAGATCGCGGGTTTCATCATGTTTGCCCCACATTACCTTGGGCGGGCCCGTTATCCCATAACTTTCGAGGAAAGGGAACAACAGGTTTTCCTTGCGGCGGTAATGTTTATCCACATCCATCAGCTTGTTGAAAAGGCTTTTTAACGCATTGACGTGGCTTTCCTTCCCCGGTCCTGAAAGTTCACTTTCCGGCCGGGCGAACAGTCCCTGAAGTTCCCCGACAACGCGCTCCAACTCGCGATTTTCCCTTTTAAAGGTATCAACGGGATGGCCTGGTGCGACAATTTTCATCCCCGAAAGGTCAATGCGGCCCTCCAGCGCCTGGCTGTGAATGTCGCAAAGCCGTAGGACTTCCGACTCCGGCAGCCCTTCGCTGATGAGCTCCTGTTCGACCTCCACAACCTCCCCGTAAGGAATTTTTGTCAGGAGTTCAATCATGCGGGCGCGCACCGCTTCCGGCGCAACACCTTCGGGCAGCTGAAGGATCATGTGTTTTAGCAGATCCTTCCTGCTTTTGGAGTTATTGATTAGTTCGCTCATTTTTGTTGGTTTTTCCCCACGCTGAAGCATGGGGTTTATCCTTTTCCCCACGCTGAAGCATGGGGTTTATCCTTTGATCATGGTTAACACCATCTTGAACTTTTCCAACGCGTTGACCGCGTGTGGAATTCCGGCAGGCATGATGATGGCTTCGCCGCTGGTTAAAATAAACTGCACTTCGTTGATAATTACTTCCGCTTTCCCTTCAATGACCTGCAGCATGGCGTCGTAAGGTGCTGAGTGTGTGCTCAGGCGCTGCCCCTTGTCGAAAGAGAATAACGTAACCGTTCCAACAGGGCGGTCAATCACCCGTTTACTGATGATCCCCTCGGATGAATAGTCTACTTTTTCCGGGAACCGGAACACGTTTGAGTGTTCAAAAATGCTTTTTTCCATCATAGTTAGATTTACATTAAAGTATCAAAGTGTAAAGTGAAAAATCCTGAAATCCTTTAGTATTTCCGCACTTTGCACTTTCAATTTTTATTTTTTAACGACAGACCATCCGCCTTTTAATCCAAAAATAAACCATGCCAGGGCAAGAGACCCTGCTGCAAAAACGGTATCGCCGATCACCCTGAGCCAGCGGAAAAATAAAATGGTAGGATCCTGCAAGAATTCGGCTGATCGCGCATACCACATCCCGGTTCGCACACTTACCCAGGTTTGTACCAGTCCAACAGGCAAAACACTGATGAAAACCATCAGCGCAAGCCCTATGTTGATTGCCCAGAAAGCAAATTTGACCCACTTTTCATTCCAACTTTTCTCTGGCTCCATGCTCTTTAAAACAAAAAGCATCAGTCCGATCCCAAGCATTCCATAAACACCAAACAACGCAGTATGGCCATGGACCGGGGTCGTGTTCAACCCCTGCATGTAATACAAGGCGATCGGCGGGTTGATCAGGAATCCGAAAATTCCGGCGCCTACCAAATTCCAGAAAGCAACCGAAAGGAAAAAATAGATTGGCCATTTATATCCAGAGATCCAATTCCTCTTTTGCGATATCTTAAAATTCCCATAGCCTTCAAATCCCATCAGGACGAGCGGAACCACCTCCAGGGCACTGAAGGTTGCCCCAAGAGCCAAGACGGCCGTTGGGGTTCCAGTAAAATACAGGTGATGAAATGTTCCCAGGATTCCACCTGAAAGAAATACGATGGTAGAAATAAGCACGCTTGCGGTGGCAGTCGCTATCCGGACCAGGCCAAGGCGCACAAACAGGAAGGCAATGGCCACGGTGGCAAAGACTTCGAAAAACCCTTCCACCCAGAGATGTACGACCCACCATCGCCAGTATTCCGCGATTGCAAGATTTGTCTGCCGGCCCCACATCAAACCGGCGCCATAAAATGCTGCAATGGCTATAGTTGAAATTAAAAACATGGTCAGTAATGATTTATTCTCCGATTTCGCCTTCAAAGCTGGCATCAGTCCCCGTGCCATTAAGACCAGCCAGATGATTAGACCAACAAACAGAAACAGTTGCCAGAACCTGCCCAGATCAACATATTCATACCCCTGGTGACCGAACCAGAAATTGGTAACCAATCCCAGGCGCTGCATTACACCAAACCATTGGCCAATGAGCGAACCTGCCACAATTACCAGCAGGGCGACAAACAAGAAGTTCACTCCAAGAGCCTGGAATTTCGGTTCTTTTCCCGAAACAGCAGGGGCAAGATACAACCCTGTTGCCAGCCATGACGTTGCAATCCAGAAAATAGCCAGCTGGATATGCCATGTCCGCGAAATGGAATAGGGAAGCAGTCCCGAAAGCGGTAATCCGTAAAATGCCTGTCCTTCGACACCATAATGCGCGGTGATCACCCCCATCAGGATCTGAACAAGAATCAGGGCTGTTACAACCCAGAAATACTTTAAGGTAGCTTTCATCGAAGGCGTAAAAATGCCTCCCAGCAATGGATCTATTGCTGGAATTTCACTTTCTGCGAGTTGGTCCTCTTTCCGTGAAGCATAATACCAACCCATGAGGCCGATCCCGGCAATAAGCATGATCACACTGAAACCCGTCCAAAGGATCAGTGAACTAGTCGGCTTATTATCTACCAGTTCCTCGGAAGGCCAGTTGTTGGTATATGATATCTCGCTGTCGGGCCGGTTTGTAACACAGGCCCATGAGATCCAGAAAAAGAAGGCATTCATCTTGCTCATACGCCCCGGGTCTTTAATGGAATTGGGGGGTATTGCATATGCATCGCGCAGTTTATCCAATTTCGGATCGGCCATAAATAACCCGGCGTAATGTTCACCAACAGCCTTGATGGCTTGCGCCCGAAGCGGGGAAACAACAATTTTCCCGGAGGTGACATCATAGGTGTTGATTCGCAGTTCATGCTGTAACCGGATTTTCAACATTGCTTTTTGTTCGGCTGTGACATCTGCAAAAGCTTTGTGGTAAGAAGTATCGGCAAGGTAGTTCAGGATATACTCCGATTCGCGGTGCAACCAATCAGCCGACCAGTCGGGAGCTACATAGGAACCATGTCCCCATACTGTTCCAACTTCTTGCCCGCCAATCGATTGCCAGATGTTTTGACCATCTTTAACGTCTTGCCCTGAAAAAAGCACGACACCCTCCGTGGTCACTACCTCTGATGGAATCGGCGGTGCCTGTTTGTAAATCTCCCGTCCATAATAGATCAGGACGGAGAAAGAAATCGTCATCACGGCGATAAAGCTGAACCATAGTTTTCTTGTTTGCATATGTTTAGAATTTAAATTTTTATGTCCACTCCTCTTCCATCACCTCTCCCTGGATGCTGACAATCGCCTGCTTGATCGGAATGTTCCGGCCGGCATTTGCACGTGCCGTTTGAGCCATGTGAAGTAACCCGCCACAGCATGGTACTTCCATCATCACCACCGTGAGCGAGTTGATCTTTGTATCGACGATCATGGAAGTAAGCTTCTGAATATAAGATTCTTTGTTGCTATCGAGCTTCGGACATGCGATGGCAAGGGATTTTCCTTTGAGGAACCGTTCGTGAAAATTCCCCATGGCAAAGGCCGCACAGTCGGCGGCCAGCACTACATCGGCATTCTTGAAATAGGAGGCCTGCGGATTGAGCAAATGCAATTGAACGGGCCATTGTTTCAATGCTGATGCCACTTTTTGTGGAGACGCATCGCGCTGTGTCTCTTCCGCCTGTTCTTCCTTGAAATCCCTGGCCATGGAGCCGGGACAACCACATTCACCCGGGTGGTGAGACGCATTGCCATGTGTCTCTTCCACATTTGATTTTTCGGGATTCATCATGATGTTTTTCTCTTTTAAATAATCGGTTGCCTGTTGTAAAAATTCTGTTTCGTTGTGGTCGCGCAAATGCTCCAGGTGAGCCAGTATCGTGTTCCTTCCCTTCGGAACCATCGCTTCCATCACTTTGCGTTCATTATAGGGTGCCGCTTCTCTTTCAATGATCTCGATCGCACCCTCGGGACAATGGCCGATGCATGCCCCAAGACCGTCGCAGAATAAATCGCTGATCAGCCTTGCTTTTCCATCGATGAGCCGCATGGCACCTTCATGGCAGGTAGGAATACAAATGCCACAGCCGTTGCATTTTTCCTCATCGATCTGTATAATTTTCCTTTTCAATGATTATAGGTGTAATTGGGTATTTAATTGCCTCTTTAGAAACAAAAAAATTAGAGGTATGTTTGTAACGTCTGTTCGTTCAGGAATTTTTTAAATTCCGTGGTCAGTTTGTTTACGACAGTTCCCATCAGGCAACGGTCAAATCCGCAAAGTTCATATGATAAAGGGCACTCGGTAACATCAAGCTGGCCCTCGATGGACTGATAAATATCAAGCAAACTGACATTCTTGGGATCCATTTTCATTGAAAATCCGCCTGAAGGGCCCCGCACCGATTTAAGCATGTCGTTCTTGACAAGCCGCTGTAAAACTTTTGCAATGTGGTTCTTTGAAAATCCTGTAATTTCTGCGATCTTTACCGCATTGATCCCGTTTTCGGAACGGGCGATCAAAACCATGCTGTGAATTGCAATCGAAGAGGCTTCTGATAAGGCAAAAATCTTTGACATGGTTTATTCAGGTATTTGGATACGCAAATGTATTTACTTTTTTTCAAACTTCGACAAAAAATTTAAAAAATTTTCATTTTTATTTTAAATTACTGTAAATCAATTCATATAATATTCGACCCGGTTGATTTTTAGGAAATATTTAAGTGCGGCCAGCCGGCGACTTGTTTATTTAATAACGCTATTATGGTCAAAATCATCACAAGTTTACAGAATCCATTGATAAAAAATGTTCTGTTGCTCGGTGAAAAACCCCGTGCCCGCAAGGAGCAAAACAGGATCGTCATTGAAGGGCTGCGTGAGATCAGGCTGGCTATATCAAGCGGCTTCAGGGTTACCGATATTTTTTACACCCCTGAATTGGTTTCAGCAGCTGAAATAAAGTTACTGGAACCCCGGGAAAACCAGGTGGAAATGATTGAAGTTACGCCTGGTGTCTTTAACCGCATGGCCTACCGTAAAGATAACGGAGGGCTTATTGCCCTCGCAGAACCCAGAAGACTTGTGTTTACAGATATTCAATTAACCAGCCAACCCCTGTTACTGGTTCTTGAAACCGTTGAAAAACCAGGCAACCTGGGGGCGCTCCTCCGCACTGCTGATGCTGCCAACCTTGATGCGGTGATCATTTGCGATCCTCAAACAGATATATACAATCCCAATGCCATCCGTTCAAGCATCGGCTGTATTTTCACCATGCCCGTAGTTACTGCTTCCTCCGAAGAGGCCATTGCATGGATGCGGGTTTCCGGGATTAAAATGTTTGGAACAGCCCTGACAGCCTTACATCATTATCATCAAACCAATTTCAACCAGCCTTCTGCCATTATCATGGGATCGGAGGCAACCGGATTGAGCAACACCTGGCTTGAAAAGGCCGACGATCTTATAAAAATTCCCATGATGGGAAAAATTGACTCCATGAATGTTTCAACATCCGCTGCCATTGTTATATTTGAAGCTTTGCGGCAACGGGGTTTCCGGTAGGCCCTTAACACCCCGTCAGGGTGATAGACCCTGACGGGGTGTTAGAATCATTTATATTTCTCATCACCTGGCTTCAACTCCAGGAATCCCTTGGGCATCTTGCTTTTAAAATCGATGAGGTTGCCCGTTACCGGATGGCGGATGGAAAGATAAAATGCATGCAGGCGGATCCGTCGTTCGAAATGCGCATCAGCGCCATAACGCCGATCGCCCACTACTGGGCAGCCCATCTCCGACAAATGAACACGGATCTGGTTCTTACGGCCCGTTTCCAGCTCAACCTCCAGCAGGGCAAAATCGGGTGTGCGGTCCATCACACGGTAATGTGTGATCCCGAGCTTGGCTCCTTCCTGAACACCGACTGAATAAACCCGCTGATCGTGCCCTTCCATCAGCCAGCTGCGGATGGTTCCCTTGTCTTCCTTTGGTTGCCCCTCCACCAGCGCATAATACAACTTTTTTGTATCCATCCAGTGATTCTTGATCTCCTCCTGCAGCTTTTCGCTTTTGGCAAAAAGCAGGATCCCCGAAACTTCTCGGTCGAGCCGGTGTACAACGAACAAACGTTCCTTTCCCTTTGAATTTTCCTTGACATATGCCTGCATCTGCTGGTAAAACGAGGTGCCGCCGAGGCCACGGTCTCCAATGGTCAGCAATCCGGCCGGTTTTACTGCAACCAGGATGGCGTCATCCTCAAAAAGAACCTGGTAAGGCGGTTTAATTTTGTTGATCTTCACCACTTGTTTTACATAATCAACTGAATCTCCAACTTTAAGGATGACAGAAGGGTTTGTTACCATCTTCCCGTTCACGCGCACATTGCCATGAACGATCTTTTGTTTCGCTGTTGTTTTTGAAGCGGTTTGAAGTTCCGCGAGCATGTGCTCCAGCAGGGAAGTTTCTTTGGTTATTTTTACTTTCATAATTTATAGCCACCTGGCTTTTATCAATTGGAATATACTTTCTGTGCCGAAGCACGCACAAATTTGTTTATCTGCCGTTGGGCTTCCACCCCGGATAAATCGGGTGTTGCGGAGGCAGCTTTGGCCGCAGTTGATGCCTGCGCTGGTCCGGCAATCCTGCCCAGAACATGAATCAATGTGTCGACATCCTTTTCGCTGTTTGCGAGGCCGAGGCTCACCCTTACGAGGCCGGGAAATTTTACCTTCGGAAACAGTGTCTGAATGAGTCGCTGGAACCGCTCAAGAAAAGGATTGACATGGAGAATATGCTTGATGATGATATGAGCGCAATGACACCCGCTGCGTACTCCGATTCCGCCCTGCAGGGCCAGTTGATTGGCCACGTGGGCTGGCATCTTATTCTTCAGTCCGAATACGATGACGCCGATCTTATGCGAAAATCCGGGCGATTCCGGGTTGTTTATCCCGTACATTCTTAGGCCGGGAATTTTCGCCAGGCCGCGCATAACCCGTCCTGTCAGTACTTCCTCTTCCTCCCGGATCACTTCCATTCCGATCCGCTGTAAAAGAACAAGCGCCTTGCCTAATGCAGCGATGCCCCCTGCATTTTCCTCACCGGATGACCGGACCATGTCCAGTTCTTCAGCGCTGAAATGAAGCAGTCCCTTCCGGGCAATGAGCACACCACAACCGAATGGCGCATATACTTTATGGGCAGAGAAGGCAAGAAAGTCAATTCCGCACCGTTCCATGTCCACCTTCCGGTGAGCGACAAGCTGCGCCGCATCCACGAGCAAACGGGCCCCATACTGGTGAACGATCCGGCTTATCTCCTCTAAATTGTTGCATACCCCCAGCACATTCGAAGCACCGGTCACGGCAACAAGCCTGATTCGTTTCTTTCCGAACTGCTTTTTCTGATTATATGAAATCAAGAGAGATTCCATCTCGTTCAAATCCACAAAGCCATCCCCATCTACCGACAGCCGGATGATCGAACAGGCGGGAATTCTGCGCCACGGCAAATCGTTCGAGGAGTGTTCGAGAAGCGTATTGAGCACTACAGGCTCGCTCCCGTCCACGGATTCACGGCCCAGGCTTTCGGCTGCCAGGTTGATGGATTCGGTGGTGTTGGAAGTGAAAATGACATTATACAGCGCCCCGGGCGCACCCAGTGCTTCTGCGCAAATGGACTTCACCTCCTGGATGATCGCCTTCTTCACGTGTTCAGACTGGCGCCAGGCCTGCCTGAACGCATTCCAAACCGGAGTGAAGGTCGGTGTGCTGGCACTGTTATCGAGATTGACAAAGGGCTTTGATCCCTCCGTTGTCGGAACACGAATACTGCGACCAACCAGGGTTTTTCTAAGTTCCCCCAGCAGTTCCCGCCCGGAAAATTTATCCAGTTCGTCATGATACAATATTTCGGTAGCGCTGTGCTTTTCAGCTGCCGAACCCATGAAAATTTCTTTCCCAAATTGCCGCATCATGCGCAGTGCTTTGGCAAATGCAATGATGTTCACGATGGCGGGTGTGCCGGCCTCGAACCTGTCGGGGGCATCGGCCCAGATAACCCAATCCCTGGAAACGAGTTTGGTCGTCCCTCCTCCGGTCTCGAAAGGAGTACCTCCCGGTAATGATTTCCTTTTAACAGCCAGGGCTCTGATACCCAAAGAAAGTCCGATGTCAGGGCTTGATGCAATTTTATAACTTCCCGGGTCAAGTTGCTTCACGAGGGTCGCTGCCCTCCGGGGTGTGCAAAAGACGACCACGTATCTGCCTTTTTTCAAACCCAGGTATTCCAAAACAACATCCCTGGCCTGTTCAAATAAATGCGTGGATACCATCGAATTGTGCCCGCTGCCCCGGTGAACGTTGGAATAGGTCTCCAGCGCTGCATGTATGCCGCGTTCCAGTTCTGCAAAGGCTTCGGTTGTTTCCATGTTCCCGGGTGTGTGATTTTTCATTACGCTCTGATAGTAAACTGAAATATAATCGTTTACATTTAGTTGTTTTGCTTCTCAGCACATTCTTCATCTTTCATTTTCATTATCATCTTATCTCCGTTGAAAAACTTATAATTCAGAAAAATAAAACCTTTTCTGTCGCATAATATAAACTCGCAACTATTGGTTTTTCCGTCAAGTTCAGAATGCGCTGATATCGTCCAACAAGTATCTCCATGTTCTATCCTGACATTCTCAACAAGATAATTTGATTTACTTTTCTTGCCCGTCCACTCGCCAAAACCTGATCCCATGTATAAAATTGCATTGTATGTTTCTCCTGTTTTTAATTTTTCCTAAAATCCGGGAATGGCGCTATCTCTGTTAATGTATATTGATTATGCCTGGGCGGATGAATCCAAATCTTCTTTTCATTCTCAATTATTCCTGTCGTGTCTGTTGAAAACCAACCAATAGAAAATTGATCTTGAAATTTACTTCGGGTTTTTGGTTTTGTTTTGTAAATCCAAATAGCCTCTACTTGATTTTCATCATTTTTCCACTTTTTACCTGTTATTGCCAGGCGTATCGTTTCTTTAGTCTTAAGGAGGTTTTTACTTTGAATGTATTCAATGCCATAAATAAATTCTTTTTTATCTGCATAGATTTGTCCAAAACAAGCTTTTGAAGATAGGATCAGTGCTGTTAAGAATAACAAACCTTTCATTAGATTACGAAAAACGTCTTGCTTTGACTGTGAATTTTTCTCTTCCTCGATTTACCCATTGTATTAACCCCACACTGATTTACCCATTGTATTAACCCCACACTATTTCAATAATTTACGAACCAAACAGAATAGTCAATCAGTAAAGTGAAATTTTTTGATTTTTTATCTGTCGGAACTAATTCCGCTAATGGAATTTTAAATTTTCTTTGGTCGGTTTTCCGCATGACATTTGCAATAATCCCCTTCCACTCTTCAATTTTATTCTGTAAAGATATTAGTTCAAATTTATCTGTATATGACGGATTTGTTTTTTTTAGCCGTTTATAATCATCGTCACTCCCTGGACCAAGGATATAAAATTCTTCCCAATCAAAATCTTCAATTCCAGTTAATTCACATGGATAATTGATACTTTTAGCTAAATATTCTTCATAAAAATGAATTGTCTCAATAGATTTATATGGTTCTAAAGAAACCGACCTGAAAATCTCTTCAATTCTCAGGTTAATGCATTTAAAATCTTTTTGATTCCCCATGTATAGCTTTTCAATTTATAGTGCATAATGTTACTGCTAAGCCAAGCATAAAAAGACTATTAAAAAAAGAACAACACGTTTCATCGGGCGAAATTTGACCACCTTGTTAAATGTACACTAACGATCTGCTGTTAATACAAGGTCACGAATACATAGGGTCACGGATGCGATCCCGGTTTGGCAGCATTGGTGTTAGCATATCAATTGGCTCAATTGGAATTAATCAATATTAATTTCCTGTCCGTATTTTAATATTTCATAAACCAACGGATCTTGTATTGAAAATTCACTTTCATTAAAGGGTGGGGTTCAATTCTCAAATCGAATTTTCGACGAAGTTTCAATAATTCGACTTGTACTAAAAAAGGATCAGATAGATTTCTAATCACCAAAGCAAGATCAATATCACTTTCCTCATGCTGGTTGTTCCTGGCATAAGAACCAAATAAATATGCTTTAGATAAATCGAATTTATCTTTAGGAATTGCTTTTAAAGAATCAGTTAAGATATTTATAGTTGAGATTTTATCTATGTTCTCTTTGTCAATCCTTTCGTTCATATTCGTTCTGCATCAGAGCAAAGATAGTAAATATATTTCATTTTTACTTCAACCTCACCCGCATCACCACCGGCTCATGATCAGAGCAGGCGAACCCCATCGGGATGGTGGCAACCTGTTTAACTTCAACATTGGGTGAAACGACGAAAAAATCGATGATCGTTGTCTTTGTAACCCCCTTCTGATAGGGCATATCCACATTGCGGTTGCTTGGATGGCCCGGGTCATATGCGAATTCCCAGCGCGGCAGAAAGCCTGGATCCACCGGAGGCTGAACATCGGTTACCCGATCGCCGGAGATGACAGAAGAAGCATTGAAACCACGGGGATTGCTGTTCCAGTCGCCTCCGCCAATCACATAATTTCCCTTTTCGTATTCTGAGGTCATTACCGAATCAAGTATTTCAAGTTCTCTTTTGCGCAGCGCACCCGTTGAATCAAAGGCTGAATTGTGGGTATTCACCACCACCAGTTCCTTGCCGTTATCGAGGCCAAACCGAAGCATTATCAAGCATCTTTTTAGCAAAACAAGACGTTTGGGCCAGGGGAAAAACGCGTCATAATATTGAACTTTTGCCTTAACCGGCTTGAATTGCGACCAGGTCGCAATGCCGGAAACCACCCTGCCCATTGGCTCGCGAAGCGGCATCGGGACAAAGCGGCAATCGTAATTTGTCGCAAATACCGTGGAAAACGCTGGCAGCATTCCGGCTAGGCCGGCAAGTTCATCCTTGTACCACGATCGCTTCGCATGAAGATCGATCTCCTGGATGAAGATAAAATCAGCGGTATCGCTGGCTTTCACCTGGCTTTTAATTCCCTCAAAATACCTGTTGCAATCAATACGGTCCGGGATGGCCGTTTTCCCGCCATCATAGAAAAAATCCATTTCCCGCCCCAGGCCGGCATAGCCGATATTCCAGGAAAAAAAGGTGAATTCACGTTTCGACGGGTCAAATGGTTTGCCATTTCCTCCGACTTCGGGGGTGGAACTTGCCGATGGTGAGAATTCCGTGAGCATCAGAAATCCAAGGAAGCCCGACACAAGCAAAATAAAAACGGCCGTTGCAATTCCCAACGTCCATAAAATTTTCCAAAATATAACTGGCATATGACCCTTCAGCCGGATAAAAATCGAAAGTACACAAATCTTAGTAACTTTACCTTTTTAATTTTAATCTTTAAAAACCGCAAATGCCCCTCCTTGGATCAATCATCAGGAAAGCTTACGAATTGCGACAGTTTCCAATTGATATTCATCCCATTGATCCGGTCAGGGAGCAGGAGAAAGTGCTTAAAAAATTATTGATCAAGGCACAGGACACCTCTTTTGGTGAACATTATGATTTCGGCATCATGACCGACCATCCTGATTTTGTGAACCTTTTCAGATCGCGGGTTCCTGTTCATGATTACAATTCAATGTTTAAAAACTGGTGGTACCGGAGTCTCAACGGCGAGCCTTATGTTGCCTGGCCCGGGAAGGTGAAATATTTCGCGCTGACTTCCGGAACATCCGAGGCTTCCTCCAAGCACATCCCGGTAACTCCCGACATGTTGCGCGCAATTCAGCGGGCCAGTGTGCGGCAGTTGGTTTCCACCACCAAATACGGCTTCCCTGATGAGTTTTATGAGAAAGGGATCCTGATGATCGGCGGAAGCACCCACCTTCAATACAACGGGACCTATTACCAGGGGGATCTTTCTGGGATCACCGCCAAGAATATCCCTTTCTGGTTTCAACACTTCTACAAACCCGGCAGGCTCATCTCCCGTGAACATGAGTGGACGATAAAACTGAATGAAATCGTTCGGAATGCACGAAACTGGGATATCGGGATCATTGTCGGCGTTCCTGCCTGGATCCAGATCATCATGGGGAAAATCATCGAATATCATGGGGTTCAGACCATACACGATATCTGGCCTAACCTGTTGGCCTATGTTCACAGCGGGGTATCCTTTGAACCATACATGCGCAGTTTTGAGAAATTGTTCCGGCATCCGATCCTTTATAACGAATCTTATCTTGCCTCCGAAGGTTACATTGCATACCAGCAGCCCGGCAACCGGAACAGCATGGAGATGATCCTCAATAATGGCATTTTTTATGAATTCATCCCTTACAATGACACCAACTTCGACAGCGAAGGCGACCTGAAGCAGAACCCCGAAACAGTCACCATCGCACAGGTAGAACAGGGCAGGGAATATGCATTGCTTCTTTCAACATGTGCCGGGGCATGGAGGTACCTGATCGGGGATACCATTAAATTTGTCTCCCTGGAAAGGAGTGAGATCATCCTTACCGGCCGCACCAAGCAATTTATCAGTCTGTGCGGGGAACATGTATCGCAGGACAATATCAACCGTGCGATCAGGATGCTGCAGGACGAACTCAATGTGAAGATCAGCGAATTTACCATCACCGGGATCCGTTACGGAAACCTCTTTGCACACCAGTGGTACCTTGGAACGGACGATCTGCTCGATCCGCTGGTCGCCGCCTGCAAACTCGATGAATTCCTGAAAGTGCTCAATGACGATTACCGTGTTGAACGCATTGAGGCCATTAAACACGTTTCGGCAGAAGTATTACCTTTGCATGTGTTTCACGACTGGATGAAGGTACTTGGGAAAGAGGGCGGTGCACATAAATTCCCGAGGGTGCTTAAAAACGGCCAGCGTGAAAAATGGGAAGAATACGTTAACCATTTTAAAACCCGGACAACCCCTTGAGCTCCATTTTACACCCCCTGTTCGAAGGCATCATCCTTGGGCTGACCGTCGCGATTTCGCTGGGCCCTGCTTTGTTTGCTTTGCTGCAAACCAGTATCAAACACGGGATAAAAGTCGGAATATTTCTTGCTGCCGGCATCTTTGTCAGTGACCTGACCCTGGTGGTCGGATTCTATTTTGGTGCTGCCAGCATCGTGACCGATCCAAGGTACCACCTCGTCCTGGGAATCATCGGCGGCATTGTGATGGGCGTTTTCGGCCTCTATACTTTTTTCAAGAAAGTTCCTCAAACCGAACAGGTTGAGGCTATCAATGAGATCAAGGTAAAGAAAAAAGGGCCAGTACCCTATTTTTTCAAAGGATTCATCCTTAACCTGGCCAATCCTTTTCTCTGGGTTTTCTGGATTACTTCGATGCTGGCCATCAACGCCACGTATGGCGGTAACCAGAAATCGGTCGCCCTCTTCTTTGCCGGCAGTTTGTCGGTGATCCTGATGACCGATATTTTAAAGGTTGTGCTTGCCAACAAGATAAAAATTGCAGGCAACCCGCAAGTGAAGCTGTGGATGAACCGCATTGTCGGCCTGTTGTTTATGATCATCGGGGCGTTTGTCATTTCAGGTTCCCTCCTGGAGTATTTCAAGGGAATTTCGCTGCAGGTGCCTTAAAATAATTGCAAAATGCAAAATGCAAAATGCAAAATCAAAATTTGCACTTTGCATTTTGCCCTTTGATCTTAAATAGATTTAATCAACTTCTCAAAATCCGTCTTGAAATTCGTTCCGATCGGGATCAGCCGGTCTTTTATTTTCACGTGATTCCCTTCGATCATGTCGATCCGCGACAAAGCAATGATGAATGATTTATGAATCCTGGGGAAGGAGTTCGGTTGCAGCAGGGTCTCAATGTTTTTAAGAGACTGGTAGCTGACGATCATTTTATCGGTTGTATAGATTTTAACATAATCTCCCAGCGCTTCGATATACAATATTTCAGCGAGGTTGACCTTGTATGTTTTTTTGCTTGATTTGATAAAAATAAAGGTATCCTCCTGCTTTTCAACGCTTTTGCTTTCGCTATGCCGATGCTCTCCGCCCCTCATCAGCTCCTCGGCCTTTTGAATGGCTTTGTAAAAACGATCAAACGCAAATGGTTTCATCAGGTAATCAACCACATCAAGTTCATAACCCTGGATGGCAAATTCGGCATAGGCGGTGGTAACAATGACCAATGGCGGATGTTTCAGTGTCTTAAGAAAATCAATCCCGCTGAGCCTTGGCATGTTGATGTCAAGGAATAAAAGATCCACCTCCCTGTTGTGCAAAACGTCGATCGCTTCGACTGCATTGTTGCATTTCTGAATGATTTCGAGAAAAGGGACATTCTCTGCGTACCGCTCTATGACACGTTGCGCCAGCGGTTCATCATCGATGATCAAGCACCGGATATTCATTCCACGAATATAATTAAATCCACCCGATAAATGGATACCGACTCACTGATTGTCAGTTCATGTTTCCCGGGATATAGCAATTCTAGCCGCTTTTTAACGTTCGATAGCCCGAATCCTCCGTCGGGATGCTTTTGCCGGAATGGATCGGTACGGTTTTCAATGGTAAAAATCACCCGGTCTTCCTGCTCAAGATCGAAAACAATATGAATGTACGGGCTATCGCTTATCGTTCTTGCTCCGTGCTTAAATGCGTTTTCGATAAATGCGAGATAGAGCAGCGGGGCAACTTTGACATCATACTGCTCTCCTTTTACCTCAAACTGAACGTCGAGGCTTTCATCGGACCGCAACCGTTCGAGGTATACATAACTTTTAAGGAATTCCAGCTGTTTCCTGATCGGCACAAGATCATCTATCGATTCATAAATGACATAACGCATCAGGTCCGAAAGTTTCAGGATCAGTTCGGGAGCCTTATCTGACTTGTCGAGGCTCAATGCATAAAGGCTGTTCAGGATATTAAAGAAAAAATGAGGATTTACCTGTGCTTTGAGCGCCCTCAGTTCCGCTTCTATTTTTTGTTTTTCCACCTCCTTTATCCGTAGTTCAACATCCTGCAAGGCAATTGAATCGCGCATGAACTTCAGCAGTGTTGATACCAGCAAAAACAACAGTACCAGGATGAGTTCGGCAACGATCTCTGAAAATAAATTTTTGGGTTGTTTACCTCCCTCAAAAAAGTAGGAAAAATAATAATTCAAAAAAATGAAAAGAAAGATGTTCGCGATTTCCAGGATCGTAAATACCAGGAATTTGCGTTTATTAAAGTATGCGGGGATCAGCCAGAGCAGATTGATATACACCGAAATGGCCAGCAGCAGGACAGTGATTAAAATGTTCACCGCCATGTGCAAATCGATACTGTAAAAATTAAAATCGCCCCTGGTATAAATGAGCACCACCGTAAAGAGAATGATGCTGAATAACCAGAAAAGTCCCTGCTCAAAAATAAACCCTTTTTTGAACTTTCTGTAGAATCTGATTAATGCCATGACGTTCATTTTTATACAAAAATGAACATTGATTTCGGGAATGTCAATTTTTTTTGATGTTCCCCCCGAAAAACAAGATGAAACGCTTTGTTTCATCCAGCATCACCTCACCCTCTTCTGTTGGAGAGGGAATTCCCCTTCTCCTTTGAGGGGAAGGTGCCACGGGATGAGGTAGATTACGAATCCGGAAAGCACAGGCCATTTAACCGTTAAAAGCAACGGATCGTCGAGAAATTCAACGGTTCGTCTAAAAAACCTTCCTGTTGCTAAAATTGTCCTTATCATTGCAAACTGTTTTTAACCTCCTGCAAATGAAGAATAAAAGCAAAATATCAACTTAATTTTTAACTACTCCTTCTTATGAAAACTGGTTTAAGAAATTTGAAATTCGGAATGATCGTTGTGTTTCTTTTTAGTGTATGCGGGTCATTGGTCAAGGCAGGGAATCCGCCTGATGAAGGAATGTGGCTTCCAATACTGCTTGAACGGTTGAATTATGTCGACATGCAAAAGATGGGTCTTCACCTTACTGCGGATGAACTTTACAGCATCAATCACAACAGCCTGAAAGACGCCATCGTGGGGCTTTCCAACGGAGGCGGTGGAGGTGGTTTCTTCTGTACTGCCGAGGTGGTTTCCGACCAGGGGCTGCTATTCACCAACCACCACTGCGGTTTCGCGGCGGTTCAGCAGCAAAGTTCCACGGAACATGATTACCTGACCAACGGGTTCTGGGCAAAATCATTTGCAGAAGAGTTGCCAAACGAAGGCATGTGCGCCTCCTTTTTGCAGCGGATCGAGAATGTTACCGACTCCATCATTCCGCTGCTCTCCGACACCATGAAGGAGGCAGGCAGAAACAAACTGGTGCAGAAAATTTCATCCAGAATAAGGAAAAGAGTCGAGGAAGACGGCAAATACGACGCTTCTGTCAAAGCTTTTTACGGGGGCAATGAATATTATCTTTTTGTTTTTAAAACATACAAAGATGTCAGGCTGGCAGGAGCACCTCCTTCCTCCATCGGGAATTTCGGAGGCGATACCGACAACTGGATGTGGCCGCGGCATACCGGTGATTTTACCGTGTTTCGTGTTTATTCCGATGCCAGCGGAAATCCGGCTAAGTACTCTGAAAAAAATATCCCGTTGAAACCCGCCTACCATCTGCCGATCAGCCTCAGGGGAATCAAGAAAAATGATTTTGCCATGATCTGGGGATACCCGGGAACAACAACCCGCTACCTTACATCATACGGCATTGATTATAATGTAAATATCTATTATCCAACCCTGATCAAGCTGTATGGGAAAGACCTTGAAATCATGAAGGAAAGGATGGACCAGGACCACGCGGTAAAAATAGCCTATGCCGCAAAATTCCAGCGCCTGGCAAATCCCTGGAAAAATTATCAGGGCCAAACAAAGATGCTTGCCCGGAATAAAGTGGCAGACAAGAAAATAGTCATTGAACAGGATTTCAGGACCTGGTATGGCAAAGATCCCGTTTTACAGAAAAAATACGGAAAAGTGCTCGACAATTTTCAGCAAAACTATGCCGACTTGAAAACAACGGCTGTGCCATACCTTTATTCCCGGATTGCAGGATCGGGTCTTGATGTTGTTAAAATGTCGAAACTGTTTATCAGCCTGCAAACGGCTCTTGAGAAGAAGAACAAGGCCGCGGTAGTGCTGTCTCAAAATGAGTTACGGGACAATGTTGCCAAACATTTTAAAGACATCGACCTGGCCATTGAAAAGAAAAAACTTGCGGAAATGCTCCGCTTGTATTCAACCGATGCGAACATGATTGCATTGCCTTCCGTTTTTACTACAATAGCCAGGGATTATAACAACGATTTTAATGCTTATGCCGATGCCGTTTATAAATCCTCTGTTTTAGCCACTCCTGAGAACGCCTATAAATTCACTGATAAGCCGAGTCTGAAAACGCTTAACAAGGACCTGGGATGGCAACTTTCAAAATCGATGGGAGAGGCGATGGACAAAAACGAAGCTGCCTACCGGCCGGCTGTCGGAAGAATCAGCGAGTCAAGCCGCCTGTTTGTAGGCGGCTTGCGGGAGATGAACCCGGACCTTGTGAAATATCCCGATGCAAATTCCTCGATGCGCATGACCTACGGCAGTGTTCTTGATTACTATCCCGCTGATGCCATTCACTACGATTATATTACCAAACTGGATGGCGTGATGCAAAAGGAAGACTCCACCAACAATGAATTTATCGTAGATAAAAAGCTGAAAGCGCTTTACAAAGCAAAAGACTATGGCCGGTACGGAGAGAACGGAGAAATGGTGGTATGTTTCCTGACCACGAACGACATCACCGGAGGCAACTCGGGAAGCCCGGTCATCAATGGCGATGGCCAGCTGATCGGCCTTGCTTTCGACGGCAACTGGGAAGCCATGAGCAGCGACATCATGTTCGAACCCGATGTACAGCGCAGCATCAACGTTGATATCCGTTATGTGCTCTTCATCATTGATAAATTTGCCGGCGCCACCAACCTGATCAACGAAATGACCGTGCTGAAATAACGGCTGTATTGTCTTTATTTAATCGGGTCCTGCTTTGCCTTTTCTGAAACCACCATGTAAATCGCGGCAAAGGCAAGGCTGATCCAGATGGAGGCAGGGAAAATGCCGACGAAGAAGCATATGAATCCTCCAATGGCAACGAAAATGCTTGTAATGCCCATCAGGAAAATGGTTCCGGCATGGCCATTGGTCATATTCCAGCTTTTTTTTACGGCATCGACGGCTTCCATTTTTTCATCCATGACCAGGTAGGGCACAAAGGAAAGTTTGCATGCAAAAATTATCCCCGGGATGATCAGCATGATGAAACCGGCCCCGACAATTAAAAAAACAAGGAGATTGGCCAACAGGATATTCCCAAAGGATTGATAGGCGAAGAATATGTCCTGCACACGAAATGATTCTCCCCTGACTGCCTTCAGAAATACCCAGGAAGTGCCATAACCGACCGGCATCAAAACCAGGACGCCATAGATAAAATTAAAAAATCCCGTGGTATAAGTACTGGCGTAATGCATGTTGAAAAACACGCTTGTAAATCCCATGGGTATTGAGAGCAGTATCTGGACAAACAATACCAGTAAAAGCTCAGGGAAGTGTTTTTTAAGAATTTCCCAGCTGTGGCCGAACACGCCGGAGACGGTGGCTTCCGGAAGCTGATTTTGATCGGACATTGATTCTTTTTGAATGGTTTCCATGTTTTTTTTGATTTTAAAGTTAAACTGTTTCACGCAGATACTCGCGGATTTATTCGCAGATTCTCGCAGATCATTGATTTGCAAATGAATTCATCCGCGAAAATCTGCATTTTATTAGCGCAAACCTGCCTGAACTTTTTCCGGCCCGGCTTTCCCCGGTGGCGGGAAGTATATTATTAAAACTTCTGCCTGAACAACATCTTATTATCCGGATCGCCTGCCACATCATACAGATAATACACCCAACTGTTGTAAATCCTAATTTTCTGCGGATACAAATGAAACAATGATGCTTTTTTTTTCAATATCCCGCTGTCAATATTAATTTCATAAACATGGTAGATCCCGTTTTGTATAAACCCGGTATAAACCTTGCCCGTAACTTCATCATTGATAACATCATTGGTCCACCTGCCTTCGTTGACTTGATCTGTTTTCAGTGCAAGTTTATAGGAAAAATTACCCGCGATGTCATAAAACTCCATCAGTTTCTCCGGGGTGTTAAAAATGCAGGTATAGTCTCCAATAATGTATAAGGATGTCTTGATAGGCCGGTAGAGGATTTTATGAACATAATTCCAGGTGACAAATTCTTCCCTGGAATCAGGGATACGGCTACCAAGCAATTGTGCATCCTCCCCGTTTCGCCTGAGCATTTTCATCTTTTTCTCATCCACGATCATTGTAATGGAATTTTTAAGCAGGGTTTTCCTGTTCACGCCAAAATATTCAACGCCCAGCCCGTGATTCATGATGTTTTGAAAAAATAAAACATCCGTCGAGGCAGCCACGCAGTTTTTCAGCACATCATCGAATTTTTTCAGGTTGACCGGATGAATCAGGTGCAGCTGCCTGCCCTGAAGAAACACCTGGAATCCGGAATCATGGCTCAGCACGTGCATGGTGCCGAGACAATCTTTAAACAAACCGGTTGGCCTGAAATAGAAGGGTATGGAGGTTGCCACCGTGTCTCCCCCGGGATTTTTACAAATCAGTGATGCTTTTGACAGGTACTGCCTGTAAATCAGCAGGTAAACCAGGTTGCTGTCAATTTCATAATCAAGAACCGCATAATGTTCATCTTTAAAAAAAGCTTCATTTACACTGGCTTTGATCTCGACCTCCTCCAGCTCGGTTGCTTTTTTGTTCAGATACAAGGTGAGTGAAAAAGAGGTGCCGTCAAGCAGAATGGTCTTTGTTTCATAGCCAATATAACTCACGGTCAGGGTGACGGGCAGGCTGTCGGTGAAAAATGAAAATGCTCCTGTTTTGTCGGAAACAGTTCCTGTTCGTGATCCAACAACAGAGAGGTTTACATTGGGAATGCCGGTTTTGGTTCCCTGCACAAACACCTTCCCGTAAAAATAATTGTATTGCTTCTGGGCCATGGAGGTACCGGCCGGATAAAATACCGGGAAAAGTAATATCAAGAACCACAGGCGCAGCGGCAAATTCAGGATTTTCACTCCCTTTATCCCTTCAATTATTATCATTTCCTTTTCCAAATTTACAAAAAAGTCGGACCATGTCAACAACGTTTTCCTTCAGCAATTGTATTAATCAACCACAACAGGCACAATCGGTCACATTAGAAAGGCCCAGTGGGTCGATTTTGGAAATCTGGGTTAGGATAATATCATTCGTGATTTTTACTGTTTTTCTTAAGGTGATCTCTGGTGTCGATTGTATTGAAAAAGGCAAGGACACGTAATCTCCCAACGTTATCGGCAGAAAGATGCGCATGACCGGACAAACAACCTGCATGGTCGATTAGTCGTCAATTCATTTGGTTTTGAACAACATCTGTTGTTATTTTGTATTTGAATTTCAACGGCGTGAGATGAAAAAATCGTATAAAATCCTGATCCACATCGCCTTTTGGATTTACATGTTCAACCAGATTCTGCTTGCCATTGCCACGATGTCGGGAAAAGGTTACGATCCTTTTGAAGAAGTGACCATTTATCCGGTTACCAGTTTAATCACTTTTTATAGTTTCTATTTCACATACGGGTTGTTCTTCACAAAGAAAAACAAACTTTTCCCGATCCTGATGCTGGTTGCGGCCATTGCCATCCTCATTCCATTGCGTGTGGGCCTTGAATACCTTTTCTGGAAATATATCGGGTACACCCATATTAAATCGCGCGAGCCACTGGAAATAGGAAGCAGCTGGTGGTTTAATTCCATACGGCTCGTGACCATCTATGGTATTTATGCCCTGCTCATCCAGTTGGCCATTGGTTGGTTTGACACGCAGAAACTGAGGACTGAGCTGATGCTTGAAAAACAATCAGGGGAGCTGGCGTTGCTCCGCTCGCAGATCAATCCGCATTTTCTGTTTAACACCCTGAACAATATCTATTCCCTGGTTTATAAAAAGTCGGAAGATGCTCCCGAGGCGGTGATGAAAATGTCGTCGATCATGCGTTACATGCTTTATGATGCAACCACGGATCATGTTTTGCTCGAAAAGGAAATTGAATACCTTAAAAGTTTCATCGAACTTGAAAAACTCCGTATCCGGCATAAGGATTTTGTGGAACTGAATATTTCAGGCAATGTGGAGGGGAGAACCATTGCACCCATGTTGCTCATTCCTTTTGTCGAAAACGCATTCAAACACGGAAGCAGAAATGTGACAAGCCCGGGAATACGTGTCGACTTATCGATCGGCTCACAGGAAATCCGGTTTGAGGTCAGCAATCATCTGCGCAAAAATCCAACCGCTGCCAAAGACCAATTGGGCGGGATCGGGCTGAACAACATCCGTCGGCGTCTCAACCTGCTTTATCCCGGCAAACATCAGCTTGAAATCAACACAAACGAAGACCTGTATAACGTTCAATTAATTCTTTGGATATGAATATCAACTGCATTGCAATTGATGATGAGCCCCTGGCGCTCGACATCATAAAAGATTACTGTTCAAAGGTGGCTTTCCTGAACCTCCAGAAAACATTTGACAATGCCATTGAATCCATCGAGTACATCCGGTCAAATAAAGTCGATTTGATCTTCCTGGATATTCAGATGGAGGAGCTTACCGGCATCCAGTTGCTCAATGCGCTGAAAAACAAGCCTTATGTGATTTTCACCACCGCCTATGAGCGATATGCTATCCAGGGCTTTGAACTCGACGTAGTGGATTATATGCTCAAGCCGATCTCCTTCGAACGGTTTATCAAAGGGGTGAACAAGGTATGCGAACGCATGCAGCTTGATTTTGGCGGTGCCAAACCGGAAAATGACAAAGCCAAGCCGGCGGAGGCCTCCTTTTTCTTTGTGAAAACCGAAACCCGGATGGAACGCATTGAGAACCACGATGTGCTTTATGTGGAGGGCATGGGAGATTACTGGAGGATCGTTACAAAAACACGGAGGATCATGACCCTCATGAACGCCCGGAAACTGGAAGAGGTCCTGCATGAACCCCAGTTCTGCCGGGTCCATAAATCATTTTTTATCGCCCTGGATAAAATCGAATCCATCGAGCGAAACCGGATCAAAATCGGTGATCAGTATATCCCTGTCAGTGAAACGTATCACAAAGCTTTTTTTGACCTGGTGGAGCGGAAAAAGCTGGCGTGAAAACGTGATGCGTTTCACGTTCTATAGTTTATTGCGTGGCTTTCATCAACTCTTTTACTGTATTGGGCAAGGCAACTATTTCCTTTGTTTTTGCATCAACCAAGACCATGACCGGGGTGGCCAGAACGAAATAATCACCTGCGACTTTGCTGCGAACGCCCTCCTCGGCCCGCATATGCCGCCATCCTGCCAGCCCTTTGATTTTCTTATCCCAGGCTTGTATTTCCGTTTCGGTTTCATCCAGGCTGATGGCAACAACGGAGATCTTCTTTTGTATTTCGGGTCCTTGCTGCCAGGGATACAAATTATCTACCGTTTCTACACAATGACTGCAACCTGCCGACCAGAAAAGCAGAAGAATGTACTGGCAAGGCGTTTCGAATTTGGTCAATTCAAACAGGCTGCCTGCCGGTTCTTTCAATGAAATATCCGGCGCTTTGCTTCCGGCTACAAGGGTTTCCATCCCTTTCAGCCTGCGTTCAATCTCCTGTCTTTTGGAAGTAGGGCAGTTCGGGTCATTCGTATAGGGTTCCAGGATGGTCATCCCGGCGGTAATGCCGTTCGACTCGTAGCCACGGTAGAAATAATCCACCATCCATCCATAAACCAGCGGATGGCCTTTTTTAGCCTTCTCAATAGCTGTTAATCCCGCCAGCGGGAATAACGAATCGCGCAATGCGGTGGTGGTTGAAAGCTGTCCATAAAGGTTGACATAATTATCCATCCATTTGTTCAGTTCAGCCGTTTTTATCAACAGCGGATCCTTGAAATCCATGCCATCAAAATAGTGGTTGATCAGGCTGTGAATCCGGTCTGTCTCCGTTCCCTTCAGCGATATTTCCGGCACATACTGGAAATGATACAGGTTGCTCACGAAGAGCGCTTTATCCTGCCGGGCGCGGGCTTCCAGCCATTGATTGTAGGATTGCCGCCGCTGCTCGTATTCCCTGATCCCCTGCTGGTAAAATTTTGATTCCGTATCATCATAATTCATTAAAAAATTCTGCAACAGGCCTAGTTTTTCCTTTTGCTTGCCATTTTCCTTTGAAAACTGCACAAAAGTTGCATTTTCCAGTTCCCCCGGCTGGAAACGGGTGCTGTCGCCATTGTTGCAATAGGTGGGGCTTACCCAGAGTTCCAGGTCCTGTTCATAGGCGAAGATGTTCTTTTCAGATGGATAAGGTGTGCTCGACTCCTTTTCCTTGTAATCAAACCGCAGGACAAACTCACCGGGAAGTTTGTCTTTGGGAACAGAAATTTTGGTTGTTTCGCCATTCCTGATGCCTGTCACCTCCACAATGGGCTTGAATGTTTTAGAAACCGACAGCGCCAGAAGGCTTATTTTGCTTTCGTAAACGCCACGGAGATGGATAGTGATGGCAACATCCCTCGCTTGTGCAGCGCTGTGCAACGTGAAGGCCAGCATTTGAAACACAAAGATGGCAATGATCCCGGCGATGGTCCGTACAACTGTTCTGCTTTTTCGGTGAAGGGTGGCCATGGTCTCCTTTTTTTTTACAAATATACAATCAGAAACCAATCCAAAAACTATTTTACCGGCAACATCTGTCTACCGGAAAAATATTGCTCCGGTTGGAGGGTCATTGCCTGCGTTTCAGCCTGAATTCTACCGAAAATGGCATTGTTATAGAATTCTGGCAGTTAAAGACCCCTTTGGTGTTTTCGTAAACCGTACCCTGAATGGTTCCTTCTATCAATTGCCCTGGATTGCCCCACCTGGAAATAACCAGGGTGTTGACAGCACTGGTTCTTTCTGATTCCTCACAATTGTCGTTTACCTTATGACGCGTATAGTTGCCGGAATTTTCGTACGAGTTGTAGCCGGGGGTGGACCATGCCAGTGCAGCTCCCGTACCGGTTCTTATAGCGATGACGATGGCTTTGTTCTCTGCCGGAAATTTTCCAAAACTGTAGGTACCGGTACTGGTCACATCGGGATTGATATAGGAAAAACTGTAGCCAAATGATTTTGCAGGATCTAAAAGAAAAGAAGATTGAGAAGCAACAGAGAACACCTGGTTGCTTGTATCCCAGGTTGCAACGGCAAACCGTGTGTCGCCTTCGGGGAAAACTTTGCTGGCAAGCGCAGGATTTAACAAATCGTAACTGAAGTACGTTACACCTCCCACGATCAGTTTAAAGAAAGCAGTATCGCTGCCTCCACCGCCGCCACCGGTGGTGAATTGTTTCTCATTGCCATAGTTTACCCCTTTGCAGTTAATTGCAAAGGCTCTCACATAATACGTTGTGCTGGGAGTTAGCGAACCGACCGGCACGGTGAAAACCTGGGTTTCCGTGAACGGGTCTTCAGGGTAGAAAGTTCCGCTGATTGAGGGGTTGTGGGCGGTACCGATGGCCACACCACGTACACTTACCGGGCAGGAACCGCCATCCGTGACGGTGCCGCCCAATTGTGCTGATACACTGGTTACCAAAGTCGGATCAGCCGTAGTAAGTGAGGCGGTACCGGCAACGGGTTTGTCCACGGGGGTGGTATCCTTCTTGCAACTGGCAACGATAAACATCGTGGATAGAAAAAGAAATATGGTGATTTTTTTCATTGGCTTATTTTTAAGATTTGTTGTTAAAATGAAATGGCAGGGAGGCCCCCTCCAAGGGGAGGGTTCATTGTTTTATTTTTTACTCTCTAATTTTTCAATCCGGGCCAGTAATTGCTCAACCGTTTTGTTCAGCGCCTCATTTGATTGTTTCAAAGTTTCAATCATCTGCTGCTGCTCCTGCATTCCCTTTACCAGAGGCACTACAAACTCGGCATACCGCAGCCCGTAATAATCCTTATCATTTTTAGGTGCATCCACCCCGTCGAAATTAAAGCCGATCTTTTGAGCAGCCGCTTCCACCTCCTGCGCAATAAAACCGGTGCTGACCTGGCTGTATTTTTCACCGGTGGAAAATTTCATGGAAGGATCCTTCTCTTTGAGCTTTGCATGACTTTTGGTCACCCCTGTAAAATCATTGACTTTTTCACGGTTCAACTGGTAGGTTACCGGCCGCAACTGGTTGATAAAGCTTAATCCTGGTACGTCTTCCTTCACATTCTCCTTGAACCTGCCATCAGAAATATGGGTCCAGTCAGCATATCCGCCGATGGAGTTTACATAAATATTGCCCAATCTTACCTGGTCGGTGGCGGTAGGTGTTGCATCGGTGCCCAGGCAGGTCGTGTTATCATATGAAGTTGCAGCATTTCCTGAATTTTCCCCGACAGCTGTATTATATGAACCTGAAATATTTCCCCACAGCGAACCGGAACCAACCGCCGTATTCTGGAATCCTTCTTTATTCCTCGTGAGTGCATTGTATCCATAAGCCGCATTGTTGCTGCCCAAAGTATTTTGCGAAAGTGACTGTGATCCATTGGCAGTATTGTAATTTCCTTCTGAATTTTCCCAAAGTGCATACCAACCCGTACCGGTATTCTCGCTTCCTATGGTGTTATATAATAAACAAGATTCTCCTATTGCGGTATTATCATTCCCTGTTGAATTTATGCCCAATGCATTACTGCCTAATGCTGTGTTGGCGATTCCCTCGGTGTTGGCGTACAAAGCTTCAAAACCAACTGCTGTATTCCAATATCCAATGTTGTTTTTATATAATGTCTCGAAACCAATGGCAGTGTTTTCTGTGCCGGTTGTGTTCGAGTATAATGATTTTGAACCAATGGCCGTGTTGTGCATGCCGTTTGTGTTCGAGTATAATGATTTTGAGCCGATGGCAGTGTTACCAATAGCTGGCCAGGGATAATCACCGCCAATTCCATTGTTAAACAAAGCGGAATCACCAATGGCGACTAGGTTGGAGAGCGTGGTATTTAATTTTAACGCATTAATTCCGATTGCTACATTTGAATATCCTGAAATATTGGCATGAAGCGCCTGGAATCCGACTGCGGTGTTGTTTTTTCCTGTGGTATTGGAAAAAAGTGCGAAGACCCCGCTGGCAGTATTTCTGGATCCGGCATTATTTGCATAAAGAGACTGGAACCCGAATGCCGTATTATAGAGTCCTGAACTGTTGGATTTCAGGGATTGGTAACCCAGGGATGTAATGCCCTTTAACTCTTCAATTCTGCCCGACACCTGGTTATTTACCCTGAAAGAAAGCGGGACATTATCGGTGGTCCCGATAAAATTCAAACCGTCAGAAGTGCCGTTGTTCCCTGCCAGGTTCCAGGTGCTGCTGCTGCCATTTGTCCAGGAAGCCTTTCCGGCGGCATCCGATGTGAGTACCTTGCCGGCACCCTGGGTGCCATCCACCACGCTGAAAGTTCCATGTATGTCTAAACTCGCCGCCGGATTATCCGTTCCAATACCCACCGCCTGGTTGCTTCCATTGATAAATAAAAGATTATGGCCCTGGGCGCCCAATGAAAGTACATTGTAACCCCCTGGTTGTCCTGTTTGCATAATGCCAACTGCGCCAGCACCACTACCTGCCAGGGCCACGCCCATTTTAAGCCTGTACTGGCTGTTTCCAAGCCGGAAATCTCCGTCTCCATTGATTACATCCCAATTATTCCCGCCGGTAATATCAAATACTGTTGCGGGAGCGGAAGTGCCAATGCCGACATTGCCCCCGCTGAAATATAAACCGGATCCGCTGGATAACCACTGGCTGCTCATCATTACCCAATTCGGGGCGCCAGGCGTTCCATGGTTGGAATAATACTGGTTGTTGTCCGTGCAGAAAATCAATAACCCGGTCGCCGGGCGGACGATTGCATCACGCCCCGTTGCATTCATCCGGGGAACAAGCATCCCTTTTGAAGATGATTTCACGTCAAGCATGGCCGAACTGTCGGGAGCGGTGCCGTCGGTGTTTACGGCTACCTGCGAAAACAACACCCTGCTGCTGAACAGGAATATAACGATGATATAAATTGCTTTTTTCATAACTTATTTGTTTTGATTGGATTATTACTATTCAATGTTTGCTCAGTTTTTAATGATCTTTACGACCTCCGACCGTTCTCCCGACTGCACATGAACCAGGTACATGCCGGCTGGCCTGCCTGAAAGTGAGAACTGCATTTTGGATTCGCCGTCCGATGTTTTTTTCAGGAGCTGGCTTCCCTGCATGCTGTAAACGGTTACACTGGCACCCGCGTTTGCATCAGGTCCCAACAACTCAACATTGACGATATCCGTGGTGGGGTTCGGGTACACTTTAATAAACTGGTTCTTACCCGTTGTTTCGATCCCAACGGCATCCTCCTTTTGAATGCTGCCGGCAACCAATGAATTGAAGGAGGCGCCACAGTAGGTTCCGTTGGTGGTGATGTATCCGTGAAGATAACCGCCGTTGTTGACCTTTGACCCGGCAAGCATCCGTATTTCACTGCCGGCCACGAGGGTTGCATTTCCTCCATTTTCAACCACGAACGTGGTTCCGTTTCCGGCCACGGTAAGTATTTGCGTGGCATCATAACAGGTCGACACCCCGTTTGGAAGGATGATGTTCGCCAGTTCCTGGTTTGCAGGCGGCGTGGTGCTTTTCACCCCGGTAAACGAGCTGAACGAACCAATTCCCTGTGCCGTTAACTGGTGGGTTGCCGTATTGGCCAGGGCGTAGGTGGTCCATGGCAACGGGTTTACCCTGGTGCATGACAGTATGTTTTCATTCCCGGCCACATCCGCGGCAACATACTGAAATGCTGCATTGCAGGCGAAGCTGGTGATCCCCGACTGGGTGATCGTCCAGTAGCGGTTCAGGTAATTGCCGGTGATGTTCGGATCGGGATACGGGGTGTTTTTCAGGCTCACTCCGGCATAATTGCCCGATCCGAAGGTGCCGCCGGTAAAGGCCAGGGTAACCGGCGAATATTCAGGGGTGCCCGTATCATCTCCAACAGGATAGCTGAAAGTTCCCGTGAATCCTGACGGAAATTCTTTTCGAAGTTCGCCGGAACCGGTCGCGATAACCATGGCGCCGGCCGATGGGGTGCCCGAAATGGCACCAGATGGACCCAGAAGCAAATTGCTGGCGCCAAGGGTGATCTTGCCGCTGGTTAAGGCAAGAATGCCATTTACAGCGGTATTCCCGCCAAGGACAATCCCTGAGGCATTGTTTGCAGTGAGGTTTTGAATGATGTTCTGCCCGCTGATGGTTTGACTGGCTGTTCCCGAAAATTCAGCTGTTCCATATCCGATAGCATTTGGCGATGCATTTTCGTTGGTGAGTCCCATGTTCAGGATCAGTGTTCCTGCGTTGTCGAGGATTGCCCCTGTTTTTACGACCAGGTTTTGCGACGAAACAACCGTTGTTCCCGCCGTTACTTTAAAGGTGGTTCCGCTGGTGATCACGTTTTCGGCCATGGCGGGGGTTTGCCCCGTCAGAAAGAAGGAAAGCGCTGCGAAAATCGCTGGTATTATAAGGCTGATGTTGGTTTTCATATAATTATGGTTAATGGTTAAGGTTGCATTTTATTTGGTTTAATATCTGGTTTATCAAGTCCCTCCCTTTGGCGGGAGAATTTCAGGGTGGTTAATGGGATTCAGGATGCGGGCCTTTCAATCCCGAACACAGCGAACGGAAAAACCGGACATCTTGTCATAATTGGGTCTGCCTAAACTTGCGCCTCCACACTGGAGGTACCTGTACCATGCGTCGGACGTGGCGGACTCAGACGACGACCAGATGTAGGCGAAGGCGGAAAGATTGTAGAAATTGCCATCGTTGTCTCTGAGTCCGCCCGGAAGAGCAGTAAGCCCACATCGGTTGGTAGCGCCGGCATTTGGAGAAGACCAATGTGTCGTACCGGTTTCTTTCATCTTCCCTCCGGCGACACTTTCTCCGCCAAGGTAGGTTGCAAGGGTAGTCCATTCTGCATCACTTGGCAAATGCCATCCTGCGGGACAAATCCCCTGTACATTCCCTGTAGGTAGGGGGTTCCACGAAGTAGTGTTGGTCGCGCCGTTGAGGTATTGAACCATCTCCGCCCACTGGTATAAGCCGCCATACACATCACAGTTGGCTGAATTGTTATCATAGCAATATTTTTCGATCACCGCGTTGTTGGTCTGATCCTGGCTGCCCAGGATGGCGATGCCGATGTTCAGGTTTTCGGTCATCCAGCATTGCATCCCGATGACCACGGAGTTGTAGGTCTTTCCGCCATAGGTGACCGTGCCGCAATTCTTGCCGTCGAGGGTGGAGGCGGTTTCCCATGAGTCGCCATTGAACCAGCAGATGGCGTGGATGGTGGTATTGTAAACCATCAATCCTGCAGCAGGAGCGGTGATGCCATTCATCTGCGTGGCGGTCATCCGGGGCGGCAGAATCCCCTTGCTGGTAGATTTCACATCCAGCATCGCCGAATTATCCGGCGTGCTGTTGTCGGTATTGATGCCAACCTGCGCAAGCAGTGTGCAGGTAAAGAGCAGGAAACCAGTAAGAAAAGATATTTTTTTCATAATGCGTATGTAAAGTTGTTTGACAGGTCAATTAATTCTTCAGGCACCGCGCAGCAAAGCCGTCACTCTTGTAATAACCTCCACGGTAAAGGGTTTCATTGCTGGTGTTGAGGTTCCGGTACCATGCCTGGATGGAATTAGTCTCAGAAGCGGCCCAGAAGTCACCATAGATCGCCTGGAAGATAAAGCTTCCGCTCACATCGCGGTCGCCCCCGGGCAGGCCCGTAAACCCGCTTGCATTGGTGGCGCCTGTATTCGGAGCGGCCCAATGCACGGTGCCCGTCTCCTTCATTTTTCCTCCTGCAACGCTTGCCCCGCCAAGATAGGTTGCCAGGCTGTTCCATTCTGCATCCGACGGCAAATGCCATCCTTCGGGACAAATACCCTGCACATTCCCCGTGGGCACCGGTTCCCATTTAGTGGTATTGGTTGCACCATTCAGGTATTGAACCACTTCGCCCCATTGGTACAAGCCGCCATATACATCGCAGTTGGCCGGAATGTTATTGTAGCAATACTTTTCGATGATGTTGTTGTTGGCCTGATCCTGGCTTCCCAGGACGGCCGTTCCGATGTTCAGGTTTTCATTCATCCAGCATTGCATCCCGATGATCACCGAGTTGTAGGTCTTTCCTCCATAAACAACAGAACCGCAGTTCTGCCCGTCATGGCTGATCCAATTGTACCATGAAGTGCCATTGAACCAGCAAATGGTGTTCAGTGTTGTATTGTAAATCGTCAACCCTTCAGGTGGCGATGAAATGCCGTACATCTGGGTGGTGGTCATCCGGGGAGGTAGCAGACCTCTGCTCGTTGATTTTACATCCAGCATCGCTGAATTATCCGGTGCGCTGTTGTCGGTATTGATGCCCACCTGGGCTAACAATGTGCTGCCTGTCAGCAGAAGGAGAAGGATGGGTAAGATTATTTTTTTCATGGTCAACTTTTATGATGATGATTGCTGGTGATTTTCCAGGCCCCTTCAATCTTTGCAGCATCGGGCAGAGTACCCATTGGTCTCATTGATGCCGCTCCGGTTTACCTCGGCTTTGTTATAGGTCATATCGTGGTGCCAGCCTTTCCCTGCCGAACTCTCTGAAGCCGACCAGAAAAAAGCGAAATTTGTGCTGTTGAAGAAACTGCCACCACTTAACCTGCCACCTGGCAGGGCGGTGAAACCACTGCGGTTGGTTGCACCGGTATTGGGAGTTGTCCAATGACTGATATCCGTTTCTTTAAGCTTTCCGCCTGCAGTTGTACCAAGCGATCCTGAATTGCCACAATTTACAGTGGCATCCAGATAGGTTTCCATCTGACAAAATTCCGCATCCGAAGGCACATGCCAGCCGGCCGGGCATATTCCCTGGATGCCAGCGGGATTGGATTTGCCGGGTGGGGTGTAGTTCATCAGTTCATTCCACTGGTACAATCCACCGTAAACCTCACAGTTCGCCGGGTCGTTGTTGTAGCAATATTTTTCCACAATTCCGTTGTCTGCCTGGTCCTGGCTTCCGTTGATCATGGTGCCGATGTTCAGGTTTTCGGCCATCCAGCATTGAAGTCCGATGATCACCGTGTGATAGGTCTGTCCTCCATACGAAATCATACCGCATCCCTGCCTGGCCTGGTGGGTCACGATATCCCATGAAGTTCCGTTAAAACAGCATATAATATTCAGGGAGGTGTTATACACCAACAATCCCGCGGCAGGGTTTGAAATGGCAAGCATCTGTGAAGTGGTCATCCGGGGCGTAAGCAACACCTTGCCTGATGACTTCACATCGAGCATCGCCGAACCGTCCGGCGGACTGCCATCGTTATTTATAGCTACCTGCGAAAACAACAGGCTGCTACTGAACAGAAACAGAACTATAAATGGAGTTATCATTTTCATGGTTCAATGGTTTTTAATTTGATTATCCTGGCGGATTTGCAACGTCCATTCAATTCTTCAGGCACCGCACCGACTGCCCAACAATCTTTTCGAGGCCTCCCGCACCCACCATCTGAGTGATGTTTTGCATGGATCGGACCCATGCGAAAGTCCCACTGTTGTAACTGTACTGCGACGAAGACACGAAACCGGTATAGCTGGCGAGATCGTAGAAACCGTCAGTTAAATAGCGTTCCCCTCCTGGAAGAGCAGTGAACCCGCTCGTGTTGGTGGCTCCGGTATTTGGTGAGAGCCAATGACTTGTTCCTGCTTCTTTCATCTTCCCTCCGGCAACACTTTCTCCGCCAAGAGAGGTTGTAAGCGCAGTCCATTCAGCATCGGCCGGCAAATGCCATCCCGGCGGGCAAATTCCCTGCACATCACCCGTTGGCAAAGGGTTCCAGGAGGCTTGGTTGGTGGCGCCGTTCAGGTATTGTACCACTTCAGCCCATTGGTACATGCCGCCATATACATCACAGTTGGCCGGAATGTTATCATAGCAATATTTTTCGACGACTGCGTTGTTTGCCTGTTCCTGGCTACCGTTGATCATGGTGCCGATGTTCAGGTTTTCTGCCATCCAGCATTGTGTTCCGATGACCACGGTTTGATAGGTTTGCCCTCCATACGAAATCGTACCGCATCCTTGTCCGGTTCCGTTGGTCATGGCGTCCCAGGAGGTGCCGTTAAAAGAGAAGAGGATATTCAGGGTCGTGTTGAAAACAATTAGCCCCGCGGAAGGCGACGCAATGGCATTCATCTGCGAAGTGGTCATTCGCGGCGGAAGCAACCCCTTGCCTGTTGACTTCACATCGAGCATCGCCGAATTATCCGGCGCACTGTTATCATCATTTATTCCTGCCTGGGCCAACAATACGCTGCTAAAGAGCAGAAAGACCACCGTAAGTACAGATAATTTTTTCATCGTTTAACTTTAATGTTGTTTGACAGGCCAATCATTACTTCAGGCACCGCGCTGCAAAGCCGTCGCTCTTGTAATAACCTCCACGATACAAGGTCTCGTTGCTGTTGTTCAGGTTCCGGTACCATGCCTGGGTAGAATTACTCTCCGAAGCGGTCCAGAAGTCACCATAGATCGTTTGGAAGATGAAGCTTCCGCTCACATCGCGGTCGCCTGCGGGCATCCCCGTAAACCCGCTTGAGTTGGTAGCTCCGGCATTTGGAGCGGCCCAAAACCAGGTTGACTTCATCTTTCCTCCTGCAACGCTTGCCCCGCCAAGATAGGCTGCGAGGCTGCTCCATTCCGCATCATTCGCCAGATGCCATCCTGCGGGACAAATCCCCTGGACATCGCCTGTTGGCGCCGGGTTCCACGATGTGCCGTTGGTTGCGCCATTCAGATATTGGACGATTTCGGCCCATTGGTACAAGCCACCAAATATATCACAGTTGGCCGGCATGTCATCGTAGCAATATTTTTCGATGATCCCGTTGTCGGCCTGTTCCTGGGTTCCCGGGATGGCCGTGCCGATGTTCAGGTTTTCAGTCATCCAGCACTGCATCCCGATGATCACCGTGTTGTAAGTCTTTCCTCCGTAAACAACAGAACCGCAGCTTTGGCCGTCACGGGTTTCCCACATATCCCAGGCGGTGCCATTAAACAAACAGATTGAGTTCAATGATGTATTGTACACCATTGAACCTGCAACAGGTGAAGAAATGCCAATAATCTGGGCGTTGGTCATCCGGGGAGGAAGGAGGCCTTTTGTGGTTGATTTCACATCTATAAAAGCCGAAGGATCGGGCGGACTGCCATCGGTGTTGATGGCCACCTGGCTGTAGGTGCGAAAACAAGTGATCGTCATCATGAATGCGAACAATAAAAGGAGTTTATACATTTTTTTCATGTTAAAACAGTTGTATTGGTATTGGAGGGTAAAAAACACCTCAACTTATGGTTTCCGTCATTTTATAAGAAGCATTCATTGGTCAATATTTTAGTACAAAAATGCATCAATCGGGTGCGATGAACGGTCTGAGTTGCCATGAATCAACCTGTTACCTTCCAAACAGATGGTTTTTTGTTTCTGACCTCCAGGCACACCGGGATTGACCCCTGTTGTCAATCCATTTCCGCGATCCGGATTTGAAACAAGAACAATGACTGATCAGTAAAAATTACAAGCGTGTATTGCTTACAGGGAACTTGCGGCATTTATGCCTGTATCAGGAAGCAACCAGGCCCTCTTTGTCCTGCATTTATCCGGGTGTGCTCATTACCCCCAGCTGTTCCATCACCGCCACCTGGTCGGCCATCAGCCAGTGATGCACGATTTTCCCGTTTTCAATCTCATAGCTGACCACAAAAGGAAATTCGACGTTCCGGTGTGTGGGGGGAATGCCGTTAAATTCTCCTTCATGAACACCTTTGGCCCGTGCACGAACAACGACCCGGTTACCTTCAGCCGTGATCTCATCCATAAACATTTCGTACCGCGGAAACACGGTGTCAAAAAAAGCAATATGCCCGATCAGCTCTTCGTCTGTAATATATTCTTCCATCAGTTCCCGTGTTTTGTAAACACCGCTGAGGGCGTTAATATAACGGATGACGAATTCCTTGTTTTGTCTGGTTTTTTCCATGATGTTTTTTTTTAGCAAAGATACCTGCCAAATTAGGGCTTTGTTAGTCCGTATGTTGCAATCTTTTATTCATTTGTTGCAGAATTATTGGCACGACGGGAAACAGAGGGCTGTATCCCGTATTGCTTATTAATAATTTTTGCGAATGGGCTCATGCGCTGAAGACCCGACCTGAAGTCTATTTCGCTAAGGGTTAAATCTATTCTTATAATCATCGTATGAATCTTCTGAGTAACGTAAACCATAAAAGATATTTGGCAAAAAAAACACTGAAATAATAAATAGTATTGTGTTCAAATCCATGAATATCTGATGCGAAGGCACATGTACCAATGCAAAAATCAATCAGGGATTTAGATTTCTTGACATAATCCTACTTGTTCATTACGCCCAGTTGCTCCATTAACACCATTGAATCCGCAATGAGCCAATGATGCACGATTTTTTCATTTTCAATCTGGTAGCTGATTACGAGCGGAAATTCAACAGTACGGTGAGTTGGTAAGATGCCATTAAATTCACCTTCATGGCGGCCTTTCATTCGCCCGCGAACGATTACCCGGTTTCCTTCGGCCATCAATTCGTCGACCAAAATTTCGTAATTGGGAAATACCGATTCAAAAAAAAGAATGTGCCCGATGAGTTCTTCATCAGCAATATATTTCTCCAGAAGTTCCCGTGTTACCACTGCTCCGGCCATTGCGTTAAAATAACGGATGATAAACTCCTTATTTTGTCTGTATTGTTCCATCTTGTTTTTTTTAAAAAAGGAAATTGTCAGATTAAGACACCGTTAATCCGTTCGTTGCACTCTTTTATTCATTTGTTACAGATTTATTCGAACGACGTAAAACTGAGGGTGGTACGCCGTATTGCTTTTTGAAAACTTTTGTGAAATGGCTTACGGTCTGGAACCCGGTTTTAAAGGCTATTTCGCTGACTGTTAAATCTGCAGTCTCAAGCATTTCCTTCGCCTTTTGCAGACGGATCGTTTTGATATAAATGGCAGGAGCTTGCCTGACAAGGGACTTCAACCGGCGGAATAATTGCGTTCTGCTCATCGACATTGCTTTACATAAAGCATTGGAATCGAAATTTTCATTTTCCAGGTTCACTTTGATGAGGGTATTTATTTTTTGCATAAAAGCAGCTTCATGCGGGCGGCTCTTTTCAAGAGAAGCAATTAATTTTTCTGTTTGTGAAAAATGCGTATTGAACCGTTTTTGAATTTCCCTGTAAAACTGGGGAAGGTTGTAGGTTGGCATATTTTTCTGGTCCGGCTGTTTTGGCGTGAGGTCCGGCTGTTGTAAAGGAAGAACCAGGCGGTACATCGTGCCATGTGGCAATGGGTATCCGCCAAATGAATAGGTCTTATGTTCAGAAACTTCGATTACGCGCATCAAATTAATTTTGGTGTTTTCAACTTCCACCTGTAAGGTTTGATTATCGGCACCATAATATAACCTTACCATGATTTTGCTTTTTGGCGGTGCCAAATTGATAATGTTGCAAATCAGTTGAACCAGCGATTGGGAAAGCAAAAATGGCTGGTATTGCACCATTTGCTTTTTTATATCGGATGAAAAGGAGATTTGTACTTCGTTGGCCTGGGCATAGGGATGCAGGCTTTGGGCCAAACCTTTCAAAAAAGGCACAATATCGGCTATAGAAGCATAAATCATACGGGTCCTCCGGGCGAAATGCGATGATTAAAATTTGGCTAAATATATTGCAAAATATAATATAATTTGCAATATATTAAGATGTTATCTTTGGAACAGCTGGAAATATTTCCGATCAGGGCAGCCAAAAACAGGTTATATTCTGTTTATCAGGCAGATTGGCAGGCTTCTGATCAGCCAAAGGATCATGGCTGATCTGTATATTTTATGTGTGTTAATTTAATAACGTGATTTTATCGAAGAACAAGCCAATAAAAGGCAACCAAGAATGACCACCGGGGTGCGGATAAAATCAGGAAACCCAGTCATAATCCATTTGTTTACGCGCAAGATCGATGCGTTTGACCCGTATTTTAAGTTTGTCCCCAAGCTTAAACCGGTAACCATGCCGCTGCCCGATGATCTGATAATTTTCTTCATCCAAATAATAATAGTCATCTTCAAGGTCACGCAGGCGGATCATCCCTTCGCATTTGGTTCCGATGATTTCAGCAAAGATGCCCCATTTGCTCACCCCCGAAATCAGGGCGTCAAACTGCTGGCCCACCTTGTCAAGCATGTATTCGGCCTGCTTGTATTTCACCGACATCCGTTCAGCATCCACTGCACGGCGTTCCATCTCCGAGGCGTGTTCGCACATCGGTTCGTATACCTCCTTTGAAACCGATGGTGCGTTGTGCATGTAATCAAACAACAAACGGTGAACCATCAGGTCGGGATAGCGGCGGATCGGCGAGGTGAAATGCGAATAAAACTGGAATGCCAGTCCGTAATGGCCGATGTTGTTCGTCGAATAATAGGCTTTCGACATCGTGCGGATGGCAATGGTCTCAATCATCGTCTCGGTGCCGGTACCCTTGATGTCGTTGAATAGTTTATTGAAAGAGTCGGCAAGGGATTTTTTTGAACTGATTTTGATTTTATAACCCAGCCGTTCGACGAATTGAGTGAAATTTTCAAGCTTCTCCGGGTTCGGGGTATCATGAACCCTGTAAACAAATGCCTTCACTGCCTGGTTTTCTCTTTTTTTGCCGATAAATTCGGCTACTTTGCGGTTGGCCAGCAACATGAAATCTTCGATGAGTTTGTTGGCATCTTTCATCTCCCTGAGATAAATGTTTAACGGCCTTCCCTGCTCATCGAGTTTAAAACGTACCTCCTGGGTTTCAAAGTTAAAAGAACCTTTCCTGAACCGTTCATCACGCAGTTTAAAAGCAATTTTATTCAGGATGACGATCTCTGCGGCATATTCCCCTGTTCCCGATTCAATGATCGTTTGAACCTCCTCATAGGAAAAACGGCGGTTCGATTTGATGACCGTCTTTCCAAACCACTCCGAATAGATTTTCGCATTTTCATCCATCTCAAAAACCGCGGAAAAGCACAACCGCTCTTCATCCTGTTTCAGGGAACACAATCCGTTCGACAACCGTTCGGGAAGCATCGGGATGGTGCGGCCCACCATGTAAACCGATGTTCCACGCTCCACCGCTTCCTCTTCGATGGCCGATCCGGGTTTGACATAATAGGATACGTCGGCAATGTGAACCCCGATTTCCCAATGCCCGTTGTCCAGCACCTTCAGTGAAATTGCATCGTCAAAATCCTTGGCGTCTTCCGGGTCGATGGTGATGGTAAAAACCTGCCGGAAATCCTTGCGTTTGGCTATTTCCGGCTCCGGGATTGTGTCGGGGAAGGAAGCAGCTTCCTTTTCCGCTTTGGGGGAGAACGACAACGGAAAATCAATTTCTGCCAGGATCGATTGCATTTCCACCTTGTTATCGCCCGGTTTCCCGAGCACCTCCTTCACTTCGCCAAACGGGTTGGCCGACTGCTCAGGCCATTCAGTGATCACCACCACAACCTTCTGCCCGTTTTTTGCACCGTTCAGTTTTGAATTGGGGATGAAAATATCGACCGGCATGGTTGCGTTATCCGGCCTGAGAAAAGCAAAATTTTTTGAAGTCTCGATCGTGCCAACGAATTGCTTTTTATTCCGCCTGATGATCTCGGCAATCTCCCCTTCCAGCTTATGGCCTTTCCGCCTGGGGAAAATAAAAACCTTCACTTTGTCTCCGTGCAGGGCGTGATTTGTATTTGTCGCGGCAATGAAAACATCTTCCGATTTATCCTCCGGGATCACATAGGCTTTCCCGGTCTGTTTCATATCCACCGTACCGGTCAGCGATGTTTTTACCTCCTTTGCATAACGCGGGCTCTCCTGGTTGATCTGGTATTTCCCCCGTTTGCTCATGGCGAGTTCCTGGTTTTTGAACAACTGCCCGATGATCAGGCCGATCAGGTCCTTGCTTGCCCGGTCTTTGATGCCAAGCCTTGCTGCAACCTGCTTGTAATTGAAACTGCTGTACGGATTGTTCTGGAAAACATCCAGCACCGATTTTACGAAGGTGTTCTTCTCACTGCCGCTCAAACTCTTTTTCTTTGACATGGTTTTATGATTAACGTAACATTTTGATATTGATCATCCCGCACCCGTCCGCCTATCTCCCCGGAATCGCCTCCAGCAACTTTCTCGTATATTCCGACCGGGGATTCGAATACACTTCGTCCGCTTCTCCCATTTCTTCGATTTTTCCGTTTTTCATGACGATCAGGCGGTCAGACATGAATTTAACCACCGACAGGTCATGAGAAATAAAAATATAGGTCAGCCCAAAATCCTTTTTTAAATCGTTCAGCAAATTCAGCACCTGCGCCTGGATGGAAACATCAAGCGCTGAAACCGACTCATCGCAGATGATCAGCCTGGGTTCAACCGCCAGCGCACGGGCAATGCAGATCCGCTGCCGCTGCCCACCGGAAAACTCGTGCGGGTACCTGTAAAAATGATCGGGGTTCAACCCGACTTTTTCAAGGAGTTCCATTACCTTCGCTTTTCTGCCCGATTCATGATCATGCAGCCCGTGAACTTTCATCGGTTCCATGATGGACGGGCCAATGGCGATCCTGGGATTCAAGGATGAATAGGGGTCCTGGAAGATGATCTGAAGATCTTTACGCAGCTTTTTCAGTTTTGCTGCGGTCAGCTTCGTGATGTCATGGCCCTGGTACATGATTTTTCCCGCTGTGGCAGGGATGAGTTCAAGGACAACCCTTGCGAGCGTTGTTTTCCCGCTTCCCGATTCACCAACGATTCCAAGCGTTTCGCCGGGATATACCTGGAAACTTGCCTGATCAAGGGCGACAAATGATCCGAATTTCCTGCCGAGTTGTTCAACTTTCAGGATGGAATCATGGGCATAAAGCTTTTCGTGATCTGCTTTTCTTTGAAAAGGGGTGATCACTCCTTCCTGCCCGGTGTTTTCGTCCCTCATGTATTTTTCAATGGTCGGCAAGCGCTTCAGCCGTATATTGAGCGGGGGGCGGCATGCCAGCAATCCGCGTGTATAAGGATGCAGGGGGTTGTTAAAAATATCATCAACGGATCCTGCCTCTACAATGGCTCCTTTGTTCATCACCAGCACCCTGTCGGCAAAACCCGCAACGATCCCCAGGTCGTGGGTGATAAAAAGAATGCTCATTTTCCTGGAGACCTGGAGGTTTTTCAACAGTTCCAGGATGGTTTTCTGAACGGTTACATCGAGCGCCGTGGTTGGCTCATCGGCGATGAGCAGAGCCGGATTGCAGGAAATCGCCATGGCGATCATCACCCGCTGTTTCTGCCCGCCCGATAACTGATGCGGATACGCTTTGAAAACCTCTTCCGGCCTGGCCAGCATCACCTCCCCGAAGAGTTCGAGCACTTTCTTCCGTGCCTGCTTTCTGGTGAATGCAAGATGAACCCTGAGGCTTTCCATCACCTGATCCCCGCAGGTAAAAACCGGGTTTAAAGAGGTCATGGGCTCCTGGAAGATCATGGAAATCGATCGCCCCCTGATCTTTTGCATCTTTCTTTCATCCAGCTGTAAAAGATCTGTTTCTTTGCCATCGGCGGCCCTGAATAATATTTTCCCGCCTGAAATTTTTCCCGGAGGCGTCGGGAGGAGCCTCAGCACAGCCAGGGCGCTTACCGTTTTACCGGAACCTGATTCTCCCACCACGGCCAGTGTTTCCGATTCGTCGAGGCTGAAAGATACATGATCAACCACGGTCAGTTCCCGAAAATCCGAGGTAAAACGTATTGTCAGATCCCGGACATCCAAAAGGGGAAGATTTTTCATCATCCGGCCAAATTTTAATCAAACCTACGTCTTTTTTTTTACCTGTATTACCTTTCCCGGTTTTTCCGATTAAGCATAAACCTTCGTCATGCGTTATATCAGCGACTTCATTTCACTTATTTTTCCGAGAATCTGCGCCGGATGCGGCAATAGCCTGTGGAAAAATGAAGAGGTGATTTGCCAGTTTTGCGAACATCATCTCCCGAAAACAAATTTTCATCTTGATCCGGAGAATCCCGTCACACGGATCTTCTGGGGAAGAGTACGGGTTGAAACCGGGACTGCTTTTCTCTATTTCAACAAAGGAGGCGTGGTTCAGCGATTGGTGCACCAGTTGAAATACAAGGGCAGGAAAGATATTGGAATTTTCCTGGGCAGCCGTTATGGACTGTCCTTAAAAGATTCCCCCGGATTCAATTCGGCCGACCTGATAGTCCCTGTTCCCCTTCACAGGAAAAAATTCACGAAGCGGGGATACAACCAAAGCGAACAATTTGCGATCGGACTGGCCGGGACCATGGAGATTCCGGTGAATACCCACCTGGTAGCCCGCATAAAAGCCACAGAGACGCAAACCCGGAAATCCCGGTTCACCCGATATCAGAATGTGAAAGAAATCTTTTCAGTTGATTCCCCGCAAAATTGGAGAGGCAAACACCTGGTGATTGTTGATGATGTAATCACCACGGGGGCAACGCTTGAGTCGTGCATACAGGCGCTGAATGCGATTCCTGAGGTTAGAATCAGCGTGGTATGTATTGCGGCGGCAATGATTTAGCAAATGCAAAATGAACAGTGCAAAATGCAAAATTTTTGCACTGTTCATGCGGGAGGTCGGGATTTTTGGGATTTTGATCCTGCAGTAATAACAGATTTTGCAGTTATGTTTGCCAGTTCTGCTGATTCATTGAAAAGAAATGTTACAACTTCATCGTTGGAATTAACCAAAGTGGATTCAATGATGAGTTTTATCCAGAATTTTGATTCGCGCATCTCTTTCAATACAATTTGCATTTTATGAATAAAATCAGCCCGGCTCTCTCCAGCCTTTGCTTCCTCATAATTTGCACCGGAAGATGTACCGGCACGAAAAAGCTGGATGTAAACATGACGGCCGGAATGCGTCGCACAAAGCTGCTTTTCAAGTTTCATGATATTAACGACAAAAACCATGAAACGATTGGACATTTTATCAGAAAAACCATCCATAGTTCCCTTATTTTAAACTGTTTTGTTTGTACTTTTCATTTTGAATTTTGAATTTTGAATTTTGAATTTTGAATTTTAATATAGCTTCCCTCCCAAAACAGCCGTCTTTCTAATTTTCTTCACGGTCCCATCCGGCCGTGTCAGTTCAATCAGCAGAATGTAATAACCCATCGGGGCTTTATTCCGCGCCATGGTGGTTCCATCCCAATAGAAAACACCTTCGCTCCCTATCAGCACATTGTTGGCAAGTTGCCTGATCAACCTGCCCCTGGAATCATAAACCACGATATTTACTGAACAATCTGCTGCATACCTGCTGATGGAAACCATCAATAAATCATCCCGGCCATCGTTATCGGGTGAAAATATTTGCGGGCAAACCTTTGCCTCCTCATCCGTATCATCCGGTTCGATCCAATGAGAATTCCGGTAACCCGGGGTAGCAAACCCGGCAGTTTCTGCAGCCGAATGCCAGTTGTTGTGATCACTCGAAGGCAATTCGGGGTTGGTCCTTTCCAGGGAAACCCCTTCTGCCGTCACCAGCAACGGATAATGCATTTCAGGGTCATACTGCATCCTGTCGATGATCGCCTGGTTATCCTTTCGTGCGATGATTACCGTTCCCGTATCATCTCCAAGTACCGGAAATCCGTCCATCCAGGCAATGGCTTCAGGATTGCCGGGGTGATATCTTTCGTTCAGATCTTGTGTGTTTGAGGTCAAAGCGATATAATCACCCGGAAATAAAAGATAGCCGCCTGCAGTCAATGGCATTGCATTGGGAAGTATTCCCGATGCGGTATCCCTGTTCGCAATAACCATTGTTTGAAGATCGATGACCTTTTCCGACCGGTTATACAATTCCACAAACCTGGCTCCCCCGGTGGCAGGATTGGATAAGAGTTCATTTATAACAACATCTTGTTTATCAACCTGTTGTGGCAACGCAAACCGGATGGAACGGGAGGTGTCGCAACTGTTCCCGGCACAATCTTGTCTCTTCCCCGAAATATTCAATGTATAGGTCACTCCGTTCTCGAACGAGTTATTAAAAATCAAATTTGCTGAAATGAATCCCGGCTGAACCGGTGCGACCCTGACGGGGTGTGCCACCCCGTCAGGGTCGCCGACGGCTGGATGAATGGTCCAACCTGCCGGGGAAAGGAGGGACGTACTATCCATCATCTCAGAGAATGTCACTTCCAGCAAGGCCGAATCGGAGATAACAGCCCTGAGTGCTTTGGGTTCACACAGATCCGGGGTGGCTTTTCTGATGGAATTTTCCCTTCCTGGCGTGCCGCCGGACCCATCTGTCGAGGGGCCCCAGTTTTCACTGCAACCGCATGGATTGGAGGAATCCATCATTTCAATCGACCATCCTCCCTCCTCTTTGAAGGAGCCCCGGTACCAGTCAGGTTGATAGGAAACAGCATGAATGACATGATGCAAGGGGTCTTTTAAAACAAGGGTTGTGCCTTCATTTGACAACGAGGTTGACGAGGTAAACAGCATGGCACATTTTGCAACATTCAAATAGGCAGAGTCCTTCACAATTAACAGGTATCCTTGCGCGGGAATGATCATCCGGGGAAAAACCTTTGAATAACTCCCGTATTTAAAGGTCCAGTCCTGCAGATTAACAGGAAAGGCAGACCGGTTGTACAATTCAACATATTCCCGGCTTGGCAGTGCGACCGGAGGATCGGGATTGGCCATGATTTCGCTGATCAGGATATCATATGGCTTCGGTTGGTGAAAACAGACCGGGACAATCGTATCCTTCAGGCGATTCCCGGATAAATCTACCACATCCCGGACCAACATCGAATCCTTGACCTCTTCTGGCAACGGCTCAGGCAGGAATAAGGAAACGAAATCCGGCCGGAGAACATCCTGGCGGCTTGAATCGGGTTTGACTCCATGCGTCAGGAGCAGGTAGTTTCCGGGGTTTTCAGCACCTTGCTTTTGTACGGGTTCTGAAAAACCAATCTGTAGAACACTCGGAGTGGCTGCCTCCACGGAAAGAATCTCAGGCGGCAATGAATCATGAACAATCCTGCCGACATAAAAATCATCGAAATAGAATTTTGTCGCATTGCTTGAGGTGTAACGGCACATCAGTCCAAACCATCGGGTGGCGCTGAATGAATCATCAAAAAATGTCCCTTCAGAAAAGTATCGGCTCCCCCCGGTCGTGTCAATCATCCCCTCCCAGTTTCCCGACTCATCGCGCGTGATTTTAATCCGGATGGTGTTGGTGGAATGTGCCATGCGGTAAGATTTGAAACTGAACAGTCTGGCTACAGCCGCACCCGTCTGCTTCATGATGCAAATAGAATCGTCACTACCTCCGGCCTGAAGATAATAACCATTCATGGGCAATACAACCCCGCCTGTATCCGCTGTTAAATAGATCCTTGCATGATTGTTGGAGGAGGTATTGAACGAGAGTTTTATCAGGAAACTCCATTCGGTGTTTAAAATCCTTGAATTCCGTGTAAACAGGATGGAGGTATCGCTGCCGGACGAATATAAATGAAGCTGCCTGGACGAATTGATTTCGAAATGCGTTGTATCGCCTGTCCATTTAGGATTGCGCGTAAAATTTCCGTCTGAAAAATCATCTGTTACCTGGCCCAGGGCAATGGAGGAAATGCAGACAATGCAAATAATACAGGAAGAAAAAGTTTTCATAAACCATCTTTTTCTGCTTAATCGGAAAAGAACAAAAAGGTAATACGCCTGTTGATAAGAACTTCAATATGAATTTCGCTGTTTCGCCATTTCACCATTTCGCTGTTTTTCTTTTATCTTTGCCGAAAATCTAAAACCATGAAACTGGCAGTTGTCGGAGCCACCGGGCTTGTCGGAAGGGAAATCCTCAAGGTACTGGATGAACACAAAATATATCCTGATCCGTTCATCCCTGTTGCATCTTCAAAATCGGCCGGGCTTCCGCTCCTTTTCAATCACCATCGTTACTTTATTCATACACACGAACAGGCGATAGAAGCAAAACCCGACGTTGCAATCTTTTCTGCAGGAGCCGCTGCTTCCAGGGAATGGGCTCCCCGCTATGCAGCGGCAGGCATTACCGTGATTGATAATTCTTCGGCCTGGCGAATGGACCCGGAAATTCCACTGATCGTTCCCGAAATTAATGCATCCATCCTGACAAAGCACCATAAAATCATTGCCAATCCAAACTGTTCAACCATTCAGCTGGTTCTGGCCCTGGCCCCGCTTCATGCAAAATACCACATTAAAAGGATCGTTGCATCCACCTACCAGTCGGTTACCGGCACCGGAGCCAAGGCCGTCCGTCAACTTGAAAATGAACGCAATGGCATTAAAGGGGAGATGGCCTATCCATACCCGATCGACCTGAATCTTTTCCCGCACGGGGGAGATTTTCTTGAAAACGGATACACTTCAGAGGAGATGAAGCTGGTGAGGGAAACACAAAAGATTCTCAATGATTATTCCATCCGGATCACTGCAACCATCGTCAGGGTCCCTGTATTGGGAGGACATTCCGAGGCGGTCAACCTGGAATTCGAACATGATTTCGAAATCGGAGAAGTTGTTCAGCTGCTCGCAAACACGCCGGGGATTGTCATTCTCGATGATGTTAAAAACAACATCTACCCCATGCCGATCAATGCGGCAGGCAAAGACGAAGTTTTTGTCGGAAGGATCAGGCGCGATGAATCACAGCCCAATTCCCTGAACCTCTTTATTGTCGCAGACAACCTGCGAAAAGGCGCAGCCACCAATGCCGTGCAGATTGCCGAATACCTTGAATCGGAAAATCTTTCAGGGGTTGATATTTCTCAACAATATCGTTGACAAAAATGTTCCTAAAATTTGTTTTATATCAGTTTAGTACTATCTTTGTCTGCTTATCCAAAAATCAGGCCCAAGCAGCCATATCCGATGGTAAATAAAACACAACATTCCTCCAATTGCGCTGCCTGTAATTGCAAAGCATCCATCTTTAAAAATTTATCCCCGCTTGAAATCGAGCTGATCAACAGCAGCAGGTTCCAGGTAAGTTATAAAGCCGGAGAAATCATCTTTAAGCAGGGAACCCCTTCCCCGTATTTCGTTTGCGTCACCTCCGGTCTTGCCAAAATATACATTGAGGGTTACGGAAAAAATCTGATCCTGGCTTTGATCAAACCCGTTGATTATATTTTTGGTCCCGGGATCTATGTCGATAACCGCCACTATTATTCTGCTGCTGCTGTTGAAGATTGTACCGCCTGCCTTGTGGATGTGACCGTATTTAAAAAGCTCATTCGCGAAAATCCTGATTTTGCCGAAGAATTCATCAAACGGGTTTCACTCCAGTCCATCTTTAATTTTGACCAGGTGATCAGCCTGACCCAAAAACAGATGCACGGCCGGATAGCGGATGTTATATTTTATCTTTCCGATAAAATATACTGCCAGAACCCTTTTGAAATGACCATTTCCAGGCAGGACCTGGCCGACCTTTCCGGGATGTCGAAGGAAAGCGCCATCCGGATTTTGAAAGAATTCAAGGAAGAAGGCATTCTCACCATTTCTTCCAATACCATGGAGGTCCTGAATACCAAACAGCTCCGCCAGATCAGCGAAACCGGCTGATACAATAATCACAAACCCTCCTTTTCTTTTCCTTTTTATTGCTGCTTTCTACTCAGAAAATCACTTTTCTCCGTTTCCTTTTCTACACATATTGATATATGTCAATGAAGAATTGAGATATGTCAGTTATTATATTAACAAATCTCACCAACTTGTTAACAGCACCCTTCATTATCTTTGATATTTTTGTTCCCGAAACAATTTGCACAAGTTGTCTGCTGCATAAACGTATTTATTAACAAAAACTGTAAGATATGAAAAATTTACAAAAATTCTTTTTCACTGCCGGATTGATGTTCGCGGCAGCGTGTTTATTTTTAGCTTCCTGTACCAAAGAAGGTCCGGTCGGCGCCACGGGCCCGGCAGGGAAAGACGGAACTAATGGCAAAGATGCAAGTGAAACCTGCAAACAGTGCCACGCTAAAGCTGTTGTTGATGCAATTGCAACAGAATTTGAAATGTCAAAGCACAATTGGGGAACAACGGCATTTGAAGAAGCCGGAAACACAGGCTGTACTCCATGCCATACCCAGAAAGCTTTCATTTATGTTTGCGAAAACAACACTCCGGTTGAATTTACATTTGCTGGCGGCAAATGGTCGAATCCTTATGCAACAAATGATGCCAATGCAATTGGCGCTATCAGTTGTTTTACCTGCCACAGTCAGTTACACACCACCTATGGTATGTCCGATCTGATCCTGACCAACACTGCCCCGGTTAACATGACCATGTGGGGAGCTCCCGGTAAAGGCAAAACCATCGACTTCACTCAGGATGGCAGCAAAGGCAACTTGTGCGTAAAATGCCACCAGCCTCGTCCGCTCACCTGCGGATATGACCCTGCAGGACGCGTTCTTGATTATGACTCAGTGGCACAATATCCAGCCGTCGTGATGTATGACAGCACTGCCGGTGTAAAAAACAAATACCTGAAGCCTTCCTACAGAATGCACATTCATTACGGCGCCGTTGGTGCTGTCGTTGCAGGGAAGGGTGCTATCGAATTCGCGGGCACCTATTCTTATGCGAGTTCTGCACATACCACGGTTGCTTCATGCCAGGACTGCCACATGGCCGGTCCGATGACGGGTATTGCCGGTGGTCACTCATTTAACGTGAGGAATGCAAAAGAATCTGCTTTAAGCTCCAGCACAACCTGGAACTTCAATGGTTGTAATGTGGCTACCTGCCACGGTGCAAGCCCGCTCGATGCAAATTCTGCCAAATTTAAGGATACCAGGGCTGCCGTAAAAACACTCCTCGATGCATTGGCTGTGAAAATCAATGCCTGTGGGTTAGGCCATGATATTCTCCACAAGAATGCCGATCCTCTGACAAACGCCTGGGCTGGTATCGCTACAGGAAACCAGGATGGTTACCTAGATATCTACAGTGCAGGCACCAACGATGCTGGTTATTGGAGAGATCCTAGCTCCACAAGCGCCATCAACATGGCAAAACCAAAGTTCCCGAAATTAACAAATGGTCAGACTGGTGCGATCATCAACTTCCAGTTCTGCTTAAGGGAATACAGTTTGGGTATTCACAACACCAATTATGTGAAAGCTCTCTTAAACAACTCTATTGCTGTTTTGGCTGCTCAGGGCTGGTAAAATACAGTTCATTATCAAAAAAGGCTTCCGGGAGTTATCCTTGAAGCCTTTTTTTAAATTTAACAACCGTTTCCCTGAAAATTGTATATCTTTATGATTGTTTTTTGCATCAGATAATTCATTATTGCAAGATTAACAACATAAACAAAAACGGAATACATCCCGGAAAACAGATTCAGCCGGGTAAATACAGACCATTGTTAAATATTTAGCCGACTTTCCTTCTGGTAAAATTGTTTTGTTTCGGACTGCCGGTATAAAATCAGAAACCATTAAAAATTAAATATATGCGCAAAATTAAATTGATCAACCTGATCGCTGTTCTGTTAGGACTGTTTCTGTTTGGGGCATGTGAATACGCCTCCATTCAGCCGGAAGCCCCTCCCCCTCCTCCGCCTCCGGGAGATTCAACCAGTTTTTCACTTAAAGTTCAGCCGATCTTCAATTCCAACTGTATCGGATGCCATAACGGCTCTACCAATCCCGACCTGAGAGAGAATAAATCGTACCAGAGTCTTTTCGATAACAACCTGGTCGTCAAATCTAATCCAGAGGGAAGTGTTTTATACACCTGCCTTCAGTCAGGCGGCGTAATGGCCAACTATGGAAACTCGACCAACAATGCCACGATCTATAACTGGATCAAAGAAGGAGCAAAGAACAATTAATTCCGGCATGATTTTAGTATTCACGATAAATTTGAAACCAATGCATACAATGATATCTTCCATGAAAAAAATCTTACTTGGTCTGGTCTTGCTTGTTTCCGGAATGGGTTATTCCTTTGCACAGGACTCGATCCCGGCCGAACCCGTAGTTACCCAGAAACCTCTTGCGAAGGCTGCCTTTGAAAGCGGCATTTGCATGGACAATATTACAGTGGCCATGCCACCTGCCAAAACCCTCGAATTTGTTTTGCAGCACCGCTTCGGTACCATCCAGAATGGCTGGTCCGACCTGGCCGGGATCTGGGGGGTCTCCAACATCCGCCTGGGATTGAACTTCACTGTTAATAAAAATGTGATGGTCGGCCTCGGAACTACAAAAAATAATCGTCTCCAGGACCTGCAGGTTAAATATACATTCCTGCACCAGCGCAAAGAGGGATTTCCCCTTACCATTGCCTATTACCTGGATGTTTCCCTGAATGCCCTGGATAAGGATAAATTCGGAACCAATTATAAATTCGTCGACCGGTTTGCCTATTACAATGAATTCTTATTCGCCCGCAGGTTCAACAACATGTTCTCGGCCCAGCTCGGCATCAGCTATACCCATTTCAACAAGGTTGACCGGAGTGTCGATTCAACAGCCAAGAATGACGCCCTCGCGATCTCCTTGCTTGTCAGGGCCAAGATCAGCCCCCAGTCATCCATCGTACTTGCCTACCAGCAGCCCATCATTATAAACTATGATCCGGCATTCATTGTCAGGTCTCCGGATAACTGGATGGAAATCCCGAAAAACAAAGCTCCCTATGCCAATATATCACTGGGATGGGAACTTTCGACGAGTACCCACACTTTTCATGTGTTCATGACTGCGGCACAGGGTATCCTTCCTTCGGAAATCGTGATGCACAATACAAATAATTTTTTCAATGGCTATATCCTTCTTGGGTTTAATCTTACCCGTTTATGGAGCTTATAATTAATTAATAATTGTTTAACCTAAATTCAAATTGATTATGAAAACATCACAAAAAATTGCAACGATTTTAGTAACAGTGATCATTGCTGTCGTATTCCTGTTTGGCAATGCAGTTCATGCGCAGGCAAAAGCAAAACCATGGCCGGTACCTGATAAAGACAAAGCCATGAAAGCACCTGCCAAAGTTGACGCTGCTACCGGCAAAGACCTTTGGGCAAAGCATTGCAAATCATGCCATGGAAGCAAAGGCCTTGGCGATGGCCCAAAAGCCGCATCACTGAAAACTGCAGCCGGCGACTTCTCCTCTGCTACTTTCCAGGCATTTACGGATGGTGAACTTTTCTATCGTACAAGCAAAGGCCGCGATGAAATGCCCGCATACGAAAAGAAAATTCCCGAGGCCAACGATCGCTGGGCACTGGTCGCCTTCATGCGTACAATGAAAAAATAAAGGCATGATCAAGTGAAAATGATTCGTGAAAAGGGTGTATTTGGGATTTTCCCCAATCACCCTTTTCTTTTTTCCTTTCCCAACCCGATTATCAAACTACATTCATTACTATGGTTTACAAAGCAAATATCCGACCAGCGTGGGTTGTCCTGATTATGCTGTTGCTTTTTACCCTTGCCTTCACCCTGGTAAAAACATCAGACACACCTTCTTCAAAAACAATCCAGGCTGAACAGGAAAAACCTGACAAAATTGATCTTTCCAGGTTTAAAAATGCCGCAGAAAATGAAGTTTGCCTGAAGTGTCACGGCCAGTCAAAATATACTTACGAAAACCCGGAATCAAAAAAAACAGTCACAAAGCGGATGTTCGCCGAATTGGTCATGAACCGGGATGTCTTTTATGTTTCAAATCATCGTGAATTCAAATGTACCGACTGCCATTCCGAGGATTACAGTACATTCCCCCATGCCGGAAATCTGCGTATGGAGGCCAAGGCCAACTGTATTGACTGTCATGGCGGAGATGAAAAATATGCCAAATTCAAATTCGAACAAATTGAGTCGGAATTTCAGGCAAGCGTTCACTCGGAAAAACATAGCGAAGATTTTACCTGCTGGATGTGCCATAACGCACATACGTATAAAATCAACGCCCGCACAAACGAAAACCTCAAAGAAACAATCCTTTACGACAACCTGATTTGCCTCAATTGCCATGGAGATGTGAAAAATTATCAGTTGCTCACCAACAAAATCAAACCCAATATTTTACAAAAGCACGAATGGCTGCCGAACCAGGCTTCCCACTTCACCAATGTGCGTTGCATCGAATGCCACGCCAGGAATGAAGACACGCTGGTCGTTGCCCATCATGTGGTCGCTAAAAATCAGGCTGTCAGAAAATGTGAAGCCTGCCATTCAAAAAACTCCATCCTTTATGCCTCCTTGTACAAATATCAGGTGAGCCTAAAGATCCAGAAAGAAGGATTTATCAAAGGGCTGCTGATGGGAGAAACCACCACCATCGGGCCCGATAAAAGCAACCGGTTGAATATCATCAGCCTGGTTATTTTCAGCCTTACCATCCTGGTTATCATGATCCATGCGATCCTGCGCATTAAAAATAAGTAATCCTATGAACCACGAAAATCAACGATTCTATCTGTATCCTGTCTGGATCAGGATCTGGCATATGGTCAATGCCCTTCTCTGCCTTATCCTGATCATCACCGGGTTAAGTATCCAGTTTTCCAATCCGGGGACAATGGTTAAATTCAGTGCTGCCGTTTCAGTGCATAACATCGCAGGAATAATATTGTCAATCAGTTACGCACTGTTTTTTCTTGGCAACCTTTTTACTCCCAACGGAGCCTATTATGTGATCCCGGTCAAAGGATTTATCACCCGGCTTAAAAAACAGTTCATTTACTATACGATCGGGATTTTTAAGAAGGAGGATGCACCATTTCCGGTGAATGAGGAAAGTAAATTCAACCCCCTGCAACAGGTCACCTATGTTGTTTTAATGTACGGATTTGTTCCGGTTATTGTCCTTACAGGCTGGGGGCTGCTTTACCCGGAAATTACCGTTAACAGTTTTGTTGGCTTTAGTGGACTTGATCTTACAGACCTGCTCCATATTTTTGCAGGCTTTACAATCAGCATCATTATGTGTGTACATGTCTATTTTTGCACCATCGGAAAAAGTCCGGTAAGCAATTTTATCAGCATGATCAATGGTTATCATGAATCTCACTAAAATTTTAAAACGTGGAAGAAGAATTGAATAAAAACCAGAAAAACTCACGTCGACAATTCATTAAAAAGGGACTCATTGCCGGTGCAGGGGTTGCTGTGGGAAGCGGCCTCATTGCGGCTTACGTTGACTCCACTGCAGCAGAAACCGGGGAAAAAGTGAAGGTTCTTACCACCGGTGGCGAAATCATGGAGGTGGACAGGGGCTTGTTGAAATTGCCCAGGGTCTCCCGCGAAGAGTCGCACAAAGGTATTCCCGGCAGGAAATTTGTAATGGTCATCGACCTCGGAAAATGTAAAAATGCCAGGAAATGTGTGCAGGCCTGTCAAAAAGGCCATCACCTTCCGAAAAGCCAGGAATTCATGAAGGTCTACCTGCTGCAGGATTCGGAAAAAACTGCCCCGTACTGGTTTCCAAAACCCTGCTTTCACTGCGACAACCCTTTGTGCGTCAGCGTGTGCCCTGTCGGGGCAACCTTCAAGCGCAGCGATGGAATTGTTCTGATTGATAACGAACGGTGCATTGGCTGTAAATTTTGCATGACCGGATGCCCCTACTCAACCCGCGTTTTTGCCTGGAAACATTATCCGGAATTCGATGTAGACAAAGAGCCTTATTCTCCTGAAGCCAGCAGCCCCGGAAAAGAAGGAACCGTTTCGAAATGTGATTTCTGTCCCGACCTGATCCGGGTTGGCAAAATCCCATATTGCGCCTCCGCTTGTCCGATGGGAGTTATTTATTTTGGCGATGTCGACGAGGACACGGTCACCAATGGTACGGAAACTTTTCAATTCAGCCAGCTTATTCACGACCGGGCCGGATACCGCTATCTGGAAACGCTCGGAACACGACCCTGCGTTTACTACTTACCGCCTGTCGACCGCCAGTTTGAAGTTGACCGGGGATTCGGCGATCTGGATGAAAACATTAAGGAAAGATACAAAGACACACCATACAGTAAAAAAAATAAACCGTAAACCATGGAACTGCAACAAAAAAATCCACTGAAAGAGTTTGCGCCACAACTCGAGCGGACCAGCATTCAGGGTTATGCCTGGATCCTTTTCCTGCTGATGGTTATCGGAGTAGGCGTTTATGCCTTTCTTCAGCAAGTAATACATGGCCATGAAGTTACCGGAATGCGCGACAATGTCGTTTGGGGGGTGTATATCGTAAACTTCATTTTTTTCATGGGGGTCAGTTATGCCGGTGCACTCATTTCGGGGACGCTACACCTTTTCAAAACAGCATGGCGTAAACCGATCATCCGCATGGCCGAATTCATTACCATCATTGCACTGCTGATCGGGCCCTGCTTTATCCTCCTCTGCATTGGCCGGCTTGATAAGCTGCACTACCTGGTTATTTTTGGAAGAATCCAGTCGCCCATCACCTGGGACGTCATCGCCATTTCAACGGATATTTTCGGATGCTTTATCTTCCTCTACCTTTCCTTGCTGCGCGACCTGGCAACACTCCGCGATTACGAACTGCTGCAGCTTCCAAACTGGAGGAAAAAGATTTACAAGGCACTTGCATTGGGTTATACCGGCACTCCCGAACAACAGGAACGATTAAACAGAGCTACAGACATCATGGCCGCCATGGTCATTGCCATTGCCATCATTGTTTACTCCGTTTTGGCCTGGATCTTCAGCGTGACCCTGCAACCCGGCTGGCACAGTACCATTTTTGGGCCCTATTTCGTTATTGCTGCGGTCTATTCCGGAAGTGCAGTGCTGATCCTCTGCATGTGGGTTTTCAGAAAAGTTTATCATCTCGAAGAATATATTACGAAAAAACATTTTGTTTCCGTCGGGGTGATCATGCTCGTTCTTGCCGCCTTTTTCGGCTACTTTACCTTCAGCGATTACCTTACAAAATGGTATGGCAGCGAAAAGAATGATGAACTGCTGATCCAACTGCTCTTTAAGAAATTTTACTGGCCATTCATCATTTCAAATTACGTGGGGGTGCTTTTACCATTGCTGGTAGTCGGCATTGCAAAATTCAGGACCATAACGAACATCACGCTTACTTCCATCGTTGTTGTCATTGCCCTGTGGCTGAACCGGTACATCATCGTCGTACCCACACTTGAATCTCCCTACCTGCCAATCCAGGATTCACGGCCCGAATGGCTGAACTATTCGGCAACATGGGTCGAATGGAGCCTCACTGCAACCGGGGTTGCTGTATTTTGCCTGCTTTTTACCCTGGCTTCAAAATTCATTAACATTGTTCCGGTCACCGGATTGCAAAAAGAAGAGAAAAAAGAAGATATTTTAGTTTAGTTATTCACCGGATTTCCTCATCCCACACTTATGAAAAGAGTTTTCGCGTTTTTTATCTTTCTTGTCTCCATGGTTTCGTTGGTTCTTCCGCCATTGAACGCATATTCGGAGGAAAAAACCGACTCCACCGCGGCGCCGGCCGAATCACGGTTGGCGATGGCTTATTTGTGCAGCTCCGATTCGGTCATATTGACGGCAACCCTTAGCATTAAAAAAGGAGAATCAACCCTCGCCCTCGAAAATGCATCCATCGAATTTACCGTGTCAACGGGGGCAGATAGCAAATTTTTAGGCAAGGCCATGACCAACCAGGAGGGAATTGCAGTTTGTTCATTTCCTTACACAGGATTGCCGGCTGGTACCGACGGAATGATTTCCTATACGGCAAGATTCACCGGTAGTGATAAATATCCGGGTGCAGAATCATCCTTCCATGCCAAACCGGCAAAAATCAGACTCTCCTTCAGTATTGAAGATTCTCTCAGGATATTAAAGGTGACAGCTACCCAGAAAAATGAAAAAGGCGAAGAGGTTGCCATTCCCGGTGAAACCGTGCTCATTTATGTTCCCAGGTTGTTCAGTTTGTTGAAAATCGGTGAAATTGCCCTTGATGCAAAGGGTTCCGGAACACTTGAGTTCCCTAAAGCAATTGTTGGAGACACGCTTGGAAACCTGGTGGTGATGGCTAAAATCGAAGAACATGATAAATTTGGCTTCGTTCTGGGCAAGAACACCATCAATTGGGGTGTTCACAAGCAATATTACAAGGCTGAAGTTCCTTCCCGTGAGCTGTGGACGCCGATCGCCCCGCTTTGGATGATCATCACCCTTCTCATTATGCTCGCAGGCGTATGGGCCCATTATATGTATGCCGTTTATGAACTGGTCATGATCAAACGACTCAGTAAAAAAGACAAACCGCTTTTTTAACCCGGGTTTGTTTTATCATTAGTTTTGCTGCATGGTTCAGCCAATACTTTACTCCACTGAAATCCTGAAGGCCTTGTCGGGTGGAGACATCCGTAAAGCCAATGAATTGATGGGAAAGGCCTATTCGATACAGGCCCTGGTTGTTCATGGAAACCATCTTGGCAAAAGCCTCGGTTTTCCCACTGCAAATCTTGAACTGCCTGAAAATAATCCGTTTCTGCTGGCCAATGGCGTTTATGCCGTTACCGCCAGGGTAAATGACATCCTTTATCAAGGCATGGCTAATGCCGGCGTTCGCCCCACCATGCATGGCAAATCACTGACCATCGAAATCAATTTGTTTGATTTTACAGGAAATCTTTATGGGATGACCCTTTCAGTTAATTTTTATCATCGTATCCGTGATGAAAAAAAATTCGAAAGCCTCGACCAGCTGGTTCAGCAAATTCGCCTTGATAAAACAGAGGCCCTGAGGTTACTTTCCTGATTTTACAAGCCTGATGCCAATCCCCAGAACATCTTCCGTTGTTAAACGTGGGGTCAGGTTTTCAATTTCAATTTTTAAAACACCCGGTTTGGCAATATTGATTTCCTTTTTCAACAATATGCTGCCCTGGCAGGAATCTTTACTGCATTCAATACAAAATTCACCCGATTTTGATTTTACCGACATTTGGTACTCATGGATGCGCTCCTCCCCTGCCGGTGTATTCAATATCATATTGAAATCAAGCGTTTCATAGTGAAAACCCGGAGTAAACCGGGCGAATAAGTAAACATTATACGCGTTTGCTTTTTCAACCGGTATCTCAAAACTTAGCAAATTGAACCTCCCCCACGATCGGCCCGGAAACTGGTGGTATAATTCTCTTGTTTCGCCTTTTCCGCAGGCCGATACAAGAAAGGCAACCATTGATAAAACAATGACCATCCGCAAGATCGGGATAACCCGGCCTGCCCGTTTATTCATTTTCTTCATTTGCAGGAAATTTCATGGTGAAAGTTGTTCCTTCCAGTTCTTCAGACGTAAAGGCAATCTCTCCGTTCATTGCCTCTACCAGGCCCTTTACAATTGCAAGCCCCAGTCCCATTCCCCCGGTTTTGGTGGTAAAATCAGGTTGGAAAATTCTGGTGGTCCGCTCGGCAGAAATCCCGCAACCGGTATCCGAGATCTTCACGACAACCCACCCTTGGTCTTTTGTGATCACAATCCGGATAACTCCATCATCCCGGTCCCCGATTGCCTGAACCGCATTGTTTAACAAATTGGTAAAAACACGAATGAGCTGAGACCTGTCTGCCAGGATAACCGGTTTCAAAACATCAGATCGAAAATGATATTGAATTCGTGTCGTATCCTGATACAATGAAAGGACAAACCTGATTACCTCTTCCATGTCGATCCTGGCCAACTCGACAGTCTGCATTTTCGCAAAATCAGAGAAGTCTGAGGCAACGACCGACAAAGCATCTATTTGTGCGACCATTGTTTTTGTGAACCGGGCAAGCCGCTGATCCCAGTCGGGAGCCTTGTCATTCCATGCTTTTTCAAGATACTGTGTGCTGAGTTTCATGGGTGTGAGCGGGTTTTTAATCTCATGGGCCACTTGCCTGGCCATCTCCCTCCATGCCCCTTCGCGTTCCGACATGGCAAGCAATTCAGCACTCTTTCCCAACTCATCAATCATCCTGTTGTAATCAGCTACCAATTGCCCGATCTCATCATTTTTATTCCACGAAATCTTCTCATTGGCGATGCCCAGCCGGAGTCTCGACATTTTTTCTGCCAACATGGCCAATGGCGCAGTTATATAGTTGGATATCAGCACTGTAACGAAAACGCCAAACAGGATCAGCAGGATATAAACATTCAAAAAGGTTACCAGGAAAGATGAAATTTCCTTTTTCGACTCATCCTGCTTCGCGAAATAGGGCAGGTTCACAAAACCAAGAAGTTTGTCGTACCCATTGTAAAATGGTATATATGCTGAATTGAATTGCATGCTTCCGATCGATTCGTTGTGTATGAAAACAGAATTTTTCTCCACAACCAGTTTTTGGAAAGCCATGGCGTTCATCCTTCCCGACAACAATCCCTCTTCAAATATTTCCGGCCGGCTCGATGAAATGAGCATCCCGTGGTCATCATAAACATTTATGTCAGTAAAGAAAACATTTGACAATTTGATCAGGAAATCCTCCAGGTCGGTTTTTTCACCCTCCCCCATTCCCTGGTTGTTGCTATATTTATGCTGAACCTCAACGACAACTGAATATGCCCTGTCACGCAAATTGTCCAGATTCTTCTTCGCATTTATCTGAATAATGTTGATCACCTGCACAATCCCGATGGCAAGCAACGTCACCACCAGGACCCCTATCAAGGAGAAGTGTAACCGGTTTCTCAGACTTGCCGGAACGGTATGGCGATTTCCATGGATATGGACCGCCGCTGAAGCAAACAATGCCATGATGGCAAACAAAATGAACAGGTATGAAAACGGCATCGCGAATGACAGAAAATCACCCTCCTTTTTACTGATGAGTAACAGGTCGGTACTGCTTATCCGGTATTGAAAATGGACCATCTGGTCCTCAGAGAAAAAAGGCTTTTGTGGTGAATAGTTTTTATATTTTTTCAGATCCATTTTGTAGTTGCTGGCCCCTACTGAACGAATTAAAAGTCCGTTCTGAAAAAAACCGTAAGTATAATCCGAAAGTTCCGGAAGGTCTGCCCTGGTTTTGTCTATTAACAACCCTGGATATCCCGGGCCGGAATTTGCATTCTTTAAATTTAATTCAATGAAAATTGCCGCCTCCGGCTTGGCGGTTTGCTCGAATCCGTTTGCTGAAAGTATCGCCAGATAATATTCTTTTCCAAAACCATAATTCAAAAAAAACAGGCTTTCAAGTGATGTGGACGCGCCATAATTTTGAATGATCTCGTGAAAATAGTTATTGCAGTTTACAAAATACCCTTGGGGCTGTATCCGCAATTCCTTTGATGGATCACAAAATGTGATCTGGATTTGATATTTTTTCCAGTAATCTTTGAAATACCTTTTTTTCATGTAATTATTAAGGCTGTCCTGGCTGGGTATATTGTCCCTGGATTCCTGGTTTATCCATTGATTTAAAACTGAATCAGCATGAAACCTGTGCTCAAGTTGTTCGTAAAGTACTTCCGTGACCGGATTTCTCCGGGAAATTACTTTTCCTGCCAGGAGCGATAATTTATCGGTTTCCTTTGTTTGATTGGATATATTCAGCAAACAGGTTCCAAAAAACGTATAATAACAAAGAAAAAACAGGAGATGCTGAACTGAAAGGGATCGTCTTTCATTTACGTTGAAGTACCCGTATGAGACCAGGGATCCAAGAAAAAACAGGATGATCATGAAATGAATGTCCCACCCCGCCATCAGGCAGGCCAAAATGTACCCGCCGGCAGCAATAATCACAGACGACATTACCCAAAAGAACTTAAGCCTGAATGCAAAGACAAATTCGAATACCTTTACGGAAATCAACCAAAGGGAGAAGAAGAGTGCGGTCAAAATGAGCAGTCCAAATCCGCTTTGGAACGTTAACCCTGATATATTCTGTAGATCAAGAGATATCGAAGAATTAATCACAAGGCTGGTAATAAAATATCCGATGGCCTGGAACAGGGAAAGAACAAAAAACAGGGATATTGTTGTCCGGATGAATTGTATGCCTTGAAGCGCAGTACCCCTTACCGCCTTTAATGAATATTTTTTATAAAAAACCAATGATATTAAGGCCAATACTATTGAATTCAGGGTGAAATCACCCAGTGTCGGAAGAAAAGAGGAGGAAGAATAATAGGCTGGGCTGAAGAGTGCCGATTGATACAGTTCGGCCGGAAAACCCGACATCCCCTGGGCAACTCTTATCAAAACGATAAGGCTGGCATAGAAAAACACAAGAAAATTCCCCCTGGTTTGAAACCAGAACAAAACCGATAAAATGCGATACAGAAAATAATAAAAGCAGAGGGCGCCCAGGATAAACAATAAAAAAATCATATAGGACCAACCATTTGTATCGGGTTGGGCTTTGTCAAAAACCAAACTGAATAAAAAGGATCCGTTGTTTGAATAGACCGGATAGGCGTCTTTTTTCTCTGAAATCAGGATGGATGCCGGAAGACTGAACTTTGAAGAAAACTGGTTTTTGACAAATTCATTCTGGAAGGGAAAGTCGCTCTTTATCAGGAACCCTCCGTAAAAAAGGAATGATTTTCTCCGGACACGTGTAAATTCATACCAGCCATTCTTCAGCCGGCAGGTAAAAGTCGCCTCTTTTTTCGTTTTATCGATATCCGGCGAAAGAACAACTTTATTGTTGTTCCAATATATGAGCGAGTCGTTTTGATAAACAAAAAGAAAAAACGCACCGTCATCCTTTGCCTCACCCGGCGGTGCAAAACTGTGGAAGCCCTCTGGATTTGAATTTGTGTCAAAACTCATCATGAATGATTCAACCCTTGATTTTGACTCCGACTCCATCGCATGCATTTCTTTTTGAAACTCCCGGGAAATATGTTGCGGCGTTTCCTGGTGTTGAATATAGATGCGAATACCAAAGATGGAAAAGAACAGCAGGGCTGCCAGCAATAAATAGGGAAATCCCCCAAAATAGGAACCGCTTTGACGTGATTTCACTAAGTTGCAGATTTACAGAACAATGTGCCCACGCTTTCCGGGCACCTATAAACTCATTTCAAGGGGTGGTTGATGAAATGTATCAAATCGCCCCTTGCGTTCATTCTAAGGGCTAAAATTACGGTTTTTTTCGTGAAAGAACGAAAATCTGGCTCGAAAAGCCCCTTCCTTTCCGTCCCGCCATGAAATTCGACCAAAAACCAAAAATCAGGGCCCTGAAATAATTATTTTGCCCGGTCCTGTATTTCTCACTTAACATTGAAACGTAATACGCATCAAGTTTCTGGGGAATCAAATTCCTGATCTCAAACCCATGGTTTGAAATCAGGAGATCCAATGAAGAATAATCAAAATGGTAAAGGTGCCTTGGCACGTCGTATGCCGCCCAGAAATTACCATATTTTTTTGCATCCCACGAATTGCAGTTCGGAACCGCAACGATAAAGATTCCATCAGGGGTTAAGAGTCCTTTCACCATCCTGATTGTTTCATTCAGGTCGTGCACATGCTCGAGCACATGCCACATGGTGATGCAGTCGAATGAATTGCCGGCCGGTAGCAAATCAGTCAGATCCTTGTTCACAGAAACTTTATTCACTTGCCTGGCAAATGCCCTGGCCTTCTCGTTTGGTTCCACTCCTTCAACCTCAAAACCCCTGGAATTACAATAATTAAGAAATTCACCGGTACCGCATCCGATGTCAAGAATTTTGCCCTTGTGTGCGGATGTTTCAACTATTTTGAATTTATTTTTAATAGAAAACATGCGCGCAACTTTATATATCCGGTTAAAAAGGCTCATCTTTTTTGTGTCGTGGGAAATATAATCATCTGATTGATAATATCGTCCGATCTCTTTTTGATCCGGTCTCGGGTTCACAAATTTCAGTCCGCACGCATCGCATTGTTGAATGGAAAAGTCTTCCCTGGTCAGAAAATAATCTTTGACCTCAAGAAAAGGTGAAAAGCCGGTGGCCCCACAAACAGGACATTTGAGCAATTTTTCTGTCATTTTATGTTTGTTTCACGTGAAACACTTCATCTCTCAACATCGATATCCTTCAGCCGATTCGTTCAGAGGCCGGAGGAGGTTACCGCCCTAAATATACAATTAATACTGAAATATCTGCAGGTGAAACACCGCTTATCCGGGAAGCCTGGCCAATTGTCCTGGGTTTGACTTTATTCAGTTTCTCCCTCGCCTCAAATGACAGGGAGACCAATTTTGAATAATCAAAGTTGTCTGCCAGGGTCAAATTTTCCAGGTTTGACAGCTTTGTAACCAGTTCCTGTTCCTTGCCAATATAACTTTCGTATTTGATGATCAGTTCCACCTCTTCTATGATATCATCATGAATCAGGTCCTTTTCCAGGGCATAATTCCTGATCTCCTCGATGCTGAGGATCATGTCCTTTAAAAACACCTGGGGCCGGAGTAAAATGGATGCTGCTTTCTGCCTTTGTACGATCGTGTTGGTCATTTTTTCAGAGAGCATCCCATTGATTTGCGCCGGTTGTATCTTCAGCTTGTTCAGGAATTCAATGAAAACAGTCACCTTCCGGTACTTTTCTGCAACAATATCAAGCCGTTCTTTTGACGCAAGGCCAATATCATGTGACAATGGTGTTAGCCGCTGATCAGCATTATCCTGTCTCAGCAAAATACGATATTCCGCCCTGGAAGTAAACATGCGATAAGGTTCTTCCGTGCCTTTTGTAATCAAATCATCGATCAACACACCGATATAGGCGTCGGAACGTTTCAGGATGAATTCCTTTTCTTTCCGTATTTTTAAATGTGCGTTAATTCCAGCAATTAGGCCCTGGGCCGCCGCTTCTTCGTAACCGGTTGTGCCATTGATCTGCCCTGCAAAATACAGATTCTCAATGAGCTTTGTTTCCAGGGAGAAATTCAATTGATCCGGCGGGAAGTAATCATATTCGATGGCATATCCGGGCCTGAAGAATTTTGCCTTTTCAAACCCCTTTACCATTCTCAATGCTTTGAACTGAACATCTTCCGGAAGTGAGGAGGAAAAACCATTGATATAATATTCAACCGTATTCCAGCCTTCCGGTTCAATAAATAACTGGTGCCTTTCCTTGGTTGAAAACCGGTCAATTTTATCCTCGATGGAAGGACAATATCTTGGTCCTCTGCCCTGAATTCTTCCAGAAAACATCGGGGATTTATCAAACCCCGTCCTGAGAATATCATGAACCTGGGTACTTGTGTATGCAAGCCAGCAACTCCTTTGTTTGGTCAAAACCGGGGTTTCCGTATAAGAAAATTTACCTGGTATAGCATCGCCCGGTTGCTCGATCATTTTCCTGAAATCAAGCGATCTTCCGTCGACCCTGGCAGGAGTCCCGGTTTTCATCCTGTTCGATGAAAAGCCTAAGTTCTGCAGTTTTTGGGTCAAATTAAAGGATGCCCCATCCCCCATCCTGCCGCCAGAAAAATGTTTTTCTCCAATGTGGATCATTCCATTCAGGAATGTTCCGTTGGCCAGGATGAGCGCTTTGCATTTAAAGTCCATGCCAAGCGTTGTCCTGACCCCAACGACCCCGCCCTTTTTCACAATAATGTCGGTAACAGAATCCTGCCAAAAATGAACATTTTTGGTTTTTTCCAACAGTTCGCGCCACTCCACAGAAAAAAGCACCCTGTCATTTTGGGCCCGCGGACTCCACATTGCCGGACCTTTTGAACGGTTCAACATCCTGAACTGCAGCATGGTTTTATCGGTCACAATGCCAGAATAACCGCCTAACGCATCAATCTCACGCACAATTTGTCCTTTCGCAATCCCTCCCATTGAAGGATTACATGACATTTGCGCCATGTTCATCATGTTCATCGTGATCAGCAGAACCTTAGAACCCATATTGGCGGCTGCGGCAGAAGCTTCGCATCCTGCGTGACCTGCTCCAACAACGATAATATCATATTTTAGCATCGGTATACCCTGGCGTTTCACGTGAAACATTGGTTCGTTTATCAATGATTCCCGTCAGATATTTTAATGAAACCATTAAATTTAAATCTATCCGGGCCGTAAGCATTTTGAACCTTCTTTTTGTTTGTAAATAGGCTTAAAACAGCAATGCCTTTCACCCATAAATCATTCGCTGCTGAATTCGCTCCTCGTCATACTTATATTTGAAAAATCAAGAAAACGCGAAATGCAGGGTACCTTGGCAGGGAATGGTAGCTGGTTATAGAACAGAGAGGTAGAAATCCTCTTTCCGCCTCATGAATTCCTTTTCCCGTTTTGAGGAGTCACGGTAACCAATTAAATGCATGATGCCATGAATCATTACCCGATGCAACTCCTCTTCGATTCGCTGATCAAATAAAATTGCATTCTCCCTGACCCGTGTTAAACTGATGAAAATATCGCCGCATAACAAACCGGATTCCTCATCGGTCGGGAAGGTAAGAATATCCGTTAATGATTTATGCTTGAGGTATTTAAGGTTCATTGCTGACAAATAATCATCATCGCAAAGAATAAAATTGAGGCTCCCTGCTACCCTTCCTTCCATTTCAATTGTTTTCGATATCCAATTCCTGAGCGCTTTCTTCTTCCTGATCACATAGGAGATATTTTCATTGAAAAAATTTATTTCGCACATTACTTCCGATGGATAACGATGTCCTTTTTATTCCAGTATTCCTTTAATTCGTTGATTCGCTGCAATGACTTTTCATAATTCATACTGGAGACATAAAATACAAGAATAATGCTTTTTGCATTCACCGAAATGGTAATTTCATCGGTCAGCGCCTTGATGATAAATATGTCCCTTGAGAGTTTATGTTTCCTGATTTCCCGGTCGAGCAAATCCTCATTGTCAATATGAAGACCTTCGTTTGAGCCCAGTTTTATTTTAAATACCAGTCCTTTGGGGCTTCTGTCGAAATTTATAATTACCTGGCCATTCTCTGAATTCTCATTCAGGGCAAATAAGATGCCTGCAGCCTCGGTTGTGGCCAACAGGATATTTCCGAAATATTCGTTGTTTATATTATAATAATCGCAAATTTCCTCAACAAACCGTTCCAGTTTCGTAATTTCCTTTTTTCCGGTTATGGCCAGTTCTCTGAAATCCCGTTTCATATCAGTTTTCTATTTTAACAATATAACTGTTCACTTTATTCTTAAAAAACGAATTGATGCCCGGCAATATCAATTGAATATTATCCTGACTCGCTCTTTTTTTTGTGTTATACTGAAAATTTTGTCCAGGGTTACTGTTTTGTTGAGTTTTTGCTTCTGTAGACTCTCTTTTTTCTTCCTGATCGCGCATCTGTTCTGCTTTCTCCGATTCCAGGAGCCTTGTCATGATATTTTGCTGTCTTCTGATTGTCTCCTGGGTAATGCGTTTATTGACCAGGTCTTTTTCAATTTGCTCCATGTCTTTTGCTGCCTCATTCAAAGATCCCTGATCTTTCACTCCTTTGGAACCCATTTCATCCTGATATTTTTGCATTTCGTTTCGTAACGCTTCCTGCTGCGCGGCCAGCCTTGCAAGTTCCTTTGTCATGCCCTTTTGTCCCTGATTATCTCCTTTCCCATCCTTTTTTGATGCTTCCATTCCGGCTTTCAGCTTTTCGAGCTGCTGGCCGATGCTATTCTGCAAATCCTTCATATTCTTGGATCCCATTTTGCCTTTTCCTTTCCCGGATGGATTCTTACATGCCTTGTTGCCTGCTTTTGCCTTGGCATCCATTGACATTTGCTCGTTCATTTTCTGCAGGGATTCATTCAGCAACAAGGCAAGGTTATTGATGGCGGTCATGGTGTATTGCTGTTTAGCCACGGCATTGTTAATATTTCGTACATCCAGGGCCTCCATGGTCAGTTCCACATTCCGGTTGATCGCTGCGATTTCTTTGGAGATAACCGGTTTGATCATGATCTGCCTTTTGGCAATGGCATTCAGTGAGTCCTGAACAACTTTCATCTTCCCGCTGAATTCTTTCTGCCTGTAAACAAGTTCTGTATACCTGGGGTCGCTCCTTGCCATCTGACTTGTGATGTTAATCATTTCTTCCTGATCAAAAGACAACCTGACCAGGTTTTCCAGGATCATCCTGATATTCGCTGCATCTTCCTGCATCTGTTCATCTTCACCACCCTCCTGTGAATCTTCCATCTGACTGGCCAGCTCTTTCATTTGCTTTGACGCTTTTTTTTGAGCACCTGCGGATTCTTTATTTTTCTTTTCCTTCAGATTTTTTGAACTTTCGCCAATGCTTTTCTGAATACTATCCTGTTTTTCCTTTGTATTTCCTAATTCTGCCGGGGTTTCCAGTTCCTTTCCTTCTTTTTCAAGCTCCTTTATCTTATTGAAAATACTGTCAGCCTTTTGTGATATCTCATTTTGCTTTTCCTCTAATTTTTCATTTCCCTGGGCCTGCTTTTCCGTTGCTTCGGCTAATTTGTCCTGGTTTTCAGCATTTTTACGCAAGTCGGCAACCGCAGTTTCAAGTTTCCGGTCGAATTCGATCTGTTTCATCAAGGCAAGGTTCCGGTCTAACTGTGTCTCCAGTTCCTTATTGGACATTTTCATTTTCTCGAGCAGGTTCCCGAGTTTGTCTTTATCCAATTGATTCAGCATATCCCTCATCTCCTGGATCATCTTTTTCATCTCCTCCGAAAGCATCTGGTCCATCATTTCATTCAATTGCTTCTGCTTTTCAATGATCCTTTCGCTGGTTCCAAGATATTTTTCCTCAGCTGCAATATTTTCACTGTTTTTCTTCTTTATTTGTTCGACTTTATCTTCGATGGCCTGGTTTGCTTTTATCAGATCTTCTATTTTCTTTTTCTCCTGCCAGGATATGGATGTTTGATCCACCAGCTTTTTATTCAATTCCTCCATCGTTTTCTTGATGGCTTTCGCATCCATCAGGCTTTTTTCGAGGTCCTGGTTTACCAATTCCTCATTCTGATCGGTATGATGCGCTATTTCTTCAAGCGTAGGGGTCGAAATGGTCTTCATTTCCGATTTTGTCGACTTTGGCCCATGAATACCGTCATTGTCCCAAACCTCAAAATAATACTGGATATTCAGACCGGCTGCCGGTAAAAGCTTCAGGAGATCCGCTGCGTAATAGAACACCTGGTTGTTGATGGATTTCTCGATCGGTATCGATTCGGAGTTTATCTTGTGCAAAACAGTGTCACCCTTGGAAAAAACGGTATAATTAAAGGTTAATTTTGTAAAGCCGTAATCATCCTTGACGGTACCTTTAAAGAAGAGATTCGTCGGCATGGCGGAATCAGCCGACTCGGTAATAAAAATGGACGGAAAGCCATCAGTGACCATGTTCACACGGTACTTCAGTGAATCGGCAAGATAGGTATTCGTATTTACCGGGGTGATGCTGTAAGATGATGATTTTGATATTTTAACCGAATAGCCGAATGTGTTCTTGTTTTCTTTCGATAAAATTGCCAGGTCATTATCAAACCGCATTTTGATGGCGGTCACATCCTTTGTGTATATTTTCCACGAAAGCGTTGAGCCTTCGGGGACGACAAAATCACCCTGGTTTTCATATTTTTCGGCCGGTTTGCCGATGTATCCGGGATAATTGACAACTACATCAAAATTCAGGATGGTCGGCTTTGGAAATACCTTTAATTCGAATTCCTCCGATTTAAAATCACCGGCAACAATCCTGAAAGGAATGCTGACCTGCAGCGACTTGAACAAATATGAAAAATTAAATCCCTTGCCCCTGACCATTTTGAAGGTGCCTTCGTTTGTTTTAATAAAAATTTCTGAAGGGATTTCCGTACCGGTAACTTTGACCAGCAATTCAAAATCTTCCTGCTGAAGGGCGTTCAGGTTTTTATTTTGTATCTCAATCCTGAAAGACAATGGGGGGGTAAATACCCTGTTAAACTCAATAATCCGCCGGGTCGGCTCAGAAATTATATCGGGAGAAAATACAACAAGTGCCAGGATAATGATCAGCGGCACAAGCAAATATCTTAAAAATTTCAGGTTTTTCCGAAAATCAACCACCACGCTGAACCGGAAAATCTTCAGGGAGTTTGTTTTTTGTTCGATGCTTGCAGCAAGCAGCGCAGGGCTGTCTCCAGGATTTCGTTGCTGGTTGATAAGCTGTAGTGTATTCAGCAGCTTATCCTGGATCTCAGAAAAATGGGTTCCGATGATCTTCGCAGCCTGATCATAGGATATAATTTTCCCGATCTTCACCAATTGAAGGATCGGAATGAGTATCAGCCGGGTTACAAGAAAAAATGAAAGAACAAGGAAGGTGAAAAACAAGACCATTCGCACCGCCTGGCTGAAATGAAAAAAATATTCCAGGGAAACAAATGCAAGATAGGAGACCATCAATAGGGTCAGTGACCAGAGCACACCACGGATCAGCCGGTTTTTATAATACTTCCGGATAAAATGATCAAGTTTTTTGATGAGTACCTGGTTTTCTGCCATGTCTTGTTTTTCTCGAAGGATAACGATGCCTGCATTTATTTAGTATCCTTTGCAAAAGTACGAATATAAGCTATTGATGGGTTTATTTTTGGCCGGAATAGCTTATTTTTGCGACTTCCTAAATAAAATTTCCGATGAAAACCCAACCTGTTCGTGTTCGTTTTGCCCCCAGTCCAACCGGCCCTTTGCATATTGGCGGAGTAAGGACAGCCTTGTATAATTTCCTGTTTGCCCGAAAACATGGCGGAACGATGATTCTCAGGATTGAGGATACCGACCAGAACCGGTTTGTTCCTGGAGCAGAAGATTATATTGTGAAGTCGCTTGCCTGGTGCGGCCTTGATTTTGATGAGAGTCCAGAGAAAGGAGGGCCCGATGCCCCGTACCGCCAGTCGGAGCGATCGGAAATCTACAGGGATCACATCCATCGTTTGATCGAAAAAGGCCATGCCTACTATGCCTTCGATACGGAGGAAGAATTAAGCACCTTGCGTGAAACGTCAAAAGTCAGCGGGGGACATTCCTTTCAATATGATCAGCAAACGCGGAAATCTTTATGTAATTCGATCTCCCTTCCCGAAGCGGAATGGAAAAGGAGGCTGGAAGAAGGAGCTCCGTTCGTCGTGCGCATCAAAATTCCGGAAAATGAACAGGTCGTGGTTCATGACCTGATCAGGGGCGAGGTTGTGGTAAGTACCTCAAACCTGGATGATAAAGTCTTGTTTAAATCCGACGGGCTTCCAACCTATCACCTTGCCAATGTGGTGGATGATTACCTGATGAAGATCTCCCATGTGATCAGGGGTGAGGAGTGGCTTCCGTCGGCGCCCCTTCATGTGTTGCTTTACCGCTTTTTCGGATGGGAAAGCCAAATGCCTCAGTTCGCTCATCTTCCGCTGATCCTGAAACCTGACGGGAACGGCAAGTTGAGCAAGCGGGATGGCGACAGGCTGGGTTTCCCGGTATTTCCTACAGCGTGGAAAGATCCGAAAACCGATGAGATCTATTCCGGTTACCGCGAGTCGGGGTATCTGCCTGAAGCGGTCATCAACATCCTCGCCCATCTTGGCTGGAACCCGGGAACGGAGCAGGAACTGTTCTCTACTGCTGAATTAATTCAGCAGTTCTCACTCGAGCGGGTGGGGAAACACGGTGCCAAATTTGATCCTGAAAAGGCAAAATGGTTCAACCATCAATACATCCAGCAAAAATCTGATGAGGATCTTGCTCTTTTTCTTAAGCCCTCACTCGATAAAAATGGTGTATCCCCTTCTTCCGATTATTTGCGCAAGGTCATTCACCTTGTAAAAGAGCGCGCTTTCCTGGTCCCTGACTTATGGGCTAATTCCTGGTTTTTCTTTCTGCGTCCCGGCCAATATGACCAGCAGGTTTACCAGAAAATATGGCAGGCAGGAACCACCTTGCTGATCACTGAAATTGCAAATGAAATAAAACTGCTGGAAGATTTTAACAAAGATTCCTTTCACACCCTCGTGCAAAACTACACGATAAGAACAGGCGTGAAGATGGGACAGGTGATGAACCCTTTGCGACTGCTGACGGTCGGTTCCAACCAGGGGCCCGGGATGATGGATATGGCGGATGTTCTGGGGAAGGATGAGTTTCTGGCGAGGATTGCCACGGGGCTGGAGCAATTAAGATGATCAGAAAACTGGTTTTTTGTATACTGGCTGGCTGCCAGCTCCTTCAGGCGGCTGCAACATCATCAAGGTCGATTATGCCTGTGAATATGCGTATGCCGTTGAAAACAGGCTTTCACAGCGGATCATCGTTCTCCACCAGGATTACCATTCCGGGCCAATGGTTTCTGATACGATTCAATCACATAAAAGCAGGGTACTATTATCTGAATCCGGAATGTGCGAAAAGAATTATGTTCCGGCATTCAGGCCTCTTCCCTTCGACTCGATTGAAGTATATCATGATGATACGGTAAAGATCAACCGGAATTGCACAGCAGGACTGTTATACACTTCATCGGCCCGGGATCTCTCAATTTGGAATAAATCTAAATTTAATAATTTTCACTCGTCTTCTGCAGGAAATCATATGCTGATATGTATCTTTGTATATGTTTATCTGACTGGTCACCATGGTACCGGGGCTTTGTTCAACGGTAGCAGAAATTTAACCAGGGTGTAATGATTCCACAGATGAATTACCCCGGACTTCAGGCCGGGGGTCATGGTAAAGCCCTGACTGAATCGGCTTTAGCCAATCATAGTAAAAAAGGGCCTTCGTTGACCAGGCTTGTATTTCGGGCTGAAGCCCGTGGGAACAGATGCAGTCTTTTGACCCCGGCCTGAAGTCCGGGTAATTCATGGATTTTATGATCCGGCATTATACCCGGTGAATCGTATGCATATTGAAAATATTTGGCACAATTGCTCCATCAAATATAATTATCCAATTTAAGACCCGACCCATGAAAAAAACCATCCGCCTGATCTTGCTGGGAATGATACTCCCGGTTCTTATTATGTCCTTTGCTCCCGGATCAAAAGAGAAATCCGCTCCAACCACGCAGGATTATATCGTGGTTGCATGGAACGACCTGGGCATGCACTGTGCCAACCTTGATTTTTCAAACATGTGCATTCTGCCTCCTTACAACAACCAGGTGGCACAGGTGATCATGAAGGGAAGTTCCACGGCGCTGCCGGTTGTCATGACGGGTGCAAGCGGCATGTATGTTACGTATGAAATCCCGGGGAATACCGAATCGGCGACCAAGACCAATTTCTGGAATTATTCAGCTCAGCTTTTCGGGGTTGTTTTGGCGCCAAATATGGGATTGGCAGGTTTCGGGATGACGGGGACCATGGCGCCGGGTACGGGCAACTATTACCGGGCAGAGGGCATCCCCATCACGGCATTCCCTGATTCAACACCCACGGTGGCCGATCCTTACCAGCTCACCCTCATCAAGGCTTATCTGCCCAATAATCAACTGGTGGCTACAACGCAAAGCGTCATTCCCGTTTCTCATGAAATCAATTGTGTAAGTTCAGGATGCCATTCGAGCGAGATGAACATTCTTCAGGAACACGAGGAGGTTTCCGGCTTCAATATCAACAACAGGCCTATTTTCTGTGCAACCTGCCATTCCGACAATGCACTTGGAATGCCGGGCAAGCCGGGTGTTCCACCATTTTCGCAGGTAATCCACGAAAAGCATGGCGAGTTTATAAACTCAGGGACCAGCAACGACTGCTATAAATGCCATCCGGGCCCGAACACACAGTGCTGGAGGGATGTCATGCACGATTCTCCCGGCGGGATCACAAAATGCCAGGATTGCCATGGCAGTGTTTCGCACGTGGGCCACAGCATTGACCAGGGCAGAAATCCATGGCTGCAGGAACCTTCGTGTGGCGCGACCTCCTGTCATGGGCCTAACTATGCGGAAGAGCCCGGAAAATTGTTCCGTAATTCCAAAGGCCATGGCGGATTGTTCTGCAGCACCTGTCATGGTTCGCCGCATGCGATATTACCGACAAGCAACCCCCGCGACAATGCACAGAACATCGCCTTGCAGGGTTTTGCAGGAACCTTGTCTGACTGCTCCGTTTGCCATGGTTATATTCCGGCAGGGGCAGGACCGCATGGCCTTCATAGTGTTGCAGTACAAAATGTCACGATCCCCAATGCCCAGACAAGTTGTTACAATGCCACCAGTGCCCTGTTTGTTGCCGGCGGAGGAACAACCTTTAACGTGCAAAGCGGGGGAAGCGCCACGTTCATTGCCGGACAAAGGATCGATTTTCTTCCCGGCACCCTGGCCGATACGGGCAGTTACATGCATGGCTATATCACCACCAATGGCCAGTACTGCGTTACACCAGCATTCCCGCAGGCTGGAAATGAAAGCATACCCGGGAGGACCCAATCGCTTTCAGCATCTTCATTTTTCAGCGTATATCCGAATCCCACCACCGGAACCCTTATGATATCGGGTTCCGACGGGCAATCCCCTGATAAAATAGTGGTTGAAATATATAAATCACAGGGAGAAAAACTGATGACCAGAGAGCTCACCGGAAATGGAAATCATGAGATCATGCTTGACGGGCCGGCAGGATTTTATTTTGTCAGGCTGGTTTCCGGCAGCAGGGCGGAGACATTTAAAATCATCAAACAATAATGAACACCCCGGATTTCTTTGATCACGCATTTTAAGAATCTGGTTAAAGGATTGTTAAAATTCAGTGATTAAACCAATATTAACGGATCAATAGGAAAATCCGGGGGGAGTATTATGATGTCACCACTTCGTGGTTTATGATGTTTAATAAGGCCTGATTCTATAAAAATGTCAACCCTTCGGGTTTAAAAATCAACCCTTGATTTGCATTATTGGAATCAAGAATCATTACTTTATTCTGTTTTCGTTCAGTATTGGATTGCTTGCATGGAGAATGTTCCTCGTTCCTCGTTTTTCGCCCCCCCCAGGTTTTCCTCTTGATCCATATTAACCTCAATGACACCATGAAGGCACCATGGACACAAAGAAAACCAGGGTGAACGTTGTGGTTAAATAAACGAATTGATAGTTCCGGCAGGATTTTAACGAAGAAAAAAACAAATTGAAACAGACTCTAAGTTGCAAACGGGTAACCGGATCACTTTTTGAATGAAGTCAGCTTCCTGACCAGCTTTATCCTGAATTTGCCGTCTGTTACCTGTTTTGTGAGACCGGTCATGCTATGGACCGATCCTGAAAAGGTACCGGTTAAAACATCATCTGTTTTATCGGTGATGATCACCTCCATGCGCTGGTCAATAGAACTCCCGGTATAGTTGCAGGAATCATTGGACCCAAAAGTGGTATCCGCCGGATTTTTGTAATTATTGAACTGCAATTCACAAAAGGGAACGGGTGCGTCAAGGGGGAGTGATTCCATTCCCGTGCCCATGATAAACAGGGCGCACAACCATTTTGATTTGATTTATATATGTAATCTCAAGTCATATAGATGCTTACCATGGTTTATTCAAGCGGATATCCTGGTCCATTCCTTCTTCCGGTTCCCTAGAACCCTTTGTCTCCCCAGTAAACATTGGTTAACCTGTATCTATGGAGTAGCTATGTACTATCGATGGAGTAACTGATGACCTGTGTTGGGCAAAGGTCCGGGAGCGTTCATGGTGCTTGCAAAAACGACCCTTTCATAAATCGATTCCGGGTTTGTATTACGGTTTAGGCCGTTTGGCCTTCTTCTCCACCGCAAACAACCCGGCCGTGTATTTGTCATACAACTCAAAAAGGAACTCTATCCGCCTGGTCTCATTGATGAAGGGCTGGGGCCGGTAACACAGGTCAACCGCCTTATCAAGCTCCTGGTGCGCTTTCACCAGGACGGACGGCATGGTTAGGGGATCATACAGATCGGCCAGGCTGCTGCCGGGAAATTTTAACCGGGTATCCAGTACTTTTTGTGCTGCCTCCTCGACAGTTTTTACTTGCTTTTCGGAGGGGTTTTCAGGCCAGGGGAAATTGTTGTAAACTATGTCTTTGGAATACCTGAAATCGCTCTTTAACCTACCACAAACGTATTTCACCCAGGCCATGTGCATTGCAGACATAAGCACTCCGAAATGATATACTGACCCATTAGGGATAGACATGCAGGTATCGCCTATAATACTGTCATGAGTAAAAAAGCCTAAAGGGATGTATTTTCTATTTTCACTTGAAACCCTCGGAACAACAATACAAGTTTCAGGGTTATTTTTGTCTCGAAATAAACTGGGAGTTGAAGCAAATTTTTGCGTTGATGGAGCAATACTTGATAGGCGGAACTGTTTTACTCCCTCAATTCGCCTTAAGATTTCTGGATACTTACGAAGCTCTGTAGGGTCTGCACCCACCAGCCAGATACACCACCTTTTCTCATTATTGAGAAATTCCTTGGCACTAATTAAGGGCAAAATAAATTTTTCTAATTCCGGCTCATCGGACACAAGGCTGATTTTTTCCTTATTGGATAAAAGGAGATTGCCGCCATCCAGAGGCATGTTTCCAAAACTCATCCCAGGCACATTAGAAAGAGCATGTTGTCTGTTTCTAATAAAAACATTTTTGCCATCAACTAAATACGGGTTAATATTAGTGGCGGATATTTCATAAGGGTCAGCCTTAATATCATTGTACAAAAAGAGTCTTTTGTTTGTCAGCACTTGGCTAAAGCCGATAATTACGCAATAAACTGCTGCGTTCCCTTTTGCCTCATTACTCCAACGAAAGGTGCTATGGGCAAAATTTATTGTGATGCCATGCTTAAGCATTAAGAATTGCCATAAGATGCCCACCTGCTCCCCTTGAACAATGGAGTTGGTTGAAACAAAGGCAACCTTAGGGTTTTGAAATGCATACAAATGCTCAGTACTGAAAGACTTGTCTATGTATTTCGCAGCCTTTGCATACCAGGCTGTCACATAGTCCATCACGCCGCACCCATCAATGTTGTCGAATAATTCAGTTACCTCCTTTCGTTGGTCCTGAGTCATCATTTTTGAACCAACAAACGGCGGATTACCATAAATATAATCAAACCGCTGTTCTCCCTGCTCCCAGGGAACTGGGTCAATGAGGCTTTGCCAGTCGGTGCGCAGGGCATTGGCGCAGATGATATTGGGACTTTTCCGCAGGGGAAGCCTTACAAAGTACTGGCCGAACTCTTCGCTTACCCGCATGTTCATCTGGTGGTCCATGAGCCACATGGCCACCTGGGCGATCTGGGAGGGGAATTCTTCAATCTCGATGCCGTAAAAGCGGTCAACGTCGAGCTTCAACAGATCATGGATATCAAACACCTGCTGTCCTTTCTGGAGGGTTTTGATGATCTTCAGCTCCAGCAATCTCAGCTCACGGTAGGAGATCACCAGGAAATTCCCGCAGCCGCAGGCGGGATCGAGGAAACGCAACAGAGAAATCTTTTCCTGTAAGCGAACCAGCTTGTTCCGGTTGTCTTTGACGGATTCATATTCTTTCCAGAGATCATCGAGGAACAGGGGTTTGATCACCTTCAGGATGTTTTTTTCGGAAGTGTAGTGGGCGCCAAGGTTCCTGCGTTCCACCGGGTTCATGACGCTCTGGAAAAGGGAGCCGAAAATAGCAGGGGAAATAGCGCCCCAGTTCAAAGCGGTACATTCCAGCAGGATATCCCGCATTTTGCTGTCGAAGGAGGCCGGGGGAAGGGTCTCTTCAAACAATTTGCCGTTCACGTAATGAAAAGTGGCCATCTCTTCGTCGAGGTTGGTAAGCCGTTTATCCCTGGGGGTATTCAGCACATAAAACAGGGTGGCGAGGTGGTGGGCCAGGTCGCTGCCATCCTCTTTGGTTTTGTTTACGATATAATCGCGGAACTGGTCTTTCTCAAAGATGCTGGTATCCTCGGCAAACAAACAGAAAAGCAGGCGTACCAGGTACAATTCAAGCGGATGGCCGGTGTAGCCGATCGCTTCGAGCCGGTCATGGAGTTTCCCCATGAGTTCGGCGGCCTTGATGTTAACGGGGTCCTGCTCCCGGAATTCATGTTTCTGGTACCCGGCAATGAACCCGAAATGTTTGACATTCTTGTAAAGATCGGGCAGGTCAAATTCCAGGTGGGTGTCTGTATCAAGGTCATGAAGCCGGAACCGGGCAAAATCTGACACCAGGACGTACTTCGGGAGTTCGTAGTCCTTCAGTCCCGGGAAGTAGTCAAGCGCTTGTTTGTAGGCTTTATCTAAATCCCTGCCCTTTGATTTATGTTCGACCAGGATCGTGCCTTTCCAGAGCAGGTCAATGTAGCCGGTGGATTCATCTAGCCGTTTTACCGGTTTTTCAAAGCTGGCGACCTTCCGCCGGTTGATGCCGAACACATTGAAAAAGCTATCCCAGAACGATTTTGCTTCGGCATCTTCGGAGGTCTCATTTTCCCATTCTTTGGAGAAATGGATCGCGCGGTCTTTGATTTCGTTCCAGGAAAGGGGCATGGGGAGAAATAAAAACTCAAAGCTAATGAAAGTTAGGCAATGATCATCTTTAATTCTCGTTTATAAAAAATGCCAACACCATTTTGCCCTATGCACTTGGTCGCGTTTCAAAACTTTTTCATATTTTCGCTCCCCCTTCCTTTTTTATTATTTATTTAAGGCTATTCATTAAAAAATTCCATTCCATGAATAAAACCCTTCTCTTAATTTCCCTGTTATTGTTAGCTACGATTAGGATATTTGCCCAGGTTGGCATCAATGGTGATAATAGTCTACCCGATAATTCGGCAATGCTTGATGTAAAATCTTCTACCCAGGGGATGCTTGTCCCGCGAATGACTTTCGACGAGCGCAACGCCATTGTGACTCCAGCGGAAGGTCTTCAGGTTATTTGCACAAACTGCAATCAGGATGGCACAGCCGTTTTATCCGTGTACCTTGGCGGAAAATGGGTGAACCTGGCTGTCGCCTGCCCAATTCCGAATGCACCGTTTCCGGGCATCCCAGTTCAGGACAATGGACAAATTACCTGGAATTGGACAGGCGCTCCCATCTCAGCGGGGTTCAAATGGAACACTATCAACGATCCTACTTCGGCAACAGACATGGGAGCAAGTACCACAACAATAGAATCCGGGCTCACTGTCGGTAGCGTTTATAATCGGTATGTCTGGGCGTATAACATGTGCGGGACATCCGGTGTTACTGTGCTCACCGCTCAGGCATTGGCCTGTGGAACATCCTTTGCAGCCAGCCATGTGGCAGGAAGTATTGCTCCTGTTTCCAAAACAACCACGTATGGAACAGTTACGAACATTCCGGGCGAAACATCAAAGTGCTGGATCACCAGCAACCTGGGTTCGGACCACCAGGCAGCTGTTGTGAATGAAACCACTGAACCTTCCGCAGGCTGGTACTGGCAGTTTAACCAGACGCGGGGTTATAAATTCGATGATAGTTATACCCGAACACCCAGTGGCCTATGGAACACCGGTATCAATACAAATTCAGATTGGTTAACGGAAAACGATCCCTGCAACCTCCTGTTAGGAAGCATGTGGCGAATCCCTACCTATACAGAGTGGAATAATGTAAGCACGGCAGGAGGCTGGGTAAACTGGACCGATACATGGAATTCAGGGTTAAAGCTTCACGCTGCCGGTGAACTGGAATGGAGCTATGGTTTATTAGCCTGGCGAGGTACATGGGGCGTTTATTGGAGCAGTACGCAGGTTTCTGTGACGGTTGGCTGGAACCTGACTTTTGGCAGTGGCCTTTGCGGCATGTATGCCAACAGCATGCCTTACGCCTTCCCGCTCCGTTGCATCAGCGACAATTGAGCGCAGCGAAAGCATAACAACGAAGGGCGCACACCCTTTAAACTGTGTAGTTTGTCGATGCGCTTGAATTTAATGATATAGATCGACCCCGGCCCGATTAAAAAGAAAAACGGGCCCTATGAGGTCACCGGGTCACTTTTTATGAAATTTGAAACCCTTTGCAATGAAGCGTTGATTACTTCACCGTTAACTGCACGCTTTGAACTTGATTGTCCACGTGAATTATTTATAAATGTGTAGCAATATATCCGCTCTGGCCATTTTGGGCCAAAGCCCGTTCTGTCAATTATTTGCCGCCATCCCCGGCCTGAGGTCCAGGATGATTCACGGGTTGGTTCAACCACCCCCCCCTTTTTTTCCTGAAGGAGAAGGGGGAGGGCGTGGGATGAGGCAATTAAATGAAATGTTCGTGTTGTTCAGGCGACGGGTTGTAATTTTGAGTGTTTTTCCATTCACCTGCCGGAGGTAAGATAGAATTTGTGTATCTTCCGCTGCCGATCAATAAAAAACACTGCCATGAAAGAACAACAGATCACAAAAAAAACCGGGCGAATCGTTTCCATCGACGCACTCAGGGGATTTGATATGTTCTGGATAACGGGCGGGGATGCCTTTTTCATTGCCCTGTTGACCCTGGTCAATACTCCTTTCTGTCTGAAACTGGCTACCCAGCTTGACCATCCTGCATGGGCAGGATTCCATTTTTACGATCTTATTTTCCCGCTCTTCCTGTTCATTATGGGTGTTGCAATGCCGCTTTCGATCACACGCAGGCTCGAACGCGGAGATTCACGAAAGAAACTCTATTTCCATGTGATAAGGCGCACCTTGTTGCTCTTCCTGCTCGGGCTCATTTACAACGGACTGTTTAATTTTGATTTTGACCAGCAGCGGTGGACGGGTGTGTTGCAGCGCTTTGCCATCACATACCTCTTTGCCTCGCTCATCGTCATGAATTTCAAAAACAAAGGTCAGCTGATCTGGGCCGGGGGTATCCTCATTGCCTACTGGCTCGTACTTCTGCTTGTGCCTGCGCCCGGATACCACGCCTATGACCTCAGCCCGGAAGGTAACCTTTGCGGGTATCTCGACAGGTGTTTCCTCCCGGGATCCTTTTGCTGCTATCAGCTGGGCGACAATGAAGGAATTCTTACCATGTTCCCTGCCATCGCCAATGTGCTTTTCGGGGTACTAGCAGGCCGTTGGCTTCTTGGAACCCACAGGGAAACGATCAAAATCAGAAACCTGTCTGTAACAGGAGCCTGTTTTATTGCAGGGGGCCTGCTGTGGGGCCTGGTATTCCCTGTAAACAAGTATTTATGGACGGGATCTTATGTGCTGCTTACCACCGGGATCTCTTTCCTCCTGCTCTGTTTGTTTTTCTGGGTGATCGATGTGAAAGGATATAAAAAATGGGCATTCCCTTTTGTGGTCATTGGACTGAATCCCATCACAATTTATGTATTGCAGGGTATTTTTGATTTCGGGATCATTGCCAATATTTTCATCCATGGCTTTGTCAACAATCTCGGGAGCTTTATACCGGTATTCACCGCTTTTTGCGTGATCCTTGTCAAATGGTTCTTCCTGTATTTCCTTTACCGGAAAAATATTTTTCTTAAGGTATAATGCAGACGGGAATACAATTAAGCCACGGGTTATGATTTTACAGTCCCCCATAACCCTACGATAGGATCAAGAAAGTGTATGTAAAATTGTATGCGAGTAAAACAAAACAGGCCGCAAACACGTGGTCTACAGCCTGTTATTGACTTTGAAAGTTGTCCGACTAGGGGTCGAACCTAGACTCTAATGATCCAGAATCATTTGTGTTGCCAGTTACACCATCGGACAATCTGACTGCAAAATTAATACATTTTTTGCAAAAATGTCAAGTTTTATTTAACTTTTTCAGCTTTTGCCCATGAATCTCTCAGGGGCACGACCCGGTTAAAGACAAGGTTTCCGGGGGTGGAGTCTTTGTCAACAGAAAAATAGCCCAGCCGCTCAAACTGGTATTTATCCAGGATCCCGGCGGTTAAAACCGCCGGTTCGATCATCGCCGTGATGGTTTTCAGAGAATCGGGATTCAGATAATCCTTATACGATTTTTCCTCTTCTGATTCATCCGGATTTTCTTTGGTGAACAACCGGTCGTACAACCGGATTTCGGCTTTTACGGCCTGCTTTGCAGAGACCCAATGCAGGGTGCCCTTTACTTTCCGGTTGCTTTCGGGCATCCCGCTTTTGGTTTGCGGGTCGTAGGTGCAATGTATTTCCGTGATCTCACCCGTTTCCGGGTCCTTTACGACACTTTCGCACCGGATGATGTATGCAGCCTTCAACCGCACCTCGCGGCCGGGAGCGAGGCGGAAAAACTTATCTGGCGGATTTTCCATGAAATCTTCCCTTTCGATGAAGAGAGTTTTTGAAAACGGCATTTTCCGCTTCCCTTTTGACTCATCCTCTGGATTGTTTATGGATTCCATCTCCTCCACGAGGTCATCCGGATAGTTACCGATGATCACCTTTACCGGATTGAGCACCGCCATCAGCCGGTTGGCGCGCTTGTTGAGGTCCTCGCGGATGCAGAATTCGAGCAGGCTTACGTCGATCACATTGTCGCGCTTGGCAACGCCGATCGTTTCGGCGAAATTCCGTATCGATTCGGGGGTAAACCCGCGCCGGCGCAAACCACAGATGGTGGGCATCCGGGGATCGTCCCAGCCTTTGACATGGCCATCGCGCACCAACTCGAGCAATTTCCGTTTGCTCATTACAGTGTACGTCACGTTCAGCCGCGCAAATTCAATTTGCCTGGGGGCATAGATCCCGATTTCGCGGATAAACCATTCATAAAGCGGCCGGTGCACTTCAAACTCCAGGGTACAGATTGAATGGGTGATCCGTTCGATGGAATCAGATTGTCCGTGGGCGAAATCATACATCGGGTAAATGCACCACTGGTCACCGGTACGGTGATGATGCGCATGAAGGATACGGTAAAGCACCGGATCGCGCATGTGCATGTTGGGAGAGGCCATGTCGATTTTGGCACGGAGAACCCTGGAGCCATCAGGGAATTCTCCCTGGCGCATGCGTGAAAAAAGATCAAGGTTCACATCAACAGTCCGGCCCCGGTATTCGCTTTCCTTCCCCGGCCGGGTAGGGGTACCGCGCGTTTCACTGATCTCCTCGGCCGTCATGTCGCAAACGTAGGCCTTCTCCTTCCGGATCAGGATCAAAGCATATTCATATAGCTGTTCAAAATAATCGGAGGCATAGAAAAGGCGGTCCTCCCAGTCAAATCCGAGCCACCTTACATCTTCCATGATCGAATCGACATATTCCACATCCTCTTTCACCGGGTTTGTATCATCAAACCTGAGGTTTGTTTTCCCGTTGTATTTCTTTCCCAGGCCAAAGTTGAGGCAAATGGACTTGGCATGGCCAATGTGCAGATAACCATTGGGTTCGGGGGGGAAACGGGTATGTACACGCCCTTCGTTGACTCCCGTCCGGATATCCTCTTCAATAATTTCCTCAATGAAATTGAGCGACCGGGATGCTTTTTCTTCTTCCGGTATTTTTGGTTCTTCCATGGGTTGAAAATAAAATAGATTGGTGCAAGGTTAAATAAATAAAAAAGTCCACGCAGATTTGCGTGAAACCATCCTGCAAACTTACTACAATTTAAAAAAACTTGCGCCGGTTCACGGGAATTCGATAATTTCACCGTTCGAAAACGAAAAATTATGGGAACGATTCTGCTTGAAGGAATGGAGTTCTTTGCCTTTCACGGGTGCTTCAAAGAGGAACAGATCATCGGAACGAAATTTATTGTCGACCTTTATGTAGAGGTTGATACTGCCGTATCGGAAGATTCGGACCATCTCAGGGATACGGTCGATTATGTAGGGCTTTACCGGTGTGTTAAAAGTGAAATGGAAAAGAAATCCCATTTGCTTGAACACGTTGCAAAAAGGATTTTAACCAGTTTGCAAACCCATTTCCCGTCGATTGACTCCATGGAACTCAAGATTGCCAAAATCAATCCTCCGATGGGCGGGAAAATGCAACAGGTGAGCTACAAAACCCAATGGAAGAAATGATTTGGTGGTAATTTCAAAAATAATAGTACTTTTGCACACCTATTTCATTGGTTTCGTGGCCGAGTGGCTAGGCAGCGGTCTGCAAAACCGTGTACAGCGGTTCGAATCCGCTCGAAACCTCTCCAACCCGTTTCTTGACGAAACGGGTTTTTATTTTCCCTGCGGATAGAGCAAATATTCGCTGATCAGCACCAGCAAAAGTGTAAAAGCGCTGCTTAACATGACACGAACGAACGTGGCCAAAAACTCGCTGAAACGAAAAATCTCGAGATAGAAAAATGCGAAATGGTGAATGAGGATCAGGATGATGGAATAGTAAAGAAACCATTTTACCCCCTGGTTTCTGAGCGAGGGTGTCTCCCCAAAGAGCGATTCGGGCCCCGAGGAAATGGCGGAGATCACAAAGGGGCGTGCAAAAGCCATCAAAACGCAGGCGGCGGCATTCAATCCGATTGAATTTGTAAAGATATCGATGCTCCATCCCAGGATAAAGGCAGCGACCAGCAATAACCATTTGGGGGTATCAAACGGCAACAGAAGGATAAAATAGATGTAAAAGTACGGGTTGATGTATCCGCTCAGGTTGATATGGTTCAGGATCAGGACCTGAAAGAAGATCAGAAAGAAAAACCGGATGACGTTAAAAAATACGGTTCTTGAGGTCATTACTGTGGTTTGAAGGAGGCTTTTAAATCTTCTTTTTCTTTGCGCATCATGTCGACAACCACTTCAATGTATCCGAGGCTGTTAAAATCGGTTGAAAACAAGATCTCTCCGTAGTTAAAGTTCTCATCCTGCGGGTTATTAAAACCGGAGATGGTACCGATCATCAATCCTTCCGGGAAGATATCCGAATTCCCGCTGGTGATGATCGTATCACCTTTCACCATCACCACATGTTTTGGAATTTCCTTCACCTGGCCTTTCCGGTAATTCCCGCCATTCCACTCCACGTTCACCAGCTGGTTGTTCTTTTTAAATTTTCCTGAAATCCGGCTGTCTTTATTCAGCATGGACATGATCCAGCTGAAATGGGATGAAACACTGACCACCTGTCCAACGATTTTATTCCCGATGATCACGCCCATGTGATTTTCAACTCCGTGCAGCGACCCCTTGTTGATCATCAGGAAGTTGTTCCGTTTGTTGGTCGAATTGCTGATCACCTTGGCGCTGATGTACTTGTATTCGAGTTTGACGATGGAATCTTTTTTCTCCAGGATATTCACATCGGTGATGTAGTATGCTTCCGGTATGCGGGAATGGAGTTTTGCCATTTCTTCGATCAGCACCCTGTTTGTTTTCTGGAGGGAAAAATATTCGGAGATCCCGTTGAACATGCTGTTGACGGATCCTGAAACAGCGTTTGAAACAGCGTAGAGGGAACTTCCCTGGAATTCATTGTAATTGAAAAGAAGGATCAGCGAAAAAGTTTCCAGGAACAGGAAAAGAAAATAGAAATAGTGCTCCCGGAAAAACAGGAAAAGATTCCGCATGGTACCTCTTACTTAATGAGGAACGTAAATTTATCAAAGTTTTTCAACGCGATCCCGGTTCCCCGGGCCACGGCGCGCAAAGGATCTTCGGCAACATGAACTTTCAGTTTGGTTTTCAGGTGGATCCGTTTATCCAGGCCGCGCAGCAAGGCTCCGCCTCCCGTAAGATAGATACCGGTTTCAAAAATATCGGAAGCGAGTTCCGGAGGGGTCATTTCAAGCGCATTCAAAACGGCGGCTTCAATTTTTGCAACGGATTTATCCAGGCAATGTGCAATTTCCGCATGATTGACGATCACCTCCTTGGGGATCCCGGTAAGCAGGTCGCGTCCGTGAACGGCGTAGTCGGGGGGAGGATTGTCAATATCGGCCAGGGCAGCGCCGACTTCAATTTTTATTCGTTCCGCGGTACGTTCGCCGACATTGATATTGTGCTGTTTGCGCATGTATTCTTCGATGTCGGCATTGAACTCATCGCCGGCAATCCGGATGGATTTGTTGTTCACAATTCCCCCGAGCGCGATGACCGCAATTTCACTGGTTCCCCCGCCGATGTCGATGACCATGTTGCCGATGGGTTCCAGCACATCGATTCCGATCCCGATGGCGGCAGCCATGGGTTCATGAATAAGACGGACCTCCTTGGCGCCGGCCTGTTCTGCGGAGTCCTTTACCGCACGTTCCTCCACCTCTGTAATCCCCGACGGGATACAAATAACCATCTTGAGGGCAGGGGGGAACCATGATTTGCGAAGATCGATCATTTTGATCATGGCCCTGATCATGTGCTCGGCAGCCTGAAAATCGGCAATCACCCCGCCCCGCAACGGGCGGATCGTCTTGATGTTCTCATGGGTTTTCCCATGCATCATCTGTGCCTTCTTTCCCACTGCGATGATCTTGCCCGAGCTGCGTTCAATGGCAACAATGGAAGGTTCATCAACCACTACTTTGTCATTGTATATGATGATGGTATTTGCGGTACCAAGGTCTATTGCGATTTCTTTTGTAAACAATCCCATGGGTTCAATTTTAATGTTTAAAGTGTCGTGTCCCGGTAAAAACCATGGACATATCGTGTTCATTGCAGTACTTCACCGAATCGGCATCCCTGATGGAACCACCCGGTTGAATTACTGCTGTAATGCCCGCTTCATGTGCGATTTCCACGCAATCGGCGAAAGGAAAAAACGCATCCGAAGCCATTACAGCTCCGGAGGTATCAAACCCGAAGGCCTGTGCCTTGGCGATTGCCTGGCGCAATGCATCCACGCGAGAAGTCTGGCCCAACCCACAGCCAACAAGCTGGCTGTTTTTAATCAGGACAATCGTGTTAGATTTCAAATGTTTAACAATTTTATTTGCAAAGACCAAGGCATCCGTTTCCCGTGGGGTTGGCCGTTTACTTGTAACGTATTGAAAATCTGTCTTTTGTTCTGTTTTTAAATCCTTTTCCTGTTCAAGTACGCCATTGAGGATGGACTTAAATTGCCGTTGTGGAAACACAAACGAATTTTTCTGCAAAATTATTCTATTTTTCTTTGATTTTAAGAGTTCAAGGGCATCATTTTCATAACGGTCTGCAATTATTATTTCGAAAAACAGCTTGTTGACTTCAAGGGCTGCCTCTATTTCCATGTTTCCATTGGCAATGATGATGCCTCCGAAGGCAGAAACAGGGTCGCAGGCAAGTGCATCCATGTAGGCGGCCCTGAAGGAAGGGCGGCTGGCAATGCCGCAGGGATTTGTATGTTTGATTATTGCGACGGTCGGTTCAGAAAATTCACCGATGAGGTTGATTGCAGCATCCACGTCGACCAGGTTGTTGTATGACAACTCTTTTCCGCAGAGCCGGGTAAAAACATCACCGGGGTTCCCATAAAAAGTGCCTTGCTGATGCGGGTTTTCCCCGTAACGCATGGGGTAAGGGCTCAGAATGCTTTGCTTGAAAACCTGGATATTTTCCTGCCGGTTGAAGTAGCTGAAAATCTGGGTATCGTAATGCGAGGAGATGTTAAACGCCTGTGCTGCAAGCTTCCTGCGGTCAGCAAGGCCGGTATAACCACTGTTCTTTGACAGGATATCCAGTAATTCCTGGTATGAACCTGCGGAGGGCACCACGGTCACGTGTGCATAATTTTTTGCGGCAGCGCGGATCAGGGAGATACCGCCAATGTCTATTTTTTCAATGATCTCCTCTTCATTGCCTGAGGCCGCAACTGTTTTTTCAAAAGGATAAAGGTCTACGATCACCAGGTCGACCGAGGGGATCTCATATTTTTCAACATCGCCGACATCGGCAAGCTGGTTGCGGCGCCAGAGGATACCCCCGAAGATTTTCGGATGCAGGGTTTTTACCCTTCCGCCCAGGATGGATGGATAGGAGGTGATGGATTCAACGGAGATGGCGTGAATTCCCTTGCTGGTCAGGTAATCGTACGTGCCCCCGGTTGAAATGATCTGAATGCCGAAGGATTCCAGTTTATGAGCCAGATCTTCGATGCCTTCTTTGGAGTAAACAGAGATCAGGGCTGATTTAATTTTAATCTGGTCAATCATATACCTCCCTTTTGTAACAATAACTGAATGGCCGCGTCTAAGACCGCATGGTGCGAAGCTTTGCAATGTTACCAAAAAATAGCGGAGAAAACAAGGGACAATTGACAAGGGACAATTGACAAGGGACAATTGACAAGGGACAAATAAACGGCAGCATGTGCATGGCTTGTTTGCTAAATTGATTCGCCTGTTCATGCAATCATAAATATATCTATCTTTACTTTTTAAAAAGGAAATAACCCAATCCATGATATTGATCTTACGATTGATACGCGAAAGCTATCTGTTTGCTTTTCAGGCAATTATAGTAAATAAAGTAAGAACAATCCTGTCCCTTCTGGGGATTACCATCGGGATTTTCTGTGTTATTTCTGTTTTTACTGTTTTTGATTCCATGGAAAATGCCATCCGCAAGAGCATTGCCTCGCTTGGCAGCAATGTGCTTTATGTTCAGAAGTGGCCCTGGTCCATGGGCGGTGATTATCCATGGTGGAAATACTGGCAGCGCCCTGAAACTTCGCTGGATGACATGCGCGAAATTGAAAAACGCAGCAATCTTGCAGAATCTGTTGCATTCATGGTGCAGGTAAACAAAACGGTAAAATACCAGAATAACTATATTGAAAATATAGGCGTGATGGGTGTTTCACAGGATTTCGACAGAGTCTGGAAATTTGAACTGGGGCAGGGCCGCTATTTCTCCGCGACCGAATCGGTCAGCGGCAATAATATTGCCATCATCGGTGCCGAAATTGCCAGTGACCTTTTTCGTGAAGGCGATCCTGTCGGAAAGAAAATAAAGATCTTTGGACGAAATATCGAAGTGATTGGCGTGATCACGAAAGAAGGAGAAGATTTCTTCGGGAATTCAAACGATAAAGTGGTTTATCTTCCCGTGAATTTTTTTAAAACGGTTGTTGATCTGCGCGACATGGATGCAACCATCGTGGTCAAGGCGAAACCCCTGGTTTCCAATGATGAGTTGCGGGATGAACTGACCGGCCTCATGCGGTCGATCAGAAAGCAAAAACCATCGGCTGAGGATAATTTCGCCATCAATGAAACGGATATTATTTCGAAGGGCTTCGACAGTTTATTCCAGGTCATCGCCACTGTTGGATGGATCATCGGGGGATTTTCACTGCTGGTAGGAGGGTTTGGGATCGCAAACATCATGTTTGTGTCGGTCAGGGAGCGGACCAACATCATCGGAATTCAGAAAGCCCTTGGTGCCAAGAACTACTTTATCCTGCTTCAATTTCTTTTTGAAGCCATTTTTCTTTCACTGATCGGGGGAATATTCGGGCTTTTAATTATCCTGATCCTGACTATTATCGTAAATTACACAACCGGCTTTCATCTGATGCTCACACAGGGAAATATCATCCTTGGAATAGGTGTTTCAGCAATCATTGGCCTTATTTCAGGTATTTTACCGGCCTATTCCGCTTCAAAACTCGATCCGGTAGAGGCGATGCGAACAGGAACGTAGGTCAGAACGGCCAGAATTGGTTGTCGTTCCAGATCTTTTCCTTCAATTCATTGTCCATATCACTGAGGATCTTCAGGTGTCCGCTTTCCCATGCTGCAAGCCAGCGATACAATTCCTTTTCATTGGGATCGGCGGATATTTCCGCCTGTTTGGAATAGACATCCACGGCTTTTTTCTCAAAATCAATGGCGGCTGAGATTGCGGCCGCTTCAAACCCCGCGGAAGAGATTTTATCCCTCATCTCTTCGGTGAGGATCAGCCTGGCAAAGCCTTCATTGGCCAGATCGGGCAGCTCCACCCTGGTGAATGCATGGTTTTTTTCATATCCGATGTACTGTTCCGAAAGAAATTTAACATGCTGTGTCTCTTCATCAGCCATGGTCAGAAAAATGTGCTTGATCTCAGGATCCGGCGTTTGTTCGGCAACTTTTGCATAAAAAGCATGGCCTCTCTTTTCCATAAGAATCGCCATTTTAAGAATTTCGAGGGCTTTCTGGGTTTCCATGATATTGGGGTTTTAATTTTTCAAACTTACAACAATTTCACCACAGCAGGCACATGGAACACAATAGAATTTTAAAATCCGGAGGCGGGATCATCATCCAGGGTGGTTGATTCGGGAGAAGTTAACTGCCTTCCTCCTGTGTCCTGTTGTGCCTGTTGTGGTGAGAAATCAAGGAATTCGTACCATTTGCAATGCCTCCTGAACGGTTTCAACCGGGCTGAAACAGGTTTTTCCATGGCAGACATAAATCAGGGTTTTTTCATCGGCAGACACACTCCCGGATGAAAAGATGACCCCTGGCAAATAAAATCCTGAAAATTCATGTAACCGCAACAACCTGTCAGCCCCGGTAATTTTCACTACGGTCGGGCCTGAAAGCAGATCAACAAGCAAACAGGCCCAATTGGCGTGGAAAGAAGGATTGCGTATAATTTGCGGCGCCATGGTCTTCAACATTGTTGCTGCCCGCTGGGTATACAGTTCATTTTCAAGCAGATGACCTAAAATAAAACAATTTCTTGCCACCTGCGAATTTGATGAAGGAATGACATTGTCGGAGAGTTCGATTGTTTCCTGCACCAAACGAGGTTCCTCGTCAGATGACAAATTGAAAAACGGACCATCACCGGCAGTGAAATGAACCAGAACCTGCTGCGTTAAAAAGTCAGCCGCAGCCAACCACGAATTGTCGAAGGTTGACTGGTAGATATCGAGAAACGATTTGATCAGAAATCCGTAATCGTCCAGAAATCCTGAAATGGCAAAAGAACCCGCCTGTGAGTTACGCCAAAGTTTCCCTTTGCGTTCATAGGCATGATCGCGGTAATAGGTCGCTGCGGCAATTGCTTTTTCCAGCCACCCGGGCCTGCCGAATGCTTTTGCGGCATCGGCCAGCGCACTGATCATGAGTGCATTCCAGCAGGTCAGGATTTTAATATCGGTTCCCGGCCGGATCCTGTTGCCGCGATCCTTCAATAACAAGTGTTTATGATGTTCGATGATGGCGGTCAGCTGACCTGGCGTCAGGTGATGATTGGTGGCAAACTCCGCCTCATCCATCGATTTGTACAACACATTCCTTCCGTTTTCCCAGTTGCCGTTCTCTTCACAGGAATAAAAGGCAAGGAATAATTCAGGATCGTCGTCCGGATATTTGCGTATCTCTTCATTGGTCCAGGCATAATAGGCACCCTCCGTTCCTCCGCTGTCGGCATCGAGGGAAGCATAATAAAGACCATCCTGACCGGTCAGTTCACGTTCGATGAAAGCAACCGACTCCTCTGCAACTTTCCGGTAAGCCTCCTTTCCTGACACGGCAAAACCGTGTGAATAAAGGGAGATCAGCTGGGCATTGTCATAAAGCATTTTCTCAAAATGGGGCACATGCCAGAACTGATCGACCGAATAGCGGCAGAATCCTCCCCCGAGATGATCATAAATGCCGCCCATGGCCATTCTATCCAATGAAAGCAATGCATGTTCCAGCGCCTTTTGATTCTGAAATTGGGAACCATATTTCAGCAGGTAGCCGATGTTTGCCGGCATCGGGAATTTCGGTGCGCCCAGTGTTCCGCCATTTTTAAAATCAAGATCCACTTCCCATGAGGCAAAGATCTCATCGGGGATCAGGGTACCCAATGAAACTTTTTCTTCAGCGAACTTCTGGAAATTCTGCCGTGTCATGCCTTTCCCGATCTCGGAAGCCTGCTGTAGAAGCGCTTCAGGATGAGCATGATGAAGGTCTGCAAAGTACTTCAGGATGTGAAGCCAGTCATGCCTGGAAAAATAGGTTCCGGCAAAGAGAGGACGCTGGTCATTCAGCGCGATCACATTCAGCGGCCATCCTCCCCGGCCGGTGGAGGCATAGGCCGCTTTCATGTAAAGCTGATCGATATCCGGACGTTCCTCACGATCAACCTTAATCGAAATGAAATCGCGGTTCATGGCCATTGCAACTTCATCATCTTCAAACGATTCATGTTCCATCACATGACACCAGTGGCAAGCTGCATATCCAATGCTGATGACCAGCAATTTATGCTGGCCAATGGCCAATTTCAACGCCTCATTGCCCCAGGGATGCCAATCCACCGGGTTATACGCATGCTGAAGCAGGTACGGGCTATTTTCCTTTAGGAGATGATTTGGTTTTTTTTCCGTCGGTTTGACCATCACGGGTGATGTGTGTTTTTATCCGGGAGGAGAGTATATCGATCGCAACCTTGTTCTGTCCTCCCTGGGGCACAATGATGTCAGCATAACGTTTGGTAGGCTCGATAAATTGCAGGTGCATGGGTTTTACAAAACTATCATAGTGTTCAAGTACCTGCTGGAACGAGCGGCCCCGTTCTTCGAGGTCACGCCGGATGATGCGCATCAGCCGGTCATCGCCATCGGCATCGACATAGACCTTGATGTCCATTTTTTTTCGCAGGCGGGGGTTGGTCAGGATGAGGATTCCTTCCACGATGATTACCTGGGCTGGGTTAATGGTCACGGTTTCCTTTGAACGGGCGCAGGTAACATACGAATAAATCGGCATTTCGATGGGGACTCCTGTTTTCAGGGTTTCCAATTGCTTGATCAGCAATCCCCACTCAATGGAGGTAGGGTGGTCGAAATTGATTTTTGCCCGTTCTTCGGCCGATTTATGTCCATTGTCCTTGTAATAGGCATCCTGGGGGACAACGGTAACAGCTTCCTTCGGCAGATGTTTGATCACCTGCTTCACAACTGTTGATTTTCCCGAGCCGGATCCTCCGGCAATTCCTATGATCAGCATCGTTTTTACAATAAGAAACCAAGTAACAATCCGGCCGTAACCGCACTACCGATCAAACCGGCAATATTGGGCGCCATGGCATGTGTGATGAGGTGGTTGGTCGGATCTTCCTTCATGCCCATTTCATGCGCGATCTTAGCGCTGTCGGGAACTGCAGCAACACCTGCCGCGCCTATCAGCGGGTTGATCCGGTTCTCGTTTTTCAGAAAAATATTCATGACCTTGGCAAAAATGACTCCACCGGCGGTCGCCACCATAAAGGCGATGGCACCGAGGACAAAGATAAGAATAGATTCCCACTTTAAAAAAACATCGGCCTGTGTGGAGGCGCCAACCGTCAGGCCGATCAGGATCAGCACCACATCAATGATGATGGTGCTTGCAGTTGCAGCAAGTTGTTTGGTGAGGCCGGATTCTTTCAGGATATTTCCAAAAAAGAACATGCCCAACAGCGGGAGGGAGGCTGGTGCAACAAATGTGGTCAACAACAATCCAAGCAACGGGAAGAGTATTTTCTCAAATTTGCTGACGGTTCTCGGGGGTTTCATCCGGATAAGCCGTTCCTTTTTGGTTGTAAGCAGTTTCATGATCGGAGGCTGGATCACCGGCACCAGCGACATGTATATATATGCAGCAATGGCAATCGGACCGATGAGATTTTGAATCGCCATGCCATTCCCGGAGGCACGCAACCCGTTTGCAAGCTGGGAGGTCAGAAATATAGCCGTATTGCCATCAGCACCTCCGATGATCGCAATGGCGGCAGATTCGGCCATCGGGAAGCCAAATACCATTGCCCCGATGAACGAGGCAAAAATACCCACCTGGGCGGCGGCGCCAAGCAACATCAGTTTTGGATTGGAGATGAGCGGTGAAAGATCGGTCATCGCTCCCAGGCCAAGAAAAATCAAGGCCGGGTAAATGCCTTTCAGCACACCAAAGAACAAATAGTTCAGGACGCTGCCTTCCTGGTATATCCCCGTATGGTATGCTGCCTCATGCAGAAAAGGAATATTTCCAAGCATGATGCCCATTCCAAGCGGGATCAGCAGCAGCGGTTTATAACTATAACGTATGGCAAGAATAACAAGCGTGATGCCAACCAGGATCATCACGAGGTTTCCCCAGCTTGCATTGTGAAAGCCAGTATCTTCCCAAAGACCGGATAATGTTTGCAGTGTATCCATCGGTTATTCTATTTCAACTAAAACCTCACTCTGGGCCACAGCCTGTCCCGGCTTTACGTGGACAACCTTCACCACACCATCTTTTTCGGAAAGTACATTGTTTTCCATTTTCATGGCCTCCATGGTCAACAGTTTTTGCCCCAAGGCTACTTTATCCCCTGATTTGACAAGCACCGAGATCACCGTTCCCGGAAGGGGAGCCTTGATCGCGATATTGGTGGTCTGGGTATTGGTTCGCGGAATCTTTGACTCTTTTGGCGTAGGCTTTGGCGATTCGGCCCTGACCAGGGTAGGGGTTTTGGTCATTTTCAACTCTTTTTGAACCTCCACGTTGTACTGGGTTCCGTTGACTTCCACTTTCGCAATGTTTTCTTCAAATCCGAGCACTTCTACCTCGTATGCATTGCCATTGATAATAAAACTGAATTTTTTCATCGTTTACCGGTTTTTCATCGTATGCAGGATTCCATATATCTTTGAGCTCCACGGGGAATATGTTTTCGACACTTTCCGGATGGTCATCACGTATTTCTCTTCATCATGTAACTCGGAAAAAAACAAATAGAGGGCAGCGGCAATGGCAGCATTTTCCTCTCCGGTCATCACGACTTTTGGGTTTTTATCCTTGTCATCGGATTCACGGACCATCAGCCTGCGTTTTGCAAGAAAATCCTGGAGGATGTGCAGCCGTGTAAAAAAGTAGGCCATGATGGCCAGGGTTAAAAGAACAATACTATATCCGGCAATGGCAATCACCAGGGTATATTGATCGACCAGGGAGAGGTCGAAAGTAATGACAAGCGTTTTCATGGGGTTGCCGTTTTGTTTTACAAAGGAATGTTGTTGTGTTTTTTCGGTGGCAGGGAGTCCTTTTTCGTTGCAAGCGTCTGGAGGGCGCGAATGATCCTGAACCGGGTATTCCGCGGTTCAATAACATCGTCGATATAACCATACTTTGCTGCGTCGTAAGGGTTGGCAAACTTGTTTTTATACTCAAGTTCCTTTTCACCAACATATTTAACCTTTTCCCTGGCATCCTGAATTTCACCGATCTTTTTTCCTTCGAGAATTTCGATGGCGCCTTTGGGTCCCATCACGGCGATTTCAGCAGATGGCCAGGCATAGTTCATATCTGCCCGCAATTGTTTACACCCCATCACATCATGTGCCCCGCCATATGATTTCCGCAGGGTAATGGTTATTTTCGGAACGGTGGCCTCCCCGTATGCAAATAACAACTTCGCTCCATGAATGATGATCCCGCCATATTCCTGGTTGCTGCCAGGCAGAAATCCCGGCACATCCACCAGGGTGATGATCGGAATGTTGAAGGCGTCGCAGAAACGAACAAATCTCGCTGCTTTCCGTGAAGCTTCAATATCGAGCACACCTGCCAGGAAATTCGGCTGGTTTGCAACAATCCCGCAAGGCATGCCGTTGAATTTCGCAAAACCAACCACAATATTTTTAGCATAATACTGGTGCACCTCCAGAAACTGCTGATCATCAACAATCCGATAGATGACATCCTTGACATCATAAGGCTGATTGGGATTCGCGGGAACTATTTCATTCAGCGAATCTTCGAGCCGGTCGATGGGGTCGGTACACTCGGTGGCGATCGGATCTTCAAGGTTGTTCTGCGGCAGATATTCAAGCAGTTTCCGTATCAGCATGATCCCTTCGTCTTCATTGGATGAACGGAAATGGGCCACTCCCGATTTTGTAGAATGAATGGAAGCCCCTCCCAGGTCTTCGGTGCTGATATCTTCACCGGTGACCGTCTTGGTGACTTTGGGACCGGTAACAAACATATAACTCGAATTCTCACTCATGACAACAAAATCGGTCAGTGCCGGGGAATAAACCGCTCCGCCTGCACAGGGTCCGAAAATTGCTGAAATCTGGGGAACAACCCCTGAGGCTGCAATGTTGCGCATGAAGATCTCGGCATACCCTGCCAGGGAATTCACACCTTCCTGGATCCTGGCTCCGCCACTGTCATTAATGCCGATGACCGGGGCGCCGACTTTGATCGCCTGGTCCATGATCTTGCAGATTTTCCGGGCAAAAGTTTCTGACAATGAGCCTCCGAAAACGGTAAAATCCTGCGAAAAGACGAATACTACACGACCGTCGATGGTTCCACGGCCGGTCACCACCCCGTCGCCCAGGTACAATTCATTTTCCAGCCCGAAATCAGTGCACCGGTGTGTTACGAACATATCGTATTCTTCGAAACTTCCTTCATCAAGGAGTTTTTCTATGCGCTCCCTGGCGGTATATTTTCCCTTTTTATGTTGCGACCTGATGCGGTCTTCGCCGCCGCCGAGCTTCGCTTTCTCCCGTTTTTCAAGTAATTCGGATATTTTATTTTCGTTGGCCATAAGATTGGGGTTGTTGGTATGTGGAGACGCGCCGGGGCGCGTCTTTACTCCGCTGCTACTTACTGCATACTTCAATGAGGACACCATGCGTCGATTTCGGATGGAGGAAGCCGATGTTCATTCCCTCTGCCCCTTTGCGTGAAACCTTGTCTATGAGCAAAAGACCTTGTGCTCCGGCTTCAGCCAGTGCATCGGTTGCGTTGTCAACCGCAAAGGCAATGTGATGAATGCCCTCCCCTTTTTTCTCCAGAAATTTCCCGATCGGTCCTTCCGGATCGGTTGACTCAAGTAATTCGATCTTCGTCTCCCCGATCAGGAAAAAGGCCGTTTTAACATGTTGATCCTTAACTTCTTCTATGTTATAACACTTCGTTCCAAGGAGGTTCTCATAATAGGGGATACTCTCTTCCAGGCTTTTAACGGCTATTCCAAGATGCTCAATATGCGTTGGTTTCATATGTTAATAATTTGTTTTATAATGGTCACGCGGAATATCCATGGCAAACATTCACGGTTTGCATGAATATTGCCATAAAGGATATTTCACAATATTATTGTTAATTAATTAACAGGACAAAGTTAAGCAGTTTAAACGACACTGCAAACATCAAATCTTCAAGAACTTTGATTCCTTATATTTGTACCCTTGAAAAAATCAAAACAAGCAGGATGAAACACCTGGAAATCGAGCGCAAATTCCTGGTTGACAAGGACCAATGGTTTTCGATGGAAAAGCCTGCAGGAACAACCTATATCCAGGGGTATTTAAGCATCGATGCGGATAAAATTGTCAGGGTAAGGGTTGCGGGTGAGCAGGGGTTCCTGACGATCAAAGGGAAATCGCAGACTTTCTCCCATCCTGAATTTGAATATTCACTTCCCCTGGAAGATGCTTCGGAGCTGATCGAAATGTATGCAACATCGCGGGTTGAAAAAGTGAGGACCAGGATCCAGGTGGGAAAACATGTTTGGGAGGTTGACGAATTTCATGGGGAAAACGAGGGACTCCTGATGGCCGAAATAGAACTGGAGACCGAGGAAGATTTGTTTGAAATACCGGCATGGCTGGGCGAGGAGGTGACCGGTGACCGGCGTTTTTATAATGCTTTTTTATCTGTTCACCCGTTTCGGACATGGTAAACAAAAAGCCCCGTATCCATAATGAATACGAGGCTATAATGAAAAATGGAGGTGGAGAATAGGGGAGTCGAACCCCTGACCTTTAGACTGCCAGTCTAACGCTCTAGCCAACTGAGCTAATCCCCCTTAGCGGTTGCGAAATTAAGAACTTTTTTAATATGAAACGTCTTTTTGCTGCTTTAAAAATTCATCCCGATGCTGAATTCGTGATAAAATACGGGCAATTGAAGCATGAATTGCGTCACGGGCATATCAAATGGGTCGAGGATCGCAACATTCACATCACCCTGAAGTTCTTCGGGGAAACAGAAGAGCGGAAAATACCCGGCATCGTTTCGGTGCTGAAAAACCGTGCCACGGCAACAGCTCCGATCACCCTGCGGTTGAGTGGATTGGGTGTTTTCGGAAGTTCCTATGCCCCAAAAGTGATCTGGGTAGGAATTGAGCCGTATGCTGAGCTTTCATCGCTGATGAAGATCATCCATGGCGACTTAAAAGCCGTTGGTTTTGAACCGGATCGTCAGAACCTGGTTCCGCATCTGACTTTGGGAAGAATAAAATCCCCGCAGGATAAAATTATTTTTCAACGTTCACTCGATTCATTCCGGAACATCTCTTCAGCTCAAATGAGGGTTAGCGAAATGATCCTGTATGAAAGCATTCTGCACCGTGAAGGTCCTGAATACATTGCTCTTGATACGTTTCCCTTCCTTAAATAAAAACTTCCCTGATGGCCTTCCGGCCTTTTCAGGGAAGTTTGTAATGAGCGCGATTTAAACCGATTTATCCCCTGGCCGGCTCTTCAAATCTACTGGCAACAAGATGATAAATGATAAGACCGATCCCGCCAAAGAGGCAGATCATGGAGAAAAAGGCTGGTTCTTCCTGAAGGGTGGTATAAACAGCCAGCACTTTACCAAGCAGGATTCCTGTGCCGATTCCCACAAAAAGAAGTCCCCATTTTAAGGAAGAGGGTTGTCTTGATGATTCAAATATGCTTGCATCGGCGCCCTTGGCAATCAGCGCCAGGCGTTCTTTTTTCCGTACAAAAAGGTATACTATTCCATACACCATTGCAAAGAACGCGATCGGGATTAAAAATTCAGTAGTCATTTCCGTTGATTTTGGGTTTGTTTTCCGTTTTCGATCCGTTTGACGCAGCAATAATATCCTGGTTACAGGTTCGGTGTCAATTCATTATTGAACCATTACCTTTTCAACATAAACCCGGTCGTTTTTATACAATTTCAGAAAATAAACTCCTTTGGCGAATCCCGACATATCAAGGCTTTTCCTGTAGGCAGCTGAAATGCCGGAAAGTTTTTCCGAGTATTGAATTTTTCCGCTGATGTCGCTGATGGTCATATCCAACTGATTTTCCTTCCCTTCGATGATGATGGTCAAAACTCCATTTACCGGGTTCGGGTAGATCCGCACCGCCGATTCAAGGCTTTTCTGTTCAATGCCATCGCAGTTTTTCACTGCTACCGGCTTTGCGGATTCAATACCAGGTCCACAATCATTATTGCCTTTCACCATGATATTACCTGATTGTGCTGCAGCCCCATACTGAAGGGTAACCTGGTTGGTGCCGGTTCCGGCAGTGATGGTAATTCCGGCAGGCAATGACCAGATATAACCTGTCGCCCCGGCGATCGGTGGAACACTGTAAATTAAATTTCCTACCCCCTGGCAAACTGTATCCCTGCCGGTAATTGCACCGGCCGGATCGGGTATGGTTTTTACGCCAACAGTTTTCATTACCACCGGGGTTTCTCCGCAATCATTGGAGGCATATGCAGTGACCTCTCCGGCTGTGGTCCCCCAGGTTACCCCGATGTTATTCGTTCCCTGGCCGCTTGTAATGGTTGCATCGGCCGGGACCGTCCAGTGATAACTATCCGGTGGTCCCAGGATGGCTGTGGTAAAAGACCCATTTGTATTGTTGCATACAACATCAGGGCCGGTGATTGGATTCAGGGCAGCAGGCGGCAGGTTAACGGTAACCGGAAGCACCGAAGGCGTTGAATTGGGTCCGCAATCATTGCTAACCGTTACCTGTACATTACCTGAAACATTACCCCAGGCAATTTTAACGGAGGTCGAATCACTTTCAAAAATAAAAGGACCTGCCGGAACAACTTCCCAGGTATAATGCATTCCATCAACAACATCAACGATGGAGTAGATCACTGTATCTCCTGCGCATACGATTTGATTCCCGGTAACCGGGCCAGGTGCAGCCGGCGTGTTCTTCACAACCACCGTCACGCTGTCGGCGGCTGTATGTGCCAGGTTGTCTGACACTACTACGTGGTATGTTGTTGTAACACCGGGTGTTGCCACCGGGTTTGCAATTCCGGCATCACTCAGGTTTTCAGCCGGGGTCCAGGAATAGGTAAATGGCGGTGTTCCTCCCAGAATGCCAACATTCAACTGGGAGGACTGGCCAAGGCAAAAGCCCTGAGGATCTGCAGTGACGGTAGCGAGAAAATTATTGCCCGGCAGCACCCTGATAGTTGCTGTGCGTTTATGCACCGGAGTTCCATTTGGGCCGGCAGCTGTAAAGGTAGCGATATAATTACCGGCCGGAACATTTCCAAGAAGCTTCAGTTTGACCGGTATAGACCCCGGGTAACTTGTCAGGGCTGTGCCCGAAGGATATTCGAAGGTGATGGTTCCTTCAGCGGGTACCGGAAAGAGGTTGCAGGATAAAATCACCGTATCCGTGTAAAGTTTCACTTCTGGAATTGATACCATGAACGTGGCACTGTCGACCGATGTATACAAGGTATCCATTACATGATCAAGGGTCATGGCGAAATCGGGAAAATATCCGGTCATACTCTGAAAGGTGCCGGCCCTGAAATCGGTCCAGCCAATCATTGCACCCTTTTTATTGGAAATAACGCCGTTGTAATCGCCTTCGTAACGGGGAGTTCCGCCTCCGCCGCAACTTGAACAGTTGATTTTCATTTTTTTATTGGAAATTCTCTGGTTGGCGGCAAAAGTGGCGCCGCCGTCGGTTGAATAGGAGGCATAAATATAGGCGCTGTCGTTGGTTGGCGTATCCCTTGTATCCATCCACATGACGTATAATTTACCCGTCTCTTTGTCGCACCACACTGCGGGGTGCCATTGCTGAAAGCTTTCTGTATTCACATCATCATTCACGCGTACCGCGTTGCTCCAGGTGGCACCTCCATCCACGGAGGACCTGCACCAAACATCGGAATAACCATCGCTTGACACGGGGTAGTTTGAGGCATAGACGCAATAGAAGGTACCACGGTTGGCTCCATTACTGTTATCGGCAGCAATCATCGGGTAGGGGCGGGTACGCATGTTGGATACCGAATTTCTGCCGCTAACCTGTGAACCGACCGTATTGGCCCATTGTTTGGCTGACTGCTGGGTAAAGGACGCGCCCCCGTTATTGGAACGATAGAAGGTATAGGTGGCGGCAAATGAACTTCCGCTGTTGGTCACAATATAAACGGCACCCCCCTGGACATCCCCCTGCGGGCCGACACAAACCATCATGCCGGGCAATGCTTGCGTGGCAGGAGCAAAAGTGGAGGTGAATGTTGCGCCATGGTCGGTGCTCCTGGTAAAATTGCCAACGCCATTGTTCGTCATGGTTGAATATACATAGTTGGCATAAGGGCCTGAGGTTTGATCACAGGCGAGCCAGTTTTTATCATTCCCTGCGATGGCCGTGACCGAAGCTCCCCAGGTCGTTCCATTGTCGGTGGAAGCAAGGACTTTACAACCGGCAATGGACGAGCCATACATGTTTTCATAAAATAAATTACCCAGACTGTCATAAGCAACCACCGGGTCGCCCTGCATGCTTGCCCCAAAATTAGCCGTGTTAACCGCCCAATCGAAACCATTTTCAGTATGATGTGGTGCATTGGTATTATACGCAGTAAAATACCAGGTGGGCTGGCCCGGGTGCTCCGCCATGTTGTTTTCTCCAAAATCAACCCCAAGGCTGAAATTATCCCAATTATCGATCGTTACAACAGAAGAAAAGGGGGCATCGGTATTGTTTGACGCTCTTTCACGAAGATATTGCGGAACCTGGTCGAGGCTGGGATTATCAGCCTGATATTGCGCAGACACCTGGCTTATAGACATTAACAGGAGCAACACCCCGATGGTTGTAAATTTTTTCATTTAGTTTTGGATTAAGGCGATTTATACATTATATGTTAGGTACAAAAATACGAAAAACCTAACACACCTTAAAGCATTTATGAAATTGATCTGCAAAATGCTACCTTTGTATTGGATAATGTAACCTTGTGGGAAACATACCGTCTAAATCCGGAATGAAATACCAGGAAGACAACCACTACATTGATCGTGTGCTAAGCGGGGATGTTGCAGCCTATTCTTTGCTGGTTGCCAAGCATAAAAACCTGGTTTTTTCGATCGCACTTAAAATTTTAAATAACCGTGAGGATGCCGAGGAGATTGCCCAGGATTGCTTTCTGAAGGTATTCCAGGCGTTAAAAACGTTTGAAAGAAAATCAAAATTTTCGACCTGGCTCTACAGGATCGTGTATAATGCAGCCATTTCGAAAACACGTAAAAAGAAGCTTGATCTGGTGCCCATGGATAATTATGTGATCCACAATTATTCTGAAGATGAGGTGTCAACAGGGGTCGGCGAAATGGACCCGGAAGAACAAAAGGTAATGGTAGAAAGGGCGATGGAACGGTTGACCGACGATGAGAATCTATTGATCACCCTGTTTTATAAAGGTGACAATTCTATCGAAGATATTAGTAACATTACAGGACTTTCCATGTCTAACGTCAAAGTAAGGTTGCACCGGATCAGGAAAAAATTACATGATGAACTCATGACCATGATGAACCGGTCCATTCATCGGGTGAATTAATTTAATTTTGCATTATCATGGAACAGGATGATTTTTTAAAAGACGACTTTCTGCGTGAAATAATCAAACGCAGCCCGCTCGAAGCTCCGTCGGATGATTTTGTGGACCGCGTCATGGCAGGCATACAGGTTGTTCCTGAAACTGAAGCTGTTAAAAAACCTTTTTACCTTGATTTCAGGGGAGCCATTCCTTATGCAGTGATTGCATTGGTGTGCCTTTTGGTAATTGCAACCTCCGACTTGCCCATTTTCAATTGGTTACCCGGTAAGGACTATTTCATGAACTACCTGTTGCCATCCATGGGAACGCTCATGGCAACCCTCAAAAGTGCTTTTGCGACAAAATTCGTTTCATGGGTTGTGCTGATCAGTGTTTCAGCCGGAATGCTTTATTTCATCGACCGGTTGTTCAGCCGCCGAACCATGGTTTAACCACCACCGCCTGTTAAAGGTGCGTTTCCTTCCAACGGTCTTTAAAGCTTTTCGGAGCGATTTTTGGCAATGTCCGGCGGGGACCCCACATCTTTTCCCCAAACCGGTTGATCAGTTTATTTTTGAGACCCGGGCTTGGTTTGTCGATCATCCACCGGTGGAGCATGACCATTTTCCATCCCGAAACGATGGCTCTCCAGGTATATGAAATGTACTTTTTCGTAACAGCGTCATGGCGGTTGTGTAAAAGCAATTCGTGCAGCGGAATTTTTATAGGGCACACTTCTGTGCATTTTCCGCAAAGCGATGATGCAAAACTCAGATGATTATACTCCTTCATGCCCAGGTAATGCGGCGAGATCACCGAACCGATGGGTCCTGAATAGGTAGCTTTATAGGTATATCCCCCGATGCTTTTGTAGATCGGGCAACCATTCAGGCATGCACCGCAACGAATGCAGGAAAGTGCCCGGCGCTGTTCGCGGAATTTCAATAATTCGGTACGCCGGTTGTCAAGTAAAACAACATACATCTCTTCCGGGCCATCCGGTTCAAATTCTGACTGTGGACCGAAAACAAGATTATTATAGACGGTAATGCGCTGGCCTGTACCATGTTGTGCAAGCAATGGCATGAACAGGTCCAGATCCTCAAGGGAGGGAATTAACTTTTCAATTCCCACGATCACAATATGGATCTTTGGAAAAGCCATGCACAGCAAACCGTTTCCTTCGTTTTCGGTAAGCGACACCGCGCCAACATCAGCAATCAGAAAATTACCGCCGGTTATGCCCACATCGGCGCGGATAAATTCACCCCGAAGCTTTTCCCGCACAAACTGCGTAATCTGTTCGGGTTTGCTGTCGGGAGGCATATTGTATTTTTCATGGAAGAGTTTGGCCACATCCTCCTTCGACTTATGCATGGCAGGAGTTAAAATATGATATGGCTTTTCGCCGGAAATCTGAACAATGAATTCGCCAAGATCCGTTTCAAAGACCTCCCGTTTATTCTTTTCAAACAATTCGTTGAGTTCTACCTCTTCGGAGACCATGGTTTTTTGTTTCACGATGACCTGGGCTTTGGCCTTTTTAATAATCTGCATGATCTCGCGCTGGGCATCTTTTTCGGTCGGTGCCCAGATCACCTTACCGCCACGTTTGCTGAAATTATTTTCGAATTCAACCAGGTATTTATCAAGGTTGTTGATCGTTTTATGTTTGATGTTGGCCGCCCGCCTTTTGGCCAGTTCAAGATTCTGATACTGGCTTTTGCCTTTTTCAACCTGTTCATCGTACTTGCCTATATTATAATTCAGCCTTTTGCGATGTTCCGGATCAAAGGATTTCTTTTCGGCGTCTTCGAGAAACTTTTGATATATATGATTCAGCATAAGTATGTTATAAAATTTCTGCGATTTTTTCTACCCTTCTTTGATGCCGGCCTCCTTCAAAACCGGTGGTGAGAAACTGCAATACAAATCGAACCGATTCTTCCAGACTGATGAACCGTGCAGGAAGTACAATTACATTTGCATCATTGTGCCTGCGTGCCAGACTGGTAATCTCTTCATTCCAGCAAATAGCTGCTCTAATTCCCTTATATTTGTTGGCAACAATTGCTACCCCGTTCCCACTGCCGCAAATCAGAATTCCATATTTATAATCTCCTGATTGAACGGATTTAGCAAGAGGGTGAGCTATGTCAGGATAATCCATGGATGATTCGGTATAAGTTCCAAAATCTTTGAAAATATAGCCCGATTTGCCCAGTTGTTCAATGATGTAGTTTTTAACAACAAAACCTGCATGATCACACCCGATAGCAATTTGTTTTGAAAAATCAACCATTGTTAATATTTTTTTCACAAAAGTAATTATAAACCAATCATTTTGAAACATTCTCCCTTTTCAGTCCTTAATATATTACTCTGTATCAATTTTTTATTTTTTTAACACACAAATGTTAACAACTGTTTATTTTTGTGTCTAATTATTGATAAAAAAAACAAAAAGTTTGTAACCCTATCTTTTTATACAATCAAAGACCTGTTTATTGTCATTTTTTCATTTAGTGTTAACAATCGGAAAGAACAAGAAATCAAATATTTATAAACAAAATTTATAACTAACAGCATCGATTATTATTTGTTATATATTGTTAATCAATATTTTAAAATTAATAACTTGTTAATAAATTGTTAATTGAATCATAAAAACATAATATCAAAATTATTCATCAACTAAAAATCAACAAAACTAACAGCAGTTATAATAAACATAAAGAAATAGTAATTATTTAATATTATTGAAAACCATGAAAACCCGTTTATCGGATTCATTAATAGAGCGGATAGAAAAGCTGAAGAAGGAAAAAAATGCCGTTATTCTTGCACATTATTATCAAGTACCTGAAATTCAGGATATAGCAGATTTTGTTGGGGATAGTCTTGGGTTGTCTCAAAATGCATTGCAAACAAAAGCAGATATTATTGTGTTTGCCGGGGTTCATTTCATGGCGGAAACGGCAAAAATATTAAATCCGTCAAAAAAAGTGTTGATTCCTGACCTGAATGCAGGTTGTTCCCTGGCTGATTCGTGTCCACCCGAAAAATTTTTGAAATTTAAATCAAGGTATCCCGGCCATGTGGTGATATCCTATATAAATTGTTCGGCACAAATTAAAACAATGTCTGATATTATTTGCACCAGCAGCAATGCTTTAAAGATAGTTGAATCATTTCCAAAAGAACAAAAAATTATTTTTGCCCCGGATAAAAATCTTGGTGCCTACATCAACGGAATGACCGGCCGCAACATGGTTTTATGGAATGGAAGTTGTGAAGTTCATAATATCATCAAAACAGAAACAATTATAAAATTAAAGGCTGCTCATCCGGATGCTTTACTGATTGCACATCCCGAATGCAAGGCCATTGTTTTGGAACTGGCCGACTACATCGGTTCCACAACCGGTTTGCTCAATTATACAATGAAAAGCGATTGCCGGAAATTTATTGTTGCCACGGAAAGCGGGATATTGCATCAGATGAAAAAAGCTTCGCCCGGCAAGGAGTTTATCATCGTATCAACCGATGAAGCATGTTCATGCAACGACTGTCCTTACATGAAAATGAATACGTTGGAAAAATTGCATGCCTGTTTGTACAACGAACAACCCGAATTAAAGTTATCAAAAAGTGTGATTGAAAAGGCAAAGAAGCCTATCTTGCGGATGCTGAAATTATCGGAATGACAAATTTAGATTTTATATGAAGTTGTTTGCTCAATATCAACGTCTTTGGTTATTTATTTTCATCTTTTTCCTGGTTCGGGCTGCAGGTGTTTTTGCGCAGGAAACCATTCAGAAGGATGGGTTTTCCAGGTTTTATTTTCCAGGTGGCAAAATATCCAGCGAAGGACTTATAAGAAACGGGAAACCTGATGGCTACTGGAAAGCATATTATGAAAACGGTAAACTCAAATCGGAGGGTAACCGCAGGAATTTCGAACTTGACAGTTTGTGGAAGTTTTACAATGAAGAAGGAAAAGTGCTGATTGAAATTAATTACAAATCAGGTAAAAAGAACGGGATTAAAACAACCTACCTGGATAAGGAAACCGTGAAGGAGAATTTCAGGGATGATATCAAAGAGGGATACACCCGGTACTACTTTCCCGGGGGGAATATCAAGCAGGAGATCCCGTTTTCCAAAGGGCTTGAACAGGGGTTTGCCAAAGAATATGGTCCTGACGGTACGATCATCACCCTGACTGAATACAAGCGCGGATTTATTGTTGACCGGCTCAGGATCAACAGAAAAGATGGCAGCGGCAGGCGGCAGGGCCGATGGTACACCTTTTATGAAAATGGCAACCTGAAAACGGAAGTTACCTACAGGGACGATCTGAAAAACGGATATCTCAAGGAATATGCAGAGAACGGGGACTTAATGAAAATAACCAAGTATACTGATGACCTGGTTCAGACGGAAGCGGCGGAGATTCAGAAACTTGAAGTTCAGAATGAATATTATCCCGATGGAAAGATAAAGATCAGCGCAATGTTCCGGAATGGCATCCCGGAAGGGATCAAACGGGAATATTCAGCCGACGGGAATATTGAAAAGGCGTATCTTTACCAAAATGGGCTGATCATCGGAGAGGGTATTGTGAAAGACGATGGCAACCGTGAAGGGTATTGGAAAGATTTTTATCCCGACGGGTCTCTGAAGGCGGAGGGAAATTATGAAAACGGCAAACAAACCGGTATCTGGAAATATTATCATCAGAACGGAAAGATTGAACAAACGGGAAAATTCAGCAAGCAGGGAAAACTTGACGGAACCTGGAAATGGTACTTTGATTCAGGACAATTGCTCAAAGAGGAGAGCTACCGCAACGGTGCCCGGGATGGGTTGTCGACCGAGTATGATGAAACAGGCAAAGTGATCGAAGAGGGTGAATTTGTCGACGGCAATGAAGACGGGCCCTGGTTTGAACTGACCGGTGACAGCTTTATCCGCGGTACTTACCGGGATGGTTTAAGAAACGGAATGTGGTATAATTTCTATCTGGAACGCAATGGTGCCGCTACGGATACGCTTTGCTCTTTTAAAGGAGGTTTTATTGAAGACAACCCCAATGGCAAACATACGTATTATTGGGAAAACGGGAAAGTGAAGGATGAAGGAAGCTATGTCAATGGGAAAAAAGAGGGGGAATGGTATAAATACAATTTTGATGGGACATTGTTCATGACCATCACATATAAACAGGGGGTTGAAACACGGTATGATGGTGTTAAAATTAAACCCCCGTATGAAAAGGAGGAAGAATAGGTGAAAACAGAAAGACCCAAAAAGCCGGGAAAACCAGGCGGGTCAACGAGGCAGGAAAAGCCGGAACGTTCAGCGCGGCCCGGAAGGAGTTACAAAACTGAAAAAAGCAATGAATCCGGAAAAGCCGGGAGGCCCGAACGATCCCAAAGGCCCGAAAGGTCCGAAAGACCTGAGAAGTTTGCAAGGCCCCTGAAACCCGAAAGAGAAAGCAGATCAGAAAAACCTGTCAGGACCGGCAGGCCCGAACGATCAGAAAGACCTGAAAGGTCCGAAAGACCTGAGAAGTTTGCAAGGCCCCTGAAGTCCGAAAGAGAAGGCCGGTCTGAAAAACTTTTCAAGGCTGGTAGACCCGAACGATCAGAAAGACCCGAAAGGTCAGAAAGAGCAGGCACTCCAGGCAGGACAATCCGGTTTGACAAAGCAAATCTTCCGGAAAAAGCCGGCAACCCCAAAAAGGTCATCCGGCGGGGGGAGAAAAATGACAATCCTGATCTGATGCGGTTGAATAAATATATCTCCAATTCAGGCATCTGCTCCCGACGGGAGGCCGATCGGCTGATAGAAGCCGGCGCCGTATCCGTAAATGGTATGATCGTAACGGAACTAGGCACGAAAGTCGGGCCCGGCGATAAAGTACAATATGGCGACCAGACCATCAACCGTGAAAAACCAAGGTATGTCCTCCTGAACAAACCCAAGGGCTATATCACCACAGTTGATGATCCCGAAAAACGTAAAACGGTGATGAGTCTCGTTGCCGGCGCCTGCAAAGAGCGAATTTACCCTGTCGGACGGCTTGACCGCAACACAACGGGACTGTTGCTCTTTACAAACGATGGCAATATTGCAAAGAAGCTGACTCATCCGAGATATGGAATTAAAAAGATCTATCATGTCGAGATTGACAAGAATCTTGCCCGGGCTGATTTTTTAAAAATCGTTGAAGGATTTAAACTTGAAGACGATGTCATCAGGGTCGACAGTATTGAATACATTGGCGATGGAAAAGACAAAAAACAGATCGGTATTGAATTGCATTCGGGACAAAACCGCATCGTAAGGCGTATTTTTGAGTTCTTTGACTACAAGGTTTTGCGGCTCGACCGTGTTTATTATGCCGGTTTGACCAAAAAGAATTTACCGCGCGGCAACTGGCGTTTCCTTGATGAACAGGAGATAAACCTTCTTAAGATGATCAGCTCAAAACCCTGATTCACTATGAACCCGATAAGTATATATATTGTTGAAGATGAGTTGCTGATATCGGCGAGTTTAAAATCACAACTCCAGCAGTTCGGTTATGAAATATCAGGATCATCGATTCGCGGAGAGTCTTGCCTTGAGGAAATCGCTGAACTTTCAAGGCAGGGAAAAGAACCTGAAATAGTGCTGATGGACATTCATTTGCGAGGGGAACTGGATGGTATTGAAACCGCCAAATTGATCAATGACACCTTCAATTGTGCGATCATTTTTCTTACAGGTCAGAGTTCCAAGGAGATATACGACCGGTCATTTAAAATAAAACCATTCGGATATCTTCTGAAACCCATCGACATGGAGCAGACAAAAATGACCATTGAAATTGCCGCCTACCAGCGTAATCTTGAAATAGAAAATACATTATACCAGAAAGACCTTGAAGCATTGCTTGAAAAACGTTCACAGGAAAACAAAGAGCTGATGGCCATGTATCAGACCATTGTTGATAATTCACTGATGGGCCTGACGATCATGCAGGATGAAAAATTTGTTTTCGCCAACCAGAGAACCGCTGAGATTTTTGGATACCCGCTGGAGGAGTTTTTATCATTTGCCATCTCCGACATTGTCAACCTGCTTCATCCCGATGACCGAATGAAGGTGATCGCCCTTTCGCAATCAAGACTGAGCGGCAACGAACAACCTCAAAACACACGCATCAGGATTGTTACACGCGACAAGCAGTTAAAACACATTGAGACCCACGTGAAATTGGTGCTGTTTAAAGGCAAGCCGGCCCTTCATCAAACCTTTCTTGATATTACAGATTTCTTTGGTTCCTGAATATCTTCAGCACCCTTGCGGCTTAAAATTCCGGACAAACAGCACAAAGATGATAAAAACGAAACCGACACAAAAGAAGGGGATAAAACAGCCCGGGGCCGGGACGGCTCAAAATGAAAAAGTCTGGCTTTGGTTTTCACTTGCAATTGTTGTTTTATCGCTCATCCTTTATATCAACACACTTCAAAACAGCTACGCGCTCGACGACAAGGGGATCATTACGCAAAACAAAATTACTTCCCGCGGGTTCTCCGGGATTCCTGATCTCCTGACCACCTCGTATTGGGAAGGGATAGGGAAAAACGTCAGAAGTTATCGCCCGCTGGCGCCGGTTTCCTTTGCGGTGGAGGTGGGTATCTGGGGGAAAAACCCCATGGTTTCCCATTTCTTTAACCTTGTCATCTACATGCTGACAGGCGTGATCCTGCTGTTCTTTCTGAGGCGGGTGTTTGAGAAAGCCGATCCGGGAATTCCACCTGTTATTCCGTTTCTTGTCACCATGTTATTCCTTGCACACCCGATCCATACGGAGGTTGTTGCCAATATCAAAAGCCGTGATTCGATGTTTGAGTTGCTGTTCCTGTTGCTATCCGGCTATTTTCTTTTCAAATACCTCTCCTCAAAAAGGCGGTCAGACCTTGTTGTTTCCGTGTTGTTTTTCTTTCCTGCCCTGCTCAGCAAGGAAAGCGCAATTACTTACCTGGCAATGGTTCCGGTCATCCTGATCTTATTTGATGACCGGCCATTTGTAAAAAAGCTGGAAACAACGGTTTTTTACCTGATTCCCGCCATCCTTTTTTTGATCTTGTATTATAATTATTCCAATATTCGTGTTTTCAGCCAGTTGCACATCCTCGACAATGCATTGCTTCTGGATGCGCCCATTGCCCAGATCTGGGCAACCAAATTTCTGATCCTTGGAAAATATCTTGTCCTGCTGGTTTATCCTCATCCTTTGGTTTTCGATTATTCTTACAACCATATCCCGCTCACCGATTTTTCGAATCCTGCGGTATGGTTGTCGGTTTTCATTTACTTTTTTGCAACGGCGTTCCTTGTTTACATACTGAAAAATAAATTGTCCGTTAAAAAAGTCACTCCCGGAAACCGGGTGATCGCCTTTTCTGTCGCCTGGTTCATCATGGGCTTTTTTGCCTCCTCGAATCTTGTCTTTTTAATTGGTTCCACCATGGGAGAGCGGTTCATGTATTCTCCATCATTGGGTTTCATCATCATTCTTGTTTACGGATTATACAGGGCGGGTTGCCTTGCCGGCAAAGGAAAGAAATTCGCTGGGGCAAGCGCCGTCATGGTGTACCTTTTTTGTGCCGTTCTCCTGACCGGATATGGTTTGAAAACAATTGACCGTAATAAAGCATGGAAAGATGACCGCACATTGTATTCAACCGACATCAGGTATCTCGGGGATAACACCAAGGCAAACGATTTCCTGGCCGATCTGTACAGAAAGGACGGGGATCTGGCCACCGATCAGGCCATGAAAAGCGAGTATTATGGAAAGGCCATTGTATTTAAGGAAAAAGCGCTCAGCATTTATCCGAAAGTTCCAGAAATCCAGCAGCAGCTCGCATATCTTTACGGGAATACCGGACAATTCGGAAAGGCGGTAGAAGCCTATAAAGTTGCCATTGCCATGAACCCGGGGGAAATAATGAACTATGTACAGATCGGGAAAGCCCTGGGCATGATGCAAAAAATTCAGGAAGGCCTGACCTACTTAAAGCAGGCTGAACAGATTGATCCCAACGACCCTGATCTCCTTGCCACGCTTGGAATAACCTACGCGCAAACCGGCGAACTTGGCCTGGCGATTTCTTACTTCGAAAAAGTGCTTTCCAGGGATCCTTCCAATAAGCAAATCGCCGATTATCTTGCGCGTGCAAAAAACCAGGTGAACAAACAAAAGAAATAACCGTCATATACCATGAAAAAACAGCTCTTGTTTTGCCTGCAATTAATTTTCATTGCCGGTTTGAATGCTCAATCCATCGGCGACCTTGTTAAAAAGGCAGGGGATGCTGCAGCGTATCCGAATCACGACCTGTTGATCATATTCGACAGCACTGCGGTTGATATGCAGGAGACCGGTTTAACATATGTAGTAAGCCATACACTGACAAAAGTTCTGGACAGTCACGGGGCGCAGGAGCTTAGTGTCGTTAAATTTGGTTATGATCCGCTGTCGGCATTTGTGGAGATAAAAAAAGCCGTGATTTACAAGAATGACGGCCGGATCATTGTACTTGATGTGCTCAGCACGATGGATTATCCGGCACCGGCCCGTGCAATTTACTGGGGGGCCAGGGAAAAAATGCTGGAAATCGGCAGGATTGAACCGGGCGATGCAGTGGAGGTGATCATGTTCCGCAAGGGTTTTACCTATGCACTGCTTGCTGCCGGGGATGATGATAAATATATCCCGCCGATGAAAGGCCAGTTTTATGATATCGTGGAATTTTTCAGCACCTATCCGATCAGGGAAAAAGTTTACCAGGTCACCGTTCCGAAGGACAAGCCGCTGCAATACCAGTTTTACAACGGAGAGGCGCAATCTTCCAGCTGGTTTAAGGACGATAAAATCGTATATCGCTTCAGTAAAAAGGAGATCATCCCTTTAAAAAATGAATCGCGTATGGTGGCCATGGTTGACGTTGCTCCAAAGCTATTGGTCTCTACAACAGGAAACTGGAATTCAAAATCCACCTGGTTTTATAAAGTGAATGAGGACTTTGGCAGTTTTATTCCCGACAAAGAAATAAAGGCGAAAGTTGATGAAATTCTCAAAGGTGCCCGGGATGAGATGGATTCTGTTTCCAGGCTCACACACTGGTGTGCCGATGAAGTGCGCTATTCGGGCGTTTCCATGGGTTGCGGCGAAGGATTCACTTTACACAAAGGAACCATGACTTTTACCGACCGGTGCGGTGTATGCAAGGATAAGGCGGGCATGCTGATCACCATGTTGCGTGCGGCAGGATTTCAATCCTATCCTGCGATGACCATGGCCGGCTCCCGGATTGACTATATTCCCGCCGACCAGTTCAACCATTGCGTAACGGTTGTAAAGTTGCATGACGGGAAGTATCACCTGCTCGACCCGACCTGGGTGCCATTCGTACGTGAATTATGGTCGAGCGCCGAACAGCAGCAGCAATACCTGATGGGTGTCCCCGAAGGCGCTGACCTTGCATCAACCCCGGTTTCTGATCCGGAAAACCACTATATAAAAATTGATGGTACCGCCCAGCTGCAGGCAAACGGCACCCTTACCGGCCGCATTGCCATTACGGGCGAAGGTCAGTCGGATGCCGCCATTCGCGGATTATTCAAATATTCGAACAAAACAGCCTGGTATCAGAATGTGGAACGGGAATTGCTCCGCCTATGGCCACAGGCGAAAGTTACCCAGGTAAAATATACCGATCCGGCAGACTATCAGCGTTACAACATCTGGGTTGCCATTGATTATACCATCCCTGAATTTGCACTGGTTTCGGGGACCCTGATGATGTTCACCCCGCTTTCGGCAGGAGAGATCTTCAAATCGTTTCAGGCGCAGCTATCCTTCGAAACAGGCATGAAAGAACGCAAATATCCTTTCAGGGACCGGTGCTCCCGAATGGTCGAAATCAATGAATCGATCACCCTGCCTGCAGTTAAAAAAGTGGTTCAAATCCCTGATTCCATCGTCAAATCAGGTAATGCAGCATCCTACAAGGGTCGTTATTCCTTTGCCAACGGAGCGGTAATTTTTACCGGGAAATCGATATTCAGCAAAAGGTTGTATGATCCCGGCGACTGGCCTGAGTTTAAAGCCGCCGTTGATGCCCAGAACCGGTTTTCGGAACAGCCCATCATTATCGAGTTATAACCGGACCGATGACTTTGCAAAGCACTTCGAAGAAAAAATACACTTTCCAGATGAAAAAAAACTCCCTGATCCTTTTCCTGTTTTTTGCCGCAATGTTCTTTTCCCGGCCAACCACCGCACAGGATGAAAAATACGATGCCCGGTATAATTCCCTTACCAAAGAGTATACACTTCATGCCGACGGCAGCATGGATTACCGGTATATCAAACAACAAAAGCTATTGAGTTACCGTGCATTTCAAAATCTTTACGGGGAGACGTTTGTTGTTTACAACCCTGCATTTCAAAAGCTGGAAATCAATGAAGCCTATACGCTGATGGCAGATGGTAAAAAGGTTGTGGCACCTCAAAATGCATTTAATGAAGTACTTCCGGGGTACGCGGCCAATGCCCCTGCCTATAATTCAATGCGCGAAATGGTCATCACCCACACCGGTTTGGAACGGAATGCGACCATATACCTTGATTACCAGGTGAAAACAGGCAAGGGGACTTTTCCTGCCTTGATGGGAAATGAATTGCTTTGCGAGCCAGAGCCTGTAAAAAGTCTTGAAGTCAGGGTCCGGATCCCGGTCGGACAAAATCTGTATTTTCATTTGTACAACGGGGAGACGAAGCCGGAAAAAAGTTCTGACGGAACTTTTCAGATTTATAGCTGGAAATTCAATGATGTTCCGGCCATTTCCGTCGAAGAGGCGCAACAGGGAACGAATGAACGCTATCCCCGGTTAATTTTCAGCACCTCCGACCGGCGTGAAGAGGTGTTTTCCTTTTTAACAAGCCAGCCGGCATTCAATGATCCGCTGACGGATGAGATGAAGAAAGAGGTCAGCGATATTGCCACTGAGAAAAAGGATAAATTCGAAACAGCGCTGAAAATTCAGGAAAAAGTGGTGAACGATCTGCGTTTGTATCCCATCCCTTTGCGATCCGCACTGTTTCAATGTCGCACACCCGGGCAAACCTGGAACAGCAATGGCGGAACTTCGGTAGAAAAAGCGGTTTTGCTTGCCGCCCTGTTAAAATCGGCAGGGATTGATGCCCAGGTGGTTGGCATTGTCAGGACCGCTTTTGCTGATGAAAAAATTGCCACCCTGGCCGACCTGGAAGATTTTGCCGTGAAGGTTGAAAATTCAGCGCGGGGCACCTGGTACTTATCGGTAACGGGGCTGAATGCAGTCAATCTGAAACTTAGTCTGCAGGGCCGTTCTTTTATCGTGTTGAACCCTGATGGAAAGTCAGCCACTGCCAAATCAGAAACGCCCAAACAGACGATAAAAGTGATCGGGAAATTCATTGTTTCGTCAGATCCAAAGCTCACAGGGGAGATTTCGATCTATTTTGAGGGCAGTGTTTATCCCTTTGCAGGGTTGTTACGTGATAAGAAAAAGATGAAAAATTCCATTACTGGCGGGTTGATTGGAAACGACACCAATCATCTTAAGATCAGCACCCTGAATACGGAAAATGGTTTCCAGACTTACATCGCGCAAAGCGATAAACCCTTCAGGAAGGAATCGGATTATTACTATTTTAACCTCCCGGTTTCAACGTCAGGTGTCGACAGCTGGGGCATTAAAACGTGTTCGTCCAGGCGCGAAACCCCCTACGAAATACCATCAATATCCGATGAAAGCTACTCATATACCATAACTTTGCCATCTGCCATCCGATTATTCACCCCGGAAAAAAAACTGGAAATCAGCAACAAGGCAGGAACCTTTGTGTGGGAGGTCAAAAGTGATCATGGTAAAGTGACAGTGAAGCGACAGTTGAAATTCAATGACCGGATTTTCCAGGTTTCAATGTATGAAGATTTTAAAATCCTGATGGATTACTGGAATAATCCATGGTACCGTCAGCTCATTTTTAGGAATGAAAATTCCTGAATTCATCAGCGGGTGATGATACGCCCTAGCCCGTCTTTGTTTATCTGAATACTCTGCTTTTTCAGATCATGAAAAACCTTCATCAAGGCGTCCTGCTCTTCCGGAGATGATGTTTGGGATATTTTTTTTCGGATTCCGGTCATCATCTTGTCCAGTTTTCTTGCTTTAAAGGCATGAATGGCCAGCATGACGTGCATGTGCAACCTTGACTCCTCCGTGGTAACAAGAATATTATTTTTAAGCCAGTTCACGCTGAGTTCGTAAGGGCTGAATACAAGGTCGACAGCCAGTGTGGAAATTTCCGGATTGTCATGAGAAATAAACCGCGCCCGATCGGGGATCGCATCGTTTTCCACACCCCGTGCATACTCATCGAAGATCAATTTATACAGCGGGTTTTCAAATTCCATATCGTCATGCATGATATCATGGACCACATAATCGGCGACTCCGACCGGAACTTCTTCTTCGTCAATGGAATTCAGTTTAATACGAATGACCTCATGTCCAAAAAGCAGCAGCATCCGGATGATCTCTTTTTCCTGGTATTCGGCTGAATCGGGGTCGATGTCAAGCTGGGGTTCCGTAACAAATTGTTCGGGTTGGATCACCTCTGCTTCCCTGTCCAATTCCGGAGCGCTCTTTTTCAGTTTTGCACGCAGGATTTTATTCAGTTCGGTCATGAGCACCTGCTCGGGGATGGTCATGAGGGTGGAGCATTCCTTTACATAAAGGGACCGGGAAATTCCATCGGGTATAAGTGCGATGGTGTTGACAATTTCTTTGATAAGGGCTGCTTTTTTAATCGGGTCGTTTTGAGTTTCGCCCAGGAGCAGCCTGGTTTTGAAGAGAATGAAATTGACTGCATTGGTGGCGATAAACGATTCCACCTCGTTGGGGTGATGTTTGCGGGCATATGAATCCGGATCTTCCCCGTCGGGGAAAAGGACGATTTTCACGTTCATTCCCTGTTCAACGATCATATCGATGCCGCGGAACGAGGCTTTGATGCCAGCCGGGTCGCCATCATACAGAATCGAAATATTGGCAGTATAGCGCTGGATCATCCGGATCTGGTCGTGGGTGAGCGAGGTTCCCGACGACGCTACGACGTTTTCGATGCCCGCCTGGTGCATGGAGATCACATCGGTATATCCTTCGACCAGGAGGCAGTTATCTTTTGAAATAATGGCATTTTTTGCAAAGTAGATCCCATACAGGGTTTTGCTTTTGTTGTATATCTCAGATTCCGGGGAATTGACATATTTGGCATGCGATTTATCGTTTCCCAATATGCGTCCGCCAAACCCGATCACACGGCCGGATGCACTGTGGATGGGAAACATGACGCGGCTGTGGAAGCGGTCGTACAGGCGGGCCTCCTTTTCGATCGAGAGGCCTGTTTTCATTAAAAACTCCTTTTTATATCCCTGCTGGATGGCATATATGGAGAAGGCATCCCATTTTTCAGGACTGAACCCCAGCTGGAATTTATTTACGATATCATCGCGCATTCCGCGCTCCTTGAAGTAGGTTAGCCCGATGGCTTTGCCCTCTTCGGATTCCACCAGCATTTTTGAGAAATACAGTTGTGCAAAAAGATTCAGGTTATAAAGGCTCTCCTTTTCATTGAGTTCCTGGAGTTGTTCGGGTGTCTGTTCCTCCTCCTCAACCTCAATATTGTATTTTCTCGCCAGGTATTTGAGTGCCTCAGGATAGGAGAAATGTTCATGCTCCATGATGAAATTGACCGAATTCCCTGCTTTTCCGCAACCAAAGCACTTGTAGATCCCTTTTGCCGGGGATACCGTAAAGGATGGGGTTTTTTCGTTATGGAAGGGACACAGGCCAATCTGATTGACCCCACGTCGCCGCAAGGTGACAAAATCGCCGATCACCTCCTCAATGCGGGCGGTTTGGATGATGTTGTCGATGGTTTCGTGGTTGATCATCTGCCGGATTCTGTAATGCGAAGTTACGAATTTCAGAGGAAGTAACCGGGATATTCATTTACCTGGTAAAAAGAGTAACTTTGTGTTTGGATCGTATTTATTAACCTATTTCTGATTTAAGCATGGAACTCCTTACTTCCACCGACTGGAACGAATATGAACTGATCGATACCGGTAACCGTGAAAAGCTGGAGCGGTTCGGGAAATATATCCTGATCCGTCCCGAGCCCCAGGCCGTGTGGCAGAAAGCGCTGCCTGAGAGCGAATGGGAAAAACTCAATCACGCCCGGTATGTGCGCATGAAGGGCAAAAAAACCGCCGGCGATGAATTCGAGCGTGGATCATGGATCAGAAAACCGAAGATGCCTGATCAGTGGACGATCGGGTACAAATACAAGCAGATGAACCTGAATTTCAGGCTTGGCCTGACTGCTTTTGGCCATATCGGGGTATTTCCGGAGCAGGCCATCAACTGGAACTACATTTACGATGTAATTACTCAAAATGCAAAGATCAAAACCGAAGAAACTTCAGCAGATGTCTCACACGGTACGCGTCATGCGTCACGAGTTTTGAATCTGTTTGCATACACTGGCGGCGCTTCCCTGGCAGCAAAGGCAGCCGGAGCGGATGTGGTGCATGTGGACTCCGTAAAACCCGTGATCACCTGGGCCAAAGAGATGATGGAAGCCAGCGGACTTGACAACATCCGATGGGTGGTGGAGGACGCCATGAATTTTGTCCGCCGTGAAGTAAAGCGCGGCAACCGCTACGATGGCATTATCCTCGATCCCCCGGCTTACGGAAGAGGCCCCGACGGAGAGAAATGGATCCTTGAGGATTCCATCGATGAAATCATAGCGGTTTGCAAGCAATTGCTGGAACCCGATCGGGGTTTCTTTGTCCTCAGTTTATATTCCATGGGTTTTTCAGCATTGATCCCTGAGAACCTTGTTAAAACCCGTTTTGGTGAAATACCCGGGATGGAATCGGGCGAATTCTATTTCCCCGACCGGGCCAGCCGAAAGCTTCCGCTGGGAACTTTTCTGAGGTTTGCAAGATAAGCACCTCAACCCCCGACCCCTTCTCCTGAAGGAGAAGGGGAGCGTGAATATTGAATAGTTAATTTTTTTATTGATGGCTTATTTAGGAAAGACGAGGGATTTTTTGTTGCATCTCGATGCGTCGGATGAGACTTTCCAGAGAGCACATGTGTTGCGACATTCGATGACAGAGGCCGAAAAATTGCTTTGGGCAGCGTTGAAAAATCGTAAGCTGGATGGTTTGAAATTTCGCAGGCAACACCCATTGCATTTGTATATTGCCGATTTTTACTGCCATGAAAAACGTCTGATTATTGAAGTTGACGGAGGAATTCACAACAAGTCGGAGATTAGGGAACATGATGAAAACCGCACGGCTGAATTTGACCGCCTGGGAATAACCGTGATCCGGTTCACAAATGAACAAATAACACAAACCATCGATAAAGTGCTTGAAGAGATAAATTCACATATACAGTCCATGGAGTTCCCAAACTCCCCTTCTCCTTCAGGAGAAGGGGTCGGGGGTTGAGGTGATTCCTTCAGGAGAAGGGGTCGGGGGTTGAGGTGATTCCTTCAGGAGAAGGGGTCGGGGGTTGAGGTGATTCTTTCAGGTAAACCGGTCGGGAAGTGAGATAAGCTATTCCGCTACAAACAATTCACTGGCAATCCTGTCGGCAAACAATTTTCCTTCATCCGTCAGAAAATAAACACCTGCGCGTTCTGTCAGCAATCCCTGCTGAACAAACGACACGGCACTTTTCATGACCGATTCGTAATTCGTAATCCGCAATTCATAAATTTTTTTCTCCAGCCCGCATCCCCACATCGTGCGCAGCGACGTCATCACGTATTCGTTGTACTTCTGCATACTGGTCAATAATTCTTCTTCGCAGATGCTTTCACTTTTTTCGATGCCGAGGATATATTGCGTCAGGTTTGAAACGTTCCATCGCCTGGAAGCCCCGTTGTAGCTGTGTGCCGATGGTCCAAGGCCCAGGTAGGTTATTCCATTCCAGTAGTTGGTGTTATGAATCGCCTGCCGGCTTGGTTTGCAGAAGTTTGAAATTTCATATTGAAGAAACCCATGATCCCTGGTGGCTTGCATCAGTATTTTATATTGATCTGCCTGGAATTCATCGCTTACCGGCACAGTTTTTTGTTTTCCGATCATCCAGGCAAGCGGGGTTTTTGGCTCAACAGTGAGGGCATAGGCCGAGATGTGTGGAATCTCTAATGAAAAAGCAGTTTCAAGGTTTCTGCGCCATTGTGACGCTGTGGAAGAGGGAATGCCATAAATAAGGTCAATGCTGATGTTTTCGAAACCGGCATCCTGAAGCAGTTTCACGGCCCTGATCGACTGACCGGCTGAATGAGACCGGTTCAGATAGGCGAGGTCTTCATCGGAAAAAGATTGTACGCCCAGACTGAACCTGTTGAACCAGGTTTGTTTCAGCTCCGCGACATATTCCTCCGTCACGTCATCCGGATTCAACTCCAGGGTTATTTCCAAAGTTGCGGGTATAACGATTCTCCCCTCTCCCGGGGGAGAGGGGTCAGGGGGTGAGGTATTTCCCCCCCCCCTATTTGGGGAGGGGCCGGGGGTGGGGCATTCGCGTGTCGGAGAGAGGCCCGAAGGTGAGGCAGTTCCCGCAGGGGAAAAATCATGGGTTGAGGCGATCATCTCCATCACCTCCTGCAACGCCAGGGGCATGTACAGCGATGGGGTTCCTCCCCCAAAGTAAATGGTATTTATCTGATCGCCGGCAAGGTATTTGCGGGTCAGGACAATCTCTTTTTTCAAAGAAAGCAGAAATGAACCTTGATATTTCTGTGAAGCAAGTGAAAAGAAGTTACAATAATGGCACTTACGCCTGCAAAAGGGGATATGAATGTAGATTCCGGCCAAGACCTTATTTTTTCAGGATGATGCGGAAGGTGGTTCCCTTGTTGAGAATCGAAGATTTTACAAAGATTTTCCCGGAATGATAATTTTCAACAATCCGTTTGGTGAGGGTGAGTCCCAGCCCCCATCCACGGGCCTTGCTGGTATAACCGGGCCTGAAAATGGTTTTGAACCTGGATTTTGGGATCCCTTTACCGGTGTCGCTGATATCGATGTGTATATGATCAACATCGTCGCTGATCTCAATGTTCACGCTGCCATTGCCATCCATGGCATCCACCGCGTTTTTACAGAGATTCTCAATGACCCATTCAAAAAGATGAAGGTTCAGGGGGATCATTATTTCCTGCTCTAACCCGGGTTTGATATCAAAAATAACTTTTGCGGATATCCTGGAACGGATATAAGAGACCGTATCATGTATCACGGCCACGATATTGGTCTTTTCAAGCCTGGCGGCAGAACCGATCTTTGAAAACCGGTCGGTGATGGTCTCCAGCCGTTGAACATCTTTCTCAATTTCACGGATGGTTTCTTCGTCCAGGCCCTTTAATTTCAATAGTTCCATCCAGGCAACCATGGAAGAGAGCGGCGTACCGAGCTGATGGGCTGTTTCCTTGGCCATGCCCACCCATACCTGGTTTTGTTCCGATTTGCGCGCATAGCTGAACAGCAGGTAGGCGATCAGCAGAAAAACAAAGATCACCCCCAGCTGCACGACCGGATAATATTTCAGCTGGGTGAGCAGAAATGAATCCTGGTAATAGATATAATGCACCCCGGTATTCGCCAGGTCCACTTTGATGGGTGTATTCTGGGAGGCCATCGATTTCAGTGTTTTCGCCAGCCAGGCTTTATCCTGAATTTTATTTTTAGGGATGTTTCCCGACTGATAAACATGTTTTCCGGTACTGTCGGTAATGATAACGGGAACGGAGGCCGAGTTACGGACAACTTCAGAGAAGAAGGAGCGGATCAGGTCATCCAGGCCCGTTTTCAGCTGAGCAAAAATGTTGGAGTCTTTGTAATACAGATAGATCTTTTTATCCAGGTAATAGGTAACGATGATGGGTGGATAGACCGAAAACTCTTGCTTTAGCTCACCTTCAAGGATTTTTCCGGACTTGATGTTATAATTCCGGGCATTCATGATCCTTCCTGTTTCGTCGGTCACAATGACCGGGATGGTATTGTTTTCACCGATGATGCTGAGGAAGAAATTCAGGTCTTCATTAGAGGTTGCCTTAAAAATCCGGCGCTGTGCTTCCGCCACAATGGAAACCCTTTTGCGTTCCTCGTTCTTGATTTTTTCAAAAAGATCGTTGGTGAAGTTTACCAGGTCGGCTTTTTGATGGATCGCGTCGGCCCAGATCTCCACATTTTTCCGTTCATCCTTTCTGATTTCATTAACCAGAATGCTGGTGTAATAAAGTGAAGCGGCAACGATAAGTATGGCAAAAGCAAACAAAAACAGTTTCCATCGCCTTTTCCTGAGGTATATATCCACCCTTGATGTTAATTTAAAGTGTAAAATGTAGAGTGCAAAATCAGGCTGCCCTTATTTGCAGCGGCACATATTCGTTAACGTCAATTCATGAATTATATTTTCATCTGGTTATCAAAGGTATGGGATTTTTATCAGGATAATCGGCGGATTTGCAGAGAAATCTTCAAAGATGATCGAAAAACAGGCCAGGTTGCCCGAATGTTCTTTATAATTGTACCAAAATTAAACCCATATGAAAACAAAAACGCTGTTCATCCTCCTTGTGGGAGGGTTTATAACTGCTTCCCTTTTGCTGGGAGGATGTAAATCAAATAAGCCGGTGATGGCGAGACTGATTCCCCTTGAGGATTTTTTCAAAAATCCGGAGAAATCACGGTACCAGATTTCGCCTGACGGGAAGCATTTTTCTTACATGGCGCCCTATGAAAAGCGGATGAATATTTTTGTCCAGGAGATCGGAACGGATAAAGCCGTTCGGCTTACTTCGGAGAAAGACCGCGACATCTCCAGCTATTTCTGGAAAAACCCGACGCGCATCGTCTATCTTAAAGATACCGGCGGCGATGAGAATTTTAAACTTTACGGCGTAAACATCGATGGATCAAACCTGCAGTGTTTCACCGATTTTCCGAAAGTAAGGACGGAGATTCTCGATGATCTTTATGACTTTCCTGATGAAATGATCATCGGATTGAACAAGCGCAATCCTGAAGTATTTGATCCCTACCGGTTGAATATTGTTACGGGGAAAATGACGCAACTTGCTGAAAATCCAGGAAATATACAGGGCTGGATTCTTGATCATGACGGGAAACTGCGTGCTGCCACAGCCATCGTTGACGGCGTGAACGCCCAGTTGCTTTACCGGGCAAAGGAAACTGATAAATTCGTTCCGGTGCTTACCACTAATTTCAAAGAGAGCCTTTCCCCGCTCATGTTTACTTTTGATAATAAGAATTTATATGCATCATCAAATCTTGGGCGTGATAAAAGCGCGATTGTGATTTTCGATATTGCCAACGGCAAGGAAATTCAAACGCTTTATGAAAATAAAGACTATGATGTCAATGATGTAACATGGTCCCGGTTGAAAAAGACCCTGATTTGTGCGAACTATGAATCGTCGAAACAGGAACGGTATTATTTTGATAAAGAGGGCAAACAGCTTTTTGAGAAAATCCAGCAGAAAATAGGCAACTACACGTTCAACATTACCTCCCTGACCAGGGCGGAAGATAAATTCATGATCCGGGCTTACAGTGACCGTTCGATGGGCGGTTATTACGTGTATGACCGCACAAAGGACGATCTTCAGAAAATTGCCGATATCAGTCCCTGGCTTAAGGAGGATGAACTTGCCGAAATGGTTCCTGTTGAATACACCGCACGCGACAGTGTCAGGATCCAGGGGTACCTGACCCTTCCCAACGGATATACGATGGAAACCGCAAAAGATTTACCGGTTGTGGTGAATCCGCATGGCGGGCCATGGGCGCGCGACGGATGGTACTTCAACCCTGAGGTCCAGTTCCTCGCCAACCGGGGATATGCGATCCTGCAGATGAATTTCAGGGGATCGACCGGGTATGGCCGGGCTTTCTGGGAAAAATCATTCAAGCAATGGGGTAAAACCATGCAGGATGATGTAACGGATGGCACCCGTTGGCTGATTGACAAGGGCATTGCAAACCCAAAGAAGATCGCGATCTATGGCGGCAGCTATGGCGGTTATGCCACCCTCCAGGGGTTGGTACGGGAACCCGATCTGTACGCTGCCGGAGTTGATTACGTTGGCGTTTCAAACCTCTTTACCTTTATGAAAACCATTCCTCCTTACTGGAAACCCATGCTCGACATGATGTATGAGATGGTTGGCAACCCGCAGGGCGACAGCGTGCAGTTTGTAGCCACTTCTCCGGCCCTGAATGCCGGGAAAATCAAAACGCCCCTGTTTGTAGCCCAGGGCAAAAATGATCCCCGGGTGAACATCTCCGAATCAAACCAGATCGTGGATGCACTGAAGAAACGCAACATTGCCGTGGAATATATGGTTAAAGACAATGAAGGCCATGGATTTCACAATGAAGAAAACCGGTTTGATTTTTACCGGTCGATGGAAACGTTTCTTGGGAAACACCTGAAATAACCAGGCGTCCCCGGAAGGGCTGAGTGGAAAATCTGCGTGAACTTTTTCTTGTATCAAACGAATTTTTCCCCTTTTTCCAGCATCACATCATTGACGTACTGCCGGATTTGCTGTTCATCCGTTTTCCGGCAGATCAGCAATACATTTTCCGACTCAACCACAATAAAATCGTTGAGCCCCTCCAGTACCACCAGTTTTTCCCTGGGCATGTTGACGATGCAATTCGAAGAATCGTACATCATTACGTTTTTACCGACAATGGTATTGCCATTTTTATCTTTTGACCGGTTTTCATAAAGTGAGCCCCAGGTTCCCAGGTCGGACCAGCCAAAATCAGCGGCAAGGACATAAACATTGCTGGCGGCCTCCATAACGCCATAGTCGAGGGAGATGCTTTTACAAACGGTATACGTACTGGAAATGAATGCTTTCTCCTCTTTGGTTCCATACTTTCCAATCCCGTTTTTGAATAGGGCATCCACATCGGGCAGGTATCTTTCAAAGGCTTTCATGATGCTTTTGAGCGACCAGATGAATATTCCCGAATTCCAAAGGAAATCGCCGCATTTGAGAAAGGTTTCCGCGAGTTCAAGGTTGGGTTTTTCTGTAAAAGTTTTAACCTTTTTAATATGTTTTTCCTTCGGATAAACATGTTTTTTCCCCGCCACATATTGAATGTATCCGTATCCCGTGTCGGGCCTGCTGGGGCGGATACCAAGGGTGAGCAGCCAGTCGTTTTTCGTAGCGGCATCAAGGGCCGATTCAATATTGTTTAAAAAAATATCCTCCTTGAGGATGATGTGGTCGGAAGGGGCCACCACGATCCGGGCATCCGGGTCTCTGCCAAGGATGCAATAATTGGCATAGGCAACACACGGGGCGGTATTTCTGCGCGATGGCTCCAGCAGGATCTGCTGGGAGGCAAGTTCAGGAATTTGCGTTTGTACCAATGATTTGTAAATTTCATTGGTAACGATGTAAATGTTTTCTTTCGGGCATATCCGTTTGAACCGTTTGTAGGTTTGCTGAATCAGGGTTTCCCCGGTTCCGAGGATATCAATGAATTGTTTTGGATGGGTTGTCCGGCTCATGGGCCAGAACCTTGCACCAATGCCACCAGCCATGATCACGCAGTAGTTGTGTTTTGACTTTGCCATGACAGAAAGGTTTAAATTTATACAAACATAAGGAAAAAGAATTACGATTTACGATTTACGAATTACGATTTGCGGGTCGGCATGGAAATACTTGCGATATAAATATATTTCCGGGAAAAATAAGGAAGGAATCCGGGTTTTCATTTAACCGGCTCCTTCAGGGATAAGTTCTACCGGGGCGCCCGCGTTGACAAGATATATCCTGTTCGTATGCATACAGATGCACCGGAACCGGGTTCTTAATTTTTCTTTTTTCCTGAAAATTCTTCTTCCATGGAGGGTGAAAACGGCATCAAACGGCAGTTCCTCCAGCCGCATCGTTGCATCGGCAGGATCATATTTCTTCAACACCCTTGAAAGTTGATGATCTGCCGAAGAGGATGCTTTGGGGTTTTGGAGATACAGCATCAGCACCGGAAGGATATCATTGGGGAAGACCCCACTGTTCAGGTACGGGCTCATCAGCAGTTGAAATTTTGTTTTCCATTCCTGGCCATGTGGCAACGGCTTTGTCTTGCGTCGAAAGGAGAACTTTAGCATTGTCCGGGTATGGTCAAGGTTCACATGATGGTGGGCCAGTTCGTGCACCAGGGTGATCAGAAATGCATATGGGTTCAAATTGCCGTTCACGGTGATACGCGCAGGGGTGTCCCTGTGCGGAGCCCTGAAGTCGCCTGACTTCGAAGTGCGCTGGCGCACTATTTTCAGGCTGATGGGATTGGCTGAAATTTGTTCAACGATTTCCCCCAGGGCATTTACCGGTAGCCTCGGGCCTAGCACCGACCTGATTTTTTCTCCGAAACGGGAGGCGGACGGTTTGGCGACGCCGGGTTTTTGCTGAAAAAGGGATAGTTGCAAGGTGAAACGCTTTATTTTATTTGAAAGAAGGGCAGTTACATTTTTTTGGATGATGGTCGCGTGAAGCATATTTTTGTGAACCACACGATCCAAAAAGCAACAGCATCATGACAGGAACAACCAGTAAAATCAATCGCAACCGCAATCGTTTCATGATGAAATTTTTCGTCGATAAAGATAATAAAAATCGGGATGCGTAACTTGGGACGTGGGACGTTTGGGATATCCCTTGCCCGTCAGTCCGCCCGTAAATTATTCCCAACCCATAAACGCTGGTTCCACGATTTTTGGTACTTTAGCAAAAACATTTTATGATCAAGGTTTTCACCACCATCGGGAATTATGTACTGTTGATGCAAAAGGTGTTCAGCAGGCCGCAAAAACGAAGGATTTTCTGGGACCAGCTGATGACTGAAATAAACAGTCTTGGCCTTGAATCGCTGGGTATCGTCGCCTTTATTTCTGCTTTTATGGGAGCGGTTGTGTCGATTCAGACAGCCTACAACATCACCAGTCCGCTGATCCCCATGTCGATGGTTGGATTTACCGTCCGCCAGAGTGTCATCCTCGAATTTTCGCCAACGGTCATCAGTTTGATCCTTGCAGGGAAAGTAGGGTCGCGCATTGCCTCGGAAATAGGCACCATGCGTGTCACCGAACAGATTGATGCACTGGAGATCATGGGTGTGAATTCAGCAAATTACCTGATATTTCCAAAAATCGTGGCATCCATTTTAATCAACCCGGTGCTTATTATTTTCAGCATGTGGATGGGTATCCTGGGGGGCTGGGTTGCAATGGTTGCAACAGGATTGGTTTCAACAAATGATTTTGTGCAGGGCATCCGGATCGATTTCGCGGGATATACCATATTTTATGCCATCACAAAAACAGTATTTTTCGCATTTATCATTTCTTCGGTCTCGGGCTTTTACGGGTATATCACCCAGGGAGGCGCACTGGAGGTGGGCCAGGCAAGCACCAAGGCCGTGGTGTTCAGCAGCGTGATCATCATTCTGTTCAACCTCGTGTTAACGCAACTTTTACTCACATGATCGAAGCCCGGAACATCAACAAAATTTTCGGGGAGCATCAGGTTCTGAAGAATGTTTCCTGTTCCTTTGAAAAAGGGAAGACAAATCTCATCATCGGGCAGAGCGGTTCGGGAAAAACCGTTTTGATGAAATGCCTGGTTGGTTTGTTTGAGGTTGACAGCGGCACGGTTATTTATGATGACCGCAATTTTACCACCATGAATTTTGAGCAGCGCAAAACACTGCGCAAGGAAATTGGAATGCTCTTCCAGGGAGGCGCTTTGTTCGACTCGATGAATGTGGAGGGAAATGTGATGTTTCCGTTGAATATGTTTACCAGTCAGCCGCTGACCGAAAAGCAGGACCGCGTCAATTTTGTGCTGAAACGGGTCAATCTCGAAAACGTCAACCGGTTGATGCCCTCTGAGCTCAGTGGTGGTATGCGAAAGCGGGTTGCCATTGCGCGCGCTATTTCGATGAAACCGCAATACCTGTTTTGCGATGAGCCCAATTCGGGGCTCGACCCGCACACCTCCGGCGTGATTGACCATCTTATCCAGGAAATCACGGAAGAATACGAAATTACCACCATTGTCAATACACATGACATGAACTCGGTGCTCAGCATCGGCGACAGCGTGGCATATATCTACCAGGGCGAATTGTGGTGGAAGGGCAACAAGGAGACCATTCTGCACACGGATAACAAAGAATTGAACGATTTTGTATTCGGAACGGAATTAACATCCAGGCTAAAGAAATAAAACAATGTCCCTGAATTTCATTGATTATATCATCCTTATTATTCTCGTGTTATTCCTGATCCAGGGTTACCGCAAAGGGATCATCATCGGGCTGGCATCCATTGCTGCGCTGGTGCTGGGTATTTATATCGCTGTCCATTTTTCGAACTACCTCGATGCAACCCTGATGGAACATTTGAAACCATCACGGAAATGGCTGCCGATCCTCTCTTTTTCCATCACCTTTTTGCTCGTGGTGGTTGGGGTGATGCTCGTGGCCAAACTGACGGAAAAACTGGTTGATGTGGTTGGGATGGGTTTTTTCAACCATATTGGCGGAGCCGCGCTCGGGCTGGCCAAGGGGATCATCCTGATCAGCATCCTGTTCTTCATTTTGAACAGTCTCGATCCCAAAGGCAAATGGCTCACTGAAAAGGACAAACAAGGATCGTTTTTTTACAGCCGTGTTGCAGCGGTTTTTCCGGGGTTGATGAAGACTTTTGGAGGAGAGATCAGGTTTCCCAGTTGGTGAACAAGTCGACAGGCAGACAGGCGGACGGAAATTCCCCACGCCTCACATCCTAAGTCCGTATCCTTTGCCGAGTCTTTCTGCAACGGTCTCCGGGGTAATGCTGCGGATGCAGTGGCAGTCCATATTTTTCCGGCAATCATCACAGGTTTTATCAAGGACCAGGGACGTCGCATTCTTGCCGATCGGGGCCCATCGCTGCGGGAAGATGGGGCGCATGGGGGCATAAAGCCCGATTGCCCTGATTCCGAGAGCGGCAGCCAGGTGCAATGGCCCGGTACTGGCCGCCACAAGCGCATCTGAAGAACCGATCAGGGAGATTAATTCTGCAAGGCTGAGCTTTCCGGTCATATCCGTTATCCTGTTTCCATGTTGTTTGAGGAACCCGGCCATCATTTCCCCTTCCTCCTTTGTGCCGGTGACAATGATGTTGAATTTATCTTCGGGGAGCAGTCCGATCAGGAGTGAAAAGTTTTCCAGTCCCCATTCCCTTGCGCTGCCTTTGGATTTGGGATGGAGGATCAGGTTGAACACCCCTTCCCTGCATCCCTCCCCTGCCAGCAGGGAAGGGGACGGGGTATCCAATCCGTACATCCCGGCAATTTCTTCCAGCCTGAACCCCCTGTCGATCCCAAGTCCTTTGAGCAATTTCAGGTTCAGTAGTGATTCATGGAGATTGCTGTGTTTGCGGGGTACATGCAGCAGCCTGTTGCAGGTAAACCAGGTGAAAAAACGTCGCGAAGTGGCGATCCGCAGGGGAATTCGTGCCTGCCTGGCTGCCCTGCAGATCTCCTTCACCGGGAAAACATGAATGATCACATCCGCATTCAGGTTTGCAAGGACCCCCGTTTCGGCCCTACCCCCGCGGGGAGAGGGTTTGTGAGGGGGTTCCCAATTCACAAATTCATCGACATACCGGCACAATTCAATCACCGGCCGGGTATATTCACGCCCCAGAAAAATAATGGTACAACCGGGAAATGTTTGTTTCAGAACGAAAGCCAGTGGGAGCGTGAGGACGACATCGCCAATGCTGTCGGTTCTGCTGACAATGATGCGCATTAATCCATAATGGCTTTAATTCCGGGAAGTTCTTTTCCTTCAATGTATTCAAGCATGGCCCCGCCACCGGTGGAAACGTAGCTTACTTTCTCGGCAAGTCCGTACTTATTGATAGCAGCAACGGAATCGCCTCCGCCAACAAGCGTGAAAGTTCCTTTTTCGGTGACCGCGGCAAGTGCCAGCGCGATGAATTTCGTACCGGCTTCAAAGTTGTTCATTTCAAACACGCCCATGGGGCCGTTCCAGAGGATGGTTCCCGATTGTTCGATGACATGGTTGAATTTTGCACAAGCCGCCGGCCCGATATCGAGGCCCATCCAGGGAACCTGTATATCATAGGCGCTGCTGGTCTTTTTATTGGCATCGTTTGAAAATGCATCAGCCAGAATGGCATCGGGAGGGAGGTACAGGTTGATGCCTTTTACCCTGGCATTTTCGATGATGTTTTTTGCCATTTCAACATAATCCTCCTCAACCATGGATGCGCCGATCTCTCCGCCCAGCGCTTTGATGAAGGTGAACATCATGCCTCCCCCGATGATCAGGTTGTCGACTTTGTCCATCAGGTGGTTGATGATCTCGATCTTCGTTGAGACTTTTGCCCCGCCTAAAATAGCTGTGATCGGCCGTTTACCATCTTTCAGGCATTTGTTGATGTTGATGATCTCGTTGGCCATGACGTAGCCGAACATTTTTGTTTTCGGGAAAAATTCAGCAATGATGGCCGTTGAGGCATGGGCGCGATGGGCGGTTCCAAATGCATCATTTACATACATATCGCCAAGGACTGATAATTTCCTTGCAAATTCCCGGTCGCCTTTTTCCTCTTCCTTGTAAAAACGAAGGTTCTCGAGCAGCAATACCTCCCCCGGTTTCAGGGAACCTGCAAGGTCGGTTGCTGACTGGCCAATACAATCGTCGGCAAACTTAACCGGTCGGTTCAATTTTTGCGAAAGATACGGAATCACATGTTTAAGGGAATATTTTTCTTCCGGTCCGCCCTTGGGACGGCCAAGATGCGACATGAGGATGACCGCCCCTCCATCGTTCAGTATCTTGGTGATGGTCGGAATGGTCGCATCGATGCGGTTGGTATCCGTAATTTGAAACTGGCTGTCGAGGGGTACATTGAAATCAACCCTGATCAAAGCTTTTTTATCCTTAAAAGTAAAATTATCAATCGTTTGCATGATATTTTTTATTTAGATTAGATTGGCAAAATTAAAATTTTTAAAGACTACAACGTATATATTTTTAATTTTACCTTGATTTACCAAACCCGAAGATGCAAGATTTAATAGTAACTTTCATACAGACAACCCTTTTCTGGGAAGAGGTTCAGGAAAATCTTGTCCATTTTGATCAGCTGATAAGCCTGATCAGGGAACCGACCGATCTGATCCTGATGCCGGAGACCTTCAACACCGGTTTTTCAATCAATCCGGCAACCTGTGCCGAATCCATGGATGGCCCGTCTGTAGCGTTTCTGCGGGCCAAAGCCAGGGAAAAAGATGCCGTGATCATGGCCACCCTGCTGATCATCGAACATAACAGATGTTGCAACCGCCTGGTATGCATGTATCCTGACGGACATTTTGAGACATACGACAAACGCCATCTTTTCCGTTTGAGCGAAGAGTATAAAATTTTCAGGGAGGGGCATCACCGGCCGATTTTTGATGTCAAAGGCTGGAAAATATCACCGGTGATATGCTACGACCTCAGGTTCCCGGTATGGAACAAGAACACCTGGGCCGACGGGAAATATGCCTACGACCTGATGGTGTGCCTGGCCAACTGGCCGGCAAGCCGCTCACATGCATGGAAAATCCTGCTCGCGGCACGTGCCATCGAAAACCAGGCCTGTGTTGCGGGACTGAACAGGATTGGCAGCGATGGGCATGGAACATGGCATTCGGGCGACTCGATGGCCATTGACTCCAGGGGGAATGTTGTTTTTGCTGCTGAAGAGGGAAAAGAGGAGCTCAGGACGGTGGCATTTTCTGCTGCAGACCTTCATCTGTACCGCGATTCTTTTACTGTGGGAATGGATTGGGATCACTTTACGATCAATACTAAACAATAGTGTATGCCGAAACTTTCGGTGACCATCATTACTTTTAACGAAGAGGCGAACATCCTCCGCACCCTGGAATCAGTAAAAAGTTTTGCTGATGAGATTGTGGTGGTCGATTCCATGTCGGCAGACCAGACCGTCAGGCTGTGCAGGGATTTTGGCTGCAGGGTGTATCAGCGTGAATTCGACGGGTACGGAACGCAGAAGCAATTTGCCGTTGACCAGGCTACCAACGACTGGATTTTATCTGTTGATGCGGATGAGGTCGTCACCGAAGAACTGCAGAAAGAAATCGCAGCACTGCTCACCGACAGGGAGGATAAAGGAACTACCAGGCTTCTCCATCCGGGGTATTGTATTCCGCGAGCTCTTTTTTTTATGGGAAGGCTCATGCGGTACAGCGGTACCGGAAAAGAATATATTCTGAGACTTTTCGACCGGACGAAAGGCAGGTTTACAACTGTTGCCGTGCATGAAGGGATTGAGGTAAACGGCATTGCCGGGATGCTTTCCGGGCAACTCATTCACTATTCATACCGGGACATCAGCCACCATCTTGAAAAAAGCAACGCTTACACCTCCCTGGCTGCAAGGGATTACCATAGCCGGGGGAGATCGTTTTCAAAAACCTGGGCTGCCTTTAAATTTCCAATAAGTTTTTTTACATTTTATATTGTCAAACGTGGCTTCCTGGATGGTTACCCGGGTTTTATGTGGTCATTGCTGGCGGCTGTTTATGCCACCCTGAAAGTTGCCAAAACAATTGAATTAAACCGGAAGCCATGACAATGTCCGCGCTGCCAGATGTTGCTCCTCCTGCCGGTAAGCCGATTTTCCATGATACCGCAAGTTGCCTGATACGCCCATGCAAATAACCTGGAAACAATTCGAACGGTATTGGTATATTTTCTCGCTTGGAGTAACCATTGCCTCGCTTCCATTTTCCAAGCTCGGGCTAAGCATCGGCCAGATGATGATGGCGGGAGGCTGGATCGTGGAGCGGTATGATGCTGGCAAATTAAGATCTTCCCTGGCCGGACGATCAACCCTGAAGAAAGTGCTGCGCATCCTCCCGCTTTCAGTCTACCTGCTTTTTGAAAGCATTGTTAAAGGGTTTAAACAATTTTCCAGGAATAAACCGGCAATGCTGTTCAGTTCGATCCTGCTGATGCACTGCATCGGACTGTTTTTCACCACCGATTTCGACTATGCCATCAAAGATATAAGGACCAAATTCCCGATATTTTTATTGCCATTGGTCCTATCTACATCCCGGGCATTTGATAAAAAAACATTTTACCGGTTCATGATGCTTTTTGTCCTCGCCGTCCTGATACGGTCGGTATGGAATACATGGATGATCGCAACCCATCATTTCATCGACATCCGGGATGTTTCACGCAATGTATCTCACATCATCTTCAGTTTGCTGCTCAGCCTTAGTATTTTCACCCTTTTGTTTTTTCTGTTTAAGCGAAACCTTTTTCATTCCTGGCAAAAGGGGATCATGCTGCTCTGCCTGGTTTGGTTTCTGGTGTATATCATCAAATCACAATCCATTACCGGGCTATCCATCACCCTGATCACCCTGTTTGTCATGGTATCCATCCTGATCTTCAAAACAAAGAACCGGTACCTGAAGGCAACCTTCATCCTGATTATCCTGTTTGTGCCGCTCAGCCTGTTCTTTTCATTGCGGTCAATCATCAGGGATTATTACCATGTGAACCCGGTGGATTTTACCAAACTCGAAAAAACCACCACCCGGGGCAATCCATATATCCATAATATTCATGCCACGCAAACCGAAAACGGGAATTACCTGTGGATTTACATTCAATGGGACGAGATGCGCAGTGCCTGGAACAAGCGCAGCAGGATCCCTTTCGACAGCCTGAACCTCAAATCGGCTCCGGTTGCTTTCACGGTTGTACGGTACCTGACCTCCCTGGGGTGGAGAAAAGATGCCGACGCAATCGAAAAGCTGAAACCCGACGACATCAATGCCATTGAAAAGGGGGTTGCAAATCAAATTTTCCTCAGGGATTTCGGAGTGCGTGGACGGATTTATGAATTTCTTTGGGGATTTGACAACTACCGCGAAACCGGCAATCCAACGGGTTCTACGCTTATGCAGCGCCTTGAATTCTGGAAAGCCTCCATCGGGATCATTCAGGAGAACTGGCTCACCGGTGTCGGCACGGGAGATATGAATATTGCCTTTAGGGACCAATATGAAAAAATGCATACAAAACTATCGCCCGACCAGCGATGGCGTTCCCATAACCAGTTTCTGTCCATTTTCATTGGTTTCGGGATTGCCGGCCTGCTGTGGTTTTTATTGTCCCTCTTTTATCCGCCGGTGATGCTGCATCGCCTTGATGATTATTTTTTCCTGGTATTCCTGATTATTTCCGTATCATCCATGTTCACCGGGGATACCATTGAATCTCAAACCGGTGTATCGTTTTTTGCCATTTTTTATACGCTTTTTCTTTTTGCCCGGAAGGAGAAAGACACCTTATTAACCTAAGACATTTAACGACCATCCCATGCTAAACGAATCCACCGAGAAATGGCTCATGATTGTAAATCCCAATGCCGGGGTAAAAAAAGGCACGAAAGACTGGCCCAAAATTCTCCGGATCCTCAGAGATGAAAAAGTCGATTTCGATTTCAAACTCACCGCAAACCGTGGGCATGCTACCCGGCTGGCTGCAGAATCCATTGTAAAAGGATGCCGGAATATTTGTGTGGTTGGAGGAGATGGAACCCTGAACGAGGTACTCAACGGGGTCATGGTCCAGCCTGATGTTGAAACATCAGGAGTAACTCTCGCCATGATCCCGGTTGGAACAGGGAACGACTGGTGCCGCATGTTTGATATTCCGTTTGACTACCTGAAGGCTGTCCGCCTGCTGAAGCGAAAGCAAACCTTTTTACAGGATGCGGGGAAGGTGACCTACTATCACAAAGACGACCAGGTGAATCGTTACTTCATGAATGTGGCAGGAATGGGCTATGATGCCCTGGTGGCAAAGAAAACCAACATGCTGAAAGAAAAAGGACTGGGCGGGCCGCTTACCTATATGTATTTTGTTTTTGCGAGCCTGTTTCAGTATAAATTTATCGAAGCCGTTATTGAAGTTGATGGAAAGATGGCCTTCAGGGGTGAAATATTTTCAATGAATGTTGGCATCTGCAAATACAATGGCGGGGGAATGATGCAGGTTCCCTATGCCATCCCCGATGATGGATTGCTTGATGTCACCCTGATTAAAAAGACCTCGAAATGGATGGTGGTGCGGTATGCCAGAAAGCTTTTTGACGGCTCACTGGTTGACCTTCCGATGGTTGCGACGTTTAAAGGGGAAAATATCCGGATCAGGTCGACCGGAAAAGTATTTCTTGAAACCGACGGGGAATCGCTGGGGCATACGCCGTTTACCTTTGAGATCCTGCCGAAGAGTATCCGTATTGTGACGGGAAAATAGATGACCTCACCCCCCGGCCCCCTCTCCCGCGGGAGAGGGGAATATCATTGATTTTTATCCAAACCCCGAAGGGGTGACAGGATGAAATCATTAGATAAAATCGCAGATCCGATTAAATTGTGGCCTCATCCACCCAATCCCCCGACTCCCTGATCAGTTCGATCATGGCTTCCACCGCCAGGGATTCATCAATATTTTTTCTGACCAGCTTTTGCCCTTTGTAAAGATGGATTTTGCCACTGCCGGCGCCGACGAACCCATAATGTGCATCGGCCATTTCACCGGGGCCATTCACCACGCAACCCATCACGGCGATCTTTAATCCTTTCAGGTGGGATGTTTTGGACTGTATGTTCTTCAGGGCCTCCTGTATGTTGTACTGGGTCCGTCCGCACGACGGGCAGGCGATGAATTCCGTTTTGGTGATGCGCACGCCTGCCGACTGAAGGATGCTGTATGCGGCAGGAATTTCGGCTTCGGGATCTTCGGTCAGCGACACCCTGATGGTATCTCCGATCCCATCGGCCAGCAGGCTGCCTATTCCGATGGCTGATTTAATCCTTCCATCCTCACCCGCGCCGGCTTCCGTCACTCCCAGGTGGATTGGATAATTCATGCCGGCTTCATGCATCTTTTCGGCCAGAAGCCGGTTTGCGGCAATCATCATCCTGATGTTGCTTGCTTTTATTGAGAAAACAAGATCGTGAAAAGAGTGGCTTTCGCAGATCCGGGCAAATTCAAGTGCCGACTCAGCCATGCCGAGGGGCGTATCGCCATAAAGGTTCATGATCCTTTCTGAAAGCGAACCATGGTTTACCCCGATGCGGATCGCGGTGCCATGTTCCCTGCAGATCTTCAACAGCGGGGAGAGCCGGTCGGAGATCAGTTCAAGGGCAACGCCGGGATCATTTGCATGTGACGCGTGACGCGTGACGCGTTTCGGAAGATAGTTCCCGGGGTTGATACGGACTTTTTCTGCAATGGTGGATGCAACTTCCGCGATTTCTGCTTTAAAGTGCACATCGGCAATGATGGGTGTTTTGTATCCCTGGCGGCGGAGCGCGTTTTTAATTTCACGCAGGTTTTCAGTTTCCTTCATATAGGGAACAGCGATGCGCACATATTCGCATCCTGCTTCAATCATGCGGATGGCCTGCGAAACGGTCGATCGGGTGTCGAGCGTATCCGTGTTGGTCATCGACTGAACACGAACAGGGTTATCGCCACCCAGCGGAACATGGCCTATGTTAACTACCCTGGTCTGAAATCTATAAGGATTTTCTGATGACATTGTTTATGGATATAAAATTTTAATGCAACCCTTTGACCCTCGGCTTTCCGGCAACAAAATCCTTCAGGTAAAACGGTTCAAAGTAAGCAAGGCTTTCATATTCCTGTCCCCGGAACTTGTTAACCGCAAGAGGGCCCATGAAGCGTGCAGAAGCTTTGAAATCATCAATGAACAGGGCGTTCGGATGATTTCCCAGCGTGGATTTGCATTTAGATGCTCCTTCACCGCCAAAAACCACCAAATGGTCTGCCAGAAATTCCTGGAAAGAGAACGCATCAATGATTTCAGCCCGCACTTCCCGTACCTCCTGATCATCCTGATCATAGACTGCGCTGTACACCTCCATGCGGCGGGCATCGATCATGGGGCAGAACAGGATATTTGATTTTTGATTTATGTTATTGCCAACCGCTTTGAAATCTGAAATTTGAAATTTGAGATTAATTCCCACCGCCATGGCCTGTAATGTCGGCACGGCGATCATGGGTTTGCCGAGCGCATAGCATAATCCTTTGGAAACAGCAACACCGATTCGCAGCCCGGTGAATGATCCCGGCCCCATGCTTACAGCGATGACATCCAGATCGCCCAGTCCGGCAGCAGAGGATTTTACAAGTTCACCGATAAAAGTTGTGAGCATGGAGGAATGTACATTCCGTTCGGAAGATTCTTTGATCCCAAGAAGTGTTTCATCACGGAAAAGCGCGACAGAACAAACTTCGGTGGCAGTTTCAATACAAAGGATGAGCGCCATGCACTACTTATCTTTATCCTTGGTAAACAGGTCTTTTTTATCGACCTTTTTCACCTTGTCGCCGTCGTTGAGGATTTTCGATACTGCACTGTAGGGGGCTGTGATGATTTCATCACCCACTTTCAACCCGCTGGTGATCTGGATATAGGTATTGTCCTGGATGCCTGTTTTAACGTTTATTTTTTTAGCAATGCCATCACTCAGGATAAATACGCACTCCTGGATCTTTTCATTTTTCTTTGAAGTGGTAACAACCTCAACGTCCTGATCACTCTCTTCTTTTTTTGGCTTCTTTTTTTCATTGAGCTTGTCGAGGCTGTCTTTTGTGATCCTGGTGGTGACAGCCTGTATGGGGACCGTCACCGTATTTTCAGCGGTTTCTGTTTGAATTTCAACGGTGCACGACATTCCGGGGCGGAAAGGAGAGTAATTGATCTCTTTTCCGACCAGCAGGTCTTTGTAAAAGTCTTTCAGGATGTGAATTTTTACATTGAAGTTGGTCACCTGGTCAACACTGACACCGGTAGTATTGGCGGAGGTGGCGATTTCCGTAACAATGCCTTTGAATTTCCGGTTCAGGTAGGCATCAACTTCTATCAGCGCCGTATCACCCATACTCACCCTGACGATATCGTTCTCGTTGACCTGCACCTGTGCTTCCATCTCATTGAGGTTGGCAATGCGCATTATTTCCGTACCGCTCGAGAACTGTGAGGCACCGGTAACTCTTTCCCCCTGCAACACGCTCAGTTTCGAAACAGTACCATCGTTTGGCGCAAATATCGCTGTGCGCGTCAGGTCTTCTTTGGATCGTTTCAGTGCAGCTTCCGAATTTTTCACCATGAACTCCGAAGCCTTGATATCTTCCTCTCCGGCAGTCACCTGCGCCTGTGCCACCTGGAATGCTGATTTTGACTGATCATATTCCGCCTTGGAGATCACATTCTGCTGGAACAATTTTTCCTGGCGGTCGAAATTGAGTTTTGCATTGTCAAATTGAGCCTTGAGTTGCGCAAGCCGTGCTTTTGAATTTGCAAGGTTGGCTTTCTGGGTATTTACCGAGGCTTCACTCTGATCGAACTGGGAAATATAGATCTCCGGATCGATTTTTGCGAGCAGGTCGCCTTTTTTTACCTGGTTTCCCTCTTTCACATACAATTCCACCACTTCACCGGAAATATAAGGACTGATCTTGATGTCCTTTTCGGGCTGGATCTTGCCGTTGGATGACACCGACTGGATGATGGTCCTTTTCATCACCTTTTCCGTGGAGACGTTGGTTGCGTCGGTTCCCTTGCCTTTGAGTACGGCAGCAACTACAATGATGGCTACTACTGCAACGATGGCAATAATAATCCACATCTTCTTTTTTGAAATTTTCCTGGTCATTGAAAAATGTGTTATTGGTTATTCCCGGTCAATCTTGATGGGGTTCCCCATGTAGAAGTCGAGAATGGTCGTTTTGAATATAAAATCATATTTGGCCTGGAGCAATTGCGATTCAGCCAGGGTAAGGTCTTTCTTGGTATTGTTGTAATCGAAGGAGGTCATGACGCCAACGTCGAACTTCTGTTGTGCATATTTGAATGCTTCAGCCTGTGCGTTGACCTTTTCCTTTGATGCGGAATATTTCTCCAGGGCAGAGGAAGCGTCGGCAAAGGCCTGTTCAATGAGCTTGCGCAGATCGCGTGTTTGAATTCCAAGGTCAAGTTCGGCCTGTGATTTTTGAATTTTTGCCTGGCTGATGGCCGTTCGGCCCGACCACCCGTTGAAAATCGGGATGTTCAGGTAAAAACCCACCGTCTGGTTGCTGTTATCCCTCAACTGGTCGGTGAAAGACTTTGTGCGATACGAATAGTTGAGCTGATCGATGACCACTTTTTCTTTGGAAGGAACGGTATAGCCCACCGTGTCGTGACTGATATAAGGGGACACGTTGGGATCTATTTGCTGTGCAACCCCCGAGTATCCTGTCCCCCAGGAGCCGCTCAGTGAAAGTACCGGTTGCACATATCCCCTGGCAATGGCGAGTCTTTTTTGCGCAATGTCAACACGGAGTTCAGCGCTTTTAATCTCGGGCCTTGTTTTCAGGGCATGATCGAAGATGATCTCCGCATTGATTTTTTCTTTCGGGGCCTGGACCTCTTTGAGCATGGGTTTCTCAACCTTGAAGTCCTGCGTTACCGGAATGTCGATCAGTTGTTGCAGGGAAAGATTCGAAATATACAACCTGTTTTCGGCAGTCACCACATTCAGTTGCTCGGTTGCTTTCTGGGCCAGGATGTTCAGCAAATCGCCCCTGGCAGAAGAGCCGGCTTCCACCATTTTCTCCATGCGTTCCGCCTGGGAGACGGTTATCCGGAGCTGCTCTTTTGCAACATCCAGCAATTCCAGGTTGAATAAAATATCAAGGTAGTACCCTGCTACTGAAAGAGAGATGTTGTTTTTGATCACATCCAGGTCGTATTTGCTTGCCAGCAGGTTGATTTTATTCGCTTTATAGGTATTTAATTTTTGAAGTCCGCCAAAAAGGGTGACGTTGCTGGAGATATAAAAGTTGTTTGAGCGGACGGTGTTCGTTGCAAAAGTGTTGGTGTACTGGTCGACGGTTTGTCCGTAATTCCAGATATTGGAACCATTGGCATTGAGGTTTGGCAGCATGGTCAGGCCGCTTTGAAGTAAAACATCCTTGTTATTCTCAACCGTGAACAATTGTTTGTTGATATCCAGGTTATTTTCCAGGGCATAATTGATACAATCTTCCAGGGTCCAAATTTTCTGGGCCTGCACCATGCCTGAAATTCCTAAAAAAGCAAAAAACAAAAAGGCGATCCGCCAGAACTTAAAATGATACGCTTGCATTTTCAAGGGTTTTTAAAAGAGTTCAAAAGTAGTGATTTTACCTTTCATAAAGGCATTAAGACGAAGATTTTCTTGTTTGGTTACAAACCATGATTTTCCAAATTCAATATTATTTTCTATTTTTGCATTGAATATACCCTGGCTGATTGCGTACCGGATGTTTTTAATTTGATCACCATCCGGAGTTCAGCAGCCGGCACAAAACATTTGAAGAGGATTCATGATAACATCCGGATCGTACGCATCTCATTTCCGTTTTTTGGCCGTCAGCCTCATTCTTTGGGTTATTTTCGCCGGCAGTGTATTTGCATCCGCACAGGATCGTACCACGCTGGTACCTGCCAGTGACAGCGTTTTTGAACATCCAGTAAAAGCTAAAAAAAATGCCGGTGAAAAATTCAATGCCGGCGAGATGATCATGGAGCACGTGGTGGACAACCACGAATGGCCTGTGGCCGAAATCGGCAGCCTGCACCTTACCATCCCTCTTCCGGTGATCCTGCTTTATCATGGCAAACTTTATACATTCATGTCGAGCCGTTTTCACAATGAATCGCACAGTTACCTGGGATTCAAACTTGAACCGGAAGGGCCTCACAAGGGAAAGATCGTGCTGGCCGGAGAAGGTGAAAATGCCCAGAAGGATCGTCATGCCGTGTATGATTTTTCGATAACCAAAACCGCACTGGCCATTTTAATGAGCACCTTTTTAATGATCCTGATCTTTATTTCCGTTGCCGGGGCCTATACACGCAACAAGGATCAGGCACCCTCGGGATTACAATCATTGCTTGAGCCGCTGATCATTTTTATCCGCGATGATGTTGCCAAAAGCTCCATCGGTGAAAAAAAATATGAGAAATTCATGCCATTCCTGCTCACCGTATTCTTTTTCATCTTTTTCAACAATCTTTTCGGGCTGATCCCCTTTTTCCCGGGCGGCGCCAATGTTACCGGCAACATTGCCGTAACACTGGTCCTGGCGGTTTTTACCTTCGTCATTACGACAATCAACGGCAACAAACACTATTGGGTGGATATCATCAATACGCCGGGAGTTCCCTGGTGGCTTAAATTTCCGATACCCCTGATGCCGATCGTGGAGATCATCGGAATCATCACCAAACCATTTGTACTGATGATCCGTCTTTTTGCAAACATTACCGCCGGACACATCATCGTGCTTGGTTTCGTCAGCCTGATTTTCATTTTTGGCGCCATCAGCGTAGCGCTCGGACTAGGTGTGTCGGTTGTATCCGTTGCTTTTATGATATTTATGAACCTGCTCGAACTGTTGGTTGCCTTCATCCAGGCATATGTGTTTACGTTGTTGTCGGCGCTCTATTTCGGGCTGGCGACGATTGAGCCGGAGCACCATTAGCAGTTCGGATATTGAATAAAGAATGTTGAATGTCGATTGGAAAACAACTGATGATCATAATTTTGCACATTAATTTTGCTTTTTTCTTTTGATTTTTTTAACCCTTAATACCCTTTGATTATGCATTTATTATCAATTTTACTGCAACTGGCCGGTGATTTCGCCGCCATTGCCAAGATGGGAGCAGGATTGGGAGCAGGGATTGCCGTGATTGGTGCCGGTATCGGTATCGGAAATATCGGTAAAAGTGCTCTTGAGTCCATTGCCCGTCAACCCGAAGCGATCGGTGATATTCGTTCGAATATGATCATTGCTGCGGCGCTCGTTGAAGGAGTGGCATTTTTTGCGATCGTTGTTTGTCTGCTGATCCTGTTCATCTAGCAGCAACAACAGGTTCTTTACGGGTGAACGGTTGGTTGATCCGTAAAGAATTTTATCAATTCATAAACATTAAAAGCGATCCGATATGGAACTAATCACTCCGGGACTGGGGCTGATCTTCTGGATGACACTGGCTTTTTTAATCCTGGTGTATGTCCTGGGAAAATTTGCCTGGAAACCAATCCTTCAGATGCTCAAGGAACGGGAGACAACCATCCATGAAGCACTGAACTCCGCAAACCAGGCCAGGGAAGAGATGAAACAACTGAAGTTCAGCAACGAACAACTCCTGCAGGAAGCGAAAAATGAGCGGGATTCGATGCTGAATGAAGCCCGTAAAGTCCGGGACCGGTTGCTCGAAGAAGCAAGGATTAAAGCCGGCGAAGAGGCCTCCCGCATCGTTGAAGTTGCCAAAGCAAGTATCAACAATGAAAAGATGGCTGCCATGACCGATCTGAAAAACCAGATTGCAGAGAATTCTCTGACCCTGGCGAAGTTCATTTTGAAACGTGAACTGTCAGACCCGGGCAAGCAGGAAGAATATGTTCAGGAATTATTAAGAGAAGTTAATATCAACTAACCGGGATGAATGTTTCTTTAGTTGCGGAACGATATGCAAAAGCGCTTTTTGAGCTTGCCCTGGAAAAGAGCCTGGTTGAGGAGGTGTATCTTGACAGCCTGCTGATCACGAAGACCTGTGAAGAAAGCAAGGAGCTGAGGTTGTTGTTGAAAAGCCCCATCATCGGCGCTGGAAAAAAACTGGCCATCCTCCAGGAAATTTTCAGCAAAAACATTAACAAGCTGACACTGACCTATCTCCTGATCATGGTCCGGAAAAACAGGGAGTCTTTCATTCCGGCGATCGCAACGCAACTGGTTGATCTTTATCAAACATACAGGAATATCCTCACGGTTCATTTCAAATCGCCGGTTTTACCGGATGAGGAAACAAGAAAAATGGTTCTGGAACTGATGGGAAAATTCACCGATTCAACGGTCGACCTGAAGGCCGAAGTTGATCAATCTTTGATTGGAGGATTCGTTCTGAACTGGAAGGACTTGCAGTATGATGCCAGCATCCGCAGGGAAATTGACAACATGCGCATTGCAATCGCAAAGATAAATTTATATAAAAAAGGATTTTAGGAGGCCGGAGGTTTCGCTAATTCGCTAATTCGATACCTCCTATCTCGCTACTTAAAAATTGAATTATGGCAGACATCAAACCCGCAGAAGTTACGGCGATTTTACGCAGGGAACTGGCCGGTTACCAGAGTGAAAAGGAACTTGAGGAGGTTGGCATTGTGTTAACGGTAGGCGACGGCATTGCCCGCATTTATGGCATGAACAATGTCGAAAGCGGCGAGTTGATCGAGTTTGAAAAAACCGGCCTCAAAGGCATCGTTCTGAACCTGGAAGCGGATAATGTCGGCGCAGTTTTACTTGGGGATTATTCTGAAATAAAAGAAGGTGATGTGGTAAAACGCACCCGCCGGATTGCTTCAATCGAAGTGGGTGAAGGATTGCTAGGCCGCGTCATTGATACCCTGGGAGAACCCATCGATGGCAAGGGAAAGATCGAAGGAGTGCGCTATGAAATGCCGCTTGAACGGAAAGCTCCGGGAGTGATCTACCGCCAGCCGGTGAACCAGCCGCTGCAAACCGGTATCAAACCCATCGATGCGATGATCCCGATCGGCCGCGGTCAGCGCGAACTCATCATCGGCGACCGCCAGACCGGCAAAACCGCCATTGCCATTGATACCATCATCAACCAGAAGGAATTTCACGCCAAGGGAGAAACTGTATACTGCATTTATGTGGCTGTCGGACAAAAAGGTTCAACCGTTGCCAATATTGTAAAAACGCTCGAAGAAAAAGGAGCGATGGCCTATACCGTCGTCGTATCCTCCACGGCATCCGATCCCGCTGCAATGCAGTATTATGCCCCGTTTGCCGGCGCCGCCATCGGCGAGTTTTTCCGGGATACCGGCAGGCCTGCACTCGTGATCTATGATGACTTGTCAAAACAGGCCGTGGCCTATCGCGAAGTTTCGCTTTTGCTTCGCCGGCCTCCCGGACGTGAAGCCTATCCCGGCGATGTGTTTTACCTCCACTCGAGGTTGCTTGAACGCGCTGCCAGGGTCATTTCATCCGATGACATTGCCCGGCAGATGAACGATCTTCCTGCCACCCTCAAGGATATGGTAAAAGGAGGAGGCTCACTTACCGCCCTGCCCATCATTGAAACCCAGGCGGGCGACGTATCGGCATATATCCCAACCAATGTGATCTCCATCACCGACGGCCAGATCTTCCTGGAGACCAGCCTGTTCAATTCCGGGATCCGGCCTGCCATCAACGTGGGTATCTCGGTGTCGCGTGTTGGGGGAAATGCACAGATCAAATCCATGAAAAAGGTCGCCGGAACGCTGAAACTTGACCAGGCCGAATACCGCGAACTGGAAGCTTTTTCGAAATTCGGTTCCGATCTCGACGCTGCCACCAAAGCGGTACTCGATAAAGGCGCCCGCAATGTTGAAATTCTCAAACAGCCCCAGTATTCCCCGATGGCTGTTGAAAAACAAGTCGCCATCATCTTTTGCGGTACACGCGGATTGCTGCGCAATATCCCGATAAGGAGCATCAACAATTTTGAGACCGAATACCTGCATTTTATGGAGGTCACGCATCAGCCGGTGCTTTCAAACCTCAAAGCCGGCAAACTTCTGGATGAGGATATAAAAACAATGGAACAGGTTGCTCAGGATCTTTCCAAAAAATACGAGGAAAAGAAATAAGACGCGGAAATGGCCGGACTGAAAGAAGTACGTATTCGGATTGCATCGGTAAAATCGACCCAGCAGATTACCAATGCCATGAAAATGGTGGCGGCCTCCAAGTTGCGCAAGGCGCAGACGGCCATCATCAAATTAAGGCCCTATGCCTCCAAATTGCGTGAAATTTTACAGAACCTCAGCGCCAGCATCGAAAATTCCGATGAAAATGTATTTTCACAGGAGCGCAAACCCGAAAAAATATTGCTGGTGGTGATTGCTTCCAACCGCGGACTTTGCGGGGCCTTTAATTCCAACATCATCAAGATGGCCGTAAATCTTACCGCCACAACCTATCATCATCAGTTTACGCAGAACAACGTCAGCCTCATTACGATTGGCCGCAAAGCCACCGAATACTTCCGTAAAAGGAAATACAATGTCATTGAATCGCACGATGAACTTTTCGATCAGCTTACCTTTGCCAATGCCTCGGTGCTTGCAGAAAAACTGATGAAGGGTTTTGCAGCCAAGGACTTTGACCGAATTGATTTGATTTATAACCAGTTCAAAAACGCTGCCGTACAGCGGCTGATCGTGGAGCAATACCTGCCCATCGCCCCGGCACAGCCTGCAGCCCTGGCCCCGGCAGTAAAAGTTGAGTCCGATTACATTTTCGAACCCGACAAAGAGACCATCGTAAGCGAACTGATTCCGAAAACCTTGCGCATCCAGCTTTTCAAGGCCGTGCTTGATTCATTTGCCTCCGAGCAGGGCGCCAGGATGACTGCCATGCAAAAGGCCACCGAAAACGCCAAAGACCTCCTGCGCGACCTCAACATTTCCTACAACAAGGCACGCCAGAACGCCATTACCAACGCCATCCTCGAAATTGTTTCCGGGGCGGAGGCGCTGAAGGGGTAGGCGGGGTCACCAGCAACTTCTTTTTATTTCCAAAGTGCTTTCCGATTATCTTATTCCTGTGGGATAAGGATGCCGCTTTTGACACTGCTCTTGGCACTGACCCCGCGAAACAAAATAATATGGATAAAATTAGGTATTCGATAAACCATATAATATATTTGTATCGTCACCGGTTCTAGAAAAAGTAGTTTTCAGGAATAGACAAATCCCGGTATTTTATGAGCGGGTTGACCTTTTGGGGATCAAACTGTGGCATATGTAGGAAAGCAAATCATTCAATTATATTATACTGCGACTGTTTTAGTTTACTAACGCAAACAGGCAGTTTACATCAAGATAATTAATATGATGTGGTTTTTCTTGCTTAATCTGCCGTTTTATGGGAAATAAATATTATCTGTTGGTCCTTGTGTTGGCATCAGTGATTATACCTGCCGGGTATGCCCAATCTCCCCAAAATTATTCTGACAATAAGGGTTTCAATAAGGGAAACTTCACTGACAATCCCCTATGGACTTGCGGCTCGTCCATCTCCATCAACCATGTGGCTGGAGCCGTTGCGCCGGTTACAAAAACAGTCACTTATGGTACGGTAACAAATATCCCCGGCGAAACTTCCAAATGCTGGATCACCAGCAACCTTGGTGCCGACCACCAGGCAACTGCTGTTGATGATGCTTCTGAAGCTTCTGCCGGGTGGTATTGGCAATTTAACTTAAAGCAGGGTTACAAGCATGATGGTGTAACCCGAACTCCAAATACAACCTGGATATCCAGTATCAGCCAAAATGCTGACTGGGCAACAAGCAATGACCCCTGTTCCCTTGAACTTGGGACGGGTTGGCGAATTCCAACTTCTACTGAATGGACCAATGTTGATGCAACCGGAAACTGGAACGATTGGAATGTCCCGTGGAGCTCTGGTTTAAAACTGCATGCTGCAGGTCACCTGACCAACAATGGCAGTGGTTTGCTGGAAGGTCGCGGCGTATATGGCCATTACTGGGGCGGTATGCAGAGTGGTACTACTAACGGCTTGTTCCTGAACTTTTACACTGGGTACTGCTTCATGGGCAACGTTAGCAAAGCGTACGGCTTCTCACTGCGCTGTCTCAATCCGTGTACATCTTATTCTGAGGTGGGTGTTTCAATCGGTGTCTCATCAAATCCGGTCTGCCCCGGCGACACTGTTTGTTTCACGGCGACACCCTTAAACGGCGGTTCGCATCCGGACTATACCTGGCTGGTGAATGGCAATAATCTGAAGCAGGGATTGGTCGCCTATTATCCTTTCAATGGCAATGCCAATGATGAAAGTGGAAACGGATGGAACGGAACTGTTAATGGGCCGGTGCTGACACAGGACAGGTTTGGTGTTCCCAATAGTGCCTATTATTTTGATGGTAATTCAAATAAAACAATAACAACCCAATTCCCGGGTATTCTCGGAAGTAGTCCAAGAACAATATCTTTCTGGCAGACATCAGATATAAATCCGGGCATTTCCATGTCTTATGGATCCCTTTCTAAAGATCAACTTTCTGTTGGGACTACTTTTCTTTTAATAACAACTAAAATCAATGAAAACCAGGCATTTGCAGGAGTTGATTTGAGAAACGGAGGGATCAGTTATATTTTTAATGATAATACCACGAGCTGGCATCATTTCAGTTTTATTGTTCCGGACATGGTTCAGCCAGAAACACGGAATATTTTAATTTACCGGGATGGAGTTCTATTAACAACTGTTTATTCCAATTGGGGAAATAGACCCATTAACACTGTAGCCGGAGTGAAATTTTTAATCGGCCAATTTGTAAATAGTCCCAATTTTAAAGGAAGCATTGATGACATCCGCATTTATAACCGGGCACTTTCCGTCACGGAAATTCAACAGCTTTATCGTGAAGGCAACCCTGATTTCTGCTATGTTCCCTCGAACGGGGATGTGGTTTCTTGTGTCCTGGCTTCAAGCGAGGCGTGTGTTACGAATAATCCCGACACGTCAAACCTTATTATTATGAACGCCGGTTCATCCATGACTACAAATGTTACGATCACTGCCTCGGCCAATCCTGTATGCCAGGGAACGCCGGTTACCTTCACGGCCACGCCAACCAACGGAGGATCATCGCCACACTACCAGTGGAAAATAAACGGTTCGAATGTAAACGGAGCCACCAATGCCATATACACGTACATTCCGGTAAATAATGATGCAGTGACCTGTGTCCTGACATCCAGCCTTTCATGTGTTGCAGGAAATCCGGCAACCTCCAATGCCGTCAGCATGGCCATCACCCCGCCGAACCAATACTTCGCTGATTCCGATGGTGACGGATATGGTGATGCTGCTGTCTACATGTTTGCATGCGCTCAGCCCACAGGATATGTGACGGATAATACCGACTGTAACGATTCCAATCTGAACGTTTATCCCGGGGCGCAATATTTTTCTTATACCGGAAATGCCGGGTTTGTCTCATCCGTTGTTTCGCCCCCCACCGGCACATCCTATACCTTTTTCCATTTTGAAGCCGATTATTACGATCGGTCGAATTCCCTGCCTGCATTTACCTACCCGCGGCTGATCCTCGATTATGAGGGAAATGGCGTCTTTACGGATCCCAACGACCGGACTGTTCTGATGACTCCAGGTGATCTTTCAGATGTCACCACGAATGACGGGAAGCGTTATGTGGCAAATGTCAGCGGTCTGTCATACGGAACAACGTGGAAGACCTGGATCGTTGCAAGCGACGGAGCCCGATGCACGACCTCCTTTGGTCCGTATGATTCCCCGGATATCCTGCGACAGCCCAACATCTATATTTTTGCCAATGATATTACTTTCAGTAACCCTCATCCGGATCCGATGACGCATATAACGATATCTGCAGTTATTCACAATGAATCGGATTATCCCGCCCAGAATTTCCAGGTTCACCTTATCAGCCAGAATGATCCGGGTATTGCCTATCCCGATGTACCGGTTACGTATATTCCTCCTCACGAATCCGCAGCGGTACAATGGGAGATAACCACCCCTTCGGCCCCCGCCTGGTGTCCCATGCAGGTGCTGATTGATTATACAAATGCAATACTTGAATCAAACGAACTGGATAACTCGGCGGTGCGTCCTTTCCTGAACGGCAACTACCAACTTCCCGGTTCGATTGAGTGTACAGCTTCTGTATCCCCGTATGTCTCCTATTCATCGGAAAATAATGTGCTGCTATTAAGCGGAAATGCAATTTATTCAGGGCTTGCCGTGCCCATACCCAATCCGAGTGCAGCCGGGGCCACGGTGGAATTCCAGGTCGTTGAGACGACCGCAACCTATTCAGGTTATACCAATTCCTGCGGCAACTATTATATCTATTTCCCGGCCCCGTTGCCTCCGGGTTCGTACCACATTGCCGGAACCATTACGGATTATACCGTGACCGGAACATTCACTGCTGAATTTTCTGTTGTTTCTCCCCATTCTCCTGATCTTGCCATCTCCCTAAACCTTTCGCCAATTACCGTTGAACCGGACAACCCGGTCTCAGGGAGTGTTACGGTGACCAATATCGGTAACTTGGCTGTTACAATACCTACCGAATTAACTTTTTCACAGGCTGGCGGCAGCCCGGTTCTTGGGAGTATAACAACACCACCACTGGGGATAGGTGAATCTTACACATCGCCAATCGGTCCTGTTTCTTTTTTTTCCGATGGGATCTATCCCATCTGTGCAACGACCGACGGCACGTTTCTCGTGAATGAAAGCAATGAAGGCAATAATACTGCCTGTGTGTCAATACATGTTGAAACATGCTGCCCACCTCTTCTTCCCGATATCATTCCCATTTCGGGACCAGTGTCGGCGGGGCTTGATTGTATAAATCCTTCGACCGTATTCACCCTGTATAATGCAGGAAATATTTCAACAGGACCCTTCACGTGCGAAATCATTGCAACACCGGCTTCCGGACCTGCTGAAACCTTTTTCAATTCAGTTCCCAATATCAATGCCAGAAGTTATTCTTCGTTCAGTATTTCTTATATTTATCCTGTTGCCGGGGCCTACTGTTTTGAGGTCAGGTGCGACATTCCGGTTGAATCTCACGGCATTGTTGATGAATCCAATGAGGAAAATAATGTAGCTGTTTTTTGCAGGACAATTGATCACTGCAAACCGAATCTTACTTTAGATTATTGTGGTTCGCTGGATGTGCTGCCTGTAAATCCCCAATATCCGGAAACCGCTTCCCTGGTCGCACGGGTTAAAAATACGGGGAATACCTTTGCCCCGGCCCCCATCCAGGTTAAATTCACCTATTCTACGGGGGAAATATTTTGGGGACAAAGTAATGCTGCTCTTTTGCCGGGTGAGACGGTTGAAATCACGGCGTCCGCACCCCTGCCTCCACCGGCAGCAACCCTGCTTACAGCCTGTGCGGATCCACTTAACCTTATTGATGAATCGAACGAATCCGATAATTGTGCCTCGGAGAATATGTGCTGGGAATTCCAGGCAGTTCCATTCCCTTATTACTGCGGCGATAATTTCTGGTCGCATTCATATCATGAAAATCAATCCATCACCCTTTCAGTGGGTTTAAATGTTCAGCATTTGTATCATGCAAGCCCTGTCAGGGTAAAATTTGAAGTGAGTGGTCCGGGGATCAGTGGTACGGAAAACCTGGGTTACGGAACCATACAGAATGTTGCCAGGAACTGCTATGCCTGTCCTTATGCAGTTGTTTTACCTGCGGCATTTACCTTTCCCGGGTGTGGTACCTATACCTTTACTATGACGGCCGATCCGGATAATGTTTATGAAGAGTGTGATGAGGCCAATAATGTATTGGTTGTCCATGTCAATTCAGTGTGTAATCCGCCACCCAAGCCAAATCTGACATTGCAATATTGCCACTCATTAGAGGTCAGGCCCGTTAATCCGCAATACCCCGGGAGTTGCGAACTGGTGGCAAAGATCCTGAACAACGGCAATGCACCTGCATCGAGCCTCATCCAGGTAACGTTTTCTTATTCTACAGGATCCGATTACCAGGGATTTTACACCGGGACAATCAACCCCGGGGAGACCGTCGAAATAAAAACAAATGCACCACTTCCAGAACCGGCAACAACCCTGCTTACCGCTTGTGTTGATCCATTGAACCTGATCGATGAATCAAACGAATCAGACAACTGTGCTTCTGAGAACATGTGCCTGGAGTTCCAGCCGGTACCGCATTGCGGAACTAATTTCTGGGAACATTCCTACATGGTCGGACAGTCAGCGTCTTTATCCATAGGCCTGGCTGTTTCACACTTGTATGTTGCAAACCCGGTGAAGGTGAAGTTCGAAGTTGCTGGGCCTGGTATCCCGGGGACCATGAACCTGGGGAACGGATATTTGTATAATGCTGCCAGCTCTTGTTATAGTTGCCCTGCTTGTGTCTTCTTACCAGCCCCATTTATTTTTTTCGAGGCAGGGATTTATACTTTCACCATCACGGCAGATCCGGATGATGAATTTCCTGAATGCAATGAGAATAACAACGTTTTCAACACAACGGTTGACGTGGGAAGTCTGCTTCCTGATATGAGAGTACTTTCGCAGTATATCAATCCATCACTTCTGAACCCCGATCCGGGCGAAAATGTTTCATTTCTGATGACCTACGACAATAACGGGGCCGCCAACACCACTGATCTTATGAAACTGAAGGTTGTTGCCGATAATTCTCCTTTTGATTACGTATACCCTGTTTCCGGCCTTCCTTCCGGAGAACATGCTACTGTTGCAACGCCAAAATTCTGGTCCAGCAATATTCCCGGAACACATATCATCCGGTTGATAATAGATTCAGATGGCCAGGTAACTGAAAATAATGAGACCAACAATGAAGCGACACGTGCCATTGTGGTCGGCACAGCTGCGAACCTTTATTTTAAGGCCTTGAACGTTTCAAACGCAACGCCCGACCTGGGTGATAATATTTTCATCAATGCCCTCATCGGGAATAACGGATCACAAAATTGCAATGCCACGGTCAGGTTCTTCTATCGAAACGATATGTCAGATACAATATCCATTGGTCAGACAAGTATTTCAATTCCCGGGCATGACAGTGTTTCCATTGCAATGCCCTGGATCGTGGCTGACAATTCGACGACGATCTTCGGGAGAATTGTCAATGCCAGTGTTCCGGAATTTAATAATAACGATAATGAAGCCAGCATTGCCATTGGCAGGTTTAATGTTACTGTCGCCTCCACGCCCGGTTGCGGAGCGGGAAGCAATGGCATCCTCACTGCGAGTGCCACAGGTGGGGTGGCACCGTATCTTTTTATCTGGAACAATGGCTTCATCGGTCAATCACTCACGGCCCCTGCCGGAAATTACACGGTTTCGGTTTATGACAATACCGGGCTTTCCGTTGTCGAAGATGCCATCATCTCTGTAAATCCGCTGCCTGTGCCGACAATTTCCGGATCTGATGCTTCCTGTGTTAATTCAGCCGGCAATGTCTATACAACGCAGGAAGGAATGACAAGTTATAGCTGGATTGTTTCTGCCGGAGGCACCATCACCGCTGGTGGTACATCATCAGATAATAGTATAACGGTGACCTGGAATATAGCCGGACAACAAACAGTAAGTGTCTCCTATACAAATGCCAATGGGTGTTCTGCGGCCATAGCGACAGTCAAAACAGTTGCCGTCATCGCAAACCCTGTTCCTGCCGGGGTTATCTCTGGGCCCACGGAGGTTTGCGTGGGGACCCAGGGCGCAACCTATTCCGTCAGCCCCATCCAGAACGCGACAAATTATCACTGGAACGTGCCGCTTGGAGTTGCCATTACAGGAGGGTCAGGAACTAATTCAATCATTGTAAATTTCGCCAATTCAGCCTTCGTCGGTAATTTTTCGGTCTACGGAACGAACATCTGTTTCAGCGGGGACCGGTCGCCGAATCTGAAAGTAATTGCCAGGGCTTTGCTTACAGGCCAGGTGTCATTGAACAACCTTACCATTCCCGCCACACATCAGGAGTGCCTGGAGGCTCAAAGTATTACCACGGCTGGTTCGGGAACAACATTCCTGATCGAGGGCGGGGGTGAGGTGACCCTGATCGCCGGTCAGTTTATCCTCTGCTTGCCTGGAACAGCTGTAAGGGAAACCGGTTATTTCCATGCCCTGATCACAAATCAATGCATTCCGTGCAGTTCGATGAAGTTCCCGGTCTCTGATCCAAATCTGCTAAGTAGCGGCGAAACAGGTGAAGCAGGTGGAGATCTGGTGGATAGGTCATTCATAAAGATCTATCCCAACCCCACCCCCGGCAGTTTCAGCCTTGAATGGGAAGGTAAAACAGCTTTGGACAAAGTGCAGGTAGAGATATACAGTGCACAGGGAAAGAAGATATTAACCGAAAAACTGAGTGGGGAACACCGTCATATTTTTTCGCTTTCCGACCGGCCGGTGGGGGTTTATTTTATCCGGGTGATTTCGGGAACAGGGGTTGAAACCTTTAAAGTGATCAGGCAATAAGGCACGCCAGAACGCCATTACCATCGCCATCCTCGAAATTGTTCCCGGGGCGGAGGCGCTGAAGGGATAGGTTCCCCGATCAGGGGGATATTTTTTCCGGTTGATTCTTGTTTCTTTTGCTTTTATCCATGTATTTACTGATAAAATGAAAAAGACGATCTGGTTGATTTTTCTTTCGCTCTGTTCGGGTGGTTTATTTTCTCAGGCCGCCTTTACTGAAAATCAGAAATTGGAATCACTATGTAAGGTTTGGGGTTTCCTGAAATATTATCATCCGGTTGTTGGAGAAGGGAAAACAGACTGGGATCAGCAGCTCATTCAGTTTATTCCGGCAGTTATTTCAGCAAAGGACAAACAGGAATTAAGCAATTTGTACCTGCGTTGGATCGGCTCCCTGGGAAGCGTAAAGAGATGCAAAAAATGCCGGAAGACCGTTATCCCCGACAGTTTGAAAAGGAACCAGGACCTGAGATGGATGGAAGATCATTCTTTCTTCTCCGACAGCCTGATCGGGGTATTTGATTTTGTCCGTGAAAACAGGAGCCGGCATATCAACTACAATTCAAAACAGGATTATTTTCATTTCCCCGTTGCCTTTGAAAAAAATCAACCTTATCCGGGCATGGTATACCCCGGGATGGAATACCGGCTGCTCAGCCTCTTCCGGTTCTGGAATGTGATCAACTATTATTTTCCGTACAAATATGCAATCGGAGAGGACTGGAACCTTGTTCTTTCTGAAATGCTTGACAAGTTTAAAGAGCCAAAGGATACGGTTGATTATCATCTGGCCCTGGCGGAACTCACTGCAAAAATCAACGACAGTCATTCCGGGCTGACAACCAAATATGTTTTTCGGCATTTCGGATCTTACCGGGTTCCTTTTAAAATCAGGATCATCGATGAAAAAGCTGTTGTAACAGCCTTCTTTAATGATACATTGTCGAACGCAGACGACATGCGGTATGGGGATGCCATTCTCTCGGTAAACAACAAGCCGGTTTCTGAAATACTTTCCGAACGGGACAAATATATTTGTGCCTCCAATTCCTCATGTAAGCTTTACAGGCAATCCTGGTACCTGTTAAATGGGAAAACCGATACAGCCAGGATTACCTACGACAGGGATGGGAAAAAGTATCAAAAGTGCATTCACAGGTATCTGTTTAAAGACCTGAATGTCCGGGCAAAAACCTATTCGGAGATCTCTTCGAAAGACACAAATGAAATGACGGGGATCATGGAGGGTCACATCGGTTATATCAACATGGGCAAATTACCGCGGAACAGGGTACGCCAGGTAATGAAACAGATGATGACCACGAACGCAATCATATTTGACCTCCGGAATTATCCTGATGGAACTGCCTGGAAAATAGCTAAATACCTGAGCGGGAAAAGACAACCTTTTGCGCGTTATTCCTCACCGTTAAAAGGGAATCCCGGGATCTTTGAAGAGGTAATGAATTATGGCGGCACAAAGAACGCACATCCTTACAAAGGCAAAGTCGTCATCCTGGTCGATGAAAGAACGATCAGCCAGGCAGAATATTCCTGCATGATGATCCAGGGGGTAATTCCTGCGACCATTGTCGGAAGCCAGACTGCCGGTGCAGATGGAGACATTGCAACCTTTACCTTCCCGGGGGGATACCAAACCTGGTTCTCCGGGCATGGCATCTATTATCCCGATGGCAGGGAGACCCAGCGGATTGGGATCGTTCCGGATATTGAAGTCACGCAGACATTGGATGGGATCAGGAAAGGGAAAGACGAGATATTGGACAGGGCAATAAAATTCATATCAACCGGGCAATAACAAAATCAAAGAATTGAGCGCGGGTATCGGCTGATTTAAGCAGACAGATTTCCCCCTCGTGAAAAATTCATAACTTTGTATTCAATCAAACAATACCAATATGATCTCCAAAAACGTAGAAAAAGCAATAAACGAGCAGATCAAGCGCGAAGAACATTCTTCCCGTATTTACCTGTCAATGGCCTCATGGGCCGAGCGGAACGGATTTCCGGGAGCCTCCAACTGGCTGTATGTTCAAACCGAAGAAGAGCGTATTCATATGCTCAAGCTGGTCCATTACCTCAACGACCGGGGCGGAACTGCCGTCATTCCTGCCCTGGATGCCCCCGAAGCGAAATTCAAATCGCTGCCGGATGTGTTTCAGCAGGTGTTGATACACGAAGAATACATCTCGGCTTCGATCAATGAACTCTATGCCACCTGCACCAAAGAGAAAGACTTTACGACAGCCAATTACCTCCAGTGGTACATCACCGAGCAGATCGAGGAAGAGAGCACCGTCCGCAACATCCTCGACCAGATCAAACTGGCCGGCAGCGACAAGGGCGGCCAGTTCATGATGGATAAGGAATTTGCGGCCATGGCCATTGCCAAAAGGGCTGCCTTGGCCGCCAGCGGAGGCGCTAACGCAGTAACTTAGCAAGTTTATTATACCAGGTTCTCCCATATTTACGGATCAATGCCCCTTCCAGGAACTGGTAAAGGGGTATTTTTTCATTGTAACCTTTGATCAGTGCTTTCTGACAAATGGGCCATTTGTGATAATTGAGCAGGTCATTCACGGGGGTTGTTTTGATCCGGATGGGGTAGAGGTGGCATGAAATCGGCTTGGCAAAAGGAATTTTGTTCTCCTGGAAGGCTTTTTCGATGGCACACCGGGCAATTCCATCCTCAAAATACACAAAAGCACACTCCTTGCCATGGATCAGCGGGGTGACGAATTTTCCCTCCGCATCATAGTCAAATACACCAAGTGATGTTACTTCGGCGACTCCTTCAGGCACCATGAATGGCTTGATCTCATCGATGTAATCATCGAGCATTGAAATCTCTTCTTCATCCAACGGGGCCCCGGCATCTCCTTCCACACAACAGGCACCTTTGCATTTTTCCATGTCGCAGCAGAAGAACGTTGACTTGATGTCGTCGGAGAGCAGGGTGTTATCCAGATATATCATGGTTACTTTTTTAGATTCCAATCCGCCGGGATCCAATCCGCCGGGATCCAATCCGCCGGGATCCAACCCGCCGGGATCCAATCCGCCGGGATCCAATCCGCCGGGATCCAACCCGCCGGGATCCAATCCGCCGGGTTAAAACCCGGCGTTGATGTCATTTGTACTTCCAGTTTCTCGTCTTCCCCTCGGAAACCCACTCCACCGTTGTGGTGATCCTTTTTTCCCGGGTTGCCTCCGTTTTTGCTTCCGTGATCCACAGGATATACTCTTTACGCTGTGAATAAGAAAATTTGTCGAAGAACACTTGTGCAGCCAGATTCTTGCTGAGTACCACCTGCAAGTCATCCGGAACCGCCAGTTCCTTCTTTTCCTCCGGAGTGGGCTTTTTAGGTTTCACCTTCACTCCAAGGTCGTTGAGTTTCCTGGCTTCGAGCAGGTATTCCATCAGGATTTCATCCGAAGGAAGGTCAGTGATCGATCGGATCCGGCCGAAATTACCCATCACCCGTTCATCCTTCTCCCCGAACAAGCTGTGCGGATCGTCCATCAGCTTAACTTTCCAGAAATTGAACGCACAATGCTCTTTAAAGGCAGCCATACTGACGTAAACACCCTTGTAATCAAAATGAGGAAAACCCCATTTCAGCTTCTCTTCCACTTCGGGGCAAGCCCGGTGGACCAATTCACGCAAATGGTTTAAAACGGGCTGCGCGAAATCGGCCGATTTTTCAATGTATTGGTCAACCAGTGAGTTTTTCATGGTAATCGGGATATCATTTTATGTGATGGTTTATAACGCCGCCAGAACATATATCGTGTACCGGAAGTGTAATAAAAAAGTTGCCTGATGACGGGTATTCTCAACAGGTAATGGTATATGCGGTAAGAGATGACCATCACCACAAAGGTGAGGACCCATCCGGTAAGTTTGATACCGGTTTTTGCCCAGCCATTGTCGGCAGGGATGGTGATGATTTTGCCCACTCCTTGCCAGAACCAGACCATGATGCCCATGTTGAGCAGGCACATGATGCCGATGATGTACCCGTGGGCCGTTTCGATGGCTCGTTTGGGGCAATTGTTCATACAGCGCATGCAACTTTCGCAGCGGTACGACCAGAACGGACGTCCATCGACCGTAAGAATCGCTTTTACCGGGCAGTTGTCGATGCAAATGTCGCATTTGTCGCACGCATTTGTCGCATAAAATGATTTGGCCAGGATGAACCGCCCGACAAAGAAATAACCGATGCTCACCGGGGAGATCAGCAGATCCTGGATGATGTCGCGGAACGCGGTATAAACCTTCTTTCCGGAGAGGATTTTTTTTGCAAACGCCACCGTGATCCCTTTGCAGTGTTCATAAATCGATTCAACCACTTTCTCTTTCAGCCCGGGATGGAATGAGATCCAGTTCGATGGCAAATCGATGGACCGAAGCCCAGCAATGCGGTAGCCTTTCAGCAACAACACCAGTGCGAAAAGCCAAAGTGCAAGCCCGCTCAACCCGGGGAGGAACCACTTTGAAATTTTCATCCCGGCCCGGGTGTTCATTAAAAAAGCACTGTTTCCCTGTGACCGCGGGAAACGGAAGATGAAATACATCATGGCCGGGGGATAATTGAACCCATGCGTTGGAGACACAAATCCCACAAGGGCCCCGGGGGCAGGCGGCTGAATATTTTTCCGGCCGGTCCTGGCAATGTCAATTGTATCGACCGGGATGTTTTGCTCCGTAGCAACACCGGCAAACCACTGGGCCACATTGCGGGCATTGCCGGTACCGGAGAAGTAGTAGATCAACAGGGAATTATCCATGGCCGGTAATGGAATTTAACAGGCTCTTCAAAGATTTGAGGTTAAAAGTAGAAAAAAAACCGGAATCAGGGTGCCACCGGCTTTAAAAGGATGATGATAAAATGATTCACTATTGCCCTGACTTAAAACTTTTCGTATGTTTGGCCTGTATTTCCGCCTTCAACCTTGTTTTTCTCAAATGGCTCGTTTTTTTTTGGGGCAAAATTCCACCCGGGGAAATTTTTTCCACAGTTTGTTCCGGGTATCCATCCTTGTCACCTGGATCATGATCCTGGCAATTACGGGCGCCTGCCAGGGAAATGTTGGTTTTTCCAGCCCTAAAAGATTGGTCTTTGATCACCTGGCAAAGGAGAACGGCCTGCCTTCCAATACGGTTTATTGCGCAATACAGGATTTCCAGGGATACATCTGGATCGGAACAACCAATGGATTGGCGCGTTACGACGGGCATGACATGAAAATTTTTCGTTCCATCCCGGGCGACAGCACGACGCTCACAGATAACACCATTTATACCCTTTACCAGGCAAGCGATTCCATGATCTGGATCGGAACCGGTAACGGACTGAGCATTTATAATCCACGCATTCGTGCCTTCAAGAATTTCCCCTATGATGAGAAACAGCGGGGAGGCTTTCCTTCCCAGCGGATCAACGCATTTTTTGAATTGGCAAAAGGATCCATGTGGATCGCAACGGGGCAGGGCATGAACCATGCCACCGGGAATGGAGATCATTTCAGCACGATTAAAATCAATAATTGTGTAAAACCAGAGGAAAAGGACTACTATTATAATTTTGTAAACAGCATCATCCCCGATCCGCGCAATTCCCGTGCATTCCTGGTGGGTACGAATATGGGTTTGGTTCAGTTCGATACCGTCAGCAAGGTTGTCATCAGGAAATACCCGGGGCCTCCGAACGTAGAATTGATCATCAGGGAAATGCAATTGGATTCAACCGGGGTGTTGTGGGCTTGCGGATGGGGCGTAGGAGTGGGGTGTTTCGATTTGAAGTCGGAAAAATGGACAATATATTCTCCCGAAAAATGGGGCATCTCCATCATGCAACTCATCCCCAGGAACCGGGATGAGTTGTGGCTTGCCACGGATGATAAGGGATTGGGTGTTTTTAATAAGAAGACAAAAGCGTTTTATTTTTATCGAAATGATCCGAAAATCCCAAGATCAATCGCTTCCGACAGGGTTCAGGGATTTTCCTATTTCAACAACCGCCAGGACTTCTGGGTCTGGGGCACCGGGATCGATGTGGAAAACAAAGATTATTTTTCGTTTCAGCAGGTCAGGGTTCCTTACAAATTCTGGTGGATCTGCGATTTTTTTAAAGACCAGGGAACAGGCAGATTATTTATCGGGGCTTATCAATGCAAAGGAATGCCGGTGCTGGATACAAATAATCAATCCTGGAGCCTTGTCCCGACCGATCAGCCTGTCGCGAAGGACGGGTTCTCCATCAACCGGTTCTATCCCGATCAACAAGGCAGGCTGTGGATAAGCACCCGTACCAACTTGTGTTATTATGATCCGGTGGGGAATATTGTGAGAACTTTCAGAACTCCGGAAGGAAAGCCATTGCATTTGGGAGATCCTGTCGTTTATGGGTTACAGGAAGACGCCCAGGGGAACCTATGGGTGGGAACGAGATACGATGGTGTGATCAGGATAGATAAAAACCGGCAAAAAACAGATTACTTCAGGCACATTCCCGGAGATCCTCATTCGCTGATCGCCGGAACCCACTTTATGGGGATCCAGACAGACCGGTACAAAAGGGTCTGGATCGGGTGCCGGTTTGGCGTGAGCATATTTGATCCGGCGACACAGGTTTTCGACAACTCACTCATGGATACACTTGAAAAATACGGAATTAAAAAAAAGTGGATCAATGGAATGGAAAAAGATTCGCTTGGCAGGATGTGGTTATCCATTGCGGGTGCGGGCCTGGTGCGGGTAGACGTCCGCTCCGACAGATCGATGGGGATCAGGCTGTTCCATTCCGGAAATGGAATAAACGACCCGGAAACCGGATGGATTTCAAAGGATAACGAATCGAATTTCTGGGTGACCAATACCGGGTTGCTGAAGGTTGATCCTTACCGGGAACGGTTTATGCTGATTGACAATCAAAACGGGATTCACGAAGTACCGGGCAGTTCAGCCAGGATATATATTGATCACACCGGAAATATTTACATCGGAGATTCAGTGGGTTTTGAAACAAGGAACATCAGGGAAATACAGAATCCCCAGAAAACCGCACTCAATGTTGTATTCGAATCACTGGAGATCAACGGGAAAGTCAGCCAGGAAAAAATTTCCAGCACGACTCCATTCATCCGTGACCTCACCGCCGATCAGAACAACCTGACCTTTCATTTTACCGCGATCTGTTTTCACCGGGCCGGACAGGTGCATTACCGTTATCAACTGCAGGGATATGACCGGGAATGGATCAATGCGGAAACATCCCGGGAAGCCCGCTACACCAACCTTCCACCGGGAGAATATGTGTTTGTTGCCGGTGCGACACAGGGTGATGGCTGGCAGGACTGCACCGAAACGATTCATTTTATCATCAGGCCCTTTTTCTGGCAAACATGGTGGTTTATCCTGGTATGCATCCTTGCCTTGCTTGGATTGTTTGCATTCATTTACAGGTACAGGGTTAATCAATTGCTGAAAGTAGAACGGCTGCGCACCCGGATAGCAACCGACCTGCATGATGATGTCAGTTCCACCCTCAGCAGCATTGCCATTCTCAGCGATCTTGCCGAAATGCAAACAGATCATGGGAAATCATCGGGCATGATCAGGGAAATTGGCAGCAGCGCCCACGAAATGCTTGAACGGATCGATGACATCATCTGGAGTGTCACCCCGGCCAACGACAGATTTCAGGATTTGGGCCTGAGGATCAGGGAATATGCAATCCCCCTGTTTGAATCAAAAAACATTCAATTCTGTTTTCTTATCCCTGAAAAATTGGCCATGCTGAGGTTGCAGATGGAAACCCGGCGGAATATCTATCTGATTGCCAAGGAGTCCGTCAACAACCTGATTAAATATGCCCAGTGTGCACATGCAGAAATCATCTTCAGAGAAGAATCGGGGATGTTGGTGATGGAGATCAAAGATGATGGCAAAGGATTTGATCCCGGTGTCCTGACCTCCCGCAATGGCATTGTCAATATGAAACTTCGGGCCGAGAAGATTGGTGGCACAGTCAGCATCCTTTCGCAGCCCGGTGCCGGGACCCAAATTACCCTGAAAGTAAAATTCATATGATTATATGATTGCATCAGGGAATGACATGTTGTAATATTGTACGAATATTTCCCCACTTCACTGTTTCACCATTTATTTTTAACCAGACCACCTGTGCCGATCAAAGTTTCAATATACGAAGACAACGACTCCCTGCGGAACAGTCTCTCGCACCTGGTCATGGGAACTGAAACCATGGAGCTGGCTGGTGCCTATCCCGACTGTTCAACGTTGCTTCAGAACTTCACGGAGGGTAAACCCGATGTAGTGGTAATGGATATCGACATGCCGGGCATCAGCGGGATCGAAGCCACCTCCATGATCAAGGCAAGTTTTCCCGACATCCAGATCCTGATCTATACCGTCTTCAATGAAAGGAAGAGGGTGTTTGAAGCATTGTGCGCAGGCGCTACAGGCTATCTGCTCAAGAAATCGAATGCCATCCAGATCATTGAAGCAATAACCGACCTTTACAACGGAGGCTCTCCCATGACGGGTGAAATAGCTAGGATGGTCATGGAGTTCTTTACAAAAAACGCCCACCCCAATACCAATGAATATGCACTTTCCGCACGGGAGGTGGAAATCCTGGCATGCATCGTCAAGGGAGACAGTTATAAAATGGTTGCCGATTCATGCTGTATCTCCATCGGTACGGTAAGGACCCACATCAACAGCATCTATAAAAAGCTGCATGTCAACTCCAAATCCGAAGCGGTCATTAAAGCAATGAAAGAACGCCTGGTCTGATCATTTTTCACCGGCCATTCCCCGATTTCGCCTCCCGCCACCTCGCTATCCCGCCACCAGATTCCATATCTTTATCCGGTTGCCAACCCTGCCGGTTCCACCTATTTTTGGCAAAACTTTTATAAAATGTATGAGTCATGAAAAATCGCATCCTGTTTTTATCCGGGCTGCTCTTCTGGGCAGGGAGCCTGCTGGGGCAAGTAAGCACCTATACTTTTGTTTCTTCCTCGGGAAGTTATACAGAAATTGCAGGCGGAACATTACTTGGTTCCGCAACCAGTGACGATGAATATTTTGTTGACCCCGCAGTCCCCGCCGGGAGTACTTCGATCACCACCGGGCCCGGTTTTCCGATCGGTTTCAATTTTACTTTTGGCGGGGTGGTATTCGACCGGCTGGCAGTAAATACCAATGGCTTCATCAGCCTTGGCCAATCGGCACTTACTCCTGCCGTCGATATTGCAAATTTAAGTTATTACCTGCCAATAACATCAACAATGGCGGTCGTCCCTCCCGAACTGGTCAGCCGCGTTGTGGCCGTTGGACAGGATCTGATGGGGCAGACAGGCTCCGGATTACGCATCCAGACAACCGGTACCGCGCCAAACCGTGAGTGTGTGATCCAGTGGAAGGGATTCCGGAAGTATAATGCTACCGGTGATAATTTCAACTTCCAGATCCGCCTGATGGAAACGACCAACAAAATAAAAGTAGTTTATGGTGTTATGACCAACGCCGGTACCTCAATTTCCGTGCAGGTCGGTTTACGGGGTGCACCGGCTGTTACTGCAACAAATTACACTGTCCGCACCACCTCAATAAACTGGGCGGCTACAACTGCCGGGAGTTCAAATGCGGACGGATGCACGCTTAACAATACAGTTTATCCTGCCAGCGGGCTGACCTACACATGGTCCTCCCTCGCACCATTTCCGTTCGCTGCTAAATCAATTAACCGCAGCCAGATCGATCTCTCATTTACTGCCAACCTTTACGGCCAGAATGTTGTCATTGTCTGGAACTCAACAGGCCTTTTCACCACACCAACCGGCACGCCTCCTGCTGTTGACGGTTCGCTCGCCGGTGGAACTGTTTTATATAATGGTTTGATTTCGCCGGTCCACCATTCGCCGGTCAATGCGGGCACCTATTATTATGCTGCCTATTCCTATGCTGGCACCGGTTATTCTGACGGAGCATTTGCAAGTGCAGCAACATCATGCGGGGCGACCATTTTGCCCTATTCAGAGGGCTTTGAAACCTATGTTGTGCCGGCAACAGGATGTTTAAATGTAGAGGATGTGAACAGCGACGGACAAAAATGGGTAACCTCCACCTATTTCCCCAGGACCGGGATCAATCACCTTTCGATCAGGTACAGCGCTCCCGGAACCCCGATGAACGACTGGGTGTTTTCACCGGGACTGATGCTAACCGGGGGCCAGAGCTATAATGTTATGTTTTACTACCGTTCTTTTGCAGCGAGTACATACAGCGAAAGACTTGAAGTGAAATGGGGTTCCCTTGCCACCGCATCTGCAATGACAGGCGGTCTGATTTTTAGTGATATTGATTTTATTACATCTTCCTATATTCCCGGATCTGGTTTTTTCACACCTCCGGCAACAGGGATCTATTATGTTGGTTGGCATTGCTTCAGCCAGCCCGACCAGGACGGCATACTCATTGATGATATACTGATTGAAGCTACCCCAGCCTGCAACACCCCGGGTGGCGTTACCTCCTCTGCTGTGGGCTTGACCACCGCAACAATTTCCTGGACCGCGCCTTCCCTGCCTCCTGCCAACGGGTACCAGTACGAAGTCCGTATCAGTGGCGCACCCGGAAGTGGCGATTCAGGTCTGGGCGCTTCGGGTTCGACCGGAGCCGGGATCGTGAGCGCTCCTGTTACAGGATTGGCTGCAAATACAACCTATTCAGTATATGTCCGTTCAAATTGCGGTCCCGGGTTTAGCCCCTGGACAAGCGCCTATACGTTTTCAACATTGTGCGGCCTGATCTCGGGGTTTCCATATCGTGAAAGTTTTGACTGGATGGATTTTGCCCCGCCCTGCTGGAGCAATTTCATGACAGCCGGCCCCACTTTGCCCGGAACCTGGGACAGGCAAAATTCCGGAACGCATCCTTTTTGCAGTACTCATTCGGGCGATGGCATGGCCCGGTTCAACTGCTGGGACTATCATGCCGGAACGACCGGGATCCTGGCAACTCCCGCATTGGCCCTTCCAACGGACCAGTATGCGGTTCATTTCTGGATGTACCGCGAAGATGGTTTATCCGGAAATGCGGACCTGGTAAATGTTTATTACAACATCAATCCGAATACCACCGGGGCAACCCTGCTCGGAACGGTGCACCGGTGCAGCGTGATGACTCCCGTTGTGGCTCATCCAGATCAGTGGTATGAATATGCTTTCAATATGCCCGCCGGATCGTCAGGAAACGCCTATATTCTTTTTGAGGGGGTCAGCCAGTATGGGAACAGCATTTTTATTGATGATGTAAGCGTGGAAGCGGCATCTGCTTGCCCCGCCGGCTCAATTGCGGAACTGGAAACATGCGGAACCCATACGAATGACGGATGTTCCATGACCACCCCCGCTTTTGAACCCGTTGCTCTGGGCGAGACCATATGCGGTACCATCTGGCGGGATGCCAGTGACTCCGACCAGGACTGGTATTCTTTTACGATTGACCAGGCAACCCAAATAACCCTGACGGCTTCTGCCCAGTTTTATTTTGAGATTTCCCTGGATGAAGCCCCTTGTTCCGCCTGGGCAGCAAATTATGAAAATTTCGGGAACCCAGGAGACACGAATTGGATCGTCACAACCTGTTATCCCGGAACGTATTATATCCGGTTCCTTGAATCGTCAAGCCTTTTGCTTGCCTGTGGCGGGGATAACCATTACTGGTTTAAACTGGCCGGGAACACCTGTATCATCCCGCCTATCTCGCCTGGTGTTTCATCTGTCACAACCAATTCTGCATCGCTGCATTGGATTTCCGAGGCTGGTTTGTGGAATATTGAATGGGGTCCGTCTGGTTTTGCACTGGGAACAGGCACCTTTATTACGGGAACAACCCTGCAACCCTATCCCTTATCGGGACTGGCTGCAGGAACTGAATATGATTTTTATGTACAGACAAATTGCAGTGAAGGTGCAAACAGCACCTGGACGGGACCGGTTAGATTCACTACCCTTTGCAATACACAGATGTTAAATATTTCAGAAGGGTTCAACACAGGCGGGACCCTGATTGATCCTGCATGCTGGACACAGCAATACCTGGTCGGCACAAACCGGGTAACTTATGAGGAAAACTCAACGGATCCGGTCACAACTCCTTATGAAGGAACCCGTTATGCTTTATATTCGTCCTTTTATTGGTACCCGGGAGACCAAACCAGGCTGGTCTCTCCGCCAATCAATACCATCGGCATACCAAGCATTGATGTGAATTTTTACTGGTATAATGAAAATAGCCCGGTCTATAATTACGGTAGTTATTTAAATGAAGGAGTTGAAATTCAGTATTCCCTTGATGGTGGTTTTACATGGTTTTCGGGGGTGTTCTTTCCGAGGCAGGATAATACACTGCCATCCGGAGCAGGAGCATGGAACCTGAAAACAGTAACGCTTCCCCCTGCAGCCGGTAACGCGGCGACGCTCTACGTAGGATTCAAATTTATATCCGCGCAAGGCGACAATTGCAGCATGGACAAAGTGGATATCCATCCCACGCCGGTTGTTCCTCTCACCAGGACTGTTCAGAATGTCGTTATCCTCGATGGGGAATCCTCCTGTTACAATGCTGTCCAAACCATCACCCTTGCCGGGGATTTAACAACATTTGCGGTTCAGCCGGGAGGCAGTGCCACCCTGATTGCCGGACAGAACATCGTTATTCTGCCAACCACACAGGTTTCATCGGGAGGGTACCTGCACGGGTATATTGCGCCTGACGGCCCCTGGTGTACGACACCCTCCTTACCGGCAGTTGTTGCAGGAGGGATGGAAACCACTCCGGAAACAGCGCACACGTTCTTTAAAATCTATCCAAACCCCACCACCGGAAATTTCACCCTCGAACAAATGGGAGAAATACAATATGGCAGTCTCAAAGTCGATGTTTATGGCATGCGGGGAGAAAAATTGATGAGCGGGAAGATGACCGGAGAAAAGAGGCACGAATTCTCACTTTCTGAAATGCCGGAGGGGCTTTATTTTGTAAAAGTCACTTCCGATAACAGCAATGAAACGTATAAACTTGTTAAAACAAGATAATTTTTGCGAATAGTTACTCAGCAAATCAGATAACCAACCTGTTCAAATGAAAAAAAAAACCACCTTTTTACCTGTTTTAATGTTTCTGTTCCTGTTGGGTTCTGTTCCCGGAAGAACGCTGGATAGTTCTTCCCCTGTGCCGGTTATAAAAACCGCAGTTTATTTTGACATCTCTCCACCACTGAAGGATATTCCGGTAATTTCCCCGTCGGAAGACGATAAGAATATAGAGAAAGATGAACAACCTCATAAAAGATTATACCCTTTTGCAGCTAAGGCCCTGCCAAAGGGTGCTGACCCCGTATGGCAGAGGCAAATGGGGTCTGTTGCCGGGAACAATAACCCCCTGCTCAATTTTGAAGGAAACCCTTATGGGGGATTTCCTCCCGATTGCAACGGGGAGGCCGGGCCCAATCACTATTTTCAAATCATGAATTCTTCTTTCCAGATTTTTAGTAAAACAGGAACCTCCCTTTACGGACCTGCATCGAATAATAACATCTGGCCAGGTTCGGCGGGCCAGGCATATGGCGGGTCAGACGCGATTGTGCTGTATGATCAGCTGGCCGATCGCTGGTTGGTGGCCGATATTACTTTAGAGACCACCACCTCCACCTGGTACCTCCGGGTGGCACTTTCTCAAACCCCCGACCCCCTGGGAAGCTGGTATCGGTGGATCTATTCCTATGGGACATCCTGTCCTGATTTTCCGAAATTCGGTGTATGGCGCGATGGTTACTATTTTGCATGCAACCTGCCGGACGGAATAAATGTAGGTGTTCTCGAACGGGAAGCCATGCTTGCAGGGAAATGGCCCGCACGGTTTATTCAGTTTAACAACACGTGGAATCCACACCCGGTTTATCATTGCATTATGCCTTTTGACAATGATGGAATAGCGGCATTATCAGGTACGCCCGGTCAGTTTGCCACCATCAATGACGATGCATGGAACGGGGGGAGTGACCAGTTGTGGCTGTATACCTTAAATGCCAACTGGACCAATCCTGACCTGTCGACGTTCACCCGCACCCAGCAACTCGATGTGGCACCTTTCGATGCGAATTTCGGAGCATGGATGATTAATCTGGCCCAGAAAGGTACCACCCAGAAAGTTGATGCTGCACCCTGTGTTCTGAGGCACAAAGCGCAATATCGCAATTTTGGGAGCTATCAGTCGCTGGTATGCTGCCATACCGTAGATGTAGATAATACCGACCATGCCGGTGTTAGGTGGTATGAATTAAGAAGAACAACCGGAGAATGGTATATCTACCAGCAGGGAACTTATGCCCCCGACGGAGACAACCGATGGATGGGAGGTATTGCCCAAAATCAGTACCACGACATCGCCATAGGGTATTCAGCCGGAGGTGCCAATACATACGCCTCTATCAGGTATGCCGGCCGAAAGGCTGGAGATCCCCTGGGAACGATGACCATCGCTGAACAAAGTATTCTGGATGGAACCATTTCCCAGCAGACAGGTCCCCGCTGGGGAGACTACAGCGGCATTTCCGTTGATCCGGCCGACGATAAAACTTTCTGGTATACCAATCAGTACATGCTGCCGGGAGATGAAAAACATACGAGGATCGCTCAATTCAGTTTTGGCACCGGTTGCACGGCTTCCGGCGGATGCGATGAATATATCAGCCGGGTGCAGGCGGGAACCATCGATAATTCATCCGGCTGCCTGAATTATGCGGATTATTCTACAACCCAGGCAACAAATTTACCATTGAACAGTGTTTTGCCGGTGACTGTCACCAACGGCAATCCATATACCCCTGATCAATGCGGCATATGGGTTGACTGGAACAGGAATGGCAGTTTTTCCGGTGCCGGTGAGCAAATCACCGTTTCCGGACAACCGGGCATTGGACCCTATACCGCTGTAATTATACCCCCGGCAGGACAAACTCCCGGGATCTGTACCATGCGGGTAAGAATTACCTACACTGGAAGTGTCGACCCCTGCGGTGATGCCCAGTACGGTGAAGTTGAAGATTACGCCATCAACGTTTCACCCAAGGTGCCAAATGTGTGGACAGGTGCTGCCAGCTTTTACTGGAATAACTCAAACAACTGGTCGCTCGGGCATGTTCCAACCGCTGATGAAGACGCTACCATCACGTCGGCAGGATATCAGCCTGCCACCATTGATTTTGATAATGCGGTCTGCCTCGGCTTGAAAATTGAATCGGGAGAACTGTTAAATAAAAGCTGGGTGCTGGATGTCAATAATTCATTGAATATTTACGGAAAACTTTCGATGGATGATGCAGGAGGCGAAGTGAATGTTTATGGCAATGTCACCTGGTTTTCCGGCTCAACGGCAGGTATTGTCGCGGAAGCAGCCTTCAGGGTTTACGGGGACTGGATCTTTAACGACGGGGCAAATGTACCGCTCCATCATGGAACGGTTGAATTCAGGGGAAGCAATGATAAACAAATCAAAAATTTCTCACCGGCCTGTTCATTCAACAATGTGCTCAGTTATAATTCTGATAATGCTGAAGTGGCAATAGGGGTATCCACACAAAACCTTTTGATCAATGGTTCTCTGGATATTTATTCCGGGTCGGTTTTTACCTGTTACGATCCGCACCTTCTGCTCGTGAAAGGAGATATTTCTTGCGCAGGCAAGTTAAAATGCTACGATGGAACAATTGTCATCGACGGAATAACCCAGAATGTTATCATCAATGATGATGTTTTCTTCAACAACCTCGAAATCTTTACAACAGGAGCGGCAGCGATTAATAATTCTGTAACGAACACGATTGTAATAAAAGGAAATCTGGAGATCGTAAGCGGTGTGTTTAATCCGATGAACAATACCATTGAGGTGGCTGGGAACTGGACCAACAATATCGGCCCGTCTGCCTTTATGGAAGGAACCGGAAAGGTCATTTTTAATGGTGGATCTCACCAATATTGCAGCACGGAAATTTTCAACAATCTGGAGGTCAATAAACCTGCCGGCGCCTTTCGTGTCGAGGGAGGAACGGTTACCTGCAACAGCTATGACTGGACTGCAGGCGCTGTTGATGTCCTTTACGGTACTTTTACGGCCAATACGCTTGCAGATAATGCCATTGCCGGATCCTGGTATCTCAACACCGGCGGAACGATCAACCTGTACAATATGGCCGGATGGGTTGATCTGAAGGGTTACCTGAACATTTACGGCGGGAATTTCAATGTGTACGGCGGGAGTGGTTCCGACAGCTACTGGCCATTTTCGGCCAACGGAGGGATCACCATGTCGGGAGGAACGCTGGATTTCAAAAACGTGGGGGTGCTGCTTTATAATACCCCTTTCACCTTTGCTGAAAATATCACCAACGGAACCATCAGGACGTCAAGAGGTTTCAGGGTTGAGCGGTCCGACTTCACGCCCGATGGCGGAACAATTGAATTCTATGGGCCGACCGATGGCACGTTCCATACGATCAATGGCGGTTATGTTAAAAATGTGAACATCCATAAAAGCAGTTCAGATATCCTTGAAACAGGTGCGAATCCTGTTGTTCGCGACCGGGAACAGTCCACGCTTACCGCTGCAGTGCTTTCCAATACGATATCAATTGATAATTCCACCGATATCAATGGGTATATCACCATTCAATCCGGTGTTCTTTCAGCAGGCAATAATGCGATTTCCGTCGAAGGTGACTGGAACAACCTTGTCGGTACCGAAGGCTTCACCGAGGGAACGAGTACCGTGATTTTTAATGGCGCAGCGGCTGCGGATATTTTATCTCCGGAAGTATTTTGCAACATGAATCTCAATAAATCCTATGCTTCTTTAGGTGCATTGGAACTTATGAATCCCGTGATCTGCACGAACGATCTTCATATCATTGACGGAAGCCTTGAGATGAATTCGCCTTCCTCGCTTGACGTATTAGGCAACCTGACCATTGATCTGAATGCGGGCCTGAATGCCAATGATTCGTATGGTCCCGAGATTTATATAGGGGGAAACTGGACAAATGCCAATACCGATTATTCGCCGGAATATGGATTTGATCCCGGAAATTATTCTACGGTCATGTTTCAGGGTTCAGTCGACCAGTATCTTTCAACCTCTGCCCCGCAAGAATTTTTCAACAATCTGACCATCAGGAAATTTGAAGGATCCTTCAAGCCAAATGCCAATATTCAATGCCTGGGAAATTGCCTGATCGATGCTGGGACCTGGGAGGATAACGTGACGGGACTTACCCATACCATGTGGAACAATTTTACGGTTGCAGGTACCGGGACATTGGCCAATTTTTTTACAATGAACACCATAGAATTCAAGGGAATGGATAATGCCGCCTTGACCTATTCCGGCGATGGGGGGTATTTTCATCACCTGATCATCAATAAATCAACCGGTATTTCAGTCACCCAGGTTGGGAACACCAGCTGCCAGTTCGATGGAAACCTGACCATTGAAAATGGGATATTCAACATGAATGGAAATTACTTTTTTGTTGATGGTAACCTTTCCGTAAATGATGCCGGCACTTTATCAATGCCCGCAGCCTCTTTATTGAAGCTTACTGACGCAAAAAACCTGAATGTCAATTCCGGAGGACGTATTGAAATCACGGGAACTGCCGGAAGCCCGGCAACGATCAGCGCCAACACTTCAACGGCAAGATATAACTTCAGTGTTAACGCCGGGGCATCGATCGCCGCCGATTACTGCACCTTTAAAAACATGGGCATCAACGGGGTAAATTTAAAATCGGGAAGCTGGATCGATCCGGCACATTCATTCAATGGATGTACTTTCAGGGATGGAGCTGCATCGGGAACCTTGCTGACCATAAACAACGGCCAGCTACCGGTCATCAGGAATGCCGTTTTTCCCGCCAACACCTGGGGAGGCACCAGCAATGTTTCCAAAACACTGAATGCCGGCCATCTGTTCTTTGTTGACTTTTCCGGGGGATTTTCCGGGGAGGATTTTGATAAGGATGATTTTAACCTGGTCGATTGGGTTCCCTCCATGACTGCAACTGCAACTGCAACACCCGCAGCAATTTGTGCCGGGTCAACCGCACAGTTAAACACCATCCGCACCGGAGGAATGTCATCCTTCACCTATCTGTGGAGTCCTGCAACAGGTTTGTCCAATGCGACGATCATCAATCCTGTCGCCAGCCCGCTCTCCACCACCACTTATCACGTTACCGTAACAGATGCACTTGGAACAACAGCATCCAGCAATGTTTCTGTAACGGTCAATCCGCCCCTTCCCGTTTCAGTGAGCATTGCTGCTTCATTAAATCCCTCTCCCCCTGGAACAGTGGTAACCTTTTCGGCAACGCCTGTTAACGGCGGGTCATTGCCCGCCTATCAGTGGAAAGTCAATGGCGAAAATGTGGCCGGAATCACAAACACCTATGCCTATATTCCGTCAAACAACGACCAGATAACCTGTTCCCTTATATCAGATATTTCATGCCCCGGCGGAAATCCTGCCATGTCAAACACGATCACCATGATGATGGTGGCGGTCTATACCAGTGTAACGGGAACAGTTTCACCCGAACCCTCACGTTGTTTCGATGCAACCAACACGATCACGGTGGCAGGAGGCGGGAACACATTTCTTGTTCAAAGCGGAGGAAGCGCCAGGTTCATTGCAGGCATGAAGATTTCTTTCCTGCCGCAAACAACGGTGGACCCGGGCGGATACATGCACGGCTACATTACATCCACCAACGCTTATTGCGGCAGCCTGCCCCCGGCTTTGCCTGCCGTGGCAGCCGGCGAACCGGAACCAACCGCACCCGTCGTGTCAAAATATTTCATGATCTACCCCAACCCAACCACAGGAATTTTCACAATCGAACTAAAGGGGGAAAAACAATCCGGTAAAATGATGGTCGAATTGTATGACCTGCGCGGGGAGAAATTGTTGAATGCTTCGATAACCGGGGATAAGAAACATGAATTTTCGCTTTCAGAAATGATGGAGGGGCTCTATTTTGTAAAGATTGTGACCGCTGATGGTATTGAGACCTTTAAACTGGTTAAAACAAGATAAATCCAGATTCCTCAATCCTGGTTTTTTCATTTGATGGTGTACCAAAAAGAGATATTTTTGGTCGGGGAAATACAGCTGGCTTTTTTCTTAAACGGGCTTATGATCTCTGTGAAATCAAAAGACGCTGAATCACGCACGGAGATTACAATCGAAGAAAGTTAAAATCATGACGATCAATAACATCCAGAGAACGTCCCGGAAGAAGTACCTGCTTTTCTATTCATGTATCTTCGTGGCATGCCTGGGTGCTTATTATCAAACTCTTTTCTATGGATATACCAATCATGATGACGATGTTATTATTACACAAAACATTCATTTCATCAGGGATTTTTCAAATCTTAAGCAGGCATTTCTGACAGATGCCTGGTTCCGGCATCGAAAAATTGAGCTTTACAGGCCCCTGCAAAGCGCCTCATACATCATTGACGCGCAATTCGGCGACGACATCGCTTTCACAACCCATGCAACCAACCTTATCCTCCACCTGTTCTGCTGCATCTGCGTGTTTCATTTGCTGATGCTTTTTAAGCTGGAAAGCAAAACAGCGCTGCTCGGTTCCCTGATTTATGCGGTTCATTATTTATTCTTACACGCGGTTATCTGGATCCCGGCACGCGGTGACCTGCTGCTTGCCCTGTTTTCATTTCTTTCAATGATAGCGTTTATTCAATTGAACCGGACAGGCAAATGGTATGATGCCGCATTGCACCTTGCCGGCTTTGGTTTTGCCCTGTTCTCAAAGGAGACAGCCATCGTATTGCCGCTCATTTTTTTCGTTTACAATGTTTTGTTCTGTAAAGAGAAGCTGTTCAAACCGCGAAACTTCCTCCTCCTGGCATGTTATATCCTGATTTTCCTTGTTTTTTATTATTTGCGTGGGCTTTCCATTTCCAAAACGGAACAATCACTGGGTTTTGGTTCTTTTGTTTTAAACCTGAGGACGGTTCCGGAAACCATCGCGAAATTGGTGGTCCCGGTTAATTTCTCGACCATGCCTTTTTTCAGTTTGCCGGCAACCCTCGTCGGAATGGTGATCATCGCCGGCGGCACCCTGTTCTTTATCCTTAACAAGGAATACTTTACCAAAAGGATTCTTTTTTCCATTTGCTGGTTCACTTTTTTGCTGCTGCCAGGAATGATCTATCGTCCCGAATTTGCTTCTTACACTTATGAATACCTTGATCACCGGGCATATTTACCCTCCTTCGGGATATTGATGATCGGCCTGGGGCTGTTCCAAAATACCCGGCCTGGCGAAAAAATATTCTGGCTGTTCTCCGGGATCTTCCTGGCTTATATGATTTCAGCGAATTATTATTTTCACCGGTGCTATAAGAATCCATTGGTTTTTTCTGAATCAGCTATCCGGGCGAATCCAAGGGCTTCCCTCGCTCATTTCATCCATGGCTGTGAAATCTATAAATTAAAAGATGTTGACGGGGCGTTGGCTGATTACAATATTGCGATAAAGTATTATCCGAAATTTTTCGATGCCAGGTATAACAGGGCCTACCTCCTGAACGAGAAAAAGGAATACGATGCGGCGCTGGCAGACTTGAATTTTCTGCTATCACAAAAGCCTGATTACGGAGCCCGTGGCTTTAACCTGAGGGCCATCGTGAAGGCAGCCCTGAAAGATGGAGAAGGAGCAAAAGAGGATTTTGAAATAGCAATGAAAACAGACCCGTCGGATTCGGTGATCATCAGCAACTTTCATGTCTTCCAGTCCACCATGGTCAAAGTGCCTGATAACCTGCAGCATGCGTTGGAGTTAAATAACCTGGGGGTCGAAGAAGCCAAAAAAGGGAACATCAAGCAGGCGCTGATCTATTTTGAACGTGCCGTTTCAGAAGATCACGACAACGTGCAGGCAATCGAAAATATCGGGAACTGTAAAGATGCCCTGGGCGACAGGAAAGGTGCCTGCCTGGCCTGGGAAAAGGCCGCCCGGAAAGGAAGCAGGTCGGCAGCGGAAATGCTGAAGCGGTTTTGCAAAAACAATTAATTCTTGACTATTTTGTAAACGAATCCCGCAGAGGGTTCAATCAGCTTTGAATTGTAAGAAAGAGAGGTTATCCCGTAGTAATTACCGCAATCCTCGATATACTGATGGTTAACCACAAGGTTGACGGTATCGTTATCCGACTTTGATAAATGGAGTGTGTAATTTAAATTATTATACTCTTCCAGGCCCGGGTAAACGAACGAAATTGTTCCATTTGAAAAATGAATGTCAACCATCGTATTGTTTACCGTGAGTTTTATTGAATCCTGGTTGTACTTTTTACCAATCAACAGGCTATCGTTATGATCCACAAGACAGATTGCCACCTTGGTCGGTTTGGGATCGCCGCAAAGGGGTTGATCCCGGTGGCTGCTGCATGAATCAGACACGAATAATGCCAGAAAGAGAATCGTAAAAATCAAAACCGGATTTTTCATATGGGTTGAATTGCCTCATCCCCTGCACCCCTTCTCCTTCAGGAGAAGGGGACGGGGGTTGAGGTGTTTGGGTTAATTCCCCGTCGCCTGCGACGAGAAGGGACATAATTCAATCAACTGACCCTGAATGTTATTGAAGAATTTTCAACATCCTCAGGGAAGGAGGAAATTTCAGGTTGATTTTCTTACCAAGCAAAGGTAAGATTACTTTTCAATGTCATATAAACAAATCATTCCCTTTCGCCTTAACTGCCTGGCCTGCATTGTCGGCATGGTTTGCATCTCTTCCATCCATTGACAAATATCAATCCAACCTTTGATATATTACAGGGTCAATATGACAATCGGCATATAATCAGTCAGATAACGACAGGAAATATATGTTGCATCTGATATCCGGTTAGGTTGTTTCAGATTAATTTTTATCTTTGCCACCCAAACAATTGTTAAAAGATTCACTATGAGTGCTGAAAGTCTTATCCTTTTCTTTATTGTCGGAGCCTTTCTGGTGGGATTTGCCATTGTTTTTGCCCATTTTGCTGCGCCCAATTCAACGAACCCTCAAAAAGCCGAACCTTACGAATGCGGGATTCCCACAGAGGGGCTGACCTGGCTTCAATTCAACGTGGGGTACTATTTATTTGCGATCATCTTCCTGGTGTTCGATGTGGAAAGTGTATTTATTTTCCCCTGGGCCGTGGTGATGAAAGAGCTGGGAATGACCGCCTTCATTGAGATCGTCATTTTCTTTTTCGTATTGGGGCTTGGCCTGTTATATGCCTGGAAGAAAGGAGCTTTGAAATGGGAATAAAAAACATGAAAGAGGCGGACTTCCGCGACAATGAAACACTTGATCTGTTCAGGCAGTCTGGTGGAAATATCCTGATGACCACCATCGACGCAGTTATTGACTGGGGGCGTTCAAATTCGCTCTGGCCACTTACTTTTGCTACCAGTTGTTGCGGCATTGAGATGATGGCCACAGGCGCTTCAAGGCATGATTTTTCCCGCTTCGGGATCGAAGTGTACCGTGCCTCTCCGCGGCAGGCCGATGTAATCGTGGTGGCCGGTACAATTGTCAACAAGATGGCTCCGGTTCTCAAACGGTTGTATGACCAGATGTCGGACCCCAAATATGTGATTGCCATGGGCGCATGCGCTGTTTCCGGCGGTCCCTTCTTCTATAATTCCTATCATGTGGTGCGTGGTGTCGACCATGTAATCCCTGTGGATGTGTATATCCCCGGCTGCCCGCCCCGCCCCGAGTCACTGTTGTACGGCGTGATGCAGCTCCAGCGCAAGATCAAACTGGAATCCATGGCAAATCCAAAACGAACGTTAGAATTAAAATAGATAATTTCCCAAGATGGACAACGCAGCATTGAAGGAGCGCATTCTGGGTCTGGTTCCCGACGCAGAATTCCAGGAAAACAAGCAATTCCTCACCTTCATCATCCCGCCGGCAAAGATGCATGACCTCGCCCTCAGCCTGAAGGCTGAGGCTGATCTGGCATTTGATTTTCTCTTTTGTCTCACCGCAGTTGACATGGTGAAATTCCTTGAAGTGGTGTACCACCTCGAATCAACCACCCACAAACATCAGCTGGTACTCAAGGCCCGTACGGAAGATCGTGTGAGCGGTGCGGTTGACACGGTGTGTGACATCTGGAAAACCGCCGAGTTGCACGAAAGGGAAGCTTACGACCTGATGGGCATCCGGTTCAACAACCATCCCGACCTGCGCAGGTTCTTCCTTGAAGAGGGCTGGGTCGGCCATCCACTCCGCAAAGATTATGTTGATGAAGTTAACATCGTAGAACTTTAAGGTATGAAAGAAGTCATTAACCTGCCTGTTAAAAATGTCGAGGAGGAGGAGTACCATATTAATATGGGGCCACAGCACCCCTCCACCCATGGTGTGCTGCGGCTGGTTGTTTCACTCCAGGGAGAGATCGTTAAAAGTCTGAAACCCCACTGCGGCTATATTCACCGTGGCATAGAGAAGATGTGTGAAAAGGATACCTATCCCCAGATCATTCACCTCACCGACAGGATGGATTATCTTTCGGCACACATTAACAACCATGCGGTTTGTCTGCTTGTCGAAAATGCCCTCGAGGTAGATGTGCCCGAACGCGTAAAATACATCCGCACCATCGTTGACGAACTCAACCGCATTGCCTCCCACCAGTTGTGGTGGTGCAGTTTCGGAATGGACATGGGTGGCCTTACCTGTTACTTTTATGGCTTGCGCGACCGGGAAAAAATTCTCGATATTTTCGAAGAATCATTCGGATCAAGGTTGCTTCACAGCTATTATACGCCGGGCGGGCTGATGATGGATATTCACCCGAATTTCCAGAAGAATGTCAAAGATTTCCTCAAATATTTCCGCAGGAAGATCAAGGATTATGATAATATCCTCACCGGGAACATCATCATGCAGGAACGAACCAAAGGGGTTGGCATCCTGTCGAAGGAAGATGCCATCAGTTATGGTGTAACCGGCCCCTCGGGACGCGCCTCCGGCTTTGCCTGCGATGTAAGGAAACACCATCCTTACGGGGTTTACGATAAAGCCGATTTCAAGGAGATCCTGGGAACAGAGGGCGATACGTTTACCCGCTACATGATGAGGATGCATGAAATGCGCGAGTCGATGAAGATCATCGAACAGCTGATCGACAACATTCCCGCCGGTGACTATACGGCCAAGATGAAAGCCGTACTCAAACTGCCGGCCGGCGAATATTACCAGCGGGTGGAGGCGGCCCGTGGCGAACTGGGCGTATATTGCGTCAGCGATGGCAACAAGACGCCCTACCGCATGAAATTCCGTTCACCCAACTTCTCCAACCTCAGCGCCCTCGACCATATGAGCCGCGGCGTGAAGATCGCCGACCTGGTGGCCATCGGAGGTTCTCTTGATTATGTTATTCCGGATATTGACAGATAATAACCCGTATTTATGAATTTCAGCATCTACGACTTTACGTCATTCAACCAATGGATCGATAAGTTCCTGTACGACAACCTGCCGGCATTTTGGGCCGTTGCCGTGGAAATGGTCATCATTGGAGTGGCCATCCTGCTCTTCTATGCGCTGGTCGGGTTGTTCCTGGTCTATGCCGAACGCAAGGTCTGCGCATTCATGCAGAATCGGGTCGGCCCAAACCGGGTAGGGCCCTATGGCTTTTTTCAAACCATCGCCGACTTCATCAAACTGATGCTGAAAGAGCTCGTCCACATTAAAAATGCCGACCAGCTTTTATTCAACCTGGCCCCGTTCATTGTGATCATCGCCTCGTTCATGGCCATTGCCGCCATTCCCTTTGCCAAGGGGCTGCATGCCATCGATTTCGATATCGGCGTTCTTTACGTGATCGCCGTGTCGTCGCTGGGCGTAGTGGGCATCCTGCTTGCCGGCTGGTCGAGCAACAATAAATATTCGCTCATCGGCGCCATGCGTTCGGGAGCCCAGATCGTGAGTTACGAGCTTTCGGTAGGGTTGTCGCTGATTACCATCGTCATCCTGGCCGGCACGATGCAGTTTTCCGAGATCGTGGAAGGTCAGCGCAACGGCTGGTTCCTTTTCAAAGGTCATATCCCGGCATTCATTGCATTTATTATTTTCCTCATCTCCAGTACCGCCGAAACCAATCGTGGCCCCTTTGACCTGGCCGAAGCTGAATCGGAGCTTACGGCAGGTTTCCATACCGAATATTCCGGGATCAAGTTTGCGTTTTTCTTCCTGGCCGAATACATGAACATGTTTATCGTGGCCTCTATCGCCGCTACCGTGTTCCTGGGAGGATGGATGCCGTTCCATGTCGGGGGATGGGCAGGTTTCAACCACATCATGGATTACATCCCGCCGTTCGTATGGTACATTGGGAAAACCTTCTTTGTCATCTGGATCATGATGTGGTTTAAATGGACCTTCCCGCGGTTAAGGATCGACCAGTTGTTGACCCTGGAATGGAAATACCTTTTACCCATCAACCTGGTCAATATTCTTATCATGGCATTTATCGTATTAATGGGTTGGCATTTTTAGAAAACTATGAACAGCTTTTTCAAATATTTTGCAGATATCTTCCACGCAGTTAAATCGCTCCTCACGGGGATGAAGGTAACCGGAAGATACTTCTTCAGCCCCGGGGAGATCGTAACCCAGCAGTATCCGGAAAACCGGAAGACCCTGAAAATGTACGACCGGTTCAAGGGCGAAGTGATCATGCCACACAATGAGCACAACGAACACCGCTGCACCGGATGCGGTATATGCGAAACGGCATGCCCGAACGGTTCCATTGAAATCCTGCAGGCAAAGGTAGATATGCCCGATGGCAAGAAGAAACGCATCATCGACAAACACATTTACCACCTTGGAATGTGCACCTTCTGCGGGTTGTGTATCAAAGCCTGCCCGTCGGATGCACTGGCCTGGGGACAGGAGTTCGAACATGCGGTATTTGACCGGTCGAAACTGACCAAGACCTTGAATCAACCCGGATCATCCATCCTAAAAGATATTGTAGAATGACACCAAATCAATTGATGTTTGCGATCTTCTCGGCAGTCATTATCATTTTTTCCGTATTGACTGTGACCAGCAGGCGGATCCTGAGAGCAGCAACCTTCCTGTTGTTCGTACTGGTTGCGACCGGCGGCATGTATTTTCTGTTAAGGTTTAACTTCCTGGCGGCCATACAGCTTACGCTATATGCCGGTGGCATTGTGGTCCTGATCATTTTTTCAATTCTTCTCACCAGCCATATCGCCGAGAAGCTTGAGAAGCCGGACCTGAAAAAAATAATCCCGGCCTTGCTGGCGGCAACCGCAGGTGCATTGATCACCATTGCAACCATCCTGCAGCATAAATTTCCGGTTGAGATCGTCGCCGACAGCGAGCGCACCAATATCCGTGTAATCGCGAAAAGCCTTATCAGTACAGAAAAATTCGGATATGCCCTTCCTTTTGAAGTGATCAGCATCCTGTTGCTGGCCGCAATGGTGGGAGCCATCATCCTGGCAAAGAAACGTAACGATTAATTATTTAATACCCTGAAGATATGTTTGAAGGCGTTCCATTAACCTGGTTTTTAATTACCGGCACCATCATGTTCTTTGTCGGTATTTACGGATTCCTGGTCAGGAAAAACCTGATCACGATACTCATGTCGACAGAATTGATCCTTAATTCGGTCAACATCAATTTTGTTGCCTTTAATAAAATCCTCTATCCCGATCACCTGGAAGGGATGTTTTTCAGTATTTTCATCATTGCTGTTGCCGCAGCGGAAGCATCGGTGGCCATCGCCATCATCATCAACATCTACCGCCGCCTTGTGAACATCGATGTGGAAAAGATGAATGAAATGAAGTATTAACCTCCCTCTCCCCAACCCCTCCCCCAGCGGGGGAGGGGCAGGGGGTGGGGTAATAAAATGCATATGCTCGATTTCAGTTACACCGTTTGGATCCTGCTGATACCCCTGATTATGTTTGTGGTGGTTGGCCTGTTCGGGAACCGTTTTAAACCGCTGGTTTCCGGAATCGCCGGAACGGCCGGCCTCTTTGTGATGTGGATCTTGTCGCTGGTGACTGCCTATAAGTACTTCTTTGTACTGGAAAAGGCTGCCGATGGGTCCTTTCAGAAATTCCTGGCATTCAACATGCGGTGGCTCAACCTCACCGACACCCTGCACATCGACATGGGGGTGCTCCTCGATCCCATCTCGATCATGATGCTGATCGTCATCACGACGGTTTCCTTCATGGTACACGTATATTCCATCGGCTACATGGATGGCGAAAAAGGGTTCATGCGCTTTTTTGCAACCTTGTCGTTGTTCAGCTTTTCGATGCTCGGCCTGGTTGTCGCCACAAACATCTTCCAGATGTATATCTTATGGGAACTCGTAGGCGTTTCGTCCTACCTGCTCATCGGATTTTACTACACCAGGGATTCGGCCGTCTCCGCTTCTAAAAAAGCATTTATTGTCACCCGTTTTGCCGACCTGGGGTTCCTCATCGGGATCCTGATGCTTTCATTTTCTACGGGAACTTTTGATTTCCTGACCCTGACCGGTGCCAACAGCCCGGCATTCTCTTCAGGTACCGGCATCATGTTCCTCGGACTGTCATCCATGACCTGGTCCATGATCTTCATCTTCATGGGCGGTGCCGGAAAGTCGGCCATGTTCCCGCTGCACATCTGGCTGCCCGATGCCATGGAAGGCCCAACACCGGTATCGGCACTGATCCATGCCGCCACCATGGTTGTTGCAGGCGTATACCTTGTGGCCCGCCTCTTCCCGATTTACGTTTTTGCAGCCCCTGTTGCCCTCGACGTTGTGATGTATGTGGGGGCGTTCAGCAGTATTTTTGCTGCCATTATCGCCTGTACCCAGTTCGACATCAAACGTGTTCTCGCTTACTCTACCATGTCTCAGATCGGCATGATGATGTTTGCCCTGGGCGTTTCGGGCTATGGCGGACATGAAGGACTGGGTTACATGGCCTCCATGTTCCACCTGTTTACCCATGCGTTTTTTAAATCCCTGTTGTTCCTGGGTGCCGGGGCAATCATTCATGCCGTTCACAGCAACGTGATGAACGAAATGGGCGGGTTGCGCAAACACCTTCCCATCACCCACATCACCTTCCTGATCGCCTGTCTTGCCATCGCCGGAATTCCGCCGCTGTCAGGGTTCTTCAGCAAAGACGAGATCCTTGCTGCCGGTCACGAAAGAAGCCTGATGCTGTACTGGGTGGAAATGATCGTTTCGGGGTTGACCGCATTCTACATGTTCCGCCTCTATTTCTCTGTTTTCTGGGGGCATGACAGGCATTATCACCACACCCCGCACGAGGCTCCAAAACTGATGACCATCCCGCTGATGCTCCTTGCCGTTGGCGCCTTGCTGGCCGGGCTGATCCCTTTTTCCCTCTTTGTTTCGTCCGACCGTATGCCATTCCATTCCGGACTTGAAATGGGCATTGCCATCCCGGCAGTGCTGGTGGGTTTGATCGGCATCTTCACTGCAATGATATTCTACCGGAAAGAGACCACCCTTCCCGACAAAATATACAATGCCCTTGGAGGATTCTCCACAGCAGCATTTCATAAATTCTATATAGATGAGGTTTATCTGTTCATCACCAAAAAGATCATCTTTAATTACGTTTCCCGCCCTATTGCATGGTTTGATCGCCACATTGTTGACGGGGCCATGAACGGCATTGCCTATGTGACCAATGAAGCCTCCGGCCGCATCAAGAATTTTCAATCGGGTCAGCTTCAGCAGTATGCACTTGTGTTTGTTTCGGGTGTGGTGCTGATCACCTTGTTATTCACCTATTTAATGACCAACTAATACATAGAATAATGAGTATTCTCACACTATTCATCATCATACCGGTTCTCACCATAATTGGTATTTTATTCAGTAAATCACACATGCAGGTGAAATGGGTTGCGGTTGTGGGGATGGGACTGCAACTGCTGAGCGCCATCACCCTGATCCTGCTGTACCTGGCCGAACGGAGGGCCGGCAACATGGCCGAAGTACTCTTTGTACAGGATAATGTGTGGTATGAAACCCTCAATATTCATTTCTTCCTTGGTGTGGACGGGGTATCGGTGGCCATGATCGGGCTGACCGCCCTGGTGGTTTTCGCCGGTATTTTTGCCAGCTGGGATATCGTGGACCTCCCGCGCGAGTTTTTCACTTCCCTCATCCTGCTTGCCTCCGGGGTTTTTGGTTTTTTCATTTCGCTCGATCTCTTTACCATGTTCCTTTTTTATGAACTGGCAGTGATCCCAATGTACCTGCTGATCGGAATATGGGGTAGTGGACCGCGTCATTATTCAGCCATGAAACTGACCCTGATGCTCATGGGCGGCTCAGCCTTCATCCTCCTGGGGATCATCGGCATCTATTTCAACTCGGCGCCCGGCGGAGGTCAGCTGACCTTCGACCTGATCAAGATATCAAAGCTGTCCATTCCCTTGAATGTCCAGCTCTTCCTTTTTCCTTTTCTTTTTATTGGATTTGGTGTGCTTGGCGCCCTGTTCCCGTTCCACACATGGTCGCCTGACGGCCATGCCTCTGCCCCAACTGCTGTTTCAATGCTCCATGCCGGGGTGCTGATGAAACTCGGGGGATACGGATGCTATCGCGTCGCCGTCTTCCTTCTTCCCCAGGCAGCCCATCAGCTGGGCTGGATCTTCCTGATCCTCGCCACCATCGGGGTCATTTATGGAGCGCTCGGGGCCGTCTGGCAGAAAGATCTGAAGTACATCAATGCCTATTCGTCGGTGAGCCACTGCGCCCTGGTTCTTTTTGCCATCCTGATGTTTAATCAGACGGCCATGAACGGTGCCATCATGCAGATGATCTCCCATGGCATCATGACAGCCCTTTTCTTTGCCCTCATCGGGATGATTTACGGACGAACACATACGCGTTTCATCAATGAAATGGGTGGATTGATGAAGGTGATGCCATTTCTTGGTGTTGCTTACGTGATTGCCGGTCTTGCCTCCCTCGGTCTTCCTGGTTTCAGCGGATTTGTAGCAGAGATGACCATCTTCGTGGGTTCTTTTCAGAATGTGGATACTTTCCATCGTGTTGCCACCATCATTGCCGCCTCATCCATCGTGGTTACCGCCGTGTATGTGCTCAGGGTGGTCGGGACCCTGCTGCTTGGAAAAATTAAAAATGAAGATTATGAGACCATAACCGATGCAAAATGGTATGATAAAATCAGTGTGGTTGCACTTATTTTCGGCATCACGCTGATCGGGATGGCGCCGCTTTGGCTTTCGGATATGATTACAGGCGGTTTGGGCCCCATCATGCATAAATTGCTGGCGGCTTCGCCGGGATTGAATTAGACCCCACCCCAACCCATCCCCCTCAGGGGGAGGGGCCAGGGGAGAGGTATTAAAAACCTATAAAAGTACATACAATGCTGATAATGAGACATGAATTGCTGCTGATCGTCATCACGGTAATCTTATTGATTGTCGAAATTTTTCTACCCAACACTCAGAAGCACAAGATCATTTTACCAGCCATCCTGCTGATGGCCGGCGTAACAATCCTGGGATTTTTTCCCGGAACGCCGGGTGTTCTTTTCGGGGGCATGTATCAATCGACACAACTCTCCATGATGCTCAAAAACATCCTGAACATCGGAGTGCTGATCATATTTATCCAATCGGCCGACTGGCTGAAACAGGAACAGAACAAGGAAAAAATAAGTGAATTCTTCCTGCTGATGCTGTCGACCCTGATCGGGATGAACTACATGATATCCTCGGGCGATTTCCTGATGTTTTACATCGGACTGGAATTGGCTACCATTCCGGCAGCAGCACTGGCGGCATACGAACGCATGAAGGAAAAGTCGGCCGAAGCCGGGGTGAAATTGATCTTTACCTCCGCTCTCTCTTCCGGGATCCTGCTGTATGGTTTATCCATGATTTACGGAACGACCGGGACCATGTACTTCGCGGATGTGGCACCGTTGATTACCGGTGCTCCATTACAGGTGCTTGCCTTCATCTTTTTCTTTGCAGGGATGGCCTTTAAAATATCACTGGTTCCTTTCCACCTGTGGACTGCCGATGTTTACGAAGGCGCCCCGGTGAATGTTGCCTCCTTCCTCTCGGTTATCTCCAAAGGCGCTGCCGTGTTTATTTTCACCATCATCCTTTACACGGTGTTTTTTAAAATCGCCGTGATGTGGAGTGAATTGCTTTATGGGATCACCATCCTTACCATCACCGTTGGCAACCTGTTTGCCATGCGCCAGCAAAACCTCAAACGCTTCCTGGCTTTTTCATCCATTGCCCAGGCCGGGTTCATCCTGTTGGGTATCATCGGCCAAAGCCAGGTAGGGATGACAACGGTCATCTATTTTGCCCTGGTTTACATTTTCTCGAACCTCGGAGCATTCGGTGTTGTTGGCATTATTTCGAACCGCACCGGCAAAGAGAACATCAATGATTATGACGGGCTCTACCGCACCAATCCCAATCTCAGCCTGGTCATGATGCTTGCACTGTTTTCACTGGCAGGTATCCCGCCGCTGGCAGGATTCTTCGGAAAGTTTTTCCTGTTTACGGCCGCTGCCAAACAGGGTTATTACATCCTTGTCCTGATCGCGCTGATCAACACCATCATTTCATTATATTACTATTTACTGGTGATCAAAGCCATGCTGCTCAACAGCAGCGACCGGCCGATCGAAAAATTTAAAAGCGACACATACACACGGATTGGCCTCCTCATGTGTGTAGCGGGCATGGTAATTATCGGGTTTGCCAGTTCGATCTATGAAATGGTATTCAACCTGAGTTTTGGATTGTATTAAACCCATCATCGCAGGGATGCATCGCGATGCGGCCCTGCATCATGGCTGGACCCACCGCAGGATAAAAAAATCATTATGGCAATTTTAAAAGGAAAACACATCATCGCCGAGATTGAAGGAACAAGGTGCACCGTCGTCGAAACCGGGGCCGCCCTGGAACGCGCCGAGTTTCTGAAGCAACTCCTTGTCTTCAATGGATACGAAGTGAAATTGGAAAAGGAAAAAGCAAAAGACGGCACGGAACTTGATACTTTTATAGTCGGATTGACAGATATTCTATTTAATCCGATGATCGTAGTGTATGAAAAAAAGCTTATCAGAAAGGATGGTTTTACAGTTACTCCGGCCTATTGGAACCAAATTCCGGAGCATGACACCCTTCCGTACTGGCAGGTTCAACACTGAACATCATGCAAAAGTTCTCCAGGTATTTCGCTTGGTTTGTTATCCTGCTGTATTTCGCTCTTGGAATATATGTTCTTACAAGTCAAAGATTTCAATACTTATCCAAGGAAGTCAAAGTCATTTTTGCCCTCTTTCTGTTTCTTTATGGCGGGTTCAGAATAGCACGTCTCTGGACAAAATCCCGGGAAAACAACGAGGAACAATAATAATTGGAAGAGGCAATAATAAATTTCATAAATTTGTGTTTTCTCATATGAAACGGTTGATTTTAAGCGTTAAAGCGATGAAAATCATCAGAAAGAATACAACGTATTGTACGAATTTGATCGGAATATGCTTCGTCCTGTTTATTGCATCATGCGGAGGAGGCACCAATCAGAAAAATTCAGACACCCCCACCGCTGGAAAAATCAAGGTCGGGGTGGATGACTCGTACCGCTTACTCATGGAAGCTGAGCGGTATACTTTTGAGGCAATGTACAAGTATGCCTCCATCGACACTGTTTTTAAAACCGAAGCAGATGTGATCAATGATTTCATGAACGATTCGTTGCCAATGATCGTTGTGAACCGGAAACTTTCAGAGCAACAGGTTGCCTATCTTAAAGAGCGTCAGTATATTCCAAAAACAACCAAAATAGCCATTGATGCGATCGCCCTGATCGTTAACAATGAAAATCCTGATACGGCCCTGTTTTTTCAAACCGTAAAGGATATTTTTCAGGGGAAAATCACCTCCTGGAACCAGGTCAATAAAAAATCGAAACTGAAAGATCTGAAAGTTGTTTTTGACAATTTCAAATCGGGCAATCCCCGTTATTTCAAAGAGCGGTTTGCGCTTGAATCTTTCCCGGCCACTTGTTTTGCGGCTCAAAGCAATTCCGAGGTGATCAATTATGTGGAAAAGAATCCCAATGCCATCGGGGTGATCAGTGTCAACTGGATCAGCGACCCAGCAGATACGGTATCACATAATTTTCTGAAACGGTTTAAAGTTATAGGCATCGCCCTTGAAGGCGACAATGATCCGGGTACGAAATTTTACAGGCCGTTCCAGGGCTATATTGCCGAAGGAGCTTATCCCTTCACCCGCGATGTTTATTGTATTAACCGTCAGCCGTATTCCGGGCTGGCGTATGGATTTTCATCTTTTATGGCAGGAGAAAAGGGACAGTTTATCGTCCTCCATTCCGGTCTGGTCCCTGCTGCAATGCCGGTCAGGTTAGTCGAAATTAAACATTAACAAACAGGAGACGCGTATTATGTCCAGATTTACTAAACCAGTTGGTGTCATTGTTGCACTGTTTCTCTTTTTTTCCTTTACTGCCAGAATTCATTCCCAGGATCTGAATGCAGCGATCAGGTTAACCAAAAGTGAACAATTCACGAAGGCCAGTTCGATGTATAAGGAACTGATCAGGCAGGCCCCTGCGAATGGCGATCTTTATTATTTTTATGGCCGGAATTTCATGTACCAGTTTTATTCCGACACCATGAATATTTCCCTTTCTGAAATGGCGGATTCGGCAAAGGTGGTGTATGAAGAGGGCGTAAAAAAAGATCCTTCCAACCCGTTGAACTTTGTCGGACTAGGTGGCATCAGCCTGATTAAAAAGGAAATGCCCGCTGCGCAGGCTGACTTTGCAAAAGCAAAAGCATTGTTGCCGTCCAAAGCAAACAAGACGATCAAGATGGAGCCTGCAAAACAGTCGCTGGTGCTGGTTGAAATGGCTTTATGGTATGTTTTCACCAATGTAAATGATACCGCTACGGTTTTTTCCCTGTTGCGTGCCGCTGAAAAGCTCGACAACAAGAACCCGCTCCTTTATATCGTCAAGGGGGATGCTTATTTCTACCTCCTGAACGATGGATCAAAGGCCATTTCCAACTACAATATGGCCCAGGCGCTTGATCCCAAATCGCCGGCAGCGAAATTGCGTATCGGACAACTGTGGCTGCGCGCAAGACAATATACCACAGCCTTGAATTTTTACCAGGAAGTGGTGAAGATGGACTCCACTTTTGCCCCGGCCTACCGCGAACTGGGCCTATTGCTGGCTCGTGCAGGCCGCCAGGAAGAGGCCAAGAAAAACTTCTATAAATTCCTTGAACTTTCGCACAATACCGCTGCCCGCAAGCAGTTTGTGAATACACTGATCGAATTAAAGGATTATCCGGAAGCGATCATCCAGCTGAATGAAATCCTCAAGGTGGATGAATCCGATAACGATGTGAACCGCGCCCTGGCATATTCCTATTTTGAGACCCAGCAATACGATAAAGGCCTTGTATACATTAAAAAGTTTATTGCCAAAGCAAAGCCTGAAAAAATCAGGGCGCTCGACTATGCCTATTATGGCAGGCTGCTGGCAAAAACCAAACAGGATTCACTGGCAACAGAGCAGTTGTTGAAGGCGTATGATCTCGACACAACCAAATCAGAGCTTATTTCAGAAGCAGCCCTCTGCTTTACCAGGATAAAAAGTTACGAAAAAGCCAGGGTGCAATATGAACGGAAAATCGCTTTGAAAAAAGGCGTTCCGATGGATTATTACAACCTTGGAAAAGTCTTATACAGCATTCAGGATTATGTGAAGGCGGATACCAACCTGGCGATTTTCAATGCCCTGCAACCCGATTATATCCCTGGTTTTGCCTGGAGGGCACGCACCAAATCGAACCTGGATATCAAAGACCCAAAAGGGTTTAATACGACCGGATACGCGGTTCCGGTTTATGAAGGATTGATCGAAAAAACGCAGTCAGATACCGTGAAATATATGAAGGAACGATTTGAGTCGTTCGATTACCTTGCATTCTATCATTACAGCCAGTACTCCCGCGACCAAAAACTCAAGGATGAGGCCGCAAAAGCGCTTGAATATTATACCAGAATGTCGGCTGTGAATCCGAATGACGAAAAAGTGATTGTGGTAAAACCAGTCATCGATTTACTGAAAACGAAGATCAAATAACAACTATTTGATTTCGTACATAATTTTTTTACCTTTGTAGACCAGTTAGTAAGAAAATACAATAATTCATTCAATCTTTAATCTAAAACTTTTTAACGATGAGCAAGACAAATAAACAAGGCGGATCCCTCGGTGAAGCTTTAAGGTCAGTGTTTACGGTGGGCGTTATGATTATCGCCTTCATCATTTCTTACGTCATTTTCAAGTATGTTTTTGGTAATCCTTTATTTTTTGAAGGAGGCAATCCTGAAGGTCATGCGCTTCCCGGAAACTATCTCGCCATCATTTACAAGGGCGGTGTCATCGTTCCGTTCCTGATTACCCTGAACCTTGTGCTCATCATCTTTGCTGTTGAACGCGGCATCGTGCTGTTCCGTGCAAAAGGTAAGGGACGTTTGAACGTGTTTGTAAAAAACCTTCAGCAGAGCCTTGACAACAACAAAATTGAAGATGCAATTGTTGCCTGCGACAAACAAAGAGGTTCATTGGCAAATGTTATGAAAGCCGGTTTGCTTCGTTACCGTGCCCTGCAGAATGATACTACGCTGGAAAAAGACCAGAAGATCCTTGCCTTGCAGAAGGAATTTGAAGAAGCTTCGGCGCTCGAACTCCCGATGTTATCGAGAAACCTCGTCATTCTTTCAACCATCGCCTCCATCTCCGTATTGACCGGTCTGATGGGAACCGTTATCGGGATGATCAAGGCCTTCGGCGCATTGGCCCAGGCCGGTGCTCCTGATGCACTTGCGCTTGCAAACGGTATCTCTGAGGCCCTTATCAATACCGCTTTTGGTATCTTCGGTTCACTGATGGCCATCGTACTGTATAACTTCTTTTCAACCCAGATCGATAGCTTTACCTATAAAATTGATGAGGCCGGATTCAGCCTTGTTCAGTCATTTGCCGCTGCAACCAAATAGTTAAAAAGAAAACAATATGCCAAAAATTAAAGCACCGGCACGAAGTCCGCACATAGACATGACGCCTATGGTGGATTTGTTTTCCTTGTTGCTGACATTTTTCATGTTGACCACCTCCTTCCGCCCCCAGGAAGCCGCGCCCATTGAAACCCCCTCTTCGGTTTCAGAAAAGCAGGCTCCCGACAATGACATTATGACGATCTACATTGCCAAAGACGGGAAGGTTTTTTTCAACATCGACAACGGAAAGGATACCTCTACCCATTTCAGGGTTAAACTGCTTGAGAAAATGGCGGAGCAGTACAAATTGACCTTTACCAAAAAGGAATTGGATAAATTCAGCAAAATGGCTGGATTCGGAATGCCGATCAAGAACCTGAAAGCCTGGATTGATGCTTCAGAACCGAAAGTCCGGGACAAACTCCAGGAGGGAATTCCCATGGATTCAACCGACAACCAGCTGGCCTGGTGGGTTCGTATGGCCCGCCTGACCAACCTCAGCGCCGAAGTTGCCATTAAAGGCGATGCCGAAACGGACTATACCTCGGTGAAGAAGATCATGGACCTATTACAGGAAAATAAGGTAAATAAGTTTAATCTCGTTACAAACCTTCAGAAAGACGAAGTCAGCCTGAAAGATTTACCCAAGTGATGTAACGTGATTTTAATTCCTAAAATATAAAAACCAGTATGGGTGAAATTATAGTTGAAGAAAAAGGGAAAAAGGGTGGTAAGCGAAAAGCGAAGAAACACAGCACCCGCATCGATATGACCCCCATGGTCGACCTGATGTGCTTGCTCATTACCTTCTTCATGCTCACTACGGCTTTTAGCAAGCCCAAGGTCATGGTGATCACCATGCCCGAAAAAGACACTCCCGAAGATAAAAATCGTCCGGAAATTCCGAAAAACAGGACCTTGAATATTTTGCTTACTGAAGGACACAAGGTTTATTATTACATTGGTATCGCAGATCCAAAAAAACCTGCCGAAATGCCGCAGCTTATTAAGACAGACTTCAGCAAAGACGGCATCCGGAAATTTCTGTTGATCAAGAATAAGGACCTTTTTACAAAAATTGCGGAATACCGCGATAAGCGTGTGACTGGTAAAACAGTCGTGGCGGATACAACTGCTGATTCAGCCATCAAAAAGATGAAGAAGGAGGATCAGAAAGGACCGATCGTTCTGATCAAGGCGAATGAAAAAGCAAAGTATAAGGATATGGTTGACATCATTGACGAAATGGCCATCTGCAACATTGCCAGTTACGCTGTGGTTGATCCAAGCCCGGTCGAACTGGAGATGCTGAAAACCGCTCCTAAATAAGCAGAATTTACGTGTATAACGCTTTAAAAAAATAATGTATGGCAATTGAAAAACAGCATGTAGAACCGCTGGAGGATATTGTTTTCAAAAACAGGAACAAGGAATATGGCTCATATTACCTGCGCAAAAAGTACAGGAAATTTTTGACCATCTCCATGATCATTGGTTTTGTTTTGGTAGGAGTTGTTGTAGCTTATCCACTGATCAATGCCTATATTAACAAAGCCAGGCTGGTCAGGGAAAAGGAAAAAGAGGTTGGTGTTACCATCGATAACATTAAACCCGAAGAAGCTCCTCCTCCTCCTCCTCCCCCTCCTCCTCCCGAAGCCATGGTTGAAAAGGTTAAATTTACCGCCCCTGTTGTCGTAGAAGATACAACCATCGAGGTGAGCATGGCGAATATGGATGATTTGAATAAAAAAGGCAATGTGGAAGCGCCAACCGAAGATGTTGTGGTGGAAGTGAAAGACGAAGGCCCCAAGGTAATTGAAACCCCGGTGCAGGCGGAAATTTTCACGGTGGTAGAAGAGCAGCCCGGCTATCCGGGTGGCGAAGAAGCCCGCATCTCTTACCTGCAGCAAAACATCAAATATCCCGAAGAAGCCAAGGAATTGGGTATCCAGGGAAAAGTGTTTGTGACGTTTGTCGTCGAAGTTGACGGCTCCATTACCGACGTGCGTGTATTGCGTGGTATTGGCGGTGGATGCGACGAAGAAGCCATCCGCGTGGTGAAATCGATGCCCAAATGGGTTCCCGGTAAACAACGTGGCGTGCCTGTTCGGGTGCAGTTTAACCTGCCGATAAAGTTTACGTTGCAGTAAAATCGTAACACCTGACCAAAAAAAGAAAGGCGGTTCCGGATGGAATCGCCTTTTTGTTTTATAGAAGGGGTTGAGAAATGACACCTTGTCAGGATAATTGAACCAAATCAATCATCATATGTGTGGAATTATCGGAGTTTTTACGTTGAATGAAAATGCAAGGGAACTGAGACCTACGGTACTTGAGATGTCAAAAAAAATCCGGCACCGGGGCCCCGACTGGTCCGGGATATATAGCGATGACGATATTATTTTTTCTCACGAACGACTTGCCATCGTTGATCCGCAATCGGGGGGACAACCCCTGTACAGCAAGGACAAAAAGCTGATTCTTACCGTGAATGGTGAGATTTACAATCATCAGGAATTGAGAAAAGGACTTACCGGTTATGAGTTTTTAACCCATTCCGATTGCGAGGTGATCCTTGCGCTGTACCGGAAAAAAGGAATTGGTTTTATTGAAGATCTCAGTGGGATTTTCGCTTTTGCCTTGTACGATAAAGATACCAAAACATACCTGATTGCCCGCGACCATATCGGGGTCGTTCCATTATACATGGGATGGGATAAAGCGGGGAATTTTTATGTTGCTTCTGAACTGAAGGCCCTGGAAGGTGTTTGCGACAGGCTCCAGGAGTTCCTTCCGGGGCATTACCTTTACAGCAAAGAAGGCCCGGAACTGAAAAAATGGTATAAACGGGATTGGATGGGATATGAAAATGTTAAAAACAATGTTTCCGACCCCGTGCAGTTGAAACAGGCCCTGGAGAGTGCCGTACACCGGCAGTTAATGTCGGATGTGCCTTACGGGGTATTGCTTTCGGGGGGATTGGACTCTTCGGTCATCTCGGCAATAACAAAAAAATACGCGCCAAACCGGATTGAATCCGACGACAAACAACAAGCCTGGTACCCGCAATTGCACTCCTTTGCAATCGGCTTGTCCGACTCCCCCGACTTGTTGGCCGCTAGAAAAGTAGCGGAGCATATCGGTTCGGTTCACCATGAGATCAATTTTACGGTCCAGGAGGGGTTGGATGCGGTTCGGGATGTAATTTATCACCTTGAGACATATGACGTGACCACCATCAGGGCATCAACCCCCATGTACCTCCTGGCGAGGGTCATCAAATCGATGGGAATAAAGATGGTTTTATCGGGAGAAGGTGCCGATGAAATATTTGGTGGCTATCTCTATTTTCACAAAGCCCCATCCCCGGAAAAATTTCACGATGAAACTGTGCGCAAGCTCAGCAAACTGCATTTATACGACTGTTTGCGGGCCAATAAATCCCTTGCCGCCTGGGGAATTGAAGGGCGGGTTCCGTTTTTAGACAAGGAGTTCATGGATGTTGCCATGCGGTTGAACCCGAAAGATAAGATGGCGGGAAAAGGGAAGATTGAAAAATGGATTTTACGAAAAACATTTGAAGATTATCTGCCTGAAAGCATTGCCTGGAGGCAAAAAGAGCAGTTTTCCGATGGAGTGGGTTATACCTGGATCGACACCCTCAAAGCCGTAGCAGAACAACAGGTAAGCGATGAACAACTGGAGAATGCAAAATTCCGGTTTCCGATCCATCCGCCAATGTCGAAGGAAGAGTACCGTTACCGCTCCATTTTCAGTGAACTTTTCCCATCCGATGCTGCAGCACGGTGTGTGCCTTCGGTTAAATCAGTTGCATGCAGTACCCCCGAAGCGCTGGCATGGGATGCCTCCTTTCAAAACACCAATGATCCATCGGGGAGAGCGGTAAAAAACGTTCACAAGGATGGATATAAATAAAGTTGATGAGCATATGATGAACGCAGCGGCATTTTCTTATTGATTTCTTTCCGGTTCTTTGATTTATTGCTTATCTTTATCGTATGTTACTATATAAATCAGTGGTAAAATCGCAATCCTTTTCCCATGAACACCAGGAAACCAAAATCAATAAAACCGGCAAATGTCTCAATGCCATCCCCCACCCCCCGCAATAGAAAAAATGAATTAACTCCCTTTCCCATCGTAGGCATCGGCGCCTCGGCAGGCGGGCTGGAAGCCCTGGAACTGTTCTTTGAAAACATGCCCAACGACAACGGGATGGCATTCGTGGTCATCCAACACCTCTACCCGAACTACATCGGCATGATGCCCGAGTTGTTACAACGGATTACCCCCATGGAGGTGTTCCAGGCAAGTGACAACCTGAAAGTGAAGCCCAACTGCGTGTATGTGATCCCGCCCAACAAGAGCCTGTCGTTGCTGCATGGCGCACTGCATTTATTCGATCCGGTGGAATCACACGGATTGCGTTTACCCATTGACATTTTCTTGCGTTCCATGGCCGACGACAGGCAGGATAAAAGCATCGGCATCATCCTTTCAGGCATGGGCTCCGACGGCAGCCTGGGGCTGAAAGCCATCAAAGAAAAAAATGGCCTCGTGCTGGTGCAGTCTCCTGCCTCGGCCAAATTCAATGGCATGCCTTCCAGTGCCATCGATGCCGTAATTGCCGACATCGTGGCGCCGGTTGAGGAATTGCCGGCCAAACTCATCGCTTTACTGAAGTTTATTCCTTTCGTAAAAACAGATCCCGAATTAGACAGCAAAGTGTTAAGCAACCTCGACAAAATCATCATCCTGCTGCGCGAACAAACAGGCCACGACTTTTCGATGTACAAGAAACAAACCTTGTTTCGCCGCATCGAACGGCGAAAGAGCGTTCATGAGATTGACAAGATACACACCTATGTCCGCTATTTGCAGGAAAATCCCAAAGAGGTCGAAATTCTTTTCAAAGATTTGCTGATTGGCGTGACCAGCTTTTTCCGCGACACTGCGGTGTGGGACATGCTCAGAGAAAAAACGCTCCCCGGCCTGATCAGCGAATTGCCCTACGGATATGTGCTTCGTGCCTGGGTGACCGCCTGCTCCACCGGCGAGGAAGCCTATTCGCTGGCCATTGTTTTTAAAGAAGCACTGGAAAAAGTTCAAAATCACAACAATCTGACCTTGCAGATTTTTGCCACCGATCTTGACCCTGATTCCATCGAGATTGCCCGGAAAGGTGTTTACACCCCGAACATCATCGCCGATGTATCCCCCGATCGCCTCAGCCGGTTTTTCACCCCTGATGCCGAAGGTTACCGGGTGAATACGATCATTCGCGAAATGGTGGTATTTGCTCCCCAGAATGTGATCAAAGACCCGCCCTTCACTAAACTCGACATAGTCACCTGCCGCAATCTGCTGATCTACATTGAGCCGGAATTGCAGGGAAAACTGATGGCCCTGTTTAACTACAGCCTTAACCCGGGTGGGATCATGGTGCTTGGCACTGCGGAAACAATTGGTAACCACGACGCAGGGTTTGAAGAGATTGACAGCAGGAATAAAATTTTCAAACGCACAGTATCATCCCGGGAGCCTGAACTCATTAATTTTCCAAGCTCCTTTTATCCAAATAAAACAAAAGCAACAAAGGAGAAGATCAACCCAACATCAACTGAAGGCATACGAACCCTTGCCGATCAGGTATTGCTTCAGCGATTTGCCCCGGCCAGTGTGCTGGTCAACGACAAAGGCGACATCCTTTACATGACCGGCCTCATCGGAAAATATCTTGAACCGGTTGCAGGAGTGCCAAACTGGAACATCCATGCCATGGCGCGTGAAGGATTGCGCGAAGCACTGCCGGGCGCATTGCGCAAGGCAATGCAAAACTTCGACGCGGTGATCGTAAGAAACATTAAAACCGGAACCAACGGAGGCGCCCGTTTTGTGGATGTTACGGTTCAGCGCATCGAAAACCCCGTGCCGCTCATGGGTATGATCATGGTGGTATTTGCCGATGTGCCGGCTTTGGTTGAACAGGATGCCGTGAACCCGAAAACAGGTAAACGACGTTCGGGCATAAAGCAGAAGGAATGGGAAAATCAATTGCAGCGATGCAATGAGGATCTGCAAAGTACCCGTGAAGAGATGCAGGCATCGCAGGAGGAGTTGAAATCGACCAACGAGGAGCTCCAATCAACCAATGAAGAGCTGCAATCGACCAACGAGGAACTCACCACATCCAAGGAAGAGATGCAGAGCATGAACGAAGAACTGCAAACAGTCAATTTCGAGTTGAAGACCAAGGTCGCTGATTTTAAACAGTCAAGCAATGACATGCAGAACCTGCTTAATTCGACCGAAATTGCCACGCTGTTTCTCGATAATGAGTTGACCATCCGCAGGTTCACTGACGCTTTGCTCAATATAATGAAAATACGCACTTCGGATATTGGCAGGCCATATACCGACATAACCACCGATTTGCAATACCCTGAAATGCAAAACCATACCCGGCAGGTATTAAAAACCCTGACCTTTGTTGAATCTTGGGTATCAACAACCGACGGAAGGTGGTTTAGTGTCAGGATTATTCCTTACCGCACCTTAGACGACCGGATCGAAGGGCTGGTGATCACATTTATTGACATCACCAAAACTAAAAGTTTAGAGATGGAATTGGCGATTGTTAATAGTGAAGAAAGAGCAAAACGGGTGGCAGAATTAATCATTGCCAACAGGGAAATTATTTTTCAAACCGAAGAAAAAGAAGGACTGGAAGCAGAACTGGAAAAGGCGATAGAGATATTAAAGGAAAATAATCTGTATCAAGCATGAAAAACGACAACAAGGATTCAGAATCCCAAACCCTTCGCCAAAAGGCAGAAGAGTTGCTGAAAATGAAACCAACCAAAACTGATTCATCGCTGTCGGCCGTAGAAACAGCCAAACTCATTCACGAGCTTGAGGTGCACCAGATTGAGCTTGAATTGCAGAATGAAGAATTAATTACGGCAAGATCAACTTTACAGAGACTTGCCACTCAATATACTGAGTTGTATGATCTGGCCCCTTCGGGTTATTTTACCCTTTCGAGTAAAGGTGACATTCTGAACCTGAACCTCTGCGGATCTCAAATGTTAGGCAAAGAACGATCGCAGTTAAAAAACAGAAGGTTTGCCCTTTTTGTTTCTCCCGATACAAGCCCAGTTTTTAATCTGTTCCTTGAAAAAGTATTTGAAAGTAGAAGAAAAGAAACCTGCGAGGTAAAATTATTAAAGAATAGTGACAATCCAATGTGTGTTTTGCTTACCGGCATCAGTGACAATAATGCAGGGCAATGCAATGTCACGGTTGTCGACATTACCGAGCGCAGACTGGCAGAGCAGGAATTAATCGTCGCCAAGGAACAAGCCGAAGAAAGCAGGAACAGATTTCAAAGTATATTTCTTATTGCACCAACAGGAATAGGAGTTGTAAAAGACAGGGTAATCACTGAGGTTAACCCGGAGTTATTGAGAATTACCGGTTACACCCGAGGCGACCTTATAGGACAAAGTGCGTTGATACTCTACCCTTCGAAAGAAGAATTTGATTATGTCGGGGAGGAGAAATACAAACAAATACGTGAAAATGGAACCGGTGCTGTTGAAACAAAATGGCGAAAAAAAGACGGAACAATTATAGATGTATTCCTTTCTTCAAACGTGATCTATCCGGGCGATTATTCCAAAGGTGTAACGTTCACTGCATTTGATATTACTTCACGCATGCTGTCGGAAGCAATGTTCAGAGACATTATTGAAAAAAATCCTTTGTCAATTCAAATTCTTAATCTGGATGGGAAAACGATTCAAACAAATTCGGCACACACCAGGCTTTTTGGTGCTTCCCCTCCCGCTGAATATTCAATTTTTAATGACCCTCAGTTATTGCAGCAAGGATTGGGAGCATCATTTGAAAGGATTAAAAAAGGTGAAATTGTGTTCTTTCCAGACTCGTATTTCAATGCCCATGATGTTGACCCCTCCTTTCCGGATGTTCTGGCCTGGATAAAGACGACGGGATTTGCTTTGAATGGCAGCAATGGAGTACCCGAACGAATCGTTTTGATGCATGAGGATATCACAGAACGCAAGAACGTGGAAGCCATGTTCCAGGATATTATCGAGAAAAATCCAATGTCAATTCAAATTGTTGATAAAGATGGTTATACGATCACCGGCAACCCGGCATACATTAACCTTTTTGGCGTAATCCCTCCTCCCGGCTTTTCAATTTTTGCCGACTTAAAGGACAAAAGTCCGGAGTTTGGCAGATTAATGTTGCTTGCTCAAAGAGGCCAGGTTGTACATCTCCCTGATACAGATTACAATACAAGGGATATTTCCCCTGATTTGCCAGATAATCCGGTCTGGATCCGTGCACTTGTTTTTCCATTGAAAGATATCAATGGCAAAGCGGATCGATTTGTTCTCATGCACGAGAATATCACCGAACGCAAGCAGACGGAAAATGAAATCCGGCTCCTGAATGAAACCCTTGAATTGCGTATTGCAGAACGGACCAAACAGCTCGAAACCGTAAATAAGGACCTCACATTTCATTTGAGTGAATTAGAACAGTTTTCTTATGTTTCCAACCATGACCTTCAGGAGCCGTTGCGCACGCTTACTCAATTCACACAGCTTTTAAATGAAAAATGTGCAGGCATACTTGACGAAGAGGGCAAAAAATACATTGAATTTATCGGCAAGGCGGCAACCAGGATGAGCATGTTGGTAAAGGATTTGCTTGAATATTCTTTATTGGGGAAAGAGAGTGTGAAAACCATTGTGGATTGCAATAAGGTTGTCGAAGAAGTTTTGAGTGATCTGGATGATTCTATCAAATTAAGTCGTGCGAAAATAAATGTCCAGGAGTTGCCAACCTTAGATGGATATGAAACAGAGCTGCGACTGCTGTTCCAAAACCTGGTAGGAAATGCGATCAAGTACCAAAAACCCGACATGGTTCCGGAAATAAATATTTCAGCCGTAAGCCACGACAAGGAGTGGCTCTTTTCCATCAGGGACAATGGCATCGGCATTGATCAGAAATACCATGAAAGGGTTTTCATCATCTTCCAGCGATTGCATAACCGCAATGAGTTTGAGGGAACCGGTATCGGCCTGGCGCATTGCAAGAAAATAGTGGAATTGCATGGGGGCAGGATCTGGGTGGAGTCCAATAAAGATTTCGGATCAACCTCCAATTTTACAATCCCCGATAATTTAAAATAAAAACTGGTTTTCTCGGTTATAACCTATAAATAAACGTTATTTTTGCGATTACAACCAGATAACTCCTAAAAAATGATTCGACGGGTTTTAACAGAAGTAATAAAAAAACACAACACCGACAATAAAGCGATCATTCTGCTTGGTTCGCGGCAAACGGGTAAAACGACCCTATTAAAGGAATTGGCATCCGGTCTTGAAAATGTTTTATGGTTGAACGCGGATGAACCCGATATTCAGGCAATTTTTGAAAATGCCACTTCCACCAGGTTAAATGCATATTTTGGAAATTTTGCAAATATTTTTATAGATGAAGCGCAGCGCATTCAGGATATTGGAATCAAGCTCAAATTAATTACAGATCAATTACCTGAAAAAAAATTGTTTGTCAGTGGCTCATCTGCTTTTGAATTGGCGAACCAGATTAATGAACCCTTGACAGGAAGAAAATGGGAATACCACTTATATCCTTTTTCGTTCGGGGAATTAGCCAGTCATTATGGTTTCATCGAAGAAACCCGCATGTTGTCCCACAGGCTTGTTTACGGGTGTTACCCGGAAGTGGTAACCCATCGTGGAAATGAAAAAGAAACACTTAAACAGTTAACGGATAGTTTCCTGTACAAAGATATTTTGCAATGGCAAGGAATAAAAAAGCCTGAAAAATTACTTAAACTTTTGCAGGCGCTTGCCTTGCAGGTTGGCAGCGAGGTTTCATACAACAAATTGAGTAATTTGATAGACCTGGATAATGAAACGGTCGAAAAATACATTCAATTGTTGGAAAAAACCTTTGTTATTTTTCGCTTGACAGCTTTCAGCAGAAATTTGAGAAAAGAGCTGAAAAAAGGCAGGAAAATATATTTTTATGATAATGGCATTCGCAATGCATTGATCGCCAATTTCAATTCTGTTGAACTAAGAACTGATGTTGGGGCTTTGTGGGAAAATTTCATACTCAGCGAGCGGATTAAATACATGGAATATCATCAAATTTGGGCAAACCGATATTTTTGGCGTACCCAGGATCAACAGGAAATTGATTTTATTGAAGAACGTGATGGAAAAATATATGCGTATGAGTTCAAATGGAACAGTAAGCTTAAAGTTCGCTTTTCAAAAACATTTCTTTCTGCGTATCCGGATAATGAAACGAAAACCATCACACCCGAAAACTATTTTGAATTTATTCATGGAACAATCTGAACTTTTTATACAACGCAGTTCATAGGTAGCCGTACGTAAAAAAACATGAAGATTGAGCAGGCTTAAAATCAAACCACTATATTGATAATCTTCCCAGACACGACGATCACCTTGCGGGGTGGTTTTCCCTGCAACCATTTTTCAGATTCTTTTGCTTCCAGCGCGGCTTTCTCAATTTCAGGAACGGTAAGGTTGGCGGGCAACTCCATTTTAAACCGTGTTTTACCATTGAATGAAACCGGGTATTCAAAAGTGCTTTCAACCAGGTATTCCGGGTTGAATGCCGGGAAAATTGCCAGGGAAACGCTTGCGGTATGCCCAAGCAAACTCCAGAGTTCTTCTGCAATGTGCGGGGCATAGGAAGCCATCAGGACGACCAGGTCGCTGAGAATGGCTCGTTTGTTGCACTTCAGGTCGGTGAGTTCGTTCACACAGATCATAAAGGTGCTGACGGCTGTGTTGAAAGAGAGGCGCTCAATGTCCTCCTGGATCTTTTTAATGGTTTTATGAAGCACGCGAAGCTCTTCAGGCTCGGAAGGTTCACCGGTAACGCGGAAGTTGTTCTGGTCGTCATGGAACAGCCGCCAGAATTTCCGAATGAAACGGAACACCCCTTCAATGCCGTTGGTATCCCAGGGCTTTGACTGCTCAAGCGGCCCGAGGAACATTTCGTACAGCCGGAAGGTGTCGGCGCCGTATTTTTCAATCAGGTAGTCTGGATTGACCACGTTGTAAAGCGATTTCGACATTTTCTCCACCAGGTACCCGCAATGGTATTTACCCTCCTCAAGGATAAACTCAGATCCCGCGAGGTCGGGACGCCAATTGCAAAACGCATCGGTGTCGAGCATATCGTTGTCAACCATGCTTACATCCACGTGCATTTCGGTAATATCGTACTGATCTTTTAAACCGGCCGAAACAAAGGTATTGGTTCCCTTGATGCGGTAAGCCAGGCTCGACCGCCCCTGGATCTTTCCCTGGTTGATGAGTTTTTTATAAGGCTCTTCTTTTACCGACAGGCCAAGATCGAAAAGGAATTTATTCCAGAAACGCGAGTAAATGAGGTGGCCGGTAGCATGTTCATCGCCGCCGATGTAAAGATCAACATCCTGCCAGTAATTGACCGCTTCCTTCGAAAAGTACTGCTGGTTGTTGCGTGGGTCCATGTAGCGGAGATAATAGCCGCTGGAGCCTGCAAAACCGGGCATGGTGTTGGTTTCGAGCGGATAACCCTCTTTGGTCGTCCAGTTTTTTGCACGGGCCAGCGGAGGTTCGCCCGTTTCGGTGGGGAGGTAGGCATCAACATCCGGCAAACGGAGCGGAAGTTCACTCACATCGAGTGTATGCGCAATGCCATCCTTGAAATAGACCGGGAATGGCTCGCCCCAGTAGCGTTGCCTGCTGAAGATGGCGTCACGGAGGCGGAAATTGACCATTCCCTTTCCGATGCCCATTTCGTTGATCCTGCGAATTACCGCGCCGATGGCATCTTTTACCTGCATCCCGGTAATAAAATCAGCGTTGATCATCACGCCATCCTTGGCATCGTAGGAGCCAAGCGAAATGTCGCCGCCGGCAACCACTTCAATGACGGGCAGCCCAAAATGCCTGGCAAAATCATAATCTCTGCTGTCATGTGCCGGCACGGCCATGATGGCGCCGGTTCCGTATCCCGCCAGCACGTAATCGGCCACCCAGATCGGGATGGGTTTTTTATTGAAAGGATTGAGGCAGTATGCCCCGGTAAATTCACCGGTCACCTTTTTGACTTCGGCCATGCGCTCACGTTCGGAACGGTTTTTTGCCATGAGCAGATACTGCTCAACCGCCTCCCGGCGACCGGGCGTTGTGATTTTTGCGATCAGTTCATGTTCGGGAGCCAGCACCATGAACGTCGACCCGAAAATGGTATCGGGCCGGGTGGTAAAGATGGGCAGGCTGACATCGTGACCTTCGATGGGAAAATGAATCTCGGCACCTTCCGACCGGCCGATCCAGTTCCGCTGCATCTCGATGAGGGAATCAGAGAAATCAACGGAATCTAGTCCGTCGAGCAGGCGCTGGGCGTATGCGGTAATGCGCAGAAACCACTGGCGCATGAGTTTGCGTTCGACAGGGTGGCCCCCGCGTACCGAAAACCCGTTGGCAATTTCATCGTTGGCCAGCACGGTTCCCAGTTCCGGGCACCAGTTCACCATGGCATCCGAAAGGTAAGCGAGCCGGTAGTTCATCAGGATTTCATGCTGTTGTTTTTCCGTGAATGATCTCCATTGGCCTGCAGAAAACAACCCATCCCAAGTTGCCCCGAAAGAGCGGTCTTTTTTAATAAGCTCTTTATACCAATTCTGTGTCATCGAAGCATCGATGCCTGAATTGCCGTTTGATTCAAAGATCTTTACCAGGCTGGCAACAGGTTCCGCCTTTTGGGTTTTATTGTTGTACCAGTGATGGAAAAGCTGGATAAAGGTCCATTGGGTCCACTTGTAATAATCGGGGTCGCAGGTTTTCACTTCGCGGTCCCAATCGTAGCAGAAGCCGATCTTGTCCATCTGTTCGCGGTATCGTGCCACATTCTTTTCTGTGGTCACGGCAGGATGGGTGCCGGTTTGTATGGCATATTGTTCAGCCGGAAGGCCATAGGCATCATATCCCATCGGATGGAGGACGTTGAAACCCTTCAGCCGCTTGTAACGTGAATAAATATCGGAGGCGATGTACCCCAACGGATGGCCTACATGCAACCCCGCGCCGGAAGGATAAGGAAACATGTCGAGCACATAGTATTTTGGCCGGGACGGATCGGTGATGGTCTTAAAAGTCTTGTGATCGACCCAGTATTTCTGCCATTTTTTTTCGATTTCGGGAAAGTTGTAATCCATTTGGTCTGATGTTAATGTCCCCAGCTCCTGCCTCTCCCTGCTTTAGGGAGGGGTTGGGGTGGGTGGCAAATTTAGCGATTTCAACCGAACCATGAAAATGCCTACCTTTGAGTCACCAACCATACCATGGAATGGCTGACCAGGAAACCCAGGGCAACGAACAACCTCAGCAACGCTGGCCGCATACCTGGCGTTACATCATGCTTGTTTTGTGCCTGTTGCTGGTTGTTTCCTTTTTTGCACTTTACTTTGGTTTCAACTTTTTTGGTGAACGGCTGCTCAGAAAGTATCTGCAGGAAAAAATACATACTTCAAGCAATGGACTGTACCGGGTTGATTTTAAAACACTGCATCTGAACATTCTCACCGGAAAGGTGGTGATCGATCGTTTCGAACTGATTCCAGATACCCTTCAATACCAGCGGTTGAAGGCACAGGGGAAGGTAGCCAGGTCGTTGTACCGGGTATCGTTTTCATCCCTCACCATCGACCGGGTTCATTTCAGGCAGATCCTTGCAGGCAAACGGATCAATTTTCGCCAGCTGACCCTTCAACGCCCCCTGATCAGTATTGTAGGCTCTCCCGACCCGCTGACTGCCAAACGCAGCAAATGGCGGGTGATCTACGAAGACCTTTACCCTGCTGTCTCAGGCTTTTTCAATGATTTTCATATCGATTCCGTCAAAGTGAGCCATGGACTGCTTTATACCACTTTCGGCGCAAAGACAGGCCGGAAGATCACAGGCGAATATGAGTTCAGTTCCGTGCTCAGGGATGTTTCGGTAAACCCATTCAGCTATTATAACCGGGAGCGGGTTTTTTACTCACGTGATATTGAGATTGTCATTCATAACTTCGAATCGCAGCTTGCCGACAGTCTTTATTCGCTGAAGGCGGATGAAATCGGTTTTTCTCTGACAAAATCGACCCTTTACGGAAAAAAAATCACTTTATCCCCCAATTTCAATTCAAGAAGGATCCGCCAGGTAACTCGTGGCGATCTTTTCCGGATCGACCTTCCGGCATTTTCGATCAGCGGGATCGATCTTTACCGGGCGATGATGAACAGGGAAGTGGACGTTTCATCCTTGAGCCTGACCGATTTCTTTGTAAGGGTCTATCGAAACAAACCTTCACCGGAATCGATGAATCATAAAAAGTCAAGGAAAAAGCTGACCCTTGCCGGATTGTATACGGTTATTGCAAAAGAACTCCGGTTCATTTCGATTGACGCTCTTTCCCTGAAAAACGGGTCGTGTGAATATTATGGAAGTTTAAACGATGTAAAACCTGAACTGCATATCGGGACAGTGAATCTTGAACTGAGCCGGTTCCGGCTCGATTCACTTGCGCACCTCGATCAATCGAGGATTTTTTATTCCCGGGCCATCGAGTTGGACCTGGAGCGGATTTCACTTTTCTTACGCGATGGCATTCATTGCATCAAGGCTTCGGCCATCAGTTTTTCAACCATCAAATCGATCATCGATGTGCATGGTGCAAGTATTTTCCCGGACCTGAAAAAAAATCTGCTTCAAACAGCCGGCCGTCGCAACACCATGTTTGTCACCTTACCCCGGCTCCTTTTTACCGGGATCGACCTGAAAAAGGTTTTCAACAGGAGGGTCCTCGATTTTGACAGGCTGATCGTAAGCAACCCGGATATAAAATACACCCGGTTCCGTGCCTCGAAAAATCCTGATCCCCGGTTTAAAAATCCCGAAGATTTCTTTGAAACAGAGAATGAGGATGTAGTGTACGATCTTTTAAAAAAGTACCTGTGGGCCGTCAGGGGGAACGAAATCAACATCGTTCATGGACTTTTCCGGTTTTCGTTGAATCAGTCAGGAACCGACGTTCCGCTTGTTGCAACTAATTTCGAGCTGGCTATGCAACAATTTTTAATTGATTCGATACATGGGATGAACGAGCAGGGTTATTTTTACAGTCGTGATTTCAACCTCGATCTTGAAGATGTTTCCGTGTGTTCGCCCGACAGTCTTAAATACCTGCGGGCCGGCAGGGTCCATGTGGTAACGAAGGATTCGCTGATCGAAGCCGACGACATCAGCATCTTTAAAACATCCAGCCCGTGGCGGTTCAATTCGTTAAAAAACAAACGGCAATCCATGACCGTTGAATTCTCCCTGCGCAAACTCCACCTGACGGGATTAAACCACAAGAAACTTTTCCTGGAAAAAAGGCTCATTGCCAACCAGGTTGAATTTGAAAACCCGACGCTTTTTTTACGAACCAGTAAAATAATTCACCCTGAAGGGCCTCCTGAAAAAAACCAGCTTCTCCAGACAAAAAATTTTGTTCACACCTTTGAGATCGGCCGGTGCGTGGTTCGAAACGGTGCTTTTTCATACGATGGGGAAGAGGACCGCAAAGCCTCTTATTTTTCGCTGAAAGATATTGATTTTACAGTGGTTGGTGCTACTGTTCACATACCCGAAAAAGGAATCAGCGACGGGCTGATCAAATTTGACTCCCTCCATCTCAAGGTGATCCCCTTACGGGCAGTAATTGCCGACAGTGCCTATGCCCTGGAGGCACGGAGCCTGGAGGTACATTCCTATCCCGCCGACATCATCCTGCAGGGCGTGAAAGCCGTGCCACTCAAACCATGGAATAGGATGACGGGTCCCGTGAGCCGTGCCACCATTACCATTCCCGAGATCAGGTTCAATGGATTCTATTTCGACCACGCGATATTTGACAACCGGTGGCTGCTTGAAGGGTTATATGTTGAAAACCCGACGGTTTCTGTTGAATTGCAGGCTGAAGGAGGTGAGACGAAGGACGTGGAGACCTTGACTGGTTTCGGGCATGACAAGAACCTGGAAATTACCGGGATTCCTCCGTTCATGAAGACCCTGGCGGTGCGGAAGGTTTCCATCTCGGGCGCTTCTGCAAGCCTGGTACGCCACAAAAACGACCGCACAAGTAACTTTTCGCTTAAAGACATCATGATTGAGGTGACCCGCTTCCGGGCCGATTCCGCCACCCGGTCAAACCCGGGCGGTACCCCGTTGTTCAATGCCGACGATATAAAAATATCAGCACCCGGGTTTTCATGGCTGGCTGCCGACAGCATGTATACTTATTCCTTTGGCCGGATGGGGCTTTCCACAGGATCTGCGAGTGCATTTATAGATTCAGTTTCGGTGATCCCGAATTTCAACAGACAGGATTTTTCCCGTAAACTTGGTTTCCAGGCCGACCGGATGGTTTTGACCGTTCCCCGCATCATGATAGACCATCTTGATTTCCGGTCATTGGTCGGCGAATACAAGGTTCAGGCATCAAAAATAAGGCTTGAGGATGTGAAATTTGAATCCTATCGTGACAAGCGGATCCCATTCCCCGCCTGGCAGCGACCGCTCATGCCCGGAAAAATGATCGCAGGCATTGCGTTTCCGCTTTGCATAGATACCATTGACTTGAAAAACGGTTACGCTTCCTATGAAGAGCAAAACGGGGATGAACCCGGCAGGATCTTTTTCGACCGCATCAACGCCACCCTGACGGGGTTATGCACCCCGTCAGGGTTATGCACCCCGTCAGGGTTCAACCTCCACAGCACCATGAATATCATGGGAACAGCACCAGCGGAGGCATGGTTCCAATTCCTGGTCACCCATCAGCGGGATAGCTTTACCCTGCGGGCAACCATCGGGGAACTGGACCTGAAACAGATCAATCCAATGCTATCGAAACTCGTGCCGGTATCCATCAAACAAGGTACTGCGCGCAGGACCGAAATATTGCAGATAAACGCCAACAACGACAAGGCTGTCGGAAAAATGAAGTTCCGGTATAGCGATCTTAGCATCCGCCTCCATCCATCGAAGCCGGATGCATGGAGCCGGTTCGAACAGTCATTGCTCACTGAATTGGCCAATCTCCTGCTATCGGACAATAACCCGGACGATGGGGGGAAAATGAAGGAGGGAGTTGTTTATTTTGAGCGAGACCCAACGAAGGGTTTTTTTAATTTTGTCTGGAAAAGTGTGTTGAGCGGCATCAAATCATCGGTGGGTATGGACAGTAAAACTCAACGGGAAATGAAAAAAGAAATAAAAAACACGAGAAAATGAAAAGAAAAACGATTGGCAAAATTTTCCTTTGGATCGTTGTCATACTCATCCTGATCGCAGGAATTTTCTTTGCCATTGGCTATTTTTATTATTCGAAGATCCTGCGCAATTACCTGATTGAAACAGTCAGCAGTGAAAGCAAGGGCCTCTACAAAGTTGAAGTCGGGAACCTTTACCTGAACCTTGTTGCAGGAAATCTGACCATCGACAAGTTCTCGCTGTTGCCGGATACAGCATTTTACAGGACACATTCAAATACCGACACGCTGGCTCCCCTGTTATTCAAACTGACCATCAACCAGTTTCGGATCAGGGATTTTCATGTCATGGAAGCGGTCAGGCACCGGAAAATCGACATGCAGCGCATCCGGTTCATCGGGCCCGAGATCACCGTGTTCCGCATGAGGATGCCACCGCAGACCAACGAAGACAAGAAAAAGGAAAAAATGATGTCGATCCCTTTGCCAAAGGGACTTTCATCCATTGCGGTGAAAGAGTTCATCATCGAAAATGCCAGGCTTGAGTTTATTGATTGCAGCAAGGACTCTGTCACGCGGAACACATTTCCCACCTGCAATATTTTTGTGAAAAACATTCTCGTTGATTCTGTTCACCAGGGAAAGAAAAGGCTCTTCAATGCCGACGATATAAGCATCACGCTTGGATCATACAGCCTGCCCATGAAAAATGGCATGAACGAAATTTCGTTTGGCGAAATCGGGCTTTCCACAGCAACCGGGGAGGTTAATGTGAAGAATTTTCATTTGAAACCACTTTACAGCAAATACGATTATACCCGCAAACTTGGATTTCAGACCGACTGGATGGATATCCGCATCAACAAATTCAGCTTGAAGCGCATCGATCTGCGAAACCTGCTCTTCGAAGGGAAAATGAAGGCGGGGCTGCTCGACATAGATTCCCTTATCCTCGATGATTACCGCGATAAGCGAGTCGCCCTGAAGCCAGGCTTCAAACCTCCCATGCCCCAGGAGGGCCTGCACAAACTGAAAACCTATCTTCGGATTGACACTGTTATCCTGAAAAACGGAAAGGCCAACTATGCGGAACAGGTGGGAGAGGTCCCAGGCACCATTTTCTTTGACCGGCTGAATGCGACATTCACCGGGCTTACCAACGATTCGGTGCTGCTCAATGCCGGACTGATTTCAGAATTAAAGGGGTCGGGCTACCTGATGGGAAAGGGCAAACTGGACGTAACGGTCTGGTTCAAATTTGCCGATAAACACAATTCATTCAACTTCAGCGCACAACTGGGGCCCTTTGACCTGACGGTCGTTAACCCGATGCTCTCGAACCTGGTTCCCGCCAAAGTCATAAGCGGTAAGGTGAAACGGGTACTCATCCCGATGGTATATGCGAACGATGATTTTGCCAGGGGGAAAATGCTTTTTTATTATAATGACCTTGTCGTCAGCATGACCGACCAGAAACAGACCACATGGACAAAAGTAAAAACCGGGGTCATCAATTTTGCAGCCAACAACCTGGTTTTGAGCAACGACAACCCCACGGCCTCCGGGAAGATGAAAACCGGGGTCATTTATGCCCCGAGGATCAAGGAACTGGGGTTTGTAAACTTCTTCTGGAGAAGCGCTTTCAGCGGGTTGAAATCAACAGTTGGATTCAACTCCAAGGCACAAAAGGAGATGATCAGGGAGGAAAAGCAAAAGGGGCATGAAAAAGATCCCGGGAAGGGAAAGACCCCGAATCAGAAAAAAGGCACGAAGGAGAAAAAGGTGAAGAAGTAGGAAATTTTGCCTAATTTTAGCCCGTATTTTCAGCCCTCATGAGCAAGCACGAAGAACGTTATTACCGGCGAAGGATTGCCACGTCACAATTTACCACCGTCATCAGCATCACCCTGGTGCTCTTTCTGATGGGTTTGCTTGGTTTGATCCTTTTGCATGCCCGGATGCTGTCGGATTACGTAAAGGAAAACATCGGATTTTCGATCATGATCCGCGAAGGAGTCAATGAGGCCGGTATCCTCCAGCTGAAGAAGACCCTGGATGGAAAGTATTTTGTAAAGTCGAGCGAGTACATCCCCCGCGACAGGGCCGCTGAAAAACTGAAAGCCGAACTCGGGGAAGATTTTATCGGGTTCCTTGGATATAATCCGCTGCTGCCGAGTATCGACTTGCGGATCAAAGCACCCTATGCCAACACCGACACGTTGCGCGGCATCGAAAAGCGGCTTCTGGCAAACCCCGAAGTCAAGGAGGTCTATTATCAGAAATCGCTTGTGGATGCGATCAACAGCAATATTGAAAAAATCAGCCTTATCCTGTTGGGATTCAGTGGCATCCTGTTGTTCATTGCGATGGTGCTTATCAACAACACCATCCGGCTTGCAGTCTATTCCAGGCGGTTCATTATCCGAAGCATGCAGTTGGTTGGCGCGACCGAAGGGTTTATCCGGCGGCCAATGATCTGGAGGAGTATTCTCCAGGGGCTCGTCAGCGCTTTCATTGCTTTACTTATGCTGATGCTGCTGACCTATTTTGCCATCGAAGAAATACCCGAGCTGGTTGAACTACAAAATGTTTTCATGCTTATCGTCCTGGTGGCTTTCATCTTTATCCTGGGGGCGGCGATCTCCTGGTTTTCCACCTGGCTGGCTGTTCGCAAGTACCTTCGCATTCGAACCGATTTATTATATACCTGATATTCTTAATTTTTCCGTAATTTTGTTTCCCAAATTCATTCGAACCATGGATAAAAACCCGTCACAAACAAAAAATCCTGCCCCGGCCAAATCTGCCAGGAGCGAAGAGCAAAGCGTGAAATCATCCAACCTTGGTGAATTTGCTTTTGGAAAAGAAAATTACCGGCTCATGTTGATCGGACTGGCAATCATCGTTGCCGGTTTTCTTTTAATGGTGGGCGGAGGTTCAACGGATCCCAATACATTCAACCCTGAAATTTTCAGTTTCCGGAGGATTACCCTTGCTCCGATTCTCATCCTTGCAGGGTATGTCATTGAGATCTTCGCCATCATGAAAAGACCAAAAGACTAATGTCCGTTCTCCAGGCAATTATCATCGCAATCGTTGAAGGAATTACCGAGTTTCTTCCGGTTTCCTCCACAGGGCATATGATCATTGCACAAACCATCCTTGGTGTTCAAAGCACCGATTTCGTCAAGGCATTCACGGTAAATATTCAGTTTGGGGCAATCCTCTCGGTGATTGTACTCTACTGGAAACGATTTTTCCAATCCTGGGATTTTTATTTCAAATTATTCGTTGCCTGCCTGCCCTTGATTATTGCATATTTGCTTGAAAAACAGATCGACACGATGCTTGAAAGCGTCCTGGTCGTTGCAGTTGCTTTGCTGCTCGGCGGGGTGTTGCTGATCTTTGTCGATAAATGGTTTGACCGGCCTGAACATGAGGGCACCCGGCTGACCTATAAAAAGGCCCTCATCATCGGTTTTTTCCAGATCATCTCGGTGATTCCCGGCGTTAGCCGTTCTGCGGCAACGATCGTTGGAGGCATGAGCCAGAAGCTCAGCAGGAAAGCTGCGGCAGAATTTTCTTTTTTCCTTGCTGTTCCGACCATGTTTGCGGCATCGGCGCTGAAACTGGCCGAAAATCATGCGTTGATTTCCGGCGGGAATATTAACCTGCTGCTGATCGGGAATTTTGTCTCATTCATCGTAGCCATGGTTGCGATCAAATTTTTCATCGCCATCCTTACACGGTACGGGTTTAAATGGTTCGGTTATTACCGCATAGCCGTTGGCCTTGCCATCATCATTCTCCTGCTTGCCGGCAAAAGCATAACAATCCTGTGATGGAATTTCAGTTTGAGGCAGGAGAGATCCTCCTCATCAATAAACCATATACATGGACCTCCTTTGATGTGGTTGGGAAAATGCGCAGTGTGATCAGGCAGCGCGTGGGCATCAGGAAGATAAAGATCGGGCACGCAGGCACCCTCGACCCCCTGGCCACGGGACTGCTCATTTTATGTACCGGAAAATTCACAAAGCGCATCGATGAATTCCAGGGGCTGGAAAAAGAATACACCGGAACCTTCAGGCTAGGCGAAACCACTCCGTCCTTTGACAAGGAAACAGAGGTTGATAGAACCTGCCCGATTGGCACCCTGTCAGGGTCTGGCACCCCGTCAGGGTGGGAGAAGATCTATGACGCCGCAAAACATTTTATCACCACCTTCGACCAGGTCCCACCCCAGTTTTCCGCAATAAAAGTGGATGGCAAAAGGGCTTACGAATCTGCACGTAAGGACATCAATGTGGATATCAAGGCACGCAGCGTCACCATTTCCGCCTTTGAAATTACCCGCATCGAACTCCCTCTTGTCGATTTCAGGGTCGTTTGCAGCAAGGGAACCTATATCCGCTCCCTTGCCCGCGATTTCGGAGAACTGCTTGGATGCGGGGCACATCTTTCCGCCCTCTGCCGTACCCGCATCGGATCATTTTACCTGCGCGACGCGTATGAACTAAGCGATTTTGAAAAAATGCTGGCAGATCAACAGGTCTAAAAAATGATAACTTTGTACTGCTAATTTCGTGGTTGACAAACAACGATCAGAAGTACTCCTATGAAAAAAACGGTGTTCAATTTTTTGTTAAGGATCATTATACCAGGCCTGATCGTACTGACGATTCTGAGTGCCGTCTTCATGTATATCAACCGGTATAAGGAGTCGGACATGGCGAAGCGCCTGCGGCACGAACGGCGGCTCAATATGCTCAATAAATCCGCTCCCACCATGCATGGAATCGATAAAACGAAGGAACCTGATGCCGATGAGCCAGGCATGGCCGCATTTCATGAATTCCTGGCGACCTTCGATCCTTCCACCGGCACCGTTCCCCGCGAACGCCTTGTTTCTGCCATGGAAACAACCCGGTTGCTGGCCTCCATGAAACAAAGCACCCCGATTTTATGGCAAGGATATCCCTCCGACATGGGTGGCCGTACCCGGGCGATCATGTATGACCCTAACGACGCCACCCATAAAAAAGTCTGGGCTGGCGGGGTTACCGGCGGTTTGTGGTACAACAACAATATTACCAATGCGATCAGTCCGTGGATCCCGGTGGGTGACTTCTGGAGCACACTTGCCATCCGCTGCCTGGCCTATGATCCGAAAAATCCAAATATCTTTTTTGTGGGAACCGGGGAGGCAGAGACCGCCATGCAAACCTACCGTGAAAGTTCCGGATTGGGCTTTGGTATCGGGCGTTCTGATGACGGGGGGCAAACATGGTACCACATCCAGGGAACCGAACAATTTGCATATGTTACCGATATCGTCGTCCGGGTTGAAAATGACACCAGTGTCATCTATGCGGGTGTTGCTTCAGGATTATACAAGGGAAGCCAGCATCAGAGCATGCCATCCGACGGATTGTTCCGGTCGAAGAACGGTGGTGCATCCTGGCAGCAGGTATTGCCGCTGATTTCCGGTTCAACAGTTCCCTATTGTGTTTCCGATATTGCTCTGGGCGCCGATAACCGGCTTTATGTTGGCACCCGCCCAAACCTTGACGGCGAAGGCGCTGCTGTTATTTTATTGTCGGATGACGGCATTGATTGGATTGTCAACAACCAGTATCAGGCAGAAATCCTTGGCAGCGAAAACGACATCCCGGGGAGGGTGGTCATCGGTACTGCACCGTCAGATGCAAACACGGTATACGCATTGATAGCAAGCGGATACGTGAATTCCGCCAACGGGTTTAACTACTTCAACTGCTTCCATATCCTGAAGTCGGTCAATAAGGGCGTAACCTGGACAAAAAAAACGTTGCCTGATGATCTCACCTCCGGAACTAATTTTGCCACCATTGCATGGCATGCCCTGGATATCGCGGTCGATCCGAATAGTCCCAACAGTTTGTACATCGGCGGCCTCGATTTACACAAATCGACCAACGGAGGCACAACATGGAGCAGGGTGAGCGACTGGTCTATGATGTACAGTGGCGGCGGACCGCAATACATTCATGCCGACCAGCATGCAATAGTATACAAACCCGGGTCCTCCGATGAGGTCTTGTTTGGTACCGATGGCGGAGTCTTTTATACCTCAAATGGTACAAGTTCATCTCCATACATGGAAGAACACAATAAAGGATACTCCACCCTGCAGTTTTATACCTGTGCCATCCATCCGGGCGCTGGCATTGAACAATATTACGGCGGATTGCAGGACAACGGAAGCCTTTTCTACAATGGAACGCCTTTGACAATCAATGATATGGTCACCGGTGGTGATGGCGCTTATTGCTTTTATGATGAAATCGATCCCGCCACTTCGATCACCTCCTATTACTACAACAACTACACGGTTTTCGACAATGGAAATTACCTGAATTCCATCGGGAACTGGCAAAGCGGAACATTTGTGAGTCCGGCCGACCTGGACTATAAACTAAAGCTCCTTTACTGCAACGCGGTTGATTATGTCGGCAATTACCAGGATAAGATCCTGCGGCTGGCTAATTTAACCAACAACACCTCCGGAACCTTTATAAGCCTGAATACCGGTTCAACAGTGTTTTTTTCAGCACTAAAGTATTCACCTTATTCTCCGGCCGGAAAATCAACACTGTTTGTTGGTTCTGAATCGGGCCGGTTGTTCAGGGTTCAGGAAGCCCAGTCCAATGCACCGGTGGTGACCGAAATCGGCAGCCCGGTCTTTCCCGAAGCCAGCATATCGTGCGTCGCCATAGGAAAATCTGAAGATACGCTGATGGTGACTTTTTCCAACTATGGCGTCGAATCGGTATGGCAAACGTATAATGCGGGACAATCCTGGCAAAGCATCGAAGGCAATCTTCCCGACATGCCTGTCCGGTGGGCTTTGTACCATCCGCAAAATAACCGCCGGGCATTGATTGCTACGGAAACAGGTGTGTGGATATGCAACGACCTGACTCAGGTGCCTGTGATCTGGAGCCCGGTTAATTACGGGATGGCAAATGTGCGCGCCGACATGCTGCAGATCCGGAAAAGCGACAATACGGTCCTTCTGGCCACCCACGGACGTGGCCTCTTCACCATGCACTGGGATGTTTCAATTAACCTGGCGGAACCTGAAAAAAAAGCGGCAGTGGTATTTCCGAACCCATCTGCCGGGACGTTCCGGGTTTCGTTTACGCCGGCATCTACCGGAAACACCGAAATCACGGTGGTGGACCTGCAGGGTAAACAGGTATGCGATGAATTATGGGCTACCTCCGGGGAAAATGTTGAAAGACTGATCCATCTCGAAAAACAGCCAAAAGGAACCTACCTGCTTACCCTGAGGAATGAAGGCATGAAATCATTCACTCAGAAAATAGTAATATATTGACCGTCACGCGTCACGATTATCACAACCTCCCATGACCGCTAAAAGCTACCCCATTTTCTCTCCCGAATACTACATGAACGAAGCGCTTAAAGAGGCACAGAAGGCCTTTGACCGTGACGAGGTACCGGTAGGCGCTGTTGTGGTTTGCAACCGAACGATCATCGCCCGTGCCCACAACCTGACAGAAACGCTCAAAGATGTGACAGCACACGCTGAAATGCAGGCTTTTACAGCTGCAGCCGGATATCTTGGAGGTAAATATCTTGATGAATGTACTTTGTTTGTGACCCTTGAGCCCTGTGTGATGTGCGCCGGAGCAGCTTTCTGGGCCCAACTGGGCGGGATTATTTATGGGGCTGCCGATGAAAAAAGAGGTTACCGGCTGGCCGGGCATCCACTGCTGCATCCGAAAACAGAGGTCGCATCCGGGGTCCTGGCAGAAGAGTGCAGCCGGTTGCTTAAAATCTTCTTTAAAAACAAACGGACATGATCGGAAATATCGACAATTTATTGAATCTCTCCAACGATATATTTCACAAGAAAGAGTTGAAACCGGTTTTTGCTCAGATTTCCTGTATCGCCCAGTACCTTTGGGACCGTGGATGGGCCGAGCGGAATGCCGGCAATTTTTCCATCAATGTCACCGGTTATTTCAACGACAAGGAACTTGACCGGCTGTCGGCCTACCCCTTTTTCCCTTTATCCAGAACCTATCCCGACCTGGCCAACTCCCTTTTCTTGGTAAGCGGTACAGGCACAAGGATGCGTGAAATGGCTAAAAATGCCACAGAAAATGTCTGTTTCATTTATATCGGTGATTCCGGTTCCGCTTACCACATCATTGTTGAAAACCCCGCAGGTGAATTGGCGGGTCCAACTTCTGAACTGCCAACCCATCTGTCTATTCAGCAGCAACTTTTGCAAAAGAAAGCATCAGAAAAAGTCGTTTTGCATGCACACGTCACTGAATTGATTGCACTTACCCAACTTATGCCATACACCTCGGAAGTTGCAGTAAATTCGCTGCTGTGGGGGATGCATCCCGAAACCCTGCTCTTTCTTCCCGATGGAGTCGGATTTATCCCTTTTACCCTTCCCGGTACCGACCATATCGCGATGGCGACCCTGAAAGGGTTCGAGCGGCACAAAGTGGTTCTCTGGGAAAAACATGGCTGCATGGCAGTTGGCAATTCAATTTCAGAAGCTTTCGACAATATTGACATTCTTGCCAAATCGGCAAAAATATACTTTCTGTGCAAATCCATTGGGATTGAACCCGAAGGACTGAGCAATGTACAGTTGAAAGCAATCCACGATACCCTTCCCGGGTGGTTTGACAAATTCATGATCTGACAGGTTCAAGTTGAAAATATTTTTCACTGATAGGTTTATTTTAAGTCTTATTTCGTATATTTGTGATAAATTAACTCTTAATGCGGCCGTTAAGAATCGCAATATTCGAGGATGAATTCCTGCTGGCTCATGATTTAAAGCGCCAGATACAGCAATATAATTACGAGGTTGTATCAATATTCCGCAAAGCGGAGGACGGGCTCAGGTTCTTTGAAGGCATTCAGCGGCAGGAGGACCTTCCCGACATCATCCTGATGGACATTTCACTTGCAGGGGAGATGACCGGCATCGAAGCTGCCCGGATCATGGTGAAAAAATACAATATTGCCCTTATTTTTTTGACCGGGATGAGCCAGATGGATGTTTTCGAAGAGGCATTTAAAACCAAACCGCATGCTTTTCTGATCAAACCATTTGATATTCAACAGGCGTTGGTGAGCATCCGGATGGCGGTCTACCAGAAAAACCTTGAAAACAGGCTGCTGAAATACCAGAAGGAACTTGAAGAAAAAACCGATGGGCGAACGAAGGAACTTCAGGAATCAGTTGATGGAGATATTCCCTGAAACGGTCAGCGTAACGCCGGGTTGAATGGTGACCTCTTCATCGGTGCCAACGGTGAGGTTGAATATCGTTGCATTCTGGTTGATGGCAGTGTTGTTGTTAATGGTGAAACCCCAGGATGGCGTTATTAAATTCAAATCATCCCTGGTCCAGTTTAAACTATTGGCGGAAAGGCTTCCCAGGGCATGTACCGAGCCGGTTGTAATTAAATTGTAATAACCGTTTTTTTTCGGGAAGGTTAAGGAATTCACTTCATTGGTCAGTACGGCCGGGAAATAGGAGGTATTGGAACTGGCGGTCCCGGAAGTGATCCACCCTGAATTTCCTGCATTGATGCCACAGATCAGCGATTGGTTCGTGCCCCAGGTTCCCTGGTAGGCAAAAAGCTGGTCCCCTGTTTCGGCGAATGCAAAGTTGGTAGGAGTGGATGAACTCCAGCCGGTACCGGTGATGTTCATCCCATTGTACCACGAAACAACAGTCCCGGCAGGAATGATGGTGGGGGCGGTGTAAACGAGGAATCCTTCGTTTACCCTGACCGTTGTCGGGCTGGCGAATCCATTGTCGGTGAAGTTGATCACAGTACCTGCATCCAGCTGTTTGAAGGTAATGAACGATAATTTGTCAGGATTAACCGACCCGTATTCAACGATGGCGATCTCTCCAATCTGCACCACGCTGATGCCGGCAGCGGTGGTATCGTAGGCAGCCGGAATGGGTTCACTGGTTTTATAATCGATCAAACTACCCGCGTTATTGTATGGAAATATTTTAAAATAGTAGATGGTGTTTGACAACAATCCCGAAAAAGTGCATGTTTGAAAAGTCGCTCCAATTGTTTTATCCAATCCTCCATTGGGGACAGGGATGCCGTCAACCGGTGCAGCGATGGAAGAAAACCCTGTTGTACTTCCCCTGATCAGGTATCCGGAAGGGAGAACCGAACCTGTTGCGTCGGTCCAGTTGAGCTGAATTGTGCTGTATGGTGGAATACCGGTAGTTGCAGCAAAGCCTGTTGCATGGTTCGACGGTTCCGGCAAAGCGCCGGAAGGGGCCCAGATGGAGTCGGCATATTCGGGATGATCGATAAAGGGATTCCGGTTATTCTGGATGGCGAAGACAGAGTCGTTCCGGCTGATCTCCTTTGCCGACACCGGGTCAAGCGCATTCCATTGGATCAGTATATTGATGAACCATGCCTGGTAGGCCGGGTAGGAACTGCCGTCGAGAATGGCAGCTCCCTTCGGACTGTAATTTTGCCAGGTAGCGATCACGTTCTCATAACGGGTAGCCATGTAAAAATAGGTACGTGCAAAATCACCCTTATAGGCATCAATAGGCTCAAACACGGTTCCGGTATATCCCGGCGCGCTGCATGGGCCAAGTTTGCCGCCGTTCATGGATGTCCATGTTGGCGCTGAAACAACGCCGTATGGATTGTCATTCCGGCGGTTGTTTACGTACTGGTCGACCGGATAAATATGGAACAAATCGGTGTACATGGGCGTTAAATTATTGAACCAGCTTTTCGGGAAAGAGTGTTCACGGCTGTAACATTGGCCCTCGTCACTCGCTGTGCCGCACTGGTCGGAACCCAGGGAAAATTCATAAGGTGGTGTTCCACCCGGGATATCGGAATACATGTCCCACACCTTCCCGTTTGACTTTTTATCGGTCGAATAAAACGCATCCCATACCCCGGGCGTATAGCTTACCACGGTATGTCCTTTGATGATGTTGTACAAGGCGATCTGAAGTGATTCGCCTGTTTTTCCTGCTGCATTGTTATAATAACCGGGCGGGATCTCTCCCGAAACATGAATAAACAGCAAAGACAAGCCCACGAAGAAAAAGATGGCCCGTGTACGAGGATGAAATTTCTGAAAGTGGTGCTGCACAAAAATGTTTTTGTTGGACGATGATCGTTACACTGAAATGCAAAGATAATCAATTCAAACAAAATTCATTTTCATGCCGGCTGACAAAAAATCATGCCGGCCGTAGTCAAAAGAAACACAAAACCACAAAGAACCAAATTTGATTGATCACAATTATACCAGAAGATTTTGATTGTGAAGTTCATTTAATTTTTGAAAGTACTTATTCTTTTATAGTTTTAATTAACATGACATTAAAAGAGACCTAAGCTATTTGGGACATTTAGCACCATCGGTGCGTTATTTTAAACCCCTGGAGGGTCACGGACCCTCCAGGGGTCGGGTTAAAAGCGTGTTATCACATGGTCTGGTTATTTCGGGAGTTGCTTTTATAAAGTTTTAACCCGGCGAAAGCGGTCCCGAGGACAAAGAGGATTCCAAGGCCCCCGTCAATGGGAGCTCCTCCGGGTTGTTGATTGTTTCCTCCCCCATGGCCTCCGGGAGGAGGCGGCGGATCAGGAGGCAGATCGGCATACAAATCGTGAGTGAAGAGGCTTCCCGCCAGGATAAACAGAAACAGAAATATTTTCAGGGATGTTTTCATTTGGCTTTACTTAACGAATGGATGAATGAATATAAACCTTTTTTACATCAACGTTTTTCCCGGTGGTAATCCTTGCCAGGTATAATCCGGCAGGAACATGCATGGCCACCGATTCTGTCCCTGTTCCGTTTAGATTACGCAAAACTATAAATTTCCCGGAGATTGAGAATACTTCCACACAGGTGTTTCCCTGGTGGTGGATCACAAGATTGTTTCCGGAAGTGGAAATCCATGTTTTTACGGTGGGAAGCTTGTCAATGCCCAGAGGCCTGAACGTGATTTCGAAGCGCTCCGGGATGTCTCCTCCATCTGCTGTAAAATCATAGAACGGATCAGTTGTTAGGTTGTGTTCCGTGCCGGTCTTTTTATCAACAAGGACGACGGCAAAGGGCAAATCGCCTGTAATCCGGGCTTCAATCTGATAATGATCACCGGTCTTTTTTTCAAACGAGAATGGAATGATCATGTTTTCTTCCGGACCCGGGAGGGAGTTTACGGTAAGTTTTTCTCCTCCGGACCATGAAAAAAACAACGGGGCATATCCGGGAAGGAACCTCCCGTCAAAAACCGGATCGAAAAGGGCTGTCGATAATGGATTGAACCGGATCTGACTCTCCTGAAAAGAGGGCTGATCGATATTTCGTGCCATCAGCCGGATCACAGGGTAATCCGATTTCTTAAACCAGGACTGGGTATCATGAACCCTGGCCAACGAGGGGATGGTAAGTGAACCGGAATCTCCGGGGTCGCCCATCACCTGCACCATGAATCCATTGCAGGCCGGAATTGATTCTCCCGGGTTCCGCGGGGTGTAGCTCAAACCAGCTTCGTTCCAGATATAAGCCACGCCCCCAATCCCGCTGGTGGTCCAACCGGTATTCCAACTCAGGGAACAGGGAAAAGGGTTTCCAAGCAGATGCCATCCGCTGCCTGATGCCGGTGAACCGGTGATGGTGAGATTTTCAACCGTTACATCTGCAATATTCAGCATACCTGTAAATATTTTATTTCCTGTTTGCTGGTATGCAGCAAGATAACCTTTTCCTGTCACGAAATTGCTGCCACCGTTAATGCTTGAGAAGAGCGGTGCGGTAGTTGTGTTTTTAAAATTTACCCAGAGATTGTCGGGCTCCGACCATGCATACAAATCAAAATCATTCCCGGCTCCTGTGGTGATAAAGCCGCCCGATTCATCAATTGGCTGGCCTGCAACAGGCGATGAAAGAAAATGCCATCCATCCTGCCAGTCAGCCCAGGTTGCACTAGCGAAACTGCGTATCACGGTTCCTTCCACTCCCGGGCTGTGGTGGATCATTGAACCATCCGGTTCAACCATTAATCCTGATGCAGAAGCCCCGTTAATCAGGTCCCCGGTCACGGTCAGCTGTGCATTCGGGCCGATTTTGAACAGCCCACCTGCACTAATCGTCAGGTTGTTGAATGTGGCATTCCTGTTCAGGATCACGCCTGAGTTGTTGGTGACAGCGAGCGTGGAGAAAGCCCCGGCCATGACCGAACCTCCTCCGGAAATGGTTTGCACGGCGGTGCCGTTCAGAAGTACAGTGCCGGCTGTTGCTGGGGCAAAGATCAGGGTGGCAATGTTGGCGACATAGATGTTTCCTTTGATGGAGTGGCCGGGAGAACCGGTCATGTTGAAATAGAACGTTCCCTGGGAGGCCGTGAAATTATCAATAGATACTGCAGACGACCCTGTTGCAGTAACGGAACCGGGATAATTCATCTCAAAATTCCCATAGGTGCGTCCGCCAAATGAGGGCACCGCATAGGCATCGAGCCGGTAGAGGCTTGAGGGTTGAAAAACAACGACCGAAGCCGGGGTTGATGCTCCGAACGGGTTCCCTCCCGCCTGGCACACATACATCGCACCCGAGCTGAACACTACTGAATTCAGGTTCACGGTTCCAAAGGGATTACCGGTGAAGCCACTGCCCGTTTTGAACATGCCGCCGGAAGCAAAAACCATTCCGTTGGCGGATGCCACAAGCAACCGGTGCCCACCACCAGAAAACATCATGGACCCATACGAGAGGCCTGTTGCTCCTGCCTCAAGACTGATGCTGGTAACTCCGGCCCCGGAAATATTTAACTGGCAACCGGATGCAACCTGCAGATCTTCACCGGTATCTCCTGCAATGGTGATCGCCCCCGGTCCCTGCAGGCTTACGGATGTATTTGATAAAACCTGCAACTGGCCAATGGTTTGGACAGGAACGTTGACGATCGTCCATGCACCCCCGATATCAAAAACCAGGATGTCGTTCAAAGCCGGTAGGGTACGCCCGGGGTTCCAGTTCCCTGCCACGCTCCAGTCATTGCCGGATGCACCGGTCCAGTGGTAGGTCACAACTGCCGGAACATTGGTTGTGGCAAAGGCTGCGGGAACCGGAGCCTGGGTATGATAATCCGTGGTTTGCGGGTTGATACCATCCCAGGCGTAGGGAAAAATACAAAAAGAATAGGCCGTACCGGGCGACAATCCGTTGACTGTCAGCGTTCCAGGTATTCCGTTGGTGATGTTTGCCACAACAACTCCATCCCCGATGATGGTTCCGGGCGGAAACTGGTTTGCATTGGATGGGATCCCGGATGGTGGAGCGGTTCCCTGCTTTTGCAGGATGAGATAACCATCTGCACCAGCCGGTATCGGGGTCCATGAAAGATCGATCGTGACCGTTCCGGAAGGAGCGGCAGTAAATCCTGAAACATGTGCTGGTGGCTCAGTGGCAAGCGTAAAAAATGTTGCCTCCGGGGTCAGCGATGTTCCGGTCACATTCATGGCATAGGCCGCATAATGGATATGTGTGGCAGGCGGGAGAGATGTCCTGGTATGGGTGAAAACTCCTGTATCTGTTCCTCCCTCAGGAAGCCTGTTGTCACTGATGGTCACCGGGGAATACGCTTTCCAGACGGTTCCCCGCTCGGTGACCGGGCTGCCGCCATCTGAGATGATGCGGCCTCCGAGACTGGCAGAACCCGATGTGACCATGGTTGCTGTCGGACTACCGATGGCAGGAACAAGCAGAACGGCAGACGTTGCCTGGCTGCATGGATTGTTTGCTGCCAAAAGGGTGTTGAACATCGTCAGGCTGCCTGATCCGTTGTATTCGTAGATCCGGAACCAATAGGTCACGCCCATGGTGAGCCCCGTTATGGCTGGAATGGATGCACCCGGCTGGTTATACACTACCTGCTCCCCATTTCCGGCATAAACGGTGCTGGCAGGCGGGTCGGTGCCATCGACCGGTGTGGTAAAATTGTTTGAGGTATTGATTTTGACCACACGTTTCTCGCCATTCCCCGGTATCCACGAAACACCCATTTGCGTTTGCAGGATGTTGCTGAAGGTGATGCCGGAGGCCTGGATTGTGGGAGCGGCAATGAATGCCTCTGTCACCGTACCGCCGATGGCCAGGCCATTGGTTCCGGGCGATCCGGAATAGAACCCCCAGCCGCCGGTTGCTGTTTGCCCGCTTGCATAATACCGCAACATAACCGTCGACCCGCTGTAAACATTCTGCAGTTCGGGGATCCCCGAAAGGTCAACCTGTCCCATGGTCAGGGAAGTGGATTGAACCGGGCCGCCGATCAGGAAAAAATTGACGCCATCAAGACTGTAGGCGAATTGAGAAGTAACCCCGGGGCTTGCGAAAAAGGTCGCAGTCCCGTTGAATTTTGCATCCAGGGAAGAAAGAGAAACCTTAAATCCCTGAACAGCCTGTAATGTGACCTGGAAATAATCGGAATTGGCCATTGATATCCCGTTATTCTGGAATCCTGTGGTCCGGAAGGAATGACTCCCGTTCGAAGCCGGAGCCCCCGGGCCCCGGGTGATGTTGTTTGCCCCGTTTGAAGATACCAGGTTCATGTGAAAGGTGGTAGCAGTGCAGGTAACCGGCGCCGATTGCCCGTAGAAGTCCCAGGCAGCAATTTGTGCCTGGACCGAAAAACCTGTCAGAAGCGCCAGACAGGCAAAATAAATGTTCTTTTTCATACCGTTTTTCCGCTTAATCCATGTTGGGCGGTAAAGGTGACGGGGGTGTTGATAACTTTTTTAACGGACAGGCAGACAGGTGGAAAGGCGGACAAGCGGGCGGGGAAGATTAAATGTTGTAGTTTTGCCTGGAAAACAGGGAAATCATGCGGAATTTATTCGTTTTTATCACCATTCTTTCTTTCCAGGCGGGGTTTTTGCCTCTTTTTGCCCAGGATGCCGACTCGATGATGATCCGGAAGATCTATACGGAGGCACTCACAAATCCGGTGGCTTATCATCACCTTGACTATTTGTGCAACCGCATCGGCGGAAGGTTGTGCGGTTCTCCCCAGGCGGAGAAAGCGGTTCAGTGGACGAAAAAAATCATGGAGGACATGGGCCTTGATTCTGTTTACCTGCAACCGGTTATGGTTGAACACTGGGAGCGGGGGGCAAAGGAATCGGGCCTGGTCATTTCCCAAAAGGCTGGCCGCCACGAACTTCATATTTGTGCGGTGGGGGGCTCGGTTGGCACACCAAAAGCCGGGATTACCGCGGGGATCGTGGAGGTAAAAAATTTCGGGCAACTCCAGTCCATGGGAAGAAAACAAATAGAGGGCAAGATCGTATTTTTCAACCGTGAAGCGGACCCGTCGCAACTGTATACCTTTGATGCTTACGGAGGCGCGGTGGATCAACGGGCCCGCGGGGCCATGAATGCTTCCGGATTTGGGGCCATTGCGGTGGTCGTGCGGTCTGCCACAACAGCACACGACAACTTTCCGCATACAGGAAACCAGCATTACGCCGATTCGGTAAAAGCCATCCCGGCGTTTTGCGTGAGCACCAATGATGCCGACAGCCTATCCCTGTGGCTGATGAAAGACCCGGCGTTAAAAGTGTTTTTAAAGGCATCCTGCATTCAGCATCCGGTTTCGCCAAGCTATAATGTGATCGGCGAAATCAAGGGAACGGTTCATCCCGGTGAAATCATCCTGGTCGGCGGGCATCTCGACTCCTGGGACATCGGACAGGGCGCCCATGACGATGGTGCCGGAATTGTACAGTGCATCGAGGTACTTCGGTTATTTAAAGCACTGAATATTAAGCCAATTCACACGATCCGGATGGTGGCGTTCATGGATGAAGAATGTGGGCAAACCGGGGCAAAAGTATATGCCGGAGAATCAAAGCGCCTGGCAGATGCGGGGAAAGAAAAACATATTGCAGCGATAGAAGCCGACCGTGGCGGGTTGACACCGCAGGGATTTTCCATGGAAGGAAAAGATGAAGAAGTGAATAAAATCCTTGGGTGGAATAAACTCCTTCAGCCATACGGGCTCTGGTCATTTGGAAAAAGCGGGAGCGGTGTTGACATCCGTGACCTGAAATCGCAGGGAGCATTGCTGATCGCACTGGTCACCGATTCGCAGCGGTATTTCGACTACCACCATTCAGCCAATGACACCTTCGACAAGGTCAATGTGCGGGAATTGGAACTGGGAGCCGCGGCCATGGGAGGGCTGGTATTGATGATTGACAGGAAATGGTAGACTGGGGAACGAGCAGACACAGGTTAGAGTCCGATGTCGTTTGCGACAGGCAGCATTGACCCGATGGCGAGGGCGGCGAATTCTTCGATGGGGATCCCTATTTTTTCGCATTCCATGATGTTCTCTCGCTTTACAGAAGCCGCGAACATTTTTTCCTTCATCCGTTTTACCACCGATTTTGGTTTGACGACCGCAAGTTTTTTCTCAGGATAAACATACGTCGTGGCAAAAATCAGCCCGGTGATGGTTTCACCGGCTGCCAGGGCAAATTGAAATTCGGTGGATCGTTCCTTCCCCGATGAACATTCATTGTGCATCCGGATGGCATCAAGAATTGCAGGGTCCACGTCGTAATCCTTCAGCAGGATTTCCGTCTGGGTGCCATGTACGGCCGGTTCGGCGTTGGTAGTCTCCACATCGAGGTCGTGCAGCAGACCGGCCAATCCCCATGCCTCTTCGTCGCGTCCCAGGTGCAGGGCAAGACCGCGCATCACCGCTTCAGAGGCAAGGCAATGAAAGATCATCTTTTCGTTTTTCACATACCTGTGAAGCAACGCTAATGCCCCGGAACGGTCAATTTTCATAATAAGCGGTTAATTTTCCCCCCGTGAACGCTGTACTTATAATTATTTTATTACCAGCACCTTATCGATAAAAACGGTCATCCCTGACCTAACCTTTAAAAGGTAAAATCCGCCTGGTATATCCTTCGTATCAATCCTGTAAACAGGCAGGGAGGCACTCTTTTCTGAATAAACGGTTTTTCCCATGAGGGATAACAGGGAAATTTCAATTCCATCATTGCCTGCAGCCGGGACCTCCACGAAGATCATCTCTTTCGCCGGGTTCGGATAGATTTTCAAACGGGCGGCAACTTTATTTTCCCGGTCATTTACGCTGTAAATCACACCGCCACCGGGAGCCCTGTTCTGGGCGAATGAATTGCGGATGCTGTCGACCACGGCGTTCAGTTTGATGATTGCCCCGTTTGAATCAAGGGGATTGTAATTGCGTGCCCAGGCAAAGGCGAGATCCAGTTCCTGCACATCGCCCGGCTTGAAGGTAAAAGGGCCCGTAGAGGCCATCCCGCGACGGTCCTGTGGAACATTCATTGCCGTTTTCTCTGTCCAGTTGATGGGTCCGTTGGGCGGCTGCCCGTTGGTTCCCCAAAAACAGGTGTCGGTCATGCCCGGGAACATGAAGTCGCATGCAGGACCATACCCTCCGGTTGAAATATGGCCATTCCCACCGTAAATCATCTTTGAATTATCTTTCCATATCCCCTGCAGGAACAGGTAATAATCATCGGCATAAAGCGGATCGGTCATGTACGCAGGGACCCCTGCGGTGGAGTTGTTGTGATAAACGAACCTTCGCATACCGAGTCGTTCATTGTCGATGATGCCATCGCCGAAGTTCATCCCGTTGATCGCCTCCGACCTGACCAGGAACATGGCCGAATCCGTGCCGGTTGGTCCATATCCCATTTTTTTCAGGGTTCCGTTCTGTCCCACAATGTCGCAGTTCCCGTGGAAAGAAGGGCCATGTATTGAACTGCCTTTGAAGGAAGGGTTGTCATACCCGTCCGGATCGATGGTCGGGCCCGCCAGGATCACCACCGCTTGTGTTGGCGGATTGGCGCCATAAGCATTGGGCTGCCCCGAGCCGTCCACCGGAAGACCGTTGTAGCCGTAAAACATCCCCCGTTCTACGTCACAGCCAACATAGTCGTCGTTGGAATATCCCAGGTCGATATCGGCAAAGACGCCTAAATAGGTTCCTGAATAAGTGTTTTGCGACCGGTTGATGATCTTGAGGTGAAGGAATACCGTGTTTTTAAAAGCCGTGTCATTGGGCATGTCAAACGCATAGGCCATGCCGTGGATCTCCGCTCTCAGCTTCTCACCCGTCGATTCTGCATGGTAGCCATGATCGTCGTTGTAAATGAAAAACAGCGCCTGGTCGCCCCGGATTTCGGGGTAATCACCGTCGTAGGGTTCATATAGCTGGTTCGCATTCCGGTCGTAAAACGGAGCCAGGATTGCAGCCTGGCCGAGGGCGACATTGCCGTTGCCCGGCCAGTTGAGAATGTTGTCGACAGGGACATATCCCGACTCCCAGTAATGGTTGCGGTGATACTCGACCTCACTCTTGCTGACCTTCCAGATATGATTCCAAACGGTATCCTGGTATATGTTATAACCCGCGGTATCGCTCACCGGACCCGCCCAGTAATCCTGGTGTGTCCAGGGATTTCCTGATGTCGGACCCTGGCGGTACCGTTCACCGGCAAAATGAAGGAGGTTGTTGCCATCTAACCCGCCGATCCATATCGAGTTTGCAAACAGGGTGGTCTTTCCGCTCCCCTTGGGAACCTCGTATTCGGCATTCTCACGGAAAAAATGGAGGCCTGAAGAATTAAACAGCGCCTTCACGTTGTTTATATCGAGATATGCGGAACTCTGGTCGTGAACTTTAAACACAATGCTGGCGGCCGCCGAAAGGGTTCCCAGGGTGTAATCCCTGATTTTATATTGTTTGACCTGGGTCCCCGGATGTCCCCATTGAGCCAGCTTGAAGGTAACATTGCCTCCGGTATTTACGATGCCGGCAATAAAAGCACTCCCTCCGGGTATCAGCACAACGCCAACCGAATCCCCTGCGGGGACGGTATCGTTTGCAAGCAGATTGACCGTAACCGGGATTTCGGGAGTAATATCGACGGTATCATTGACCGGAACGATTAAGCTGCGCTGTGCCATGGCGACTGCGCCGGTCAACATGTAAAATATAAAAAATACTGGAAGGATGATGGTCATTCGTTTATTCATCGCAGTTGTTTTATTGATTTTACAAAGAATCCGAAAGTTACAACAAAAAGTGAAATATTGTTCAACACCTGGTTTACCGGTTTATTTTCCGACAACGATCGCGGTTTTCCCTGCCAGCAATTCCACATGACATCTGTTATTTCCGATGATGTACTTCTGAAATACTATTTCTGTCGAATCCAGGATGCCGTGAAACTCAAAGTCTGTCCCGTTTTTTGCCGTCATTCCCATCATGCCGTCGGTACATAAAAAATAGATTCCCTGCACCCTGTTGACGCTGTCAATAAAATGGTCTTCCGTTGCAAAATCGATGATCTCGCCGGTGCTCGTCTTTTTCACGAAATAGTTGCTGAGAATGACCGGCTTCGATTCCGGATCCTTGATTGAAACAGTGAGCATCCGGTATTCCGTGGTACACATGATCCCGTCGTTGTCGTGCTGCTTGTTGCAGGATAAAAGCAGGATGGTACAGGCCAGGATTAAAACTGCATGTGGGTTTTTCATCATGCGGCGGGTAATTTATTCAGAAAAGACAATTTTCACCAAATTCTGTGCCAGAATGATCAGTTTGACCGTAGTATGTCAACCAATGATTGAATTTCTTGGCTTCTGTTGAAAATTTGTTGTTTTTCTTCTTTAAAATCCTGCCGGAATGATCAATGCGTTTATTTAACCACGATGCTCACGATGATTTACACAAAGTTCGCCACGGTTTTCTTTGTGTACATCGTGCCTTCCTGGTGCCATTGTGGTTAATAATGGGTTAATTATGGAAAGTTAACCGACCTCTTAAACCCTAAGGGTTGATATTATTATAGAATTTGAAATTGCAAAGCTTCATTAACCACGAAGTAGTGACATTATTGTGACATGCCTCCGGCATTTTAATTAAACAGGATTTAACCTTTGATTCGCAGTTATAATATAAGTAATTTCATGATCCGGCTTACGTTTTCATTGTGTAAATGCACCAGGTACAACCCTGCCTTCAGCCGGCCTGCCCCGATGATCTGCCTCCCGGAGCCGGAAGGAACGGCGATGTTGGCGATTTTATAACCTCCGGCAGTTAAAATATCAATCGTTGCCGGCTTGTTCATCGGGGGGAACCCGATGGTGATCCCGCCCCCGTTGGATGGATTGGGATAAACCCTGTAGACAGGTTCCTTCTTTTCCCGGATGAGGCCGGTGGTGATATCCAGTGAAAAGCGGCTGACAAACTTCCAGATCTCTTCACTGGCAATGATGTCGCGGTTTGTGTTCCCGAGACCGGTCGTTCCGACAGATCCCGGCCAGGTGTGCCCGCCGTTGATGACCTTGTACAACATCACCTCTGTTGAATCGGCACAGGGCGACCAGGTGTATGTTTGCACCGTTGATCCCTCCTGGACCAGGTCGGGCAGGTTGACGATAACGGCATCCGACGGGCAGTTGTTGAATCCTTTCCATAATCCCAATACCTCATCAACTGATTTATTCCCGAATCCTCCGTTGTAGGCAACGACAAGATCACTGGTGCCGTGGATATGCATCACGGGAATATTCCGTGAAGGCACGCAGGTGCCAAACGCTCCGTCGGTCATGGTCCCCGATACCGATGCGATGGCGGCAATGTGGTCGCCCAGCTCGCAGGCAAGCCGGTAACTCATGAACCCGCCATTGGAAAAGCCGGTTGAGTATACCCTGCTGAGATCAATGCTGTACTGATGATGCAGCGTGTCAATCAGGGCTGAAAGAAACCCGACATCGTTGGTGTTGGCACCGCCTGCAAATCCGACGTTCCAGGTATTGTTGACCCCGTCGGGATAAACAACCACAAAGTGATATTGCTCGGCGTAGGTATTGAAATTGCTGAACTGCATCATGATGTTGCCTGTTTGCGTCAGCCCGTGAAGGGCAAGCAGCAGCGGAGGCTGATCTCCGGGAGGGATGGAAGCGGGGACATACACGGTGTAGGTGCGGTCAAGACCTTCAAATGGAAACCCGCCCGGAACCTGGGCAAAAATGCCGGTTAAGTTGCCGGACACCAGCAACCATAACAATAATGGAGAGAATTTTATTGGTTTCATTGAGTCAGCTTAATAATTCATATCATCTTCGTCGCGCCCACATGTAGCGTGACTTCCAAAAAAACATCGGTTCTGTCCTGTTCAACTTACATCATAATCATGATTCAAACAGGTACCGATTAAAAATCAGCGTTCCGGCTTTTAACCGGAACGCACCCACAGCCTAACCGAATTAAACGTGCTTGAAGCACAATCTATGATTACCTTGAAGGTAAAAAATGAAAAGGGCTGTGGCCTTGATGTGTATAAAGATACAATCTTTTTGTGCATTTTAGCAAAAAACGATCAAACATTTTTGAAAGAATTTAGCACCCTCATCCCTGGCGCACGACCCGGCAACCTTCTCCGGCCATCATTTTTATTTGCTTTTTTCGTAAAAAAGCGGTAATTTCATAGGGCAATTTCAAGTTGAAGAATATACAGGGTTAAACATTCGCAGAGAGCCACGCGATAAATCATCAAGCCATGAAAACATTTAACAGGAACCGGGTCAGCAGTTGCATGTTATTGTTGCTTTTTATATCCTTTGGCGGCGTTTTGGCGCAAAATACATATGTTACCATCAACGGGCAGCTGAAGGATGCCAAAACCGGTGAAAAAATTATTCATGCAACAATTACCGTCCCCAATACGGGCATAGGAACCGTATCAAACTCCGACGGGGAATTTACTTTAAAAGTGAATAGATCCCTCAATGCCGGGTACTTTGAAGTATCGCACCTGAGTTATGCAACGACAAAGTTTAAGATCGGCGAAGAAGACGGGAAAGAAAAAACATATTATCTTGAAATTCAGCCTGTCCAGCTGAAAGAAATATCTGTTGTGCCAAATGATGCCCGCTCCATTGTGGAAACGGCGCTGGAAAAAATCAGGGAGAATTACTGCCGGACCCCGAACATGATGACCGGCTTCTACCGGGAATACATCCGGCAGCGCCGCGATTATCTTTCAATTTCCGAAGCCGTTGTCGATATTTATAAAGCTCCTTATGCAAGCTTGCAGAACGACCAGGTTAAAATTTACAAAGGCCGCAGGAGTGGCAGCGTGAAAAAACCGGATACCCTGATGGTGCAGCTTCAGGGAGGCCCGAATGTTTCGATGCTGCTGGATATTGTAAAAAACAACGACCTCGGCATCGCATTGGATAACCTGGATAATTACCATTTTGAATTTGCAACGGTGGCGAATATCGATGATAAACTGAACTGGGTGATTACCTTCCGGCCCGATGTGGTCAAAGAAGATCCGCTCTATTTTGGCAAGCTTTATATTGCGCAGGACATCATGGCAATAACCCGGGCTGAATTCAGCCTTGATCTCAGTGATGAGGACAAGGCTTCATCCATTTTTGTTCAGAAAAAACCTTTCGGATTGCTATTTTTGCCAACCTCCACCAGTTACCTGGTAACCTACAGGGAACAAAACGGCAAATACTACCTCAGTTATGTGCGCGTCGACATGAAATTCCGTTGCGACTGGAAGAAGAGGCTGTTTAAAAATTCTTATACGGTGATGTCGGAGTTGGCCATTACCGACAGGCGTGAGGATAGTATTGTTAAATTTTCAAACCAGGAAACATTTAAGTCGAAGATGATTTTTTCCGAAAAAGTTCAGGATTTTACAGATGTTGATTTCTGGGGTGAACACAACATCATTGAACCGGAAAATTCCATTGAAAACGCCATTAAAAAGCTTTCGAAAGGGAGTCACTAACCGACAAGTCAGTCCTGGCAAACGATGCCAGATTAACGAAACATGAAGTAATATACCAACGGAATCCCGATAAGACTGGCCATGATGTTCAGAAACACCAATTCTGATGCCGATTCCGGATCACATTCATATTGGGTTGCGAATACCGTGCCTAAAACGGCTGAAGGCATGGCCGCGATCAGGATCAGCACCTGTTTGTCGATGAGGTTCACGTGCATCACTTCGGCGCCAAAATTGGTGAGAAACGGCTGGATCCCCATTTGAATAATGGATGAAACGATAAACAGCGGAAAGATCCGGCGTACCGATCTGAATTTTAACTGCAATCCGAGGATCAGGCAGGCTATCACCGTCAGCGTACCCTGGATCATCCGGAGGGCCTCCCAGAAGGGTGCCAGGAAAGGAGATTTTATTACCGGCGGGAACAGGGAAACCAAAATCCCGGCAACAACAGAGATGAAAATGGGCGATTTCAGGTAGTTCAGAAAAGTCCTAACCAGTGCGCTGAATCCTCCGCTTCCCGAACCGTAATAGGAAGCGACAATCGGACATAATGTAAAGATCGGGACACCTACCCCAAGTTCGCTGATCAGGATGGCATCTGTCATTGCCGTCATGTTGTTCGGGAAAGCGAACTGGATCAGGGGATAGCCGATCAGGGCAGAAGATCCGAAAGTGGAGGTAATGATGAGCATCCCCAGGGTTTCCTTTTTCAGCCGCATCAGGGTGCCTGCAATCCAGGTAATGACCATGCTGATGATCCCGGCGAGGAACATGATCATTACCAGGACAAACTGGTGCCCGTGAACCGGATTCGTGGAAAGTTGCAAAAAAATGACCGCCGGCAGGATGGCTGTGGTCATCAGTTTTGAGTATGATTTGAGATCACCGGAAGAAATAACGTTTTTCTTCTTTAAAAGGACGACCAACAGAACCACAAATGCAAAGGCAAAAATGGTTTCCGTAACATGCAGCGTTGTGTATATCATCTGATTAGAGCCATTCTACTGTTTCTGCAATGTGCCGGATCAAACGACCGGCAGGAAAAGGGTTGCCGGCCGGTCATTCATCCGTGGTGAATGATCGCATGAATTATCCCGATAAGTGACCTGTTTGATCAACGGTCCCGGACGCTCCTTCCTGCAGTTAAAAAAGCCATATAAAATTAAATGTTTGCACAATTGTTTGTATAAACATTTGGCAAACATTTGGCAAACAGTGGGACGTGAGGGATTCGAACCCACGACCTCATGCGTGTGAAGCATGCGCTCTGAACCGACTGAGCTAACGTCCCGGAACAATGCAAAGGTAAAAAATAATTGTTACTTTTCAATTTTCACTTGTCAATTGTCAATTATCAATTGTCAATTATCAATTGTCACTTGTCACTTGTCATTTATAACAATACCTCCTCATCACCTTATATGCATCCGTGATCCCCAGTTCTCCGGCACGGCTCAGATCCAGGCATCCCTGATGGTTTATGCTCAGCAGGATGTTGATCAATCCACGGTTGTAATACGCCTCTGCAAAATCGTTGCGCAATTCGATTGCTTTCGAGAAATCGTCGATCGAAGCCTGGTAATTGCCCATTTTACTGTTTACATATCCCCGGTTGTACCAGGCAAATGCAAAGCCGGGATCGAGTGCAAGCACCCTGTCATAATCCGCTATCACGGCAGCATAGGTGTGCTCCAGTGTTGATGAAATGCCGGGGTTTTGAGGTTTTGCTGCTGTTTTCCCCAGGATGAGCTCCTGCTGGTAATCGTCACGCGAATTGATGACCTGGATCAGTTCATAGCGTGCATTGGCCCGGCTGAACCAGGCGGCAGTATACGCGGAATCGGCTCCCAGCGTGGCATTGAATTCACCCAGCGCACGGTCATAATTGCGGAGGTGGTAATACGAGATGGCTCGTCGGAAAAGAAAATCCGCCGATGGCCCTGCGGAATCGATACGATGTGTCTGAAGATTTACTTCCGCCCGCAGCAAGGAATCGCTGATGAGCCCGGGTTCGTTTGTAAGGAAGAGGATATTGGTGTAGTAGTGCTCTTTTTTGTAAACATCCCAGAGCTTTACCTTGTCGTAATCCGCCTTCCACAAGATCAGGCTGTACATCGGTTTCAGCTGAATGTCAACCGCCTGGTTCTGGAGTTTGCTGTTCATCGTGTTCATCTCTTCAAAATCGCCGCTCAGCTTGACCAGGCTTTGCAGGTAATCCTTCCGTCCCGCCTGCAGGCTGTCGGGATTCAGGTGGTTTTTCCGGGTCAGCTCGAGCGCCTGCCGGTAATCGGCTTGAGCTCCCTTTGAGTCTTTCAGCTTCAGTTTTACCTCGTACCGGTCGTACCACGCATCGGTGTAATCGGGCAATAATTCTATGGCCTTGTTCAAATCTTCCAGCGCCCCCTGGTAATCATGGAGCTCCGCTTTCAGTTTGCTGCGGTAGTAATATGTTACGATGTTTTTCGGGTCAAGTTTGCTGACGACATCAAAATCGTGAATAGCCCCGCGCTTCTCATTCATCCCGATAAGCACGATGGCCCGGTTATAATAGGCATACGAATTGTACGGCGAAAACCTGATCACCCCGTTCAGGTCTTTCAATGCCGGCGCCCGGTCCGATTTTTTCAAATAGGCCAGGGCCCGGTTGAACAGGGCATAGGTGTTTGATGAATCCAGGGCAATGGCGCGGCTGAAATCACTGATGGCCGAATCGACCTGGGTCAGCTCAATCCACACCAGCCCCCTTTGTGAAAAAATATATCCGTTCTGTGGATTTATTTTCCTGGCGGTATCCAGGTCTTCAATGGCTTCGGTGTATCGTTTGATCTCCTGTTCGGCACTGGCCTTCAGGATATAAACACCTTCGCCCGGGCAATGAAGCTGGATGGCTTTTTTACAGTCGACGATGCAGGAGTAGTGCTTTTTCAGGATCAGGTTGGTACGCGCCCGGTGAAACCAGATCTCTCCGTTGGAACCATCCATTGCCAGCGCCTTGTCAAAATCCTCCATGGCCCCCTTGAAGTTTTGCAACTGGCTGCGAACGATCGCCCGGTTGGTAAATACATCGGCAAGGTAAGGCGACAGGTCAATAGAAACCGAATAATCCTGTTCGGCGCCGATGTAGTCATCGAGGCCGTATTTGGCATAACCGCGCAGGAAGTAGAGTTCCGGAACGTTCGACTCCCGTTGAATGGCAAGGTTCAGGTATTCCAGCGCTTCGATGTACTCGCCTTTCCGGAGGTGGTTCACTGCAGATTGCCTGAAATCGGCGCCGGGCTGGCCGGATGCAATGGATTGCAGGAGAAGGAGGCAAAGAAGAAATCTTAAATGAATGGGCATGCAAATGTTCTGAACAGACAAAATAACGAAGAAATTGGGGATGAAAGTATATTTTTGGAACACCAGGATGGTTAAGGTTTTTTTTCACGCAGATTTTCACAGATTTTCACGCAGATTTTCGCCGAATATTCGATTTTTAGTTGAACAAGATTGTTAATTTCGGTTCATAAAGCGCTGAATGGTATCAGGAGATGTCAACCTTGGACTGCACCGGTTATTCAATTTTTGAACATTCAGGAACATGGAAAACCTTTTAAAATCATTTTTTAATCTGGGCGAATCTGCGAGAAAATCTGCGAAAATCTGCGTGAAATAATTTCCCAACTTTGCAAAAACAAAACCACCTCCATGGGATATAAAATCATCGAGATCAAGGTCCCGACCGGTTACACGGATTCAGAACTAAAGCAACGGATCGGCAAAGAACTTCACCTTGCCGATTTCACCTGGCAGATCGAAAACAAAAGTCTCGATGCCCGTAAAAAGAACAACATTCACTGGCTGCTGCGCGTTGCAGTGCATGGCAGATCGCTGGGCGGAAATGAGCCGGAGCCGGTCGAATCCCTGGAAATTGAATTCAAACCGCGCAACAGGCGGGTGGTCATTGCCGGCAGCGGTCCTGCAGGCTTTTTCGCTGCCTTCGTTTTGCAGAAAGCCGGCTTTGACACGATCCTCCTTGAACGTGGCGCCGAAGTTGACAAGCGCGCCCGGGGTATTCATCAATTTGAAAAAACTGGCCAGTTCAGCGCAACCGCCAACTACGCTTTCGGGGAAGGCGGGGCAGGCACTTTTTCTGACGGGAAGCTTACCTCGCGGTCGAAGCATATCTCAAGGGAGCGCGACTTTTTTATTTCAAGTTATATCAGGGCCGGCGCCCCGGCCGAAATCCGCTACATGGCCTATCCGCATGTGGGCAGCGACAACCTTCGGGTGGTGGTGAAAAACCTGCGCGACAGCTACCTGCAAATGGGAGGGGAGATCCGGTTCGAAACCACGCTCAGCGACCTGGTCGTTGAAGCAGGTCGTGTGAAAGAGGCCATTGCCGGTGACGAATCCCTGGCAGCCGAATATTTTATTGTGGCGCCGGGACATTCTGCCTATGAAACCTACCGGATGCTGATGCGCCGGGGCGTTTCATTCCGTACGAAGAATTTTGCGATCGGTTGCCGGGCCGAGCACCGCCAGGAGGAGATCAACCGCTCCCAGTGGGGAATCGGGCAATTAAATGGCGTCAGGGCGGCAGAATACCGGCTCACCTCGGAGGCTGATGGCAAGCATTCCGTTTATTCGTTTTGCATGTGTCCCGGCGGGATGGTGGTCCCTGCTGCCACCTATAGCCATCTCAACATCGTGAACGGGATGAGCAACTACCGCCGCAATGGAAAGTTCGCCAATGCCGGGTGTGTGGCCGGCATCCATCCCGATCAGCTGGCCGGGCACCCGGTGTCACCGCTGGAAGCCCTCCAATGGCTTGAAGACCTCGAACATTCTTTCTTCGAATTTTCCGGTGGGTACAGAGCCCCGTTCTGTACGATCAGCGATTTTATCAGCGGGACCGAACCCCGTTCCATTCCTGAGACCAGCTATCCGCTGGGGCTGAAACCCGCCCCGCTGTGGACCATGTTTCCCGGGGTGGTTACGGATGCCCTGAGGGAAGGGCTGAAAGACTTTGAACATCGTTTGCATGGCTACAGCAAAGGGATCCTCCTTGGACTGGAAAGTAAGACATCCTCGCCCATCCAGGTGCTGCGCGAAAAAAACGGGTTATGCACCGGATTTGAAAACCTGTTTCTTGCCGGTGAAGGAAGCGGCTATGCGGGGGGTATTGTTTCCAGCGCCGCCGACGGGATCAAGATTGCGATGCAGATGGTGGAGCGGTAGAACTCCCCTCCCTTTTTGGGGAGGGGCCGGGGGTGGGGTCAAACCACTACCAGCCCATTCTCCCTCAGCGTCTTAATCACCGGCCCTTCCCAGAAGGATTTGAAATTTCCCGCATCACCTGAGGTGTAAAGCTCCTCCAGCTTTTGAAAAGTCATCAATTCATGATTTCCGGGGACAAGCACGGGAAAAATCCCGGCCAGCCATTTGCCTGTTCGTTTATCCGTTTGAATGATAATTTCCTGCTGAGTTGTCTGGATGGAGATCTTTGCTGCAGGGATGGATTTTCCTTTTTTCGTACGGGTATGAAAGGTGATCTCCGGGGGGCTGGAAAGCCAGATGATTTTGGCGTGAGGATCGGGAAGTGGGAGGAGAGACATCGGATGTGAAATGATGTTCCGGATGAAATCGGGGGCGACGGTGGTTCGCGGAACACGGAATTCGAACCACTCCTGGAGGGGAAAGTCGAGACAGATGCCATGCATGAAATTGTAGAGCGATTTTTTCAATCCATCGCTGAAGAGTTCGTGGTCACATCCTTTCCGGTCGATGGGGACCAGGTCGTTGTTGGCGAAGGTGCCGGGAGGCGTGTCAGCCTTCTCCACCCCAAACAGCTGCGGATCAAGCCCCACCGGGCTGTGTGCCGTCATGGCGAACTGGTGCCAGAAACCCGACCGGATGATGCCATGAAGGAAGAGCTGGCGCACCACTTCCAATGAATCGATGGTCTCCTGCGCGGTTTGGGTGGGAAAGCCATACATCAGGTAGGCGTGGACCATCACTCCGGCCCGGGTGAAATGACCGGTGACTTTTGCCACCTGCGAAACCGTGACTCCCTTGTTGATCAACTTCAGGATGCGGTCGGAAGCCACTTCCAGCCCCCCGGAAACAGCGATGCAGCCTGACTTTTTCAGCAGGATGCACAAATCGCCGGTAAAATTTTTCTCGAAACGGATGTTCGTCCACCATGCAACCGTGAGTTTTCTCCGCAGGATCTCCAGCGCCAGGTCGCGAAGGAGGGCAGGAGGGGCGGCTTCATCTGTAAAGTGGAATCCATTTTGTCCGGTTTGTGCCATGATCGCCTCCATCCGGTCGCAGATCAGCCGGGCCTGGTTGGACTCATACCGTTTGATGTAATCGAGTGAGGTATCGCAGAAGCTGCATTTCGCCCAGTAGCAGCCATGGGCCAGCATCAGCTTGTTCCAGCGCCCGTCGCTCCACAGGCGGTGCATGGGGTTGGCTAACTCGATCACCGACAGGTATTTATCGAGCGGCAAATCCGAATAATCGGGGGTGCCTGTAACGATTTGCGGTATATCCGGCTCCTCCGATCCATTGAAAAAGGCAACAGCGCCGTCGACACAGGCAAAGGTGCGTTTCAGTTTTTCGAGGGTTCGCTGTCCGTCGAGATGCTGGACCAGGTGGAGCAGGGGTGCTTCCCCGTCATCCAGGGTGATGAAATCGGTATAATTGAAAACCCTTGGATCAGAAAGAGAGCGCAACTCCGTGTTGACAAATCCGCCGCCCATCACGATTTTCATCTCCGGATGATTTTGCCTGAGCCATTGTCCGCATTTCAGGGCGCTGTAAAGATTGCCGGGAAAAGGGATGGAGAGGGCAACCAGGGTGGGTTGATTGATCCTGATTTTTTCATCCAGCAGGGTTGTCGTGAGGGCGTCGATAAAACTTCCCGGAAGGCACAGTGCTGCATGCAGTTCATCAAAGGACGAGGCCGACCTTCCCAGCCGTTCGGCGTACCGGCTGAAGCCGAAATGGGGATCGATGGTTCCTGCAATCAGGTCGGCGATGTCTTCAAGGTACAGGGTGGCCAGGTGTTTTGCGCGGTCGTGGATCCCGAGATGGCCGAAATCGTGATCAAGGTCGGTGGTCTGCTTGAACCGGGAAGCCTCCGGAAGCCACTCCCCGCCGCAGATGAGATGGGCCAGTTCCGGATTCTTGCCTTGTAAAAAAGCGATCACCGGGCCGATGGTTCTGATATATTCATCCCTCATCTGCACCATCCTCCTCACATTGTCTGCCCGTTCGCCTGTCCGCTCGTTCACCTCCCTGAAAATCGCTGCCAATCCCTTCTCCGAAAAAATCGACAGGATCACCTCTATCCCCAGGTCGCACTGGTGCGATTGAATGTGCCGGGTGTTCATGAACCCTTTAAGGCATGTCGTTGCCGGATAAGGGGTATTCATCTGGGTAAAAGGAGCGGTAATGAAGAGGATCGACTGGCTCAAGGAAATAGAAAGTTAAGGGTTCCCTTCAGCGCGTAAAGGTAGTCAACCTTCATGCTGAAATATCCGTTTCGAATATTTTTTTCTCCCATCCATTGGAAAGTAAAAGAGTTTTTGTATTTTTGCACCCCAAATTCCTCCTTAGCTCAGTTGGTTAGAGCATCTGACTGTTAATCAGAGGGTCGCTAGTTCAAGTCTAGCAGGGGGAGCCAACAAAGACAGGGGTTTCAGAAGGTTTTCTTTTGAAACCCTTTTTCATTTCCTACACAATTTCCTACATAAGTCGCCACCCGTATCATCTCGAATCCTTTACCAGACGCCATCTTTCGTACAATTTCTTCCAATTCTATTTAAAATAATATCCTGTTTGAGTAAATTATCTTGCTGAATATCAGCGACAAATATCAGAATATGCCGTTGAAAAAACAACGCTGTTTTTATAATCAGGATAAAAATTCAGATTGTGATTAAAGAGGAAATAACTTCAATTCTGGCGAGGAGACCTCAATCGATACATAACCCACTGTAAATCATTATGATAACAGTGGGTTTGTTGTTAATTGTCTCGGAATTGTCTCTGAAAGTGTCCAGATGTATCCAGTTTCACTCGGTTGAATGAGAATTTCACGGGGTGATGAATCGGTTGGATTCGGTTGAAAGTTTAATTCAAATGGAATATTTTATCTTTGTTATAAAAATTCTATATGGATACGAAAACTACTACCCATTATTTTAATCCTGCCGTTACTTTCCTTTGTCCAGAATCATGGAGAATAGTTCAAGATGTTGATATTGTATCGTTAAATTACTTTACAATGGAACAAAATCTCATAAAGCCAATTAATGGAGGTTATGAAGATCTTGTAAGCAGTTTTATGGCTCACAGTCTTTTTAGCAACAACTCCAATGTATACAATCAACACAAACTTTATCTTGAACCAAAAGTCACCCCCAAATGCGATATTTTTATTACCAATCCGAGAAATCGGGATATTAATTTTAGAACATACTTTGATGGAAAGATTGTCTCATATATTGAAGTTGGTCATCATTTTTCCTCAAAAGTTGCTGAACATCTAAATAAGACACTTGAAGATTTAGTCAAATGGGTTACAATTTTTAACCAATATGGTTTTACTGGAGAAGTTATTGCAATACAATATGTTACTCATTTGATATCTGTCTCAAATTCATATAAACAATTTGCCATGCATGGAATGGCGAAAACTAATGTTAAGTTTCTACCGAACCCATACGGATTAAATATTAACACTATCAACTTGATTTACATGAATCTTGGACATTTGGTAAAACATTCTGAAGTAAATGTGAAAACAAACGACATTGAATTCTCCATCCATATTTTCGTTAATAAATTTAATGAGAGGATAAAATTAAATGAACTTTACCAGCGAATTGATTTAAAATATAGAAAATTGAAGTTAATTTTAGATAATCCTACTATCTGGGGAATTAACAAAAGTCTGGGTAAAGAGTGAAATTAACTAATTTATTTATATGAAAATGACATTTGATCTTCGAAAGGAAGTCCTACTAAGAATAAATGAGGTATTTAGGACATATGTAGACACGAAAAAACTTTGGGTTGAATTATCAACCGAATATCCTGAGGATTATCCGACCGTGTATTCTAACTGGATTTATAACAATGAAAAGGTGTAAACGGTAAATAACAATGCGAGATTTCGGCAAATAAGAATGCAAGAAATCGGTAAATAAGGATGCAGAAATTCGGTAAATAAGAATGCAGGATTTCGGTAAATAAGCATGCAAGTATCCTTCCT